>Ga0307302_10000367_pt1 | contig 20207 bp, 18 predicted proteins | sample ER_DNA_183_FD_194490 | JGI IMG/M metagenome (GOLD analysis project Ga0307302, IMG submission 194490) | Bulk soil microbial communities from the East River watershed near Crested Butte, Colorado, United States - ER_DNA_183 | ecosystem: Environmental > Terrestrial > Soil > Floodplain | place...
CTCGCGGAGCGGTGCGAGCGCCTCCGGCGGCGGCGGGTTCGGAAGGCGGGACTTGTCTCCCAACGGCCGCATCGCGATCACGGCGACGTCGAGCTCGACCGCAAGCGGCAACAACTCCCGCTCGCACTCGCGCTCGAGCGGGTTGAACGGGATCTGAAGCACCGAGAACCGACGAGTCTCGAGCGCTCTGGCGAGCTCGCGGAAGGCCGAGGACTGCCAGTGGGTGATCCCCAGCCGGTCGATGCGGCCGGCCCCACGCTCCTCCTCGAGCCAGGGCAAGTGCCTCTCCCAGGCAACGAGATTGTGCACCTGTTCGATCTCGACTCGGCCGAACCAGCGGAGCTGGTCCCCGAACTGCGTGCGACCTTCCTCGACCGAGCCCGCCCAGATCTTCGTGGCGACGACCGCCTGGGCCCGACGCTCAGCTATTGCGGCCCCGAGCGACTCCTCGGCCCCACCGTACATCGGCGACGAATCGGCGAGTCGGCAGCCGGCATCGAGGGCTGCGCCGACGACGACGCGCGCAAGATCCCCGTCGCCGCCGAAGGTGTTCGACGTCCCCAGCCCGACGACGGGCCCGAGACGGCGCTCCTCCATTACGGGACCAGACCGCGCGCGAGCTTGCCGGCGGCGAAGGCCGAGGCGAAGAACCACGGATCGTCGTCTGGCCCTCGGCCCATGTGCTGGAGCGGCAACCCCTCACACGCCTCGCGCCAGCCGGCGACATTGACCTCCTCGCGCGCGGCGAGCCAGTCCGGAGCCTCGAGACCGGACGGCCAGGCAACCGCAGGCTTCCCGAGCGAGAGCTCGAGCACCGCGCGAGTATGGTGCGAGACGCCACGGTGCCGTTCTCGCGCATCGGCCTCGGAGACTCGCACCGCGAGCACCGGCGAGCCGTCGAGCGCACTCGCCGCATTCGCCGCATCGGCGGCGGCGATGCCCCCGTGCCCAAGCCGTGAAGCGGTGCCTACGACTCCCGGCCCGATGGCGCAGACCGCCAGCCCGAAGCCCTCCGCAGCCGCCCAGGCGAGCGCAGAGGCGGCGCCGACCGCCTGGGCGTCGCCGTCGAAGCACGCACCGGCCGCCACGGCCACCTCGACGAGGCCCCGTGCCTTCAGGGCGCGAACCGAATCCGACAGGGAGACTGAAAGCGCACCGCCCGGAAGTTGGACGTAGACGATGCGCACCCCGTTGCCGATCCCCGCACAGACAGGCGCGAGCTGGGAGTGGAGGGAGCAGCAGACGACCGGCATCCCGCTCAGGCTCTCGGCAAGCTCACCGTCCTCTTCCACGAAGCGTACCGCCGTCTGCAGAGGCGAGTAGGGAAGCGTCATCACGTGCGCTCGGGCCTCCGGCGCGAGCTCGAGGCCGCGCGTCAAATTGCCGTAGAGCACGTCGAAGCCCCCGGAGCCGAGACCGAGCTCCTGCGCCTGGATGTTGACGATCACCTCGTCGCCGAGCGCGATCGGGCCCGTCAGCCGGGGGAAGGCGACGCAGGCCCGGCCGTCGACCTCGAGCCGAGCGAGCCCGTCGAGGCGCTCCACGATCGCGGTCACCCTGCCGCGCCGGAGGCTAAGCGGCATCGGCGTCGCGCGCCGTCTCGACGAGGGCGAGCGTCACGTCGACCATCGCCTCGAGGTCGGCGACCGCGATGTGCTCGTTCGGCGTGTGGATCTCGGCCATGCCGTTCGCGAGGTTGACGCACTGAAGGCCGCGCTCATTGAAGACGTTCGCGTCGGCCGCTCCGCCGCTCAGCTTCAGCGAGGGCTCGTAACCGGTCCGCTCGAGCGCCGTCCGAGCGAGGCGGACGACGAAGTCGTCCCGCTTGAAGCGGTAGCCGCTGTAGCTCTTGTGCACCTCGGTCTCGACCTGGCAATCCTCGAGCCCTGCCGCAAACGTCGCCGCCTCGAGCATCTCGCGCACGAGGTCGGCCAGCTTCTGCGGGTCGTGCGAGCGGGCCTCGGCCAGGAACGAGCACCATTCCGGGACGATGTTCCCGGCGGTGCCGCCGCTGATGATCCCCACGTTCGCGGTCGAGTCCTCGTCTACGCGCCCGAGCTTGAAGTCGGCGATCGCCTTCGCGGCCGCCGCGATCGCGGAGCGCCCCTCCTCCGGATACATGCCGGAGTGCGCTGCCCGGCCGTGGAAGCGGACCTCCATCGAGTGCGCGAACGGAGCACCGAGGATGACCTCGCCGATCGGTGCAGCCTGGTCGTAGACGTAGCCGAGCCGAGCCATCAGCTGCTCGTGATTGAATGCCGCCGCTCCGTGCAGGCCGGTTTCCTCCTTCGGCGTGAAGAGCAGCTCGATCCCAGCGTGCGGCCTGTTCTCCGACAGGAGGCGCCGAATCGCTTCCAACATGACCGCGACCGCAGCCTTGTTGTCGGCGCCGAGAATCGTGCCGGCCGCGTTGCGGATGACCCCATCCGCGACAATCGGCTCGATTGCCCCCTCCGGCGGCACCGTGTCCAGATGGGCGCAGAAGAAGAGCGGCGTCCCACCCTCGCCGGTGGGCGCGACCCGCGCGTAGAGGTTGCCCGCATTCGAGCCGATCCGCTCGCCTGCATCGTCCTCGGCGACTTCGAGCCCGAGACCGCGCAGGTATGCCGTGACCCGGTCGGCCACCACGCGCTCGTCACCCGGCGGGCTCGGCAGAGCCGCAAGCTCGGTGAAGAGGGCGACGAGGTCGTCCGGGGGCACTCCGCGATCTTAGGAGGGATTGGCGGAACGTCGCTCGTCGCCGGGGTGCGATGGTCGTTCCGAGGCAATGGCGCTCGGCGCTTCGCGCCTCACGAGAGCCCCAATGCTTTTCAGCATTGGGGTGACTGAGGACACCGCCTCGCGGCGAGCAGCGCGGCCCGGCGGCACAGCGCACGTTTCGCCAAGCCCTCCTGGGACGCCGCTAGGCGCTGGTGACGGCCGGCACTGCCTCGCCGGCACGTTCCCGGGCGCGCCCCAGCGCCGCGCCCACGAACTCGCGGAAGAGCGGCGCGGGCCGTGTCGGCCGCGACTTGAACTCCGGGTGGAACTGGCTTGCGACGAACCAAGGGTGGTCGGGCAGCTCGATGATCTCGACGAGCCGCCCCTCCTGGAAGGTGCCGGACACGACGAGACCGGCCTCGACGAGGCGGGGCCGGAAGTGGTTGTTCACCTCGTAACGGTGCCGGTGGCGCTCGGGGACGACCGCCTCGCCGTACGCCTCCCGCGCGCGCGTCCCCTCGACGAGCTCGACCGCTTGCGCACCCAGCCGCATCGTCCCGCCGAGGTCCTCGATCTCCTTCTGCTCCGGTAGCAGGTCGATGACGGGGTACGGCGTCTCGGGATCCATCTCGGTCGAGTTCGCGCCCGCGAGGCCGACGACGTGCCGCGCGAACTCCGAGATCGCCACGTGCATGCCGAGGCAGATGCCGAGGTACGGGATCTCGCGCTCGCGCGCGACCCGGCAGGCGAGGATCTTCCCCTCCCAGCCTCGTGAGCCGAAGCCGCCCGGCACGAGAACGCCGTCGACTTGCTCGAGCTCCGCCTCCGCCTCCTCGATCGACATTCCCTCGGCGTCGAGCCAGCGGACGCGCACGTTGCACCCGTGGTGGATGCCCGCGTGCTTCAGCGCCTCATGGACGGAGAGGTACGCGTCCTGGAGCTTCACGTACTTGCCGACGAGCGCGATCTGCACCTCGCCTTCGAGGCGGCGCACCCGGTCGGTCAGCTCCGCCCAGACGCCGAGCTCGGGCGGGCCCGTCTCCAAGCCGAGCTTCGAGCAGGCGAGCTCGTCGAGGCCCTCGGCGTGAAGCGCCTCGGGGACGAGATAGACGTCGGGGACGTCGCGGTTGACGATTACGGCCTGCGGCTCGATGTCGGCAAAGAGCGCGATCTTCTCGCGCAGCTCGCGCGAGAGCTCTTCGCCGGAGCGGCAAACGACGATGTCCGGGTGCACCCCGATGCGGCGCAGCTCGTTGACCGAGTGCTGGGTCGGCTTCGTCTTCAGCTCGCCGGCGACCTCGACGAAGGGGACGTAAGTCACGTGCAGGTAGAGCACGTTCTCGGCGCCGGCCTCGCGCCGGAACTGCCGGATCGCCTCGAGGAACGGAAGCGACTCGATGTCGCCCACGGTGCCGCCGACCTCGCTGATGACGACGTCGGTGTCTGTTGCGTCGGCGACTCGGCGGATGCGCTCCTTGATCTCGTTCGTGATGTGTGGGATCACCTGCACCGTCGAGCCGAGGTACTCGCCCTTCCGCTCCTTGCGCAGCACCGAGTACCAGACCGAGCCCGAGGTGTGGTTCGCGTTCCGCGAGAGGTTCTCGTCGATGAAGCGCTCGTAATGGCCGATGTCGAGGTCGGTCTCGGCTCCGTCCTCCGTGACGAAGACCTCACCGTGCTTGAACGGGCTCATCGTCCCGGGATCGACGTTGATGTAGGGATCGAACTTCTGGACCTGAACTTTCAGGCCACGCGCCTTCAGCAGTCGTCCAAGCGAGGCAGCGGTGATTCCTTTGCCGAGGGACGAAACGACCCCGCCCGTGACGAAGACGTATTTCGTCGCCCTCAGAACGCCTCCCGCCCGAGTCGATCGAGGGCCGAGAGCGCGGGCGTGCGCTCGATCAACTCGCCGAGGGAACGTCGTTCACCGAGGAGGGTCAGCCCGGCCAGCGCACCGATCGCCAGCCAGCGACTCTTTCCCGTGAGACGGCTCACGGAACTCAAGCCTAGCATCGCGCCGAGCGCGTTCGACCCTGTGTCTCCAAGCATCACTTTCTCGCGGAGATCGTATGGAAGTAGGAGGACGGCGGAGCCCACCGGCGCGCGCGTCGCCAGAGCGCCGACAAGGTAGGCCTTGAGCGCGCGGCCCGGACGGGTGTCGAGCTGGTTCACGAAGTTGGCTGTGAGCCCGACGAGCAGCGCGCCGGAGACCTTCCGCGTCGCGGCCAGACCGACGAGCGGGATGCCGACGAGCTTGAGCATCCCGGTCGTGCGCCCGGCCCGCAGGTGGGCCCGAAAGCCGCGCTCGGGCCCTGACCAGAGATCGTCCGCGAGGCCGAGGGCGGCGACGAGCACGATCGGAAGATCCCGCCGGAGCCCGAGGACCCAGCCGACGAGTGGCAGGCGCAGCCCGCGATGGTTGACGCCGAGCGGCCCGCAGGCCAACGCAGCGTCCAGGAGCTGGCGGGTGCGGTGCGCGAAGCCCTGGAGGTCGCGATGCGTCGCTTCGTGCGCGAGCGGGAGCTCGAGCTCGACAAGGCGGAGACCAGTCCGAGCCGCGTCGATTGTCATTCGCACTTCGCAGCCGAAGCCGGGCGCAAGCGGGAAGCAGCGCTCGCGCGCCGCCGCCGAGAGCGACCGTTGACCCGAAAGCGGCTCGCGCGCCTTGAATCCGGAGAGTGCGCGCACGAGCATCCGCGCGGCTTCCTTCGCGATGCCGAATCCACCTCCACGGCGCTCGGCGAAGACCGCGATCGCGACGTCAGAGTCTGCTGATGCCAGCGGGCGGAGATCCCCGACGAGGTCGGCGTCGGCGAGCACCAGTGCTCCGGCCGGCGCTATCTGCTCGGCGAGCGAGAGCGCCTGCCCCTTTCCTCGCCTTGGAAGGCGCACGACCTGCGCCCCGGCGCGCTCGGCCTCGGAAGCGGTCGCATCGCGCGAGCCGTCGTCGGCGACGATCACGACCGCCGACGGGAACTGGGCCTCGAGCGCGGCCACGGTCGCGGCGATCGTTCGCTCCTCGTCCCGGGCGGCAACGAGGATCGCGACCGGCTCAGCCACCCTGCGAGAATGTCAGTGGCTCGATCGGCGGGACGATGCCGTCGCCGGCAGATTTGTTGAGACCGTAGTTACCGATCGCGCTGCCGGAGAGGAGCAGCGCGAGCGCGAGCCGACCGGCTGGCGTGTCGATGTCGTCGACAGTGGAGAGCCCGGCGTGACTCCACGTCGGGACAGCGGATTCGCTGACGTCGGAGTCTTCGACGCCTATCGTCGGGACGTCGATGTCGGCGAGAGCCGAGTAGAGGCCGGAGAGGAAGAGAGCCGTCTGCCCGCTCTGGGCCTTGACCGTACGGGCGACGACGACACCGTCCGCCGGGCGCCGGAAGCTCCCGGCCTTCTCCTGCACGAGCAGCGGCGTGAGCGCATCCCAGGCCGGGGTCTCGTCACCGTCGATCAGCTCCTGGGCGAGCTCCCGACCGAGGTCGTCGAGCCCCGCCCTGCGGTACCGAGCAAGGTCCCCGTCGAGCTCGCCCTCGATTTTCGCTGGGTCGATGGGCACCTTGAGCGCGCGCATTCGGATCGGCGCGGTCGAGCCGGAGTCCATGAGGGTCCGTTCGATATCCCGCCTGACACCGGCGTCGACTGCACCCACGAAGAGAACCGCGAATCGCTTTCCGCGCAGACGCTCCGCGATCAGCGACGGATACGCGTTCTTCACGAACGCACGGATCGCCTTCTGCTCCCTGGTGAAATTGGCCCGGCTCTCACCGGAGTCCGCCAGGCGGTTCTGAAGGTCGTCTCGCTGGCGGATGAGCTCCTGCTTCTCCGCGTCGTCGACCTTTCCGCTCATGCCCACGCCGACGAGGATCCCGATCAGGAGAGCGACGAACACCGCCGCGAGTGAAGCCATGTGGTAGCGGAGATCGAACATCTACAACGTTGAGGCAGTCTGGCAAAGGGCGTGCAGGCGGGCGAGCGCCTGGCGTGGCGCGGGGCGCAGCCCTTCAACGACGAGCCGCCACCAGGAGGCCTCGAGCGAGAGCGTCGCGCGAGTGTGACCGCTTGCGGCGGGCTCGAGCAGGATCTCCGCGACGAATTCCTGCTGGAGGTCGCGCCAACCGAGACGCAGGCCCGGCTCGACGGCGGTGACGACGATCAACCCTTCAGCGCCTGGCCGGCGCAGCAGCCCGCTCGCGCTGCCGCGAACGACCTCCCAGCGAGCCCCCTCGGCAAGTCCGCGGCGATCAGGCCGGATGCTCGTGTAACCGGGCCACCAGTCGGAAAGGTGGCGCGGCTCGGCAAGAAGCGACCAGACGTCGTCGCGAGCCGCGAGGAGCTCTCGCTGTGCTTCGATCCGCACCGCCCGTGATTGTCACGCTTTCGCGACAGACCGGTGACCGACCATGACCAATCGTTGGCGTCCAGCTCGATACTTCGCTGGGGAACCTCCCGGTTTCCCCAGGGCCCCTTCCACTGGTCCGCTTCGCGGACAGGCGCTACGCGCCGGGGAGGAGGCCACGGGAACCGGCTCAGAAAGGCCTCGATCCCTCAGCGCAGGCCGAGGAGCTCGAGCAAGCGCGAGGCGAGCAGGTCGATCAGCTCACGCAGGTCGGGCGAGACGAGCACGGCGACCACGATCGCTCCCAGCCCCGCCGCGATGAAGGCGAGCAGCGGCCAGACCCCAACCTGACGGCTGACGAGACGGGAGACGCCCCTCGCGTCGATGAGGAGCTCGCCCACCTTCAGGCGCGTCAGAAACGTGGACGACATCCCGGCTCGATTCCGCTCGAGAAACTCGATCACGTTGAAGTGCGTTCCGACGGCGACGATCAGCTGCGCGCCCTTCTCGAACGCGAGGAGTAGGGCAACGTCCTCGCTGACTCCCATCGCCGGCACGATCTCGTAGTGCAGGCCGAGCCGCTCCGCACGCGCAACCCCCGGCGCCTCGCCGCCCTCGTAGGCGTGAATGAGCAGCTCTGCGCCGGAGCGGAGGCCCTGATCTGAAACGGAGTCCATGTCGCCGACGATGACGTGCGGCTTGTAGCCGGCCTCGAGCAGCGCGTCCGCTCCACCGTCGACGCCGACCAGGACCGGCTTGAAATCCCTGATGTACGGACGGACGATCCGCAGATCCCGCTTGTGCCCGGGGCCACGGGCGACCACGAGCGCGTGCCGGTCGCGAAAACGGGTCCGCAACGCCGGGAAATCGATGCCCTCGGCGAGGAACCGGCCCTCCTCCCGGAGGTAACGCATGGTGTTATCGGCGAACGACTCCAGCGCCTCGGTCACCCGGCTCCGCTGCTCCGCCAGCGCCGCCGCGAGCTCGTCCGCGACCAGCGCGCGACCGGAGGCGAGGCAGGTCCCGTTGCGGAAGACGCTCGCTCCCCGCACTGTCAGGAGCTCGCCTTCGTCGACCTCGTCGAACAGCGGCGCCTCCGGCGCGTCGATCAGCCGCACCCCGCCGCGAACGAGCAGCAGCGGCCCCGGGTTCGGAAAGCGTCCGCTCTGTGACGGCGACACGTTGACGACGACGCGCACGCCTGACTCGAGCAGCTCCTCGGCCGAGACCCGATCGAGGTCGGTGTGGTCGATGATCGCGACGTCGTCCGCCGTCAGCCGGCCGACGAGGTTCTTCGTCCGTCGGTCGAGACGGGCCGGACCGGTGTGCTCGACAAAGGATCGAGGGGTGCTCATCGCACTGTTTGCAGGAACTCCTGGCCACCGAGCATACGGCGGATCTCCTCCTGTCGCTGCTCCTCGTTGAGTTGCTCGATGCGCGTGTGCGTCGGGTCGCCAGGGATCTTCTCGACGCTGAAGTGCTTCTCCGCGACGCTCGCGATCTGCGGCAAATGCGTGATCGTGATCACCTGCGCGCGCTCTCCGAGGCGCCGGAGGGTCTCGCCGACCGCATGTGCGGTCTGTCCGCCGATCCCGGCGTCGATCTCGTCGAAGACCATGGTCTCGCCGCCCGCGACCGCCGCGATTGCGAGCGCGATCCGCGAGAGCTCGCCGCCGGAGGCCGTCTCCGCAACCGGCGCGAAGGACAGGCCGGCATTCGGCCGGATCAGGAACTTCGCCTTGTCGGCACCGCCGGAGCCGGGCTCTCGCTCCTCCAGCTCCGCGCGGAACTCTCCATCGCCGAGGCCGATCCCGTGGAGCTCCGCTTCGACTGCCTTCGCAAAAGGCCCGAGCGCTTTGCGACGCCTCGCCCGTAGGCGGTCTGAGAGGTCGCGCACCTCCTCCTCTGCCGCCGCCAGGGCGTCCGAGGCGGCCGAGAGTGGATCCGCGCCCTCGTCGAGAGCAGCCAGCTCGGCGCGCGCCTCCGCGGCGCGGGCGAGGAGCTCACCGTACGACTCGCAGCGGAAGCGCCGCTTCGCGTCGGCGATCCGCTCGAGCCCGGCCTCGACCTGCTCGAGCCGGTCCGGCTCTGCCTCGAGCGTGTCGAGGAATCTCCGCAGCTCCGAAGCCACCTCGCCGAGGCGAAGCTCGGAGTCGCGGAGCTCGCCGCCGGCCCGGGCGAGCTCCGGAGCAATCTCGGTCACGGTCGCGAGGCTCCGTTTTGCCCGGCCAGCGAGGCCGGCTGCACCCTCGCCCTCCTCCGGGGCAAGCGCGTCGACGGCCGCGTTCGCAGCCTCCGCGAGCTCGCCGACGTGCCGCAGACGCTCTCGCTCCGCGCGGAGCGAATCCTCGCCGTCGGCCGCGAGCCCCTCCGTGTCCTCGACGAGCGCGCGCAACTCCGCGAGCCGCGACTTCTCGGCATCTACACCCTGGCTCAGTTCCTCATGCCGCTGCCGAGCCGCCATGAGCCCTCGCCACGCGACTCGGAGATCGGCTCGAAGCCGGAGCTGCTCCTCCCCGCAAAAGGCATCGAGGACACCGAGCTGGTACGACGGCCGGGCGAGCCGCCGCTGCTCGAACTGGCCGGACATCGCGATCAGACGCTCGCCCGCGGCAGCGAGGTCCTCGCGTGCGGCGCTCCTGCCCCACGCGTACGCGCGCGTGCGCCCGTCGGCAAACACGCGCCGCGCAAGCACGAGGCCGTCCTCGTCCTCCGGCTGCAGCTCCGCGAGTGCCTCGAGGCCCTCCTCCTCGAGCAGCCCCGGCCGTAGCTCGAACTCCGCCTCCACATAAGCCTCTTCGGCCCCGGGGCCGACGAAACCGGCATCGCCTTTCGCACCCAGCAGGAGTCCGATCGCCTGCGCCAGGATCGTCTTGCCCGCTCCGGTCTCCCCCGTGATCGCGTTCAGGCCCGCCCCGGGCTCGAGGTCGGCCGCCCGAATCAGGACGAGGTTCTCGATGCGGAGCCTACGGAGCAAACGTCTCCCTGTACTTGCGGAAGAACGTGACCTCGGGCAGGTGGGCGAGCAGGCTCGGCTGCTCGCCGAGGCGCACCACGACCGTGCGACCGCCGTCGAGCTCGCCAACTGCGTGGCCGTCGACGAGCACCGCGGCCGCTAGGTCGGCAGTGCGGTTCTCGATCTCGACCACCCGTCCGCGGGGCACGACGAGCGGCCGCGCGTGAAGCGAATGCGGCGCTATGAACGTGACGGCCTGAGCGTCGAGACCCCAGACGAGCACCGGGCCCCCGTTCGAGAGGTTGTAGCCCGTCGACCCCGATGGCGTCGAGCAAAGAATCCCATCGCAAGCGAGCACGCCGAGGTCCTCACCGCCAACCGCCCACCCGAGCTCGATCATGCGCCCGATGATCGAGCTGGCGACGACGACGTCATTGACTGCGACGTGCCGGTCTCCGTCGACTTCGGCGTCAAGCGTCGGCAGCTCGGCAACCGCGTAGTCGCCTGTGAACGCGCGCCTGAGCCCTTCCTCCAGCTGCTCCCGGGGGATCGAGGTCAGAAAGCCGACGTCGCCGAAGTTCGCGCCGATGACGGGCGTCCCGGTCCCGAGCGTGCGCTGGAGCGCGCGGAGCATCGTACCGTCGCCGCCGAGCACCACGACGAGATCGACCTGTGCGAGATTAGACGCGTCGGAGTCGCGATCGTGCTTCTCGGCCTCGTCCTGCGAGTAGAGAAGCTCGACCCCGGCCTCCTGGGCGACACGCTCGAGGTAAACCAGCGCCTCGCCGATCGCCTCCGGCCTGCCGTGCGTGACAACCGCAACCGTCCGCACGCGTTCAGGCGGTGGCGTTATCGATCCAGGCTTCGAGCTCATCTGGCAGCGAGGGGTCTTCGCGGTGGACGACGTGGAGGAAGAACTCCCGGTTTCCCTTGGGGCCGGGCAGCCCCGAGTCTACGACCCCGACCGTCTCGGCAGGCCACGTGAGAGCCGCCTCGGCGATCTCCCGTAGGACGCGGCGGTGGATCTCACGGTCACGGACGACTCCGCCCCTGCCGACCTCTTCGCGCCCCGCCTCGAACTGGGGCTTGACGAGGACGAGCGCCTCCCAGCCTGGCCGGGCGAGCGCGAGCGCGGGCGGTAGGGCGAGCCGGACGCTGATGAAGGACACGTCGCAGGTGACGAGCTCCGGCGCGAAGGGCAGCTCGGTGAGCTCGCGCGCGTTCGTGCGCTCGAGCACCGTCACGCGAGAGTCACTGCGCAGCCGCTCGTGCAGCTGGCCGCGCCCGACGTCGAGCGCGATCACCCGCGCCGCGCCGCGCTGGAGGAGCACGTCCGTGAAGCCTCCGGTCGACGCGCCGACGTCGAGGCAGTCGCGGCCGGCGGCCTCGACGCCAAGCTGGTCGAGGGCATGCTCGAGCTTGTCGCCTCCGCGTGAGACGTAGCGAGGAGGGCGCTCGACGACGAGCTCGACTCCCTCGTCGATCTGCTCGCCGGCCTTCGCGTGACCGGGCACGAGCCCGGCCATGACGAGCGCCTGCGCCTGCGCGCGGCTCTCGGCGAGACCCCGCTCGACGAGTAGCACGTCTAGGCGCTTGCGCACGCGAGCAAGGCTAGCTGGCCGCGGCCCGCCTTTTTAGGCCCGAAACCAGCTCGTCCAGAAGCACCGTGTCTGCCGGGATCTCGCCCAGACGGGTCCGGGCACGCCCCTCGATCTCGTCTGCAAGCTCGTGCACGCCCTCGGTGCCGAGCTGCGCCGCGAGGCCGTCCTCGTCGAGCACGTCGTCGACGACCTGATAGAGGAGCCCGAACTCGGCGGCGAAGCTCCGCCACGGGGCCCGGCCGGCCTCCGGCACCTCGCTGACCGCGAGCGCGCAGCCGATCGCAGCCTCGAAGAGTCGTCCCGTCTTCAGCGCGTGCAGGCGCGCGAGGTCGCCACCTCCGCGGACGTCGTCGTGCTGGCCTCCGATCATGCCGAGCGTCGCGCGCGAGAGCTCCCGCGCGACGGCGGGGGTCGGATAGGAGAGCGCAAGCTCGAAGGCCTGCGCAAGGAGCGCGTCGCCGTTCAGGATCGCAGTCGCCTCGTCGAACTGGACATGCGAGGTCGCGCGTCCCCGGCGGATCGCGTCGTCGTCGAGCGCGGGCAGGTCGTCGTGGACCATGCCGAAGGTGTGCACGAGCTCGACGGCCGCGGCGGCCGGCAACAACGTCTCCGGCCGGGAGCCCGTCGCCTCGCCGCAGGCCAGGCAGAGAAGCGGACGGATGCGCTTCCCGCCACCTTCCAAGCTGTAGCGCATCGCTTCCGTCAGGCCGCCGCCGAGCTCGGGCGAGAACGGGAGCGCGGCGAGATACGCCTCGATCAGCTCGCGATGCTCTTCGAGTCGGGTCACGCTACGCGCCGGCCTCGCGCCGAGCAAGTTCGAGCTCGGCCTCGACCTGCCGCGCGAGCTCGGCAAGTTCACCGAGGATGTCGATCGCTGCTTCGGGGTCCTCGATCGACTCGAGTCGTCCGCGAGCCTGCTCGAGCCGGTCGAGGAGCTCCTCTGCTCGCCCGAGCGCGTCCTCGGCTCCGCTCACAGCCGTACCTCCTGACGGAAAGCGTGTCGACCGGTCATTTCAGACGGATGCCGGGCAAAGCCCGTCATCCTGAAGCGGCATCGCAAGCGACGCCTCATGCCGCTCGCTCCTTGGCGATCCGGCCGAGGATGCCGTTCACGAGGCGGCCCGCATCGTCGGTTGCATACCGTTTCGCCAGCGAGACCGCTTCGTCGATTGCCACCTCGACCGGAACTTCGCCTCCTTCGAGCTCATGGATTCCGATCCGCAGCACGTTGCGCTCCAGCGCCCCGAGCCGATCCGCGGTCCATTCGTCGGACGCCGCGGTGATCTGCCCGTCGAGCTCGACCGCCCGGCCGATCACAGCTTCCGCGAGCTCGCGCGCGAAGGGATCGATCTCGCCTTCGTACAGGGACGCGAGCGGCTGGCCCGTCACGTCCCACTGATAGAGGAGGAAGAGCGCCGTGCGCCGGGCTGCGTGCCGGCCGGCCATCAGCCTGTGAGCGCGGGCAAGCGTGTGCCCGCCTCCGCGAGAAATCCCGTCGAATAGCGGCCCGTCGCAAACTCCTCGCTGCGCAGGATGTCGATCGCCGCGGCCCTCGTCGTCGGCACCCCCGTCACCTCGAGCTCCGTCAGGGCACGCAGGCAACGATCGATCGCGGCGGGCCGGTCCGCGTCCCAGACGATCACCTTGGCGACCAGGGAGTCGTAGTACGGCGGGATCACGGCTCCGTCCTCGAGGTGCGTGTCGACACGGACCCCGGGGCCGAGCGGAGCGCGAAAGCGCTCGATCTGGCCCGGCATGGGCAGGAAGTCGCGCGCAGGATCCTCGGCGTTGATACGAACCTCGATCGCGTGTCCACGCCGCTCCGCCCGGCCCGTCTGGGTCAAGGCCTCCCCGGCCGCGATGCGCAGCTGTTCACGGACGATGTCGATTCCGGTCACCACCTCGCTCACGGGGTGCTCGACCTGGAGCCGGGCGTTCAACTCGATGAAGTAGAACGAGCCGTCCGGGCCGAGGAGGAACTCGAAGGTGCCTGCGTTCAGGTAGTCGATGGCTCGCGCTGCGCTTGCCGCCGCTTCCTCCATCCGCTCACGGGTCTCCGGCGTGAGCGCGGGCGAGGGCGATTCCTCGATCAGCTTCTGGTGCCGGCGCTGGATCGAGCACTCGCGCTCGCCAAGGGTGAGCACGCCGCCGGCCGTGTCTGCGAGCACCTGCACTTCGACGTGCCGAGCCGGCACGATCGCCTTCTCGAGATAGAGCGCCGGCTCGCCAAAGGCGGCCTCCGCTTCAGTCGAGGCGGTTTGAAACGCGGCCTCGAGCTCGTCCGGCTCCCGCACGAGCCGCATGCCCTTACCGCCGCCGCCGGCAACCGCCTTTAGCAGGACGGGATAGCCGGCCTCCTCGGCCGCTGCACGCGCCTCGTCCAACGTCGTCGCGGCCTCGCTTCCGGGCACGACCGACACGCCAGCCGCGGCCATCTCCTGCTTCGCCCTCGCCTTGTCACCCATGCGGGCCATGGTCTCGGCCGACGGGCCGACGAAGACGAGCTCGTTGTCCAGACAGGCGTCGGCGAAGGCAGGGTTTTCCGCGAGGAAGCCCCAACCGGGATGGACGGCGTTACAGCGGGTCGTCGTCGCGGCGGCGATGATCGAAGGGATCTTCAGATAGCTGTCCGCGGCGGGCGGGGGGCCGACGCAGACCGCGCGGTCGGCAAGCCGCGTGTGCAGCGCGCCCTCGTCGGCGGTCGAGTAGACGGCGACAGCCTCGATGCCGAGCTCGTGCAGGGCGCGGATGACACGGACGGCGACCTCGCCGCGATTCGCGATCAGGACTCGGGAGAACACTAGTGCCGCTTCCGGTAATGCCGCCGAGTTTCTGGGTCGCGAGCCGAAGGCGCCGACTCGTCGGCGCCGACCAGAAGAGGCCGTACCGGCTTTGCCGGCGCGGCCGTCTTAAGCCAGAGGCCGCATTCGTCCGCGCAAGGCATCGCTTGCGATGCCTCTAGAAGGTCACGGCGGCTTTGCTGCCGTGACCGTTTCATGCTAGAAGCCTTGGCAAGGGCGAGGGTGGGCTCTGGCGCCGCGTGATCGCGGGCCAGAAGCCGGTATGTATTGCCGGAAGCGGCACTAGAGTGCGTCGAGGGGACGGGCGAGGGCGGGCTCGAGGTCGAAGAGCGGCTGGCCGAACTCCACCGGCTGACCGTTCTGAACGTGGATTGCCCGTACGATGCCCTCGATCTCGGCCTTGACCTCGTTCATGAGCTTCATCGCCTCGAGGATGCACAGCGTCTGCCCGGGTGCAACGGCGTCTCCCTCTTCGACGAAGGGCGGGGCGCCGGGCTGGGGCGCCCGGTAGAACGTGCCGACCATGGGCGCCTCGATGCGGATCGCTCCGTCGGTCTCGGGCGCGGCGGCGACCGGCTCGGGCTGTACGGCGGGGGCCGGGCCGGGCGACTCGACCGGGGCAGGCTCTTCGGTCCGGCGGACCGAGACTCGGGTTCCCTCCTCCTCGACGGCGATCTCTGCGATCCCCGTCTCCTGGACGATGCGCACGACCTCCCGGATGCGCTCGGCTCGAGACTGGTCGACCCCACCGCCGACGAGCGAGTCCTCGCCGCTCGTGCGGTCGCGGATCGCGCGCAGGAGCGGCTCTGCCTCTTCGCCGAAGAGCGCGAGCAGCAGCAGCTCCTCCTCGCTCGCGGCGAGCCCGGCCGCCTCTTCGCGGATCTCGTCCAGTTCGACCTCGGGCTCCTCGGGCACCTCGCCTTCCGAGAGCAGCGAGACGGCGCGCTGGACGGTCGGGTCGATCTTCCCGGGTGGGGTGCCGAAGTGCCCGTCGAGAAGCGCCCGTAGCTCGTCGACGACGGTCTGATAGCGCGTCGCCGAGAGCACATGGACGAGCGCCTGGGAGGCGAGAATCTGGCCGATCGGGGCCGCGACCGGCGGCGATCCCGCTTCACCGCGGATCAGGACCAACTCGTCGAGGACGTCGTCGAGCCGGTCCGTCGCCGAATAGGCGCGCAGGCGGGTGTCGATCGCGGCGACCAGGCTTGCGGGAAGCTCATGTTGGGCGGCCCGGACCGCGATGTGCGGAGCCAGCGGCGTGACGGGGTCGTCGCCGACGAACTCGTCGACGATGTCGGCAGCCTGCCAAAGAGTCTCGACGTTGATGCCGCTGTCCATCTTTGCGCCGGCGAGCGCGCTGCCGAGCGCCTCTCCCGAAACCCGGTGCAAGGTCAGCGCAAGCGGGTAAACCGCGCACGCGATCAGATCGGCCCCTGCACGAGCCGCCTCGAGTGCCGCCGCGAGGCCGCTGCCCGCAGCGCCCTGGCAGTAGATGCCGACCGGTAGGCCGCTTCCCTTTGCCAACGCAGTGACGAGCTCGTGGGCCCGGTGCGGCTCCAGAGCGCCGGAGGGGTCGTGCAGGAGGACCCGCGCGGCGCCGAGGTCGGGGAGCTTCTTCGCCTGCTCGACGAGCTGCTTCGTCTCTCCGCCCTGACCCGGGCTGTAGATGAGGCCCGCATCGAACTCCCGGTCAGCCGCGGTGATCGCCTCACCTGCCTCGCGCAGGTTCGAGACGTCGTTCAGCGGGTCCTCGAGGCGGAAGACGTCGATGCCGTTCTCCGCGGCGCTGGCGACAAAACGGCGAGCGAAGTCGCCCCCAACCGGGCGAGAGCCGACGAGGAAGCGGCCGCGCAGCGCCATCCCGAGCGGCGTCTTCGTCCGCGCCTTGAGCGCGCGGATCCGCTCCCAGGGGCTCTCGACGCCACGGCGAACCGCGGTGTCGAAAACGCCTCCTCCGGAGACCTCGAGCGCCGCGAAGCCCGCGCCGTCGAGTAGCTCGGCGAGGCGCAGGAGATCGGCCGTCGGCATGCGCCCGGCCAGCGGCTCCTGGCTGAGCAGCCGAATCGTCGTGTCCACGAGCGCAGGCATGCGGAGAGGGTAACTCTCTAGAACTCTTCGAGAGCCGACGCCAGCCGCCGCCGGAGCCGGGCTCTGCCCGGCGGGAGGCCAACCAGCGAGAGGAGGACGCCTGCACCACGCAAGCCTCGGGCGGCTCCTGAAACGAAGCGCACCTCCACTACGCCCGCAAGGAGGGGGCCCACGGGGGAACCAGGGGTTCCCACGTGAAGCGAGCGGAGCGACGCGTTATGCGCGCGAGATGTAACGGCCTTCGCGCGGGTCGACCTTGATCCGGTCGCCGCTGGCCACGAAGAGCGGAACCTGGATCACCGCTCCGGTCTCGAGCTTCGCGGGCTTCGTCACGTTCGAGACCGTGTCGCCCTTCACGCCTGGCTCTGTCTCGGCCACCGCGAGCTCGATCGAAGACGGCAACTGAAGACCCGACGGCTTGCCGTCGACGGTGAGGATTTGCACGGAGGTCGAGGGCGGGATGAACTCGAGATCCTCGGCGACGGACTTGTGTGGAAGCGAGAACTGCTCGTAGGTCTCGTCCTCCATGAAGACGACGTCGTCGCCCGAGTCGTAGAGGTACTGCGCGCTCTTCACCTCGGTGTGCATGCGCTGGAACTTCTCGCCCGCGCGGAACGTGCGGTCGACGACGGCGCCCGAATCGAGGTTCTTGAGCTTCGTTCGCACGAAGGCGCCGCCCTTCCCGGGCTTCACGTGCTGGAACTCGACGATGCGCCAGACGCCGCCGTCGACCTCGATGTGCATGCCGTTCTTGAACTGATTCGTGTTGATGTTCTCGGCCACGACTCCCCAATCTAGTCGACGGTGAGCAGGTCCTTCGTGAAGGTCGTCAGGATCTCCGGCTCGCCGTCCTGGACGACGACGAGATCCTCGATCCGGATCCCTCCGAGCCCCGGCAGGTAGATGCCCGGCTCGACGGTAACGACGTTTCCGACGGCGAGTATGTGGTGCGATTCGCGCGCGAGCCGAGGGTCCTCGTGGATGAGCAGGCCAACACCGTGGCCGAGACCGTGCCCGAAGAACTCACCGAACCCCGCCGCTTCAATCCGGTCGCGCGCCGCGGCGTCGACCCCGGGTCCCGAAGCGCCGGGGCCGAGCGCGGCCAGCCCGGCCAGCTGCGCAACGAGGCAAACCTCGTAAGCGCGTTTCAGCTCGTCCGGCAAAGCACCCGTGGCGAAGGTGCGAGTGCAGTCGGAGCAGTAGCCGCCGACCATGCAGCCGGCGTCGACGAGCACGGTCTCGCCCGGCTCGACCCGACGGTCACCGGGGAGAGAGTGGGGTTTGGCCGAGTTCGGCCCCGAGGCGACATGAATCGCGAACGACACCGCGTCGGCGTGGCCGTCGTGCAGGAACTGCTCCATGCGCCAGGCGAGGTCGCGCTCCGTCTCGCCGACGATCCCACCCTCGTCAGCGAGCCGTTCGAAGGCGATGGTCGCGATCTGCGCGGCGCGCCGGATTGCGTCCAGCTCCTCCTCGTCCTTGACGACGCGTAACTCCTCCACCAGGCCGTAGCGAGGGACGGGATCGATGCCGCCGGCATGAAGACGCGCATACCGCTCGTAGGTGAGAGCCGTGGCCTCGAACCCGATGCGGCCGGACAGCAGTTCCGAGAGCGTCTGGTAGAGATCCCTGTTCGCCTCGACGAACTCGACTCCGTCGATCCCACGAGCGCTCTCGGCATAGCGGTAGTCCGCGAAGAGCTGGACGCGTTCCTCCTCGACGAGGAGAGCCGCATTCGAGCTCTCCAGTCCGGAGAGGTAGCGCACGTTGGCGGGATCGGAGACGAGCAGCGGCTCCTCGAGACCCGTCCGAAGGCGTTCGAGGCGGTCGTTCACGAGCCCTCGACGAGGAACGCGAGTGCCTCGCGGTAGCCGTCCGGGCCGTGGCCGAGGACGCGCTGCGCGGCCAGGTCGGCAAGAACCGATTTGCGCCGCCACTCCTCTCGCTCTTCGGGGTTCGAGAGATGTACCTCGACGATCGGCCCCGGGAACAGCTCGAGCGCGTCGTGGATCGCGTAGCTGTAGTGCGTCCAGGCGCCCGGATTGGCGATCAACCCCTCGGCCCAGCCGAGCGCTTCGTGGCACCAACCCACGTACTCGCCCTCGCTATTCGTCTGCCGGCAGCGAACCGTGCACCCGAGCTCCTCGGCCCAGCCCTCGACGCGCTGCTCCAGCTCGCGCAGCGAGAGCCCTCCGTAGAGCGCGGGGTCTCTGCGCTCGAGGACGTCGAGGTTGACCCCGTTCAAAACGTCGACCCGCACGTCGGCAACCCTAATCCGCGATCAGCTCGTCGAGCGCGCGGCGGATATCGGCGTCAGGCAGCTGAACGCCACTGCGCGGTTCGCCCGGCCCCTCGAGGAGCACGAGGCTCGGTTTCCCCCCGGCACGCTTCTTGTCCCGCTCGAGCGCCGCCCATGCTTTGCTGCGATCGACGCGGACCGGCTTCGGCTCCAGCACGTCGTCGACGACATCCGTCGGAAGCCCCGAGAGCCGAAGAGCCGCCAGGAGCCCGAGGGCGACCGCGTCTCCGTGCGAGACCGAGTGCTCGGCCGCCGCCTCGAGCGCGTGGGCAAACGTGTGCCCGAGATTCAGGATCGCACGGCGGCCTTCGTCGAAGGGGTCGGACAGGCAGACTCCTGCCTTGAAGGCGGCGCAGCCTCGCACCATCTCTTCGTCCGGCTCGCTCCAGAGCTCGCTCCCGGCGAGGAGAGCGGTCTTGACGACTTCCGCCATGCCTGCACGCCGCTCGTGATCCGGAAGCGTCATGAGCACATCGGGGTCGATGAAAACACCCGCGGGATAGTGGAAGGCGCCCACGGAGTTCTTGACTCCGGCCTGGTTGATGCCCGTCTTGCCACCGATCGAGGCGTCGACCTGAGCCAGCAGCGTGGTCGGAACGGTGAGCCAGCGAACACCGCGCAGATAGGTCGCCGCGACGAAGCCCGCGAGGTCGGTGGTGGTGCCCCCGCCGAGGCCGACGACGGTGCCCTGCCGGTCGATCCGCAATTCCTCCCAGAGCCGTTGGACAACCGCGAGCGACTTGGCTTGCTCGCCGGACGGGATTGGATGGCTCGAGGCGAGGCGCTCCCCGAGCTGCGGCGCATGGAGCTCGAGCACGCGTTCGTCGGCGATCAGCGCGACCGACGCGGGTCCCGCGCCGCTGCGCCGGCCCAGCCAGCCGATCGAGCCGCTCGCGACTTCGATGTTGAGCGCATCGAGCAGGATGTCCTCGGCGTCGACGACACCGACATCGGCGACGTCCTCGTAGAGGTCCTGCCGCTGCTCGTAGAGGCGGCGAAAGGCTTCTTCATCCTTCGCCAAGGGCCGGTCGCTCGAGGCGACCCGCCGCCAGGCCTCGTCGACCTCGACGTGAACCCAATATGGATCCACAGCCCGGAGGCGATCGCGGGTTGGCGCCCAGGTGACCGCGCCACCACCGACCGCGATGACGGAAGGCTCCGCGGCTGCAAGCGCCTCGAGGACGATCTCCTCCTCGAGCCGCCGGAACTCATTCTCGCCGCGGATGAACAGCTCGTCGATCGGGCCGTGCCGACGCTCGATCTCGGCGTCTGTGTCGACGAACGGACGATCCGTCACCCGCGCGACTTCGGCGGCGATCGTCGACTTGCCCGCCCCCATGAAGCCGATGAGGACGATGTGGCGGCCGAAGGCCCCTACCTCGGGGACCACGGGATTCGCTCGAGGTACGCGTGATGGGCGGCC
>Ga0307302_10000372_pt1 | contig 20127 bp, 20 predicted proteins | sample ER_DNA_183_FD_194490 | JGI IMG/M metagenome (GOLD analysis project Ga0307302, IMG submission 194490) | Bulk soil microbial communities from the East River watershed near Crested Butte, Colorado, United States - ER_DNA_183 | ecosystem: Environmental > Terrestrial > Soil > Floodplain | place...
TGCGACGCTGTCGTACCTGCAGACGACCTACGACGCCGGTGTCAAGAACATCGTCGTCCAGTCAGCCTCGTCGACGACGTACTGCATCGAGTCGACCGTGGGTGCCGAGACGTGGAAGAAGTCCGGCCCCGGCGCCGACATCCTCACCGGAAACTGTCCGTAACGGACGTCTCCGACGCTGGTTTGAGAAGGGGGCCATCGGGCCCCCTTCTTTCTTTTCAAGGCCCGTCCGCTCGAGGCCGATAGGGAACGAGTGGCAGTTGCGGCCCGACCCACCCGTCCTCAGCTCGGCGTGCGCCCGCTCGTGGTCGAGCGAAGCCTCGTCACGCCGCTCCGGCTACTGGCCGCCCTCGTCGGCCTGAGCTTCGCGATCCGCGTCGCGATCGGCTATCTGCGCGCGACGCCCGTCTACTTCGGCGACGAGTACCTCTACTCGTCCATGGCTAGGTCGATCGCCGAGACCGGCCGTCCGCTCGTTCGCGGCGGCCCGGCGCACTTCCCGGCGCTGCTCCAGCCGCTCGTGACCGCCCCCGCTTGGTTGATCGGAGACGTCGGCATTTCCTACCACCTCGCCCAGATGCTCGGCGCGCTCGCCATGTCACTGGCCGCGCTTCCCGTCTACTGGCTCGCCCGACGTCTACGGCTCGGCTCGTGGACAGCGCTCGGCGCCGCCGCGTTCACGCTTGTCCTGCCCGATCTCGTCTACGCGACGTGGATGGTCGCGGAGCCGTTTGCGTATCCGCTGGCGCTGGCAGCGCTGGCGGCCGCGGTTGCGGCGCTCGAGCGGCCGTCGCGCAAGGCGCAGCTCGCGTTCGTCGCCCTCGCAGGACTGGCCGCTTTCGCGCGGATCCAGTTCGTCGTGCTCCCGGTCTGCTTCGCCGGCGCGCTCCTCGCCTCGGGGCTTCGCGAACGCCGTCTGTGGGCAGCGATCCGCGAGCAGCTGCTTCCGATCGTCCTGTTCGCGATCCCGGCTGCGATCACGATCCTGCTCGGGCCGTCGCGAGTCCTCGCCTATTACAAGGGCGTCGTCCACGTCGACTTCCAGCCGCTCGCGGTCGCCGAGCGCTCAGGAACGAACCTGCTCGTGCTCCTCTTCTCTTCAGGCGTCGTCCTCGTGCCGGGGGCGATCCTCGGCTTCGTCATGGCGATCGCCAGACCGCGGTCGCGCGCCGAGCTCGCCTTCGCGTCGTTTTCCGTGCTGCTCGTGGCCGGACTGCTCGTCGAGTCGGGGCTCTTCGGCGCGTTCGACCAGGCGCAGGAGCGCTACCTCTTCTACGTCCTCCCGCTGGTCGCGATCGGCTTCGGCCTCTACGCCTCGCGCGGCTGGCCGGCCCGGCTGCTGCACGCGCTGATCGCGGCAGGCATCGTCACGCTCGCGGCAGTCGTACCACTCGCGGGCTACGCGGCCGCCGATCAGAAGGCGCACTCGCCGGTCCTCTACGGCGTGTTCCGGATCGAGCAGTGGCTCGGGTCGCCCGGCAACGGCTCGCTTGCGATCGCACTGGCCGCGACCGTCGGCCTCGCGATGGTCGTCGCGTGTTCGCGACGGCCACGCGCCGGGACCGCGGTTGCGATCACGGTCGCGATCGCCATCTCCGGCGGGCTTGCAGCGGCAACCGTCCTTTTCGACCAGGAGAACAGCAGCTCCGTCCGCAAGTCGTTCCTGCCCGCGGATCCGTCCTGGGTCGACGACGCACACGTCGGGAACGTGACGCTCCTGCGCAACATTGCGGGGGGCCGCGGCGGAGCATTCCAGCAGCTCTTCTGGAACCGATCCGTGAAGCGGCTCGCGCTGATGCCCGGCGCGCCCGAGATCGACCCGTACCGGGCCGACCGCGTCCGGGTCGCCGACGACGGCTCGCTGCTCGCGGGCGGCAAAGCGCTCACCGGATCGCTCCTCGTCGACGAGCAGGCGGTCACGACGGCGTTCACGGGTGTCAGGCGCGTCGCGACGGCGCCCGGCTACTCGCTCTACCGCGCGGTCGGCCGGCCGCGGCTCTCCCTCTTCTTCCTCGCCCGCTACGACAACGGCTGGCTCGCCGACCGCGGGACGATCGACCTCTGGCCCCGTCCCGGAAGGAACAACCTGCACGGGAGGCTCGTGCTCGAGTTCGAGTCGCCCGCTCCGATGAACGCGACGAGAGTCGACCTGCAGCTCCCCGGCGGTCGCAAGGTGCACGTCGCGGTTCCGGCCGGCGGGTTGACGCGGGTCGAGCTGCCGGTCTGCTCCAAGGGGCCCTGGGTCACCGGCTTTCACTCCAAGATCCGCGGGTTCGTCGGAGAGCAGGCGGTCAGCGTGAAGGCCGGCGTCCCGCGCTTCGTGCCCGGCGAAGCCGGCTGCACGGCAGAGCCGAAGCAGACCGCAGTGCCTCCGGCGTCGCCCAGCGCGACGACGTGAGCGCCGTCCGCGTTCGGGAAGAGGCGGTTCCTGCGAGGGAGCTCACCCTCGCCCCGGCGCTCCGCAGCTTCCCCCGGCCGCGGCTGGTGCTCGCCGGGATCTACGCCGCGGCCGTCGCCTATCACCTGTTCCAGTCACGCGCTCATGCCACACCGGCGGTGTTCGGCGACGAGCTCCTCTACTCGAAGCTGGCGCAGAGCGTGGCGGCCGGGCACGGATTCGTCCTGCGCGACGAGACGATCTTCTTCCCGGCTCCGCTGCCGATACTCGCGCAGGCGCCGGCGTGGCTCGCTCACTCGATGCCGGTGGCCTACGTCCTCGCGAAGGCCCTGAACGTGGCCGTCATGTCGGCGGCCGTCTTCCCCGCGTACGCGCTCGCGAAGCGGCTCATGCGACCCGCTTACGCGCTGCTGGCGGCGGCGATCACGGTTGCCGGCCCGGTGCTCGTCTACGCGCCCTACCTGATGTCCGAAGCGCTCGCCTATCCCGTGTTCCTGCTCGCGCTCGCGACGATGGTGCGGGCCTTCGACCGACCGACGCGCTGGATGGAGGCTGCGGTCGTCGCCGTTTCGCTCGCGGCCGTGCTGACCCGCGTCCAGTTCGTCGTCCTGCCGCTCGCTTACCTGACCGCGGTCACGGTCCGGCGCGGGCTGCGGCGCCACGCGCTCTCCGCGGGAGGGCTGCTCGCGCTCGCCGCCGTACCGCTCGTCTCGGGCGGAGTGCTCCTCGGAACCTACGTCGGGGCGACGACGCTCAGCTTCGATCCCCTCACCGTGCTGCGCTGGAGCGGGCTGACGGCCACGCTGCTCCCCTTCGCCGCCGGTTGGCTGATCCTGCCCGGAGCGCTCCTCGGTTTCGCCCTCCTCGCGCTTCGTCCGCGAAACGACGCGGAGGCCGGGTTCGGCGCTCTCGCGGTCGCTTCGGTCGTCCTCGTCCTGCTCGAGGTGGGGCTGATCGGAGCTGGAGAGGCGAACCGCTCGCTGGAGCGCTACGCGATCTACCTGATCCCGCTCGCGGCGATCGCGTTCTTCGCCTACGCGGAGCGTGGAGCCCCGTGGCGCCGCGCCTACGTCGTGCTGGCACTCGCCGGGGGCGCAACTGCCTGGGTGCTCGACTTCCCCGTTCGCGCCGGGACGAGCTACGCGTTCGACACGCTCACGTACTCGATCTACGCCCAGGCCGTGCAGTGGATCGGCGAGGCGAATGCGGCCACGATCTTTGCGGGAGTGCCGTTCGTCGGCGGGATCGCGCTCGCGCTTCTGCCCCTCCGCGGGAGAGTCGTTCCGGGGGTGGCGGGCGCCACGATCGCGCTCCTGCTGCTCGGCGGTGCAGCTGCGTACGCCGGTGACCACGGAATGACCCGTGGCACGCTCGCGCTCAGGGCGGGCGATCCGCCCGACTGGCTCGACCGCAGCGGCCTCGGCCCCGCCGACTACCTGGCGCTTCCGGGCGGCTCCGCCCACTACGGCTGGCTGCTCGAGACCTGGAACCGGGACGTCCGTGCTCCGATCGAGCTCGGGCTGGGCGCGGGCGACGGCTACGCCACGCGGCGGGCACGAATCGATCGCTCCGGCCGGCTGCTCGTCGACGGCCGCCGCACTGCGGCCGGGACGCTCGTCGTCAACGACTACGGGACCGCCATCGATCTCGACGGCCGGGTGCTAGAGCAACCCGTGTACGGGCTCACGGCCTATCGCGTGCCCGCCGGAGCTCGCGTCCGGACGCTCGCGGTCGGGATCGGCCCCGATCGCTGGGCGGACGCGGTCGTGCGCGTCCAGGCCTGGCCCGCGAGGCCGGGTGACTTCCGCGTCGTCCTCTCCCTGCCGCCGTCGCTCGGCGCCCGCAACGTGACGCTGACCAGTGGCGCCGCGACCCGCCGCGTATCCCTCGATCCGGGTGAAGCGAGGGTCGTCCAGGTCCCCGGCACATCCACCCTCGAGATCCGCACGGACCACGCCGATTACGTCGGCGCAGGCACGCCCAACGCCCGTCTCGTAGCGGTGCGGATCCCCTCGATTTCCTTCGTCCCTAAGGGCCGGACATAGGCATTCAAGGAGTACGTGCGGGCTGCCGATAGCCCGTTTGAGGGACAGAGCTCAACCATGGCGGAAAACCCGTTTTCGATCGACACGCTGCTCGAGCAGATGGTGGCGCACAACGCCTCCGACCTGCACATCACCGTCGGCTCCCAGCCGGCGCTTCGTGTGCGCGGGCACCTCGAGCGGCTGGAGGCATTCCCGGTCATGACCGCGGACCTCAGCCGCCAGCTCCTGTACCGGATCATCTCGAGCGAGCAGCAGAAGCGGCTCGAGATCGAGCGCCAGCTCGACCTCTCGTACTCGATCCCCGGAATGGCCCGCTTCCGCGTCAACATCTACTCGCAGCGCGAGAGCCTCGCCGGCGCGTTCCGCCTGATCCCCGCCGAGCTGAAGAGCCTCGAGGAGCTCGGCTTGCCGTCGACGCTCTACGACATGTGCAACAAGCCGCGCGGGCTCGTCCTTGTCACCGGCCCGACCGGCTCGGGTAAGTCGACGACGCTCGCCGCGCTGATCGACGAGATCAACCGCACCCGCGCCGACCACATCATCACGATCGAGGACCCGATCGAGTTCCTCCACCGCCACAAGCGCTGCATCGTCAACCAGCGCGAGCTCGGGCCCGATGCCACCACCTTCGCCGAGGCGCTCCGCGGGGCTCTCCGCCAGGACCCCGACGTGATCCTCCTCGGCGAGATGCGCGACCTCGAGACGATCTCGACGGCTCTGACCGCCGCCGAGACGGGACACCTCGTGTTCGCAACGCTCCACACGCAGGACGCCGCATCCACGGTCGACCGCGTGATCGACGTCTTCCCGGCCGGTCAGCAGGGGCAGATCCGCACGCAGCTCGCCGGCACCCTCGAGGGCGTCGTCGCACAGACGCTGCTCCCAACGGCCGACGGCCAGGGACGCGCTGCCGCGATCGAGGTCCTGCGCCCCGACGACGCGGTCCGCAACCTCGTGCGCCAGGCGAAGATCGAGCAGGTCTACTCGATCATGCAGACCGGCGGCAAGAAGGGCATGCAGACGATGGAGCAGGCCCTCGCCGAGCTCGTCCTGCGCGGCGTGATCAACGAGGATGTCGCGCTCGGACGCTCGAGCCGTCCCGACATGCTGCTCGGACTCCTCGGCCGTGCCGGCCCGACCGGGTCCATGCCGGAGGCCCAGACCGCCGCTCCTCTACGGATCGCGGGGAACTAGCGGTGGATCTGCGGAAGGAGATCAAGCTGTCCGACCTGTTGCCGAAGCGCGGCAAGAAGGAGGCCGCGGACGAGCAGCCCGTGGCCGAGGAGACGCCCGCCGAGGAGAAGCCCGCCAAGGAGAAGCGGAGCTTCTCGTTTGCGCGCAAGCCGAAGGAGCCCAGCGCTCCCAAGGAGCCGAAGCAGCCGAAGGCGAAGAAGCCGAAGACGTCGAAGGAGCGGAGGCCTGTCCTCCACAAGAAGCTCGTCGGCCTCAAGATCGGCGCCTCGCAGCTCGCGGCGGCGCGTGTTGTCAACAACGGCACGGCCGAGGTCGTCCAGCTCGCGCGCATGGATCTCGAGCCCGGAATCGTCGTGGGCGGCGAGCTCCGTGAGCCCGAGGCGCTCGCGGCGGCCCTGAAGACGTTCTTCCGCGACAACAAGCTCCCGCGGCAGTCCGTGCGACTCGGGATCGCGAGCAACCGCATCGGCGTCCGCATGTTCGAGCTCGGCGGGATCGACGATCCCAAGCAGCTCGAGAACGCGATCCGCTTCCGCGCCCAGGAGGCGCTTCCGATTCCGCTCGAGGAGGCGGTGCTCGACTACCAGATCCTTGGCGAGAGCGTCGATGACGAGGGCCAGAAGAAGCATCGTGTGCTGCTCGTGGTCGCGTACCGCGACCTGGTGGATCGCTACGTGGGGGCCTGCAAGAAGGCCGGGATCAAGCTCGCAGGAGTCGATCTCGAGGCATTCGCGCTGCTGCGTGCGCTCGGAGAGCCGCCTGCCGAGGGCGCCAGCGCGGCGATCGTGGTCGCGTCGGTCGGAAGCGACCGCTCGACGCTGGCCGTCTCGAACGGCGAGGTCTGTGAGTTCACCCGCGTCATCGAGTGGGGCGGCCAGAACCTGAACGTCGCGATCGCGAGGTCGCTCGACATGACGCCGTCCGAGGCCGAGCCGATCAAGCTTTCGCTGAACCTGCTCGAGCCGGCCGAGGCGATGGAGCTCGACCCCGAGCGCGCCGCCCGCGTGCGCACGGCCGTCTCCGAGGAGCTGCAGGCGTTCGCGCGAGAGCTCGTGTCCTCGCTCCAGTTCTACCAGGGCCAGCCCGGCTCGCTTGGGATCGCGGAGATCGTGCTCACGGGCGGGACCGCACAGATGCCCGGCCTTGACGCTGAGCTCGCGCGCCTGATCGGCGTCCGGATCCGCATGGGCGACCCACTGTCCCGCGTCGAGCGCGGCAAGAAGGTCGGCGACGACCACGCGCTCGGCTCGCTCGCCGTCGCAATCGGACTGGGGATCGAGTCGTGAGAGCCGTCAACCTGCTGCCCAAGGACGACCGTCGTCAGCGCGGCGCGGAGGCCCGGCGGAACAACCCGGTTCTGATCGGCGGTGTGGCCGGCGCGGTGCTCGTGACCGCGATCCTGTGCGCCTGGTTCCTCACCGCGAGTGCGGGCGTGGCGAACAATCAGAAGCGGCGCGACGCCGCTGCGGCCGAGCTCTCCGCGACCCCGGTTCCGCCTCCGACTTCGCCCCAGTCGTCCGAGCTCGAGCAGCAGAAGGTCGCCCGCGTGACGGCCCTCTCAGGTGCTCTCGGCGGCCGCCTCGCCTGGGACCGCCTCCTCCGCGAGTTTGCGCTCGTCCTTCCGGACGACGTCTGGCTGACCAGCATGTCCGCGCAGGCGCCGACCGCAGGAGCCGCCTCTTCCACGTCCGGGTTCACGATCAACGGCCGCACCTACTCGCAGGACGGCGTGGCCCGGCTTCTCGCCCGGCTCGCGCTCGTGCCTCATCTGGCCAACGTCACGCTCCAGCACAGCTCGGCCGCCACGAGCGAGACCGGCCGTAAGGTCGTCGAGTTCACGATCAACGCCACGGTGAAGGGGGTCGGCGCGTAGTGAAGTCGAAGCCTTCCGCCGCAATCATCGCCGGGATCGTCGTCGGCCTGCTCGTGTACGGGCTGGCCGGCTACTTCGTGCTCGTTTCGCCGCAGCGTGCCAAGGCCGCGGAGCTGAAGAAGGAGACCGCGGCCACCCAGCAGCAGATCGAGCAGTACCGCATGCTTGCCGCTCAGGCGAAGGCGACTCCGCCGATTCGCGTCGCCGAGCTCTTCCGGCTCACGAAGGCGATGCCGGACACGGTCGACATGCCGGGTGTCCTGCTCGAGCTGAGCCGCGTCGCCCGTGACAGCGGCATCGAGTTCGACTCGATCACGCCGCAGGGGCCGTCCGCGCAGTCGGGCTACTCGAGCTTCCCGGTCACGCTCGAGTTCGACGGCAACTACTACGAGCTCGCGGACTTCCTCTTCCGGCTGCGCAGCCTCGTGCGCGTGCACGAGGGGCGCCTGGACGCTCAGGGGCGCCTCTTCGTCGTCGACACGATCAGCTTCAGCGAGAGCGAGCACTCGTTCCCGCGCATCAAGGCGAGCCTGCAGGTACACGCGTTCGTCTACGGCGACGCGACGGCGGCGACGACTGCGCCTGCGGCCACGCCTCCGGCGGCGACACCGCCCGCAGGCGCGACTACGACTCCGGCCGCGACTCCGCCTTCGCCGAACACGCCGCCCGACGGCGCCGGCGCGAGCGCCGCAGGGGCGGTGACTCCGTAATGGCCAAGAAGTTCGACGCGAAGGCCAAGGCGAAGCGACAGAAGATCGTCGCGGCGGTCCTCGGCGTGCTCCTGCTCGGGGTGCTCGCGTACGAGGTGCCATCGCTCCTGAAGACGATGAACAAGAAGCCGCCCGCGACCTCCGCCGTGGCGCCTCCACCGACGACTCCGCCTCCGGCGGGCGCACCTCCGGCGGGCGCACCTCCGACGGGCACGCCGGTCTCCGCCGCCGTTCCCGCGAGCGGCGCGCTCGCGGACTCCGACCCGTCGGCTCAGGCGGGTGCGGGCCAGCTGCTCTCGTTCGACCGGTTCCAGAGCAAGGACCCCTTCGCGCAGCAGGCGACGACGCCTGCGAAGCCCGCCGCTCCGGCGAAGCCTGCAGCCGCGCCGCCACCACCGCCTACTCCTCCGCCTCCGCCCTCGTCCGGCGCCGCCAAGCCGAGCACTGCCAAGATCTCCGTCAACGGCTCGTCCGAGACTGTCAGCGTCAACTCGACCTTCCCGGCGGACGATCCCGTCTTCCGCCTCGTCTCGCTGACGTCCTCGAGCGCAAAGGTCGCGATCGCGGGCGGCTCGCTCTCGACCGGTTCTCCGGCCGTGACTCTTACGAAGGGCAAGAAGGTCACGCTGATGAACACCGCCGACGGGACGCGCTACGAGCTCGTTCTCGTGTCGATCGGCTAGCTAGTCGGAACGCACGAAGCTGACTTCGTGGCCCCGGCGGTTCGCGGCCTCGAGCTCGTATTCGTCGAGAGCGCCGATCCGGACTAGGAGCTCGAACTCGTCGCGCAGGTGCGTCCGCATCATCTCCGGGCCGTCCGTCGCGATCGTGAACGGCACCTCGGCGGCGGCAAAGGCTCGGAACGTGTCGCGGACGGCGTCCTCGTCCGGAAGCGCCTTCGTCAGGAGATTCGACGTGGGGCAGATCTCGAGCGTGATCTGCGCCGCTCGTAGATCGGCCATGAGCGCCTCGTCCTGGGCGGCCAGGATCCCATGCCCGATCCGGTCCGGCCCGAGTGAGTCGACGACGTCGCGGATCTCGGCGATGCCGTGGCCGCCCTCCTCGCCAACGTGGATGGTCACACCCAGCCCCGCCCCCCTCGCCTCGGCGATGAGCGGCGCCAGCTCGCGGTAGGGATACGGCCCCTCACCGGTCGGCCGAGGGCCAGCGATGTCGATCCCGACGATCCCGCGCGGCGCGTAACGGATCGCCTTCTCGACGATGATCCCGTTCTGCCGCTCCGTAAACGTCCGGTCCATCATCAAAATCAGCCCGGCGCGCACCTGGGGGTACTCGAGGCTCGCCCGGTCGAGGCCCCGCACGGCGGCCATGATGATGTGGTCGAGGTCGCGCTCCCCGCCACGGTTCCGCTTCATTGGGTTGAAGCGCAGCTCGAGCGTCGTGATCCCCTGAGACCGGTACGCGCCGCCGATCGCCGCATGCACCGAGCGCTCCACCGCGAGCGGGCTCGACTGGATCAGCTCCGTCCAGCGGTAGATCTCGTCGAGCGCGTCGAGGTCCTGCACGCCCTGAGGGTCGGAGACGGTCACCAGCCGGTCGAACTCCCAGAAGTCCTTGACGGGGAGCGCGATGCCCTGCTCGTGCGCCAGGCTCCAGAGGATGTCCGAGGCGACCGAGCCGCCGAGATGGGTGTGCAGCTCGGCGAGCCCTCCGTCGACCATCGAGCCGAGTCTACGCGTGAATGCTCACCGCGGTCCCGAGCGGGACGATCCGCATCAGGTACCGCAGATCGGCCTCGTCAGCGTGCAGGCAGCCGTTCGAGATCGCGAGGCCCCAGGTGGGAGTGGGGGAGCCGTGGATCGCGAGTCGGTCGCCGCCGGACCAGCCCTGTGGCAGGTGTGGCTGACGCCCCGAGAGAGCGAGGATGCAGCAGCCGTAGTACGAGCCGAAATCGGCGCCGGGGAGCTTGTCCGTGACGTAGAACGTTCCCGGAGGAGTCGGCGTGTCGGGCGCTCCGACGGCGACCGGGATGCGGCGGAGGATCCCGACATCGTGCACGAGGAGCTCGCGCTTGGACAGGTCGACCTCGAGGCTCAGGGTGCGGTTGAGCAGGCTGACGCGCCGGGCGCGGACCCATCCCAGCCGTGTGTTCCCGAGCGCAGTGCTGCGCACGGCGAGCCACGGGCCCTTCATATACGCGACGGAAAACGTCTGCGGAGATCCGAACTCCGTCCGTGACCCGACGGTCGTCAACACCCGTCCTCCCGGGCTCGCGCGGAGTGTCAGTCGGCGCCCGCCGGGCACCCGCGCGCCGAAGTCCTGGACCGCACGCAGCACGGGAGGCGGCCTGCGAACCGGGGGAGCGACACTCTTCTCGTCGCCTCCGCCTCGGGTGACGAGCACGATCCCGGCGACGATCGCCGCTATGGCCAGGGCCCCGCAGGCGACGAGGCCGGCCGTGCGGGCCACGCTAGTGCAGCGACAGGTCGCCGACGCTGACGATCACGTAGGCGCCCTGGTTCTGGAGCAGAGGCTGCCCCGTCTTGTCTTTGACGCCGAGCTGGCTCGTGTCTTTGGCCCGAGCCTTCGCCAGGTGGCCGACGAAGTCGACCTGCTGGCCCGGCCTGAACCGAGGCGGATTGCTCCCCTTCAGGTTGAGCTTCACGAGGATTCGCTGGTTCGCTTTCCGCCCAGCCCAGAAGCTGTCGATCCCGGCGATCTGGACGACGTTGACGGACGTTCCTCGTACCTGGTTCGGGACGTACTGGCTGAGGCTCCCGGCGAGCAGGGGGTAGAGATCCCGCTTGCCGAGACGCAGTCGGTTCCCCTTGCTCGAGGGCAGGGCCGGGATCGGCGTCGTCCCGCTCGGGCCGGTCGAGACGGTGCTCGTGGTCGCAGTCGCGGTCGTTGTCGGGCTTGCGCTCTTGTCTTTGTCGCCGCAGGAGGCGGCGAGCAGCCCGACGAGAGCCAGCGGGGCGAGGCGACTGACGATCATGGCGAGGCCAAAAGGTAGCGGGGCGTGCATAGTTGTGTGAGATGAAGGTCGGGATCGTCGTCCCGTACTCGTGGTCGTTCTGGGGAGCAGTCGTCGAGCACGCCGAGCTCCAGGCCGCTGCCCTCCGGAAGCTCGGCCACGATGTCCGTCTCGTGATGGGAAACGACCCGCCGGGCAGCTTCACACGCGTCCTGCACCCGAGGCTCGGCCGCCACGGAGAGCCTCCGGCCGAGGTGATTCCGATCGGCCGTTCCGTGATCGTCCCCGCGAACGGGGCGCTCCCGAACATCATCCTCAGTCCGCGCTCGGTGTTCCGGATCCGGCGCGTCCTCGAGCGGGAGCGCTTCGACGTGATCCACATCCACGAGCCGATGACGCCGACCCCGGCAGTGGCGACTCTCGCGTTCGCCCAGTGCCCGCTCGTGACGACATCCCACGCGTCCGGTGAGCTGTCGTGGCTCAAGCTCGGAAAGCCGGTGTGGGGGTTCCTGCTCGATCGAGTCGACCACCGGATCGCGGTCTCCGAGCCGGCCCGCGAGTCGGCCGCGCGCTACTTCCCCGGCGAGTACGAGCTGATCGCGAACGGCGTCCTCGTGCCCGACCAGGCGGATCCCGGCTCGCGCGACGAGCAAATCGTCTTCGTCGGCCGTCACGAGCCGCGGAAGGGGCTCCAGGTTCTCTTGCGCGCGTGGCCCGAGATCCATCGCCGGACGGGCATACGACTGCGGCTGATCGGCGCGGACCCGCTCGCCGTACGGCTGCTCTTCGCGCGCCTGCGCGTGCCGCAGGAGGGTGTGGACGTGCTCGGCTTCCTCTCGCAGGACGACCTGACGGCCGAGCTGCTTCGGGCCAAGGCGCTCGTGGCTCCATCGCTGGGCGGCGAGAGCTTCGGAATGGTTCTCACTCGCGCATTCGCGTGCGCGACGCCGGTCGTTGCCTCGGACATTTCCGGGTATCGAGGAGTCATGGAGCCTGAAGCCGGCCGACTCGTGCCGCCCGACGATCCGCGTGCGCTGGCGAACGCGGTCGTGGAGCTGCTCGCCGACGAGCCGGCGCGCGAGCAGCTCGGCCGTGCGGCCCGCGCGATCGCCGAGGAGCGCTACTCGTGGGACCGGATCGCGGCGCGGCTCGCGGAGATCTACGAGGGGCTCGTGGAGTCGTGCCGCCGAGCGGTTGCCGCATGAAGATGCCCCGCGCGACCTGGGGCCGCCTGAGCGGGGTCCTCGCGGCTCTTGCGGCGGCCGTGGCGCTCTTCATCTGGCGTGGGCCCGACTGGAACCTCGTCGTGGATGCCTTCCGGTTCGTCGCCTGGGGCTGGGTCATCGTCGCGATCCTGCTCAACCTGCTCTCGGTGCTCGCGCGCGCCGGCGCCTGGCACACGGTGATCGAGCAGGCGATGCCTCCGCCCAGGCCGCGCTTCCGGACGGTCTTCTCCGCGTTCGGCGTCGGGCTCTTCGCGAACGCCGTCCTGCCCGGGCGCATCGGAGAGCTCGCGCGTGTCGCGGTGCTCACGCGACATCAGCCCCAGCAGCGCCGGGGCGACGCGTGGGCGACGCTCGTGGGAACGGTCTTCGCGCACCGGGTCTTCGACCTCTTCCCGATGGTGCTGCTGATCGTCTACGTCCTGCTCACGGCCAAGATCCCGCACTGGGCACTGACGAGCCTGACGATCGCGATTGTCGTCGCCTTCGGGCTCTTCGCGTTCGCGCTGGCCAGTGCGCGTCGCCATAACCGCTCGATGCTCGAGGAAGCCGGGCGGGTTCGCCGACTCGTGACCATGGCCCGCTACGGGCTCGGAGTGCTCCACGAGCCCGTCGCGGCCGTCACTGCGGGTGTGCTCCAGTGCCTGGGGTGGCTCTGCCAGCTCTTCGCCGTCTGGGCGGCGATGCGCGCCTTCGACATCCACGAGCCCCTTCCGGCCGCCGGGCTGGTGCTCGTGCTGATGAACGTCGCGATGCTGTTTCCGCTCTGGCCCGGGAACGTCGGCCTCGTTCAGGCCGCCGTCGCGTTCCCGCTCGTGTCATACGGCGTCCCGTATGCAAAGGGCTTCGCGTTCGGCATCGGGCTGCAGGCGATCGAGATGTCGGTCGGCGTCGGGATCGGGTTCATCTTCCTCGCGCGAGAGGGGTTGTCGTACGCGATGCTCCGGCACATGCCCGGCGCCGAGCAGGCCGAGGTCAGGCGCGAGCAGGGCTCGGACGAAGAGCCGGCCGAGGAAGAGCGCCGTGCGCGCGCTCGCGTCGCCCGCTAGCTGCAAGGGCGTCCTGTCGGCGATCGAGGGTGCGATGGCGCTCGCCGCCGGTATGCGCGAGGCGGGGCTGGAGGCCGACGAGCTTCCGGTCGCGGACGGAGGCGAGGGGACGGCGGAGGTCTTCGCGGCGGTGCTCGGAGGAGCGTGGCGAAGCGCCCCGGGCTCGGATCCGCTGGGGCGGCCGGTGCAAGCGAGCTACCTCGTGCTCGCGGACGGAAGCGGCGTGGTCGAGGCGGCCGAGGCGATCGGGCTCCGGCTGCTCGGCCCGAAGGAGCTCGATCCGCTGACCGCTTCGAGCCGTGGGCTGGGAGAGCTGCTGCTCGCGATCGCGGGGGAAACGTCCGGCTCGATTCTCGTCGGGCTGGGCGACACCGCGACCGTCGACGGCGGCGCGGGCCTGCTCGAAGTCGCGGGCGCCGAGCTCGAGGGGCGTGACCTGCGCGTCCTCTGCGACGTCCGAAATCCCCTCCTCGGCGAGCGCGGCGCGGCGCGCGTGTTCGGGCCGCAGAAAGGCGCGACGCCGGATCAGGTCGAGGAGCTCGAGCGCCGGCTCGCGGGGATGGAGGCGCTGCGGCCCTACGCCGAGCTTCCGGGAGCGGGTGCAGCCGGGGGTCTCGGCGCCGCGCTGGCCTCGGTCGGAGGAAAGCTCGTCTCCGGGGCAGCAGTCGTCCTCGAGCGGATCGATTTTCGCGCGCATGCCGCGGGCGTCGACCTCGTGGTCACCGGAGAGGGGAGGATCGACCGCTCGACCACCGAGGGCAAGGCGGTCGGGGAGGTGCTGCGCGCATGCCGTGAGCTCGATGTCCGCTGCGAGCTCTTCGGCGGCCGCGTGGAGGAGGCGCCCCTGGGCACGCCGACACACGCGCTGAGCGGTGATCCCGCGCGCACCGCGGACGATCTCGTGGAGCTAGGCGGCCGGCTCGCCCGCGCGCTGCTCGGCGTCGCGTAGACGCTTCGCGAGCGTCTGGAGCATGGTCCAGGCGAGCTTTGCGTTGTCCTCGACAAGCGGCCGGAACTCCCACGACGTGATGCCGTAGCACTTGAGCGGCGACTTGGCGATGATCGTCGCCGTGCGCGCGCCGTCGTCGATGAGTGCGACCTCGCCGAAGTAGTCGCCGTGCTTGAGGGTGGCCACCTCGGTGCCGTGGACGCTGACCGTGGCCTCGCCCTCGTCGATGATGAAGAAGCCGATTCCCGTCTGCCCCTCGACGGCGACCGTGTTGCCCTCGTCGAACTGGCGTTCCTTCATCGAGCTCACGAGGCCCTGCATCTCCGACTTGTTCAAGGCCGAGAACAGCGGGACTTGCCGGATGAGTTCCTCTGGAGCAGGCACGAGGCGGATTCTATGCAGGCCGCCGCGGCCCTGGCTAGGGCTTCACCGCCTCGACGCGCCGCGCGAGCTCCTCGATTCGCCCGTGAGCCGCATCGAGCTTCGCGGAGCAGACGCGGTAGAGCTCCTCGCCGCGCTCCCAGAGCGTGATCGCTTCGTCGAGGCTCGCTTCGCCGCTCTCGAGTCGCTGGACGATGGTCTCCAGCTCCCGCTGGGCTTCTTCGAAGGTGGCCTCGCTCAGCGCGTGTCCTCCACGGTTGCTCCGAAACCGCCGGTACCGAGCTCGACGTCGACATGAGCTCCCGGCGAGACCTCCGTGCTCGAGCGAGCGATTCCGGCTTCGGTGCGGACGATGGCGTAGCCGCGTTCGAGCGTTGCTTTCGGCGAGAGCGCGCGCAGGCGGCCGGCCGAATGCTCGAGCGCGGCCCGCTTGCGTTCGAGCATGAGAAGGGGCGCACGCCGGAGGTGGTCGCGGGCAAGGTCGAGGCGGCGGCGCTCGCGCTCCAGCGTTCCGGTCGCGCCGCGGGCGAGCGTCGCGCGGGAACGGTCGAGCCGCGCGAGGAGCTCTGAGGCGTCGGGGACGACGAGCCTCGCTGACGCGGTCGGTGTCGAGGCGCGTGCGTCGGCGACGAAGTCGGAGAGGGGCGTGTCCTGCTCGTGGCCGACCGCGGAGACGGCCGGGATGGGGCACTCGGCGATCGCGCGGACGAGCCGCTCGTCGCTGAACGGCAGCAGGTCCTCGAAGCTTCCACCTCCGCGGGCGAGGACGACGACGTCGATCTCCGGCGCCTCGCAGATCGACCGGAGCGCGTCCATGATCGCCCCTGCTGCGCGCGGGCCCTGGACGTACGTCTCGGCGACGAGGATCCTGGCCGGCGGGAAGCGCGCCGTGATCGAGCTGATCACATCGCGCTTGGCGGCGGCGTCGTTTCCGGTGACGAGGCCGATCCGGCGAGGAAAGCGCGGAAGCGGGCGCTTGCGCTCCGCCGCGAACAGCCCTTCGTCGGCGAGCTTGCGCTTGAGGCGCTCGAGCGCGGCCAGGTGCTCGCCGAGGCCGAAGCGCTCCATCGTGAGAGCGCGGAGCCGGAAGTCGCCTCGGGCCTCGAAAAGCTCCGGCCGGCCGTAGACGTGAACGCGTTCGCCGTTCTGGAGCTCGAGCCGGAGCGCGTCGAACTGCCCGCGCGGCATCGTCACCCCGAGGCACGCGCCGTCGGCCGGGTCCTTGAGTGTGAGGAAGACGCTTTGCCAGCGCTCCTGGCGGCGGAGCTCGGTCACCTCGCCCTCGACCCAGACCGTGGGCAGGCGCGCGAGCCAGTCGCCCACGCCGCGATTGAAGGCCGCCACGGAATAGACGCGGCGGTCGCCGTACTCGATCGCCTCGACCTTCACGCCTTTGATGCTACGCCCTGCGCCGCGGTCGTCTGGGCCGCCGACCCCGAGCAGGCCCGGAACGGCCGAAGTTGTTCTACTTTCGGCCCAGACGCGTGGGCATTCGCCCGGTACGCTCACCGCGGGTGGCGGGTGGACCTTTGCTCCCCACCCGGGTGGGGAGGTACGCCTGAAGGACGGCTAGAGCAGGATCTCGGCGGCGGTCTTCGGCTCGCAGCCTCGTCGCAGTAGCTCCACGGCGCTGTGGAGATCCGCATCGCTCTGCGCGAGACGCTCGGCGAGGGGCAGCGGATAGCCCGCTTCCATCAGCACGTGAAGACGCCAGCCTGCGACCTTGTCGCGCTCGCTCTGATCGTGTTCGGCGATTTGCGTCATGTCGTTCATGGCCGGAGATTCGTTCCGCTCACGACGAACCCTGCCGGAAAGAGACGAGCATCTAACGCGGGGAACCGTGCAGCGCGCCGAGCCGCTCCTCGGCCCGGGAGACCGTCTGCTCGATCCGGCGAGCAATCTCCGCGAGGCGGGCCTCGAGCGCGGCGCGCTCGGCCTCTTCCTCGGCCGCGAGCACCGTCAGCCGGTGACGGAAGTCCGCTTCGACCTCGCTTAGACGGGTCGTCACCGACGCGACGAACTCCTCGCGCTGGCGTTCGAGCGCCGCCGCGACCTGGTTGAGCTTCTTCTCGAGCCGCAGGCCGCCTGCGTCACCGAGCTGCGTCAGCCGCTCGGCCAGGAGCGATTCGCCCTGCCGCGCGAATGCCTGGACGGAGCGCTCCAGCTCACGCTGCAGCCTCCGCGCCGCCTCCTCCTGGGCCGCCTTGACCGTGCCCTCGAACTGGATCGCCGCCGCATCGACGAAGCGCGCGGCCGCACGATCGAGAACCCGCTCCAGCTGCTCGACCTGACGGCGTTCGACGTCGAGGAACGATGACTGGATCCGCCTCGACGCATCCGCCTCCTCGCGCTCGATCCGGCCAAGGAGATCGCGCTCCCGCGACGTCATGCGATCGGCGACCTGGTGGAGCGCGCGCCGGCGCTCCGCAGCATGGCTCTCGAGCTCCGCCCCGGCGGTCGCGGCCACCTCGGCCGCGGCCCGCGAGAGATCCTCCCGGAGCCGCACGAGGGCCGTCTTCTGCTCCTCGTCGGCCGTCTTCAAGCGGTCGCCGTCACTCTCGAGCCGCGCCTCTAGCGCCTCGATCAGCGAACGCTCGCGTTGGGCGATCTCTTCGAGCCGCGTTCCGAGCTGTCGCTGAGCCCGGTCGAGATCCTGATGCCACGAGGCCAGTCTCTGCTCGACCTGGCCCTGAACCTTGGAGAACGCTTCGGCGAGCCCGTGCCGGAGCCGCTGCTCGCTCTCCCCGAGCGCGGTTCGCCGAGTCTCGGCCAGGCGTCGCTCCTCTTCCGCGTACGCCGACAGAGAATCGGCGCGCGCCCGCGCGAGCGTGCGCTCGAGTTCGGACGAACGTCTCGAGACCTCCTCCTGAGCGACCGCGGCCAGCTCGGCTTTCGCACGTTCGATCTCCTGGTCGATGGCACGCCCGCGGGCAAGGCCCCGACGAAGGCCGAGGGCGCCGACGGGCGCGAGGAGGCACGCCACGAGCCCTGTGGCGGAGATTGCGAGCGCTGTCGACGGCGCGAGAGCGAAGGCCACCCAGGCCGCGACCGCCGCGACCGCGATCGCGCCCGAGGCGACGAGCAGCAGCGCTCGGCTCGCGCGCTCCAGCGCGGTCGCTGCAAGCGACGCGGCCGCCACCACGACTGCGGCTGCGAAGACGATCGCGAACGCGGTCTCGACATCCATTGCCACCATCGTAAAACGCCTGCTCAGCTCAGGCGAAGAACGACCAGTGAGACCGCGAGCGACGCGACCGCGATCGTCATCGCCTGCAGGGCCTTCTCGGGGGCGTTCGTCAGGGTCGCCGCGGTGATCGCCTCGCGCTCGCCTCCCTCGAGCTCGAGCGTCCCGGAAACGCTGACGACGCGGCGCCGAACCGTTCTGACCTGCGTCGAGAGGTGCCGCTGAGCGAGGCTGAGGCAACCCGCGAACACGGCCGCCAGCAGGGCCTCGACACTGATCCGCCCGGAAACGGCAAGGTACGCGGCAAGGAGGGGGAACGAGCCCCAGGCCACTGCGAACCAGAGATCCGAGTGGAACGCCCCGCCGAAGAGCTCGAGGTTGTAGGCGCAGACGATGAAGGCGCCGGCCGCGACGAACGGGGCCAGCCACGGCGTGTACGCGATCGACGCATAGATCCCGAGCGCGACGGCCCCGCCGATCGAGAGCACGCTGAGCACGACCAGCATGCGGTCCGAGATCCGCGTTTGCAGCGGATGCCCGTGCAGCTCGTCGAGCGCATGCGCGCCGATGCCGACGGCGAGGAAGAACGCAGCCAGCGCGACGACGAGACGCTCCGCAGTCATGCCCGGAGCAAGCGCCGCGCCGATCGCCACGTAGGAGAGGTGCCACAGGGTGTAGGGCGGGTGGAGCAGCGTGAGGTAGTCGCGCCATCCTCCGGGCTCGAGCGCGTAGAAGGCGGGCCGTGACTCAGCCACCGCGGCGCCCCCAGACCACGTAGCCCCCGCCGAGGCTCAACCGCCGCGCCTGCACGTCGTCGATCCCGGCGGCACGCCAGAGCTCGACCTGCTCGCCGATCGGGAGCCGCGCATGGAGCTCACGGATGCTGGGCCCGAGGAACGTCCCGACTTCGTGCCATCCCGGTGAGATCACGCGACCTGCCACGGGAAGCCCGACGCGCACGTAGAGCTCCCAGAGCGGCCTCCAGACGCCGCGAGGGAGCCCGAACTCGAGCCCGGCGATCACTCCGCCCGGGCGCACGACGCGGGCGAGCTCGGCGAGCGTTGCCGCGGGATCCTCCACGTAGCGGAGCAAATACGTGAACGTGAGCGCGTCGAACGACCGGTCGGGGAACGGCAGCTTCTCAGCGCTGCCCTCGACGAGCTGGATCCGATCGGCGAGCCCGGCGGCCTCGATGCGTCCACGCGCGGAAGCGAGCATCGCGGCGCTCTGGTCGAGGCCGACGACGCGGCAGCCGTGGCGCCGGACGAGCTCGATCGCCACCGCCGCGGTGCCCGTGGCGACGTCCAGCACCTCGTCGTTCGCGCCGGCGTCGATCCGCGAGACGAGAAAGCGCCGCCACCGCGGATCCTGGCCGAGCGAGAGCAGCCGGCTCCAACGGTCGTAGGTCGGCCCGAGCGGCGCGAACAGCTCCCGCGCGGCCTGGTTTCGCTCCGAGAGAGAGCCCACGCGGCGAGTCTAAGCTGGCCTCGTGGGGCTCCGAGAGGATTTCGACCGGATCGCGGCCGCCGCCGCGGCGTACGCAGACGAAGGCGAGCAGCTGAACGGGATCGTCCCGAGCCTGGCCCAGCCCGGCGAGCGGACGTACCTCTGCGCCTTCCTCACCGGAGACGAGCGCAGCTGGCTCGTGCTCGACGACGATGGCGAGCCCGTGACGAGCCGCGAGGTGATCCGCCGCACCGCCTCGATCATCGCGCTGACGGAGCTGGCCGAGGAGACGGCCGGAGGAGGCGACCTGCAGGAGCTCCGCGAGCAGCTCGTTGCAATTCGGCTGACCGAGAGTCCGGAGGGCATCGAGGAGGCGGAGGAGGCCGCGCATGAGCTCGAGCGCGTGATCGGCTCGCCGCCGCGCCTCGCCGAGCCCGGGTTCCTCGACCGCGTCGGGGCGGCAGCCCGCCGACTCGAAGCCGCCCTCGGCCCGTCCACGGCATCCCCCTTCGCCGAGGCGATGAGGCAGGGAATGCCCGCTATCGATGAGCTCGTCCGCGACGTCGAGACCAACTACAAGGCGACGCTGGACTGAGCCCCGCGGCTATCGTGGGGCGCATGGAAGGCGGATTCGGATTCCCGCTCGGGGGCGACCCCGAGGAGCTCATGAAGAACCTGCAGGAGTTCGCGGCCCGTCAGGCCGAGTCGGTGGCCGAGGCGCAGCGCGAGCAATTCGCCAC
>Ga0307302_10000374_pt1 | contig 20109 bp, 18 predicted proteins | sample ER_DNA_183_FD_194490 | JGI IMG/M metagenome (GOLD analysis project Ga0307302, IMG submission 194490) | Bulk soil microbial communities from the East River watershed near Crested Butte, Colorado, United States - ER_DNA_183 | ecosystem: Environmental > Terrestrial > Soil > Floodplain | place...
AAGGCCAGGAACGAGATCAGGCCCCACAGCGGCCGCCGGGGCACGTCCCGGGGCGGGTTGCCGATCAGGTCGGCCACCCGGTGGGCCCCGTCGGTCATGCGAAGGATGCCGCTGGCCATCACCTCGTCCAGGTAGGCGCGCAGCGCCGGCACGGTCGGCGGGATGCGCTCGCGCGGCAGCCGCAGCAGCTCGGCCCCGACCATCGACTCCTCGTGGAAGGCCTGGCGGCCGGCGTCGTCGAGCCGGCCGATGGTCAGGCGCTCGAACTCGAGGAAGCTGTCGACCAGGCAGGCATGGACCCACAGCAGCAGCCCCGGGTCGCGGGCGTCGTAGCGCAGCCCGGTGACCGGGTCGACTCCCTTGATGCCCCGGTGGACGTCGTCGATCCGCTTGGAGGCGGCCAGCGCCTCCTCCCTGGTGCCGAAGACCACCGTGTAGGTCTGGCGCAGGGTCCGCTCGAGGCGCGGCCACGGCTGGTTGGCGTACATGCCGGTCTGGCGGGCGCCGGCCACCACCAGTGGGTGGGCCGAGTGCATCAGCAGCGCCCGGGCCCCGCCCAACATGACGGTCGCCTCCCGCTGCACGCGCCAGGAGACCGAGTCGGGGCCGAACAGCCCGGGGTCGTTGGCCATGCACTCACGATAGCGGGCGACGGCTTGGAGTCGGCCTTCGGCCGACGATCGACAGACTCCGACCGGCAGATTCGCCGGTCGGTCAGAGCCGGTCCAGGACCTGGGCGTAGCCGCGGTCGTAGCTGACCACGTCGGGCAGGAGCACGTGGAAGGCGGCCCCGCCGCCCCAGCGCTCGTCGACCCAGGCGTGGCCGCCGTGCAGGGCCGCGAACCGGGCCACCAGGGACAGGCCGATGCCGACGCCGCGGGCATGGGACATGGTCGGGGCGGGCCCGGCGCCGCGCCGGAACGCCTCGAAGATGGTGCCGGCGAGCTCGGCCGGCACCCCCGGCCCGGCGTCCTCGACGATCAGCTCCAGGTCGGAGCCCCTGGCCAGGGCCTTGACCCACACCCTGGTGCCCGGGGGCGTGTGCCTGGTCGTGTTGAGCAGGAGGTTCTCCACGATCCGCTCGACCTTGGGGCCGTCGATGAACGCCTGGATGGGCTCGGCCTCGATGTCGATCGGCCAGCCGGCGAGCTGGTCGACCTCGGTCACGACCCGGTGGACGAGCTCGCGGACGTCGGTCAGGGAACGGTTGGGCTCCAGCACGCCCTCCTCGAGCCGGTTGAGGTCGAGCAGGTCCTTGAGCAGCCGCTCCAGCTTCCGGGTCTTCTCGACCAGCATCCCGACCAGGTCCAGGGCCTGCTCGCGGGGCAGGTTGAGCCGGGTCCGCTCCAGGGTCACGGCGACCCCGAGCATGGCCGTGAGCGGGGTGCGCAGGTCGTGGGAGACGGCGCGCAGGAAGGTGTCCTTCATGGCGTCGGCGGCCCGCAGCTGGTCGGCGGCGGCCAACTCCCGCCGCAGACCGTCCTTGAGCTCCTGCTCGCGTACTGACAGCTGCTGAACGGTGTCCCGGAGACGGGCGTTGAGCTGGCGGTTCTCGATCAGGGCGACGATCTGGCGGGAGATGACCAGCAGCCCGATCATGGTGCCGGTGTAGACCAGGAACGGCTCGAACTCGCCGGTGACGATCTGGATGATCAGGGCGGTGACGGCGGCCACGACCAGTGGCGCATACGGGAGGGCGAGGCGGGTGATCGACGGCTCTTCCTCGTCCTCGCTGGGGCGCAGCTCGGCGACGGTGGGCTTGAGGGCGCTGGCGCACAGCAGCAGCCAGCCGATCACCCAGCCGACGTCGACCAGCGACCCGGTGCCGTAGCTGTCCGAGAGGTTCGTGTAGGCGAAGCCGAGGTCGGACATGAGCAGCGAGAACACCGCGACCGCGATCATCGACAGATGGATGACGCCCCGGCCGCGGGAGCGGGTGAGCAGCACCAGCGCGATGGTGACGGCCACGATGTCGCCGAGCGGGTAGACGAGGCAGATGGCCCGCTCCAGGGTGGTGGAGGTGCCGCTGGGCCGGAAGGCGTCGCCGAGCACGGTGGACCAGCCGAGGAACAGCAGGGAGGCGGCGATCAGCAGGCCGTCCAGCAGGGTCCGCAGCCGGGCCGTGGCCCGCATGGGGGCGGTCGGGAACGCCAGCACCCCGGCGATCAGCAACGGCAGGGCGGTCAGGTAGCCGGCGTCGGCCAGGGACGGCACCCCCGGCTCACCGCTGCGCAGCTCGGTGATGGTCCAGACGACCTGGCCCAGGCCCCAGAACAGGGCGGCCGAGCCGAGCAGGCGCCAGGCCCGGTGCAGGGAGGCGGTCCAGGCCCTGCCGAAGCCGTAGGGGTTGCGGTTGGCGGCGTTGAAGCAGGCCCAGGCGGCGACCAGGGCCGCCGACGCCTGGACGATGTTGCTGGTCAGCTCGGTGACGCTGCGCCCGCCGACCCCGAGCACGACCCAGGCCAGAAACAGGACCGTCAGCGCCGACGAGGCGACGACGACCAGGCGGAAGTTCCGCAGCTCTCCCCGCTTCTTGGCCTTGACCGTCACGGTTTCACCACGGTGGCCCCACGTGAGCGCGAGCTGGGCAGTTGCTGTACAGCGCCGAAATGGTGCAAGGCGAGTCCATACGATACACGAGCAGAGGGCAACGATCCCGCCACCTGGTCACGAGGAGCTAAGCGGTCGGCGAGGTGGTCCCGCATTCCCATCGCCTACCTCCCCCACACGCCCTGCTGCCAAACCCTACAACGTCGCGACAAGGGCGACCAAGACGCACATGTCTTGCCGGGACAGAGCTGTCAGTAACATCGCAGGGGCGCATTCTCGGCCCTGGCGTGCCAACATGGAAGACCGCGCACCTCCGGGAGCCGCCCTTTGCACCGACCGCCGCCGCCGTCCGCGTCCCTGGTCCGCCGCCTGCGGGTCGGGGGCGCCGGTGTGGTGGCCCTGCTGGCCTGGACGGTCGCGGCCCCCGGGTTCGTGCCCGCCGACGCCCTGGCGGCCGGCGGCGGGCCGACCGAGGTGGCCGCCGGCGCCCCGGTGGCGGGCGAGCCGGAGGGCGCCGAATGGGCCCGCCTGCGGCTGGAGGCCTGGCAGCGGGGACGCGAGGCGGCGGCCGCGGCCGAGCGCGACCGGGCCGCGGCCCGGCAGGCGGCCGGCGGAGCCGGCGCCACCGCCACCCCCGCCGCCTGGGTGCCCCCGGCCGGCGGCGGCCGGGCCATCCCCGCCCTCAGCCTGCGCGCCTACCGCGAGGCCGCGGCCTGGGCGGCCGGGTACGCTCCGGACTGCCGGCTGTCCTGGACGGTCCTGGCCGGCATCGGGCGCATCGAGTCCGACCACGGCCTGTTCGGCGGCGCGGCGACCAGGTTCAGCGCCGGCGGCGCGGTGAGCCCGCGGATCACCGGGCCGCCGCTGGACGGCCGCGGCGTGGCCGCCATCCCCGACAGCGACGGCGGCCGCTGGGACGGGGACACCGTCTGGGACCGGGCGGTCGGGCCGATGCAGTTCCTCCCCGGGACCTGGCGCTCGCTCGGCCGCGACGGCAACGGCGACCAGGTCGCCGACCCCAACAACCTGTTCGACGCCGCGGTCAGCGCCGCCGGCTACCTCTGCCTGAGCGGCGGGGACCTGAGCGACCCGGCCCAGCTGCGCCAGGCGGTCTACGGCTACAACCACTCCTGGCCGTACGTGGACGCCGTCCTCGGCTGGGCCGGCCGCTACCAGGGCGGCGTGGTCCCCGGCCCACCGGTCCCCACCGGGACCGCCCCCGCGGCCCCCACCACCGGATCCGCCACCACCACCGGCGCCCCCGGTGGCGGGCCGCCGGCCGGCGACCCGACCACCACGACCCGGCGGACCACCACCACCCGGCCCCCGACCACGACCACCCACGGGCCGACCACCACCACCCAGCCGCCGACCACCGCGTCGCCGCCGACCACCGGCTCGACGACCACCACCACCGAGCCGTGCCAGACGACGACCACCACCACGGGCGACCCGACCACCACCAGCTCGACGACCACCACGACCACCACGCCGGGCGGCTCGACCACCACCACCACGACCCTGCCGCCCTGCTGAGGGGAGCCGGCCGAGGGCCCGCGCGCCCCGGCGGCGCAGCGCCGTACCGCTTGCCGGCTGGGCCTATGTGGCCAGCTCGGCCTCCAGGAGCGGCCGGGCCCAGTCCAGGAACACGGTGAGCATGTAGGGGGTCTCCGGCCAGGCCCGGGAGGCCGGCCGGGTCAGGGTGCCCCACAGCGAGCCCCCGACCCCGGCCCCGTAGACGTCGTTGAAGCGGTCGATGCGCCGGACCCAGCCGTGCCACCAGGCCGGGTCCCAGTCGACGCGCCCGCCGGCCCGGCTGTGGACGAGGCGGTTGACCGACGCGAAGGCGCGCCAGCGCCAGCGCATCCCCGGCGGCCGTCCCTGCCGGCCCAGGTAGTAGGCGCGCACGGCGGCCGAGAGGGGCTGGCCGGCGGCCAGGGCCCACTGGGCGCGCATGGCGAACACGTCGATGTCGCCGAGCAGGTCGGCGTCGGGTGCCGACATCAGGTAGTAGGCGTCCCGGTCGGCGGTGGGCAGCCGGCGCGAGACCCGCGGGTCAGGGGCGCCCTCGGCGTGCCTGGTGGTCCAGACCGAGGCCATCCCGACGTCGGCCACCCAGCCGGTGGCGTCGATGTTGGGCACGCCGTAGGCCGAGAAGGGCACGGTGGTGCGCGGGTGGAGCAGGGCCTCGAGGCCGAGGAACAGGTGGCCGATGTCGACCTGCTCGCCGGAGGGGAGCAGGACGTACGGCGCCGGGTTGTCGCCGACGCTGTTCTCGTTGGCCCTGGCCGTCAGGTGGCGGTGGGCGACCCGGCCCAGCCGCGGGTTGCCGTGCAGGGTCCTGCTCCCGTGGGCGCGGGCGTCGGGCAGCAGCTGGGAGACGAGGAAGCCCGAGTAGTAGGTGTTGCGGATGCGTGAGAGGAGGTCGGCCGGGGAGTCGTCGGGGAAGGCGCGCTCGGCCTCCTCCAGGTCGGCGACGAAGTGGTCGACCGGGATGATCGCCTCCGACCCGGTCAGCGCGGCCGGCCGCGACCAGGGGCCACCGGCGCGCTGGGACCAGCGCCGCGCCCAGAGGCGGTCGGCGGTGTGGCGCCGGCCCAGCTCGGCGGCCCGCCGGGTCGCGGCCCACAGGGCCAGGGCCCGGCCGAGGGCCGAGTGGTCGGCCTGGACGTGGTGGGCGGACGGGAACAGGGTCCGGATGGTCGGGACGTGGAGCGGGGCCGCCGCGCGCAGCGGCACCGGGGCGACCGGAAGGTCGGCCAGTGCCAGCTCGGCCTGCTGCTCCATCGCAGTCCCCCGGCTCGTGGTCCACCCGCCGGGTCCGGTCGACGGACCCGTCTCGGACAAGCATGCCAATTAACGCTGAATCCGGCAATCACGGATCAGGAAAACTTCTGCGGCAAGTGTGAGGAACCGCACCTACACCAGTCGGCGGTCGCTGGCCCAGCGGGTCAGCTCGTGGCGGCTGGAGAGCTGGAGCTTACGCAGCACCGACGACACGTGGGTCTCGACCGTCTTGACCGAGAGGTGCAGGCGCCGCGCGACCTCCTTATAGGTGAAGCCACGGGCGATGTGGCGCAGGACCTCGCGCTCGCGGGCCGTGAGCTGGTCGAGCTCGGGGTCGACCACCCCGGTCAGGTCGCCGTGGAAGGCGTCGAGCACGAACCCGGCCAGCCTCGGGGAGAACACGGCGTCGCCGCCCTCGACCCGGCGGATGGCCGCGGCCAGGTCGGGTGGGGAGATGGTCTTGGTGACATAGCCGCGGGCCCCGGCCCGGATCACCCCGATGACGTCCTCGGCCGCGTCCGACACCGAGAGGGCCAGGAAGCGGATGTCCTGGTCGGTCTGACGGACCGCCTCCAGGACGGCCCGGCCGCCCCCGCCGGGCAGGTGCACGTCCAGCAGCACCACGTCCGGCCGGGTGCGCCGGATGCCGTCGACGGCCGCGTCCACCTCGCCGGCCTCACCCACGATCTCGAACTCGGAGCCCAGCTCGGCCCGCAGCCCGGACAGGAAGAAGTGGTGGTCGTCAACCAGGAAGACCCTTGTCATCGGGGCACCTCCTTGGGGTTCCCCGAACCCCTCCGTCGTGTCATGACGTCTGGCTCCTCGGCAGTCTGAGCTGGACCTCGGTGCCCTCGCCGGGGCTGGACACGATCGAGACGGTGCCGCCGTGGCGGCGGATGCGGCCGCGGATGGAGTCGGCGATGCCGCGCCGGTCGGTCGGGACCTGGTCGGGGTCGAACCCCTTGCCCTCGTCGCGGACGAACCCGGTGAGCTCGTCCGGCTCCGCCTCGACGTAGACCGAGACCAGCGGCGCCCCCGAGTGCCTGGCGGCGTTGAACGCCGCCTCCTGGCAGGCGTCGACCAGGGCCTTGGCGGCCTCGTCGAGGGGGGCGTCGCCGACCACCACGATGTCGACGGGCACGTTGTGCCGCTGCTCGACCCGGGTCGCGATCGCCTCCACGGCCGGGCGCAGCCGGCCCTCGGGCGGCACCGGGGCCCGGTAGAGCCAGGCCCGCAGCTCCCGCTCCTGCCGCCGGGCCAGGCCGACGACCTCCGGCGAGGCGTCGGCCCGCTGGATCAGGGCCAGGGTGTGCAGCACCGAGTCGTGCAGGTGGGCGGCCATCTCGGCCCGGGCCTCGGAGCGGATCCGCCCGCGGCGCTCCTCGGCCAGCTGGGAGGCCAGCCGGGTCGCCCAGGGGCCGAAGATCAGGCCCAGCCCGATCAGGGTGATGGCCACCCCGAGCAGCGCGTCGCCGGCCGCGGCCAGGTCGGCGCCGGTGTTGGCGAACCCCAGGCCGAGGCCGCTGGCCACCAGCAGGCCGCCCACGACCACCCGGATCAGGCCGACCCGGCCGGTGAACATGGCCTCGATCGGGTTGCCGGGGATGCGGGCCCAGCGGGCCCGGTCGCGGTCGTCGCTCCGGGCCCAGATGACCGCCGAGCCGGCCGCGGCCAGGGCGATCGGCCACACGATCCGGTCGCCGAACCACAGGCCGACCTCGCGCAGCAGCAGCATGGTCCCGAGCACGACCAGCGCCAGGGCGACGGCCTGCCTGGGCGAGGGGCGCCTGACCGGCCGGGCGGTGGCCGTCTCGTCGTCCGGCTCGACCGAGACCGCCCAGGCCAGCAGGTAGAGGACGACCCCGGAGCCGCCGGCGATGGCCAGCACCGCGAAGGCGACCCGGACCAGGACCGGGTCGACGCCGAGCCGCTCGCCCAGCCCGCCGGCAACGCCCAGCAGCACGCGGTTGTCGCGGCTGCGGACGATGACCGCCGAGCTGGCCGGCCGGTGGGGGGCCTGGGTCGTCGTGGGAGCTCGCCTCCGAGTTCGTCGTGACGCCTGAGGGCCATGGTGGCATGGGCCGGACGGGCCGGCCATGGGGATCGACCCTGAGCAGGGGCGGCCCGGATCGGGGAACGGCCAGGGTGATCCCCGATGGCGGCCGGCCCGGCGGGGGAGCAGGCTGCTCGCAAGGTCCCACCGCCATCACGAGGAGCACCCGCCATGTCCGAGCGTCCCCCCGAGGCCCCGCCAGGGGAGCAGGCGCCACCGCCGACCACCACCCAGCTCCCGCCAGGGGAGCAGGCGCCACCGCCGGCCACCGCGCCGTCCACCACCCAACCCCCGCCGCCGATCGAGCCGCCGCCGGCCGCTCCCGGCGCCGGGCCGGCGCCCGGGCCCGGCCCGGCGCCGGGGACCGTGCGGCGCCTGACCCGCCGCCCCGACCGGCGGATGGTCGCCGGCGTGGCCGGTGGCATCGCCGACTACCTCGGCATCGAGGCCTGGGTGGTCCGCATCGGCTTCATCGTCCTGGTGCCGTTCGGTGGGTTCGGGCTGCTCGCCTACCTGCTCCTCTGGCTGCTGGTCCCGGTCGCCGGCAGCGACCAGTCGCTGGCCACCAGCGTGCTCCACCGGCCGCCCAGCGGCTGGCGCAGCTACGTCGGGGTGGCGCTGATCCTGCTGGCCGTGGCCATCCTGGCCAGCGCCTTCTCCGAGCCGAGCGTCATCTGGGCGATCGCGCTGATCGCCTTCGGGATCTTCCTGTTCCGCAGCGAGGACGCCGAGCCACCCGACCGCCGGCCACCCGGCGGCGGGGCGCCGGGTCCGCCCGCGACCACCGCCCAGCTCCCGGCGGTCCCGGCGGCGGCGCCGCCGGCCGCCACGACCACCACCGAGCCGCTGCCACCGCCGCCCGACCCCGACCGGGACACTGCCACCCTGCCACCGCCGCCGGACCTGCCCGTGTGGTCGCCGCCGCCACCCCCGCCCGACCCGGCCGCGGCCTGGGGCCCCCCGCCGCCGCGACGGCCGCGCCGGCGGCCGTTCCTGGGCCCGCTCACCTTCGCCGTCGCCCTGATCGCGACCGGGCTGGCCCTGGCCCTCGACAACCTGGACGTGATCCACCTCTCCATCGGGCAGTTGCTGGCCGTGTTCCTGACCGTCCTGGGCGGCGGGCTGGTGGTCGGCACCTGGTGGGGCCGGGCCTGGGGGCTGATCCCGATCGGGCTGCTGGCCGTGCCGCTGGTCGCCGTCACCGCCCTGGCCGGCCCGGTGCCGGTCCAGGGCGGGGTGGCCGAGCGGGTGTTCCAGCCGGCCACCCTGGCCGAGGTCCGCACCGGCTACCGCCTGGCCGGCGGCGAGATGATCCTGGACCTGTCCAAGGTCAGGTTCGGGCCGGCGGCGCCGCCCGTCGAGGCCAGCGTGGCCGGGGGGCGGCTGCTGGTGGTCCTGCCCGACGAGGTGGCGGCCGGCGTCCGCGGCCGGGTCGGGGTCGGCGCACTCGACCTGCTGGGCCACGTCGACAGCGGCGCCCAGGTCGACTCGACCGTCACCGAGCCGGCCGCCAAGGCCCCGGCCAAGGGCGCCACCGCCCCCACCGTCAGGCTCGACCTGATGGCCGGCTACGGCGTGATCGAGGTCCGCCGGGCCGGCGACCCACGCTCCTTCCACGACGTCGGGCCGTTCGACCAGACCTTCACCACGCCGGCCGTCCCCACGACCGCCGTCCCCGCGGAGGCCCCATGATGCGCCGCCACGAGCTCGATCCCGTCTCCCTCACCTTCGGCTTCGCCTTCACCGCGCTCGGCCTGCTGTTCCTGGTCGGCCGAGCCGACCAGGCCCTGCGCCTGCACTGGGTCTGGCCGCTGCTGCTGCTCGCCCTCGGCGTCGGCATCCTCCTCGACGTCACCCGCAGCCGCCCCGGCCCCGACGATGCCCTCACCTCGGAACCCACCACCACCCCGTCCGACCTGACGCCGGAGCCCACCCTGCCCGACCGGGACCCGGAGCCCACCACGGCGGAGCTCGACCCCGACCCCGCCGGGGGGCCTGTGGACAACCGCGAGCACCCCAGCTGACCGGTCCTGGTCCGCCAGGCCTTTCCCGGCCGGATGGAGGCGGTCACCCTGTACGGGAGGTTCTTCCCGGCGGCCGGGGCGAGGCTGGTCGAGGCCGGCGGGCTGCCCAGCGTCGAGCGCGTGTCGGCGGCGTTCGTCGGGGCCGGGTTCCGCCGCGGCTAGGCGGTGGGCTGGGCGGAGCGCTCCTGGTCGAGGGCGACGTCGGCCAGGGCGCGGATGAAGGCCGGGGAGGTGTTCATCAGCTCGATCCGGTGGAAGGCCAGGCCGGCCTCCTCGGCCTCCTCCCTGGCGGCGACGTCGATGTCGTAGAGGATCTCCAGGTGGTCGGCGAGGAACTGCACGGGCACGACCAGCACCGCCCGGTGCCCGGCGGCCCGCAGGCCGGGCAGCAGGTCCTTGAGGTCGGGCTTGAGCCACTCCTCGGGGCTGTGGCCGGCCGACTGGTAGGCGAACTGCCAGCGCCCCCCGTCCAGGCCGGTCCGCTCGACCACGGCGTCGATCGTCTCGGCGATCTGGTCCAGGTAGCCGGGGTCACGGTCGACCACCGCCTTGGGCAGGCTGTGGGCACAGAACAGGACCGGCACGTCCGGGTCGAGCCGGCCCAGGGCCTGGGTGACCCGCTCGGCCAGGGCGTCGAGGAAGGCCGGGGTGCGGTGCCAGGGACCGGCCAGCACCACCCGGGCGTCGGGGCCGAGCCGCCAGGCGGCCGCGTCCAGGGCCCGCCGGTAGCCGCCCATGATCACCGGCGACCACTGGGGCGACAGCACGATCCCGACCAGCCGCCGCACCCCGGCCACGGCCAGCCGGGCCACCGCCTGGTCGATCCGGGGCTCGTAGTGGAGCATGCCGACCTCGACCCGGCAGCGGCCGGCCCCGTGCTCGGCGTCCAGCAGCCGCTGGAGCTCCGCCCCCTGCTCGAGGGTGATGCGGACCAGCGGCGACCAGCCGATCAGCCGGTACCGGCGCTGGAACTCGGCGACCAGCTCCGGGTCGGCGTCCCTGCCCCCGCGCACGCTGCGCAGGTAGGCCGGGACCTCCTCGGCGGTGGCGGCCGAGCCGTAGGTCATCAGCAGCACGCCGGTGGGGGAGTCAGGGGTTGGCAACGGACGTCCTCTCGGTGGCCTTGTGGACGTGCTCGACCAGCCGGGTCAGGTGGTCGGAGGGCGTGTCGGGGAGGACCCCGTGGCCCAGGTTGAAGACGTGGCCGTCGCGGCCGCCGGCCGCCTCCAGGACCCGGTCGGCCTCGCGGACCACGACCTCGAAGGGGGCCAGCAGCACCGCCGGGTCCAGGTTGCCCTGGATGCCCTTGCCGGGGCCGATCCGCTCCCAGGCCTCGTCCAGCGGGACCCGCCAGTCGACGCTGACCAGGTCGCTGCTGGCGGCGGCCATCGCCTCCAGCAGCCCCACCGTGCCGGTGCCGAAGTGGATGGTCGGCACCCCGGTGGCCCGCACGGCCTCGAAGATGCGCCGGCTGTAGGGCAGCACGGCGGCCTCGTAGTCGCGCCGGCCCAGGTCGCCCATCCAGGAGTCGAACAGCTGCACCACCTGGACGCCGGCCGCGACCTGGGCCCGCAGGTAGCGGATGGTGACCTCGGTCAGGGTCTCCATCAGCCGGTGCCAGAGCGGCTCGTCGCCATACAGCAGGGCCTTGGCGTGGGCGTGCTCCTTGGAGGGCCGGCCCTCGATCAGGTAGGAGGCGACCGTGTAGGGGGCCCCGGCGAACCCGATCAGGGCGGCCCGCCCGCCCAGGTCGCGGCGGAGCATTCGGATGGTCTCGAACAGCTCGGGGGTGGCCTCCTCGGCCTCGACGACCCGCAGGGCGTCCACGGCGCCGGCGTCCCGCACCGGCCGGTGGACGATCGGGCCGACCCCGGGGTCGATGGAGAAGGGCACGCCCATGCCGTAGAGCGGCAGCATGATGTCGGCGTACAGCACGGCCCCGTCGACCCCGAAGGTGTCCACCGGCATGGTGGTCACCTGGGCGCACAGCTCGGGGGTCCTGGTGATCTCCAGGATCCCGTGGCGCTCGCGCAGCCGCCGGTAGCCGGCGAGGCAGCGTCCAGCCTGGCGCATGAACCAGACGGGGGTGCGGTCGACCGGCTCGCCCCGGCAGGCGGCCAGCATCCGGGCTTCTCCCATGGAGCTAGAGCGTAGGCGAACCCCGCCCGGAACGCTCGTCAAGTGACCCGTTTACGAACCGGGGCCGGGTGGCACATGATGGGGCGTCGATAGCCCGCAAGCACTTGGTCGCGGCCCGACCGCGACGAAGGGGGCGGATGGCTTGGAGACTCCACCCGACGCGTAGCGGGCGGACCACGCTCCCGGTGGCCCGCCATATCGAACGTCCGCCGGCCGACGGCCACAGAACTGCTCACCTCGCGGCGGCCGCGCTTCCTCCACCGGCCCGACCGCGAACGCCGGCATCCGCCGCCGGCCGACGGATGATCACCGGCCCCCGCAGCCGCGGGGGCCGCATTTTGTCCACAGGCTCCAATTTTCCCGAGCGGGCGGGGCTGTGCTATCGTCCGCTGCCAGCGCCCGAGTCCCCCCAAACCGGGCGCCCCCGCAGTTTCTCGATCCGTGCCCCCGACGGAGGCGAGACGTGCCAAGATCCCGCTTCATCGCGGTCGGGTTGCTGATGGCCGCGCTGGTCGTCGGCGTGGCCCTTCCCGGAGGCGCCGACGATCTGGCATCCGCCAAGAGCCGCCAGCAGCACATGCAGAAGGCCCTGGACGACGCCACCCGGGAGCTCGACCAGATCGAGAGCGAGCGCGCCTTCGCCGAGCAGCGCCTCCAGGCCGCCAACAGCCGCCTCGGCTACGTCCGCGACGACCTGGCCCGGGCCAGGCGGGCGCTCAGCGGGCACGTCTCCTCCCTCTACAAGGCCGGCGGCACCCGACCGCTGTCGGGGATCCTGGGCAGCAGCGCCGAGGTGGTCGTGAGCCGGGTCGAGTTCGAGACCATCCTCCAGGAGGGCCAGGTCGAGGCCGTGGCCGACGCCAAGGTCGCCTACGACAGCTACGAGGACGCGATCAAGGACGTGACCTCGGCGATGGCGGCCATGGACAAGCTCGAGCAGCGGTCCAAGGCCACCGTGGCCAAGCTCACCCGCACCTTCGAGAAGGCCAAGCAGGTCGCGGACAAGCTGGCCGGGTTCAACACGACCCACCTGGTCAACGGGCGCTGGACGTCCTGCCCGGTGTCCAAGCCCTACTCGTTCGTGAACTCCTGGGGCGCCGCCCGCTCCGGCGGCCGGGCCCACAAGGGGACCGACATCATGAACCCCTGGGGCAACAAGGTCCACGCCATCGTCGACGGGGTCGTCAGCCGCCAGACCACCAGCTCGCTGGGCGGCATCAGCCTCTACCTGCGGGGCGCCGACGGCAACGAGTACTACTACGCCCACCTCTCCCGCTACGCCTCCTCCGTGGGCCAGCACGTCAAGGCCGGCGAGCTGATCGCCTACAACGGCCAGACCGGCAACGCCCGCTTCACCGCCCCCCACGTGCACTTCGAGGTCCACCCGGGCGGCGGCACCCCGGTCAACCCCTACCCGTACGTCAAGGCGGCCTGCGGCTAGCCTTTCCCGACCCGGGCACCGTGGGCCTGCGCTAGCGTATCGGGGTGGCCATCCCCGACCGTGTTGCCGAGCAGCCGACCATCGACGACGTCCCGCCGGGTCCCGGGGGGCGTTGGCGGACGGCGCTGCGGCTGGCCGTGGCCGGGTTGTTCCTGGGCGTCATCGTGGTTGTCCTGGCCGGGCAGTGGCGTCAGGCGCGGCCGCTGCTCGGGCGGCTGTCGGTGCCGGTCGTGCTGGCCGCCTGGGTGCCGGTGCTGGGCGGGATCTACGCCACCTTCCGGTCCTGGCGGGCCGCCCTGGCCGACCTGGGCGGCCCCCTGCCCCGGGCCGGGGCCATGCGGGTGTTCTACCTGGGCCAGCTGGGCAAGTACGTGCCCGGGACGATCTGGCCGGCCGTGACCCAGATGCGGCTGGGCCGCGACTACCGGGTGCCGCCGCGGGCCTCGGGGGCGGCCTTCGCGGTGTTCATGCTCGTGCTCGTCGGCACCGGGCTGCTGGTCGGGCTGCCGGTGGTCCCGCTGCTGGGCCGCGACGCGGTCGCCGAGTACCGCTGGCTGGTGCTGGCCCTGCCCCTGTTCGCGCTCGCCCTGACCCCGCCGGTGCTGAACCGGGCCATCGCGCTGGCCCTGGGGGTGATCGGGCGGCCGCCCCTGCCGGCCCCGCTGTCGCTGGCCGGCGTGCTGCGGGTCGCCGGCTGGGCGCTGCTCTCCTGGCTGTGCTACGGCGTCCACGTGTACCTGCTGGCCAGGAGCCTGGGGGTGGAGGGCGGGGCGCTGTTGTGGCTCCAGTGCACCGGCGCGTTCGCGGCCGCCTTCGCCAGCGGCCCGCTGCTGCTGGTCGTGCCCGCCGGGGCCGGGGTGCGCGAGGCCGCCCTGCTGCTCCTGCTCGGCTCGACGGTCACGGTCCCGGTGGCGGCCGTGATCGCGGTCTCCTCCCGGCTGCTGTTCATCGTCGGCGACCTGGCCTGGAGCGCGGTCGCGGTGCTGGCCGCCCGCCGGCTGCTCAGGCCTCCTGGGCCGCCTCCTCCGCCTTGACCACGCGGACCTCGTCGGCCAGGGCCTTCCAGGCGACCCAGAGGACGGCCTCGATCCGGTCCCAGTCGTCCTCCAGCACCCCGACCGGGCGCCGGGAGGTGCGGTCGCGGATGGCCATGGCCTCGGCCCGCCGGCTGGCATGGGTCCAGAGGCGCTCGGCCGGCACCTGGTAGAGCTCGGCGGCCAGGTCGGCCAGGGCGGTCTCCAGGTCGCCGGGCGGGTGGTCGTCGACCTCGCGGTGCACGACCCACCAGGCCAGCTCCAGCCGGGCCGCCCGCGCCGGGTCGAACGGGACCTCGCTGACGGCCCGGATCCAGGTGTAGTAGCGCTCCAGGTAGGGGAGGGCGCGCCGGTAGTCGGCGTGGGAGGCGCCGACCTGGAACACCGCCGCCGCCCGCGCGGCCAGCCCGGCCAGGGTCACCGCCCGCAGCGGCTGGAGGTGGAACTGCCCCTGGAGCAGGGCCACCAGCTGCCCGAACAGCGGCAGCCGGCGCCGGTCGTAGTAGGACCGCCACATGGCCGTCTCCAGCCGGGCCACCTCGTCGGGGTCGAACACGCGGATGTCGGCCCGCCGCGGCCGGGCCAGCTCGGCGGCCGCCCACCCGGCCCCCCCGGCGGCGACCGCGACCAGCACCCACCCAGGCGTTCTCACGCCGGCAACCTACCCGAGGGCCGGCCGCCCGGCCAGCACCCGTGCCGGTTGTCCGGCGCTCGGCCAGAATGACCGGGTGCTGCTCGACGAGGTCGCCGGGACCTCCGCCGCCGTCGCCGCCAGCTCCGCCCGCCTGGCCAAGGTGGAGCGGCTGGCGGCCTGCCTGCGGCGCCTGAAGCCGGGCGAGGTCCACCCGGCGGTGGCATTCCTCTCCGGCGAGCTGCGCCAGCGCCAGATCGGGATCGGCTGGGCGGCGCTGCGCGACGCCCCCGACCCGGCGGCCGTCCCGACCCTGACGGTGGCCGAGGTCGACGCCGCCTTCGAGCGGATCGGCCGGCTGGCCGGCCCCGGGTCGCAGGCGGAGCGGCGGCGGCTGGTGGGCGAGCTGTTCGGGCGGGCGACCGCGGCCGAGCAGCGCTTCCTGGTCGGGCTGCTCTCCGGCGAGCTGCGCCAGGGCGCCCTGGAGGGGGTGATGGTCGAGGCCATCGCCAAGGCCGCCGGGGTGCCCGCGGCCGAGGTGCGCCGGGCCCTGATGCTGCGCGGGGCCCTCGGCCCGGTGGCCGAGGTCGCCCTGGCCATGGGCGTGCCCGGGCTGCGCGAGTTCCACCTGGAGGTCGGCCGCCCCCTCCAGCCCATGCTGGCCTCGACCGCGCCCAGCATCGAGGCGGCCATGGAGCGGGTGGGGGAGGCCGCGGTCGAGTGGAAGCTGGACGGCGCCCGGGTCCAGGTCCACAAGGACGGTGACGAGGTGCGTGTGTTCACCCGCACCCTGGACGACATCACCGCCCGGGTGCCCGAGGTGGTGGCGGCCGCCCTGGCCCTGCCGGTGCGGGCGGCCGTGCTCGACGGCGAGGTCATCGCCCTGCACCCCGACGGCCGGCCGCACCCGTTCCAGGTCACGGCCGGCCGGGTCGGCAGCCGCCTGGGGGTCGAGCGGCTGGCCGCCAGCCTGCCCCTCACCGCCTTCCTGTTCGACCTGCTCCACCTGGACGGCCAGGACCTGCTCGGCCGGACCGGGGCCGAGCGGCACGCCGCCCTGGCCGCGGTGGTGCCCGAGCCGCTGCGCATGCCCCGGCGGGTCACCGCCGACCCGCTGGAGGCCGCCGCCTTCCTGGACGACACCCTGGCCAGGGGACACGAGGGCGTGCTGGTCAAGTCGCTGGCCGCGACCTGGGAGGCCGGCCGGCGCGGCGCCGGCTGGCTCAAGGTCAAGCCGGTCCACACCCTCGACCTGGTCGTGCTGGCCGTCGAGTGGGGCCACGGCCGCCGCAAGGGCTGGCTCAGCAACCTCCATCTTGGTGCCCGTGACCCCGAGACCGGCGGGTTCGTGATGCTGGGCAAGACCTTCAAAGGCCTGACCGACAAGCTGCTCGCCTGGCAGACCGAGCGCCTCCAGGAGCTGGCGGTGGCCAGCGACGGCTGGACCGTCCGGGTCCGCCCCGAACTGGTCGTGGAGGTCGCCTTCGACGGGGTCCAGCAGAGCCCCCGCTACCCCGGCGGGCTGGCGCTGCGGTTCGCCCGGGTGGTGCGCTACCGGGAGGACAAGCGCGCCGAGGAGGCCGACACGATCGACACGGTGCGGGCCATCCACCAGGCCGCCCGGGTCCCCGACCGGGACGACCCGGCGTGAAGGGGCTGTCGGCATCGGCGCTGGCCGACCTGGCCGGGGTCGGCCCGGCCGAGGTCGAGCGGCTGGTCGAGCTGGGGATCCTGGTCGCCAGGGACGGTCCCGACCCGTTCGGCGAGGGCGACGTGCCCAAGGTCCGCCTGGCCGTGGCCTGCGAGCGGGCCGGGCTGCCGATGGCGGGCGTCGTGTCGGCGGTCCGGGCGGGCCGGCTGTCGTTCGCCTTCCTGGAGGCCTCGCCGTTCCGGCGCTGGGCGGTGCGCTCGGGCAGGACCTACCGGCAGGTCAGCCAGGACACCGGGATCCCCCTCGACACCCTCGGCGCGGTGCTGGAGTCGATGGGGTTCGCCCGGGCAGGCCCCGACGAGCCGATGCGCGAGGACGAGCTGGAGATCCTGCCGCTGCTGCGGCACGGCCTGGCCAGCGGGATCCTCGACCCGGCCTGGCTGAGCCGGCTCGGCCGGGCCCATGTCGAGGGCCTGCGGCTGATCGCCACCGCCTGGGGCGACGCCTACCAGGCGCGCTTCGAGGGGCCGGTGCGGGCGGCCGGTGGCGACCAGCGTGCGGCCATGGAGGTGGCCGCCCGGCTGAGCATCGACTTCCTGCCCCTGGGGGACCCGGCGCTGCTGGCCATCTACCACCGGCAGGAGGAGCTGGTGTGGACCGAGGGCCTGGTCGAGCGGATCGAGGACGAGCTGGAGGCGACCGGGCTGCTCGGGCGGCCCGGCCGGGTCCCGGCGATGTCGTTCCTCGACCTGGCGGGGTACACGCGGCTGACCGAGGAGCGGGGCGACCGGGCCGCCGCCGCCCTCGCCGAGCGCCTGGCCGTGCTGGTCGACCGGTCCTCGCGCGAGCACGGCGGGGTGCCGGTGAAGTGGCTGGGCGACGGGGTGATGGTCCACTCCCGGGAGCCGGCCGGGGCGGTCCTGTCGGCCCTGGAGCTGGTGGAGCAGCTTCCCGAGGCCGGCCTGCCCCCGGCCCATGTCGGGGTGGCGGCCGGGCCGGTGGTGGTCCAGGGTGGCGACTACTTCGGCCGCACCGTCAACCTGGCCGCCCGCATCGCCGCCCACGCCGGCGCCGGCCAGGTCCTGGTCAGCCAGAGCGTGGCCGACTCGGCCCCGCCCCAGGGCGTGCGCTTCGTAGCGTCGAGAGAGCAGCGGCTCAAGGGGTTCGCCCGCCCGGTGCGGCTGCTGGAGGCCCGCCGGGCCTAGCGACGGGCCTCCAGCAGAGGGCTTGACAACCGATCTTCGAGATATATCTTGTTTACCCGAAGACGAGATATATCGCGGAGGGATGCCATGGCCACCTGGACGCTCGACCACCCGGACAAGCTCACCTTCGACGAGGTGCGCCGGGTGCTGGTCAAGATCGTGGAGGGGGCGGTCAGCGTCGTCGGCAGCGACGACCGGCCCACCCTGGAGGTGTCGGAGCTGAGCGGGGAGCCGCTGCGGGTCGGGCACGAAGGCGGGGCGCTGACGATCGACTACGAGCGGCCGTGGCGGCCCTGGCCGCTGGCCTGGCTGGCCGGCAGGGGGGGCCGGCGCAAGGCCATGCTCACCCTGGCCGTGCCCCGGGACTGCCGGGTCGAGCTGCGGGTCGTGTCGGCCAGCCTGATGGTCGGCGGGCTGCACGCGCCGGTGGAGGCGCACACGGTCAGCGGCGAGATCACCCTGACCGGGCTACGCGGCCGGGTCGAGGCCGAGAGCGTCTCCGGCCCGGTGGAGGCCTCCAGCGTCACCGGCGACCTGTCCGCCCGCACCGTGTCCGGCGACCTCACCGTGGCCGAGGGCGGCGGCGGGTCGGTGCGCGCCCGCACCGTCTCGGGGGCGGTGGCCATCGACCTCCTGGCCCGCGGCGACCGGGACATCAGCCTGTCCAGCGTCTCCGGCGACCTCACCGTGCGGCTGCCCGAGACCAGCGACCTGCAGGTCAAGCTGCAGTCGACCAGCGGCCAGGTGACCAGCGCCTTCGACCAGCTGGAGCACGACAGGACGCCCGGTCGCTACACGGCCTGGGGGCGGCTCGGCGCCGGCACCGGCCGGCTGCGGGCGGCCAGCACCTCGGGCCACGTCGCCCTGCTCCGCCGCGCCCCGGAGGCGACGTTATGAGCCGGAGGGGTTCGGGGAACCCCAAGGGGGTGCCCCGATGAGTCCCGTCTTCAGCCACGGGCGGCTGCGCCTGTACCTGCTCAAGCTGCTCGACGAGAGCCCGCGGCACGGCTACGACGTGATCCGGCTGCTGGAGGACCGCTTCATGGGCCTGTACGCCCCCTCCCCGGGCACCATCTACCCCCGCCTCCAGCGCCTGGAGGCCGAGGGTCTGGTCACCCAGAGCCAGGAGGGCGGGCGCAAGGTCTACCAGATCACCGACGCCGGCCGCGAGGAGCTGGCCGGCCGCCGCGAGGAGCTGGACGAGCTGGAGGCCGAGATCACCGGCTCGGTCCACGGCCTGGCCCGCGAGGTCCACGACGAGGTGCGCGGCAGCGTCCGCGACCTCAAGCAGGAGCTGAAGCAGGCGGCCCGGGAGATGCGCCGCCAGCAGCGCCACGAAAACCGCTCGCACCGCCACGGCGACGACGACCATCATCGCTGGGACTGGCACGACGAGGGCCTCGACGGCCGCCTGCGCGAGTTCCTGGACCGGACCGAGCGGGCCATGCGCCGGGTCCAGCTGACCGAGGCCCAGCTGCGCGAGTGCGCCGCCATCCTCGACGAGGCCTTCGAGCGCATCCGCCAGACCCTCAAGACCACCGACGAGCAACGCCACGACCGCTGAAGGAGCCGACCGAGATGCAGACCAGCGCGGCCATCGAGGCCCGCGACCTGACCAAGACCTACGGCAAGGACGTCCGCGCCCTCGACGGGCTCGGGTTCGCGGTCCAGGCCGGCACCGTGTTCGGCCTGCTCGGGCCCAACGGCGCCGGCAAGTCGACCACGGTCAAGATCCTGACCACCCTGACCCGGCCCGACAGCGGCCAGGCCAGCGTGGCCGGGATCGACGTGCTGGCCCACCCCGAGCGGGTGCGGCGGGCCATCGGCCTGGTCGCCCAGCGCTCCGGGGTCGACCTGGAGGCCACCGGGCGCGAGAACCTGACCCTCCAGGGCCAGGTGTACGGCCTGCGCGGCGCCGAGCTGCGGGCCCGGGTGGGGGAGCTGCTGGAGCGCTTCGGGCTGGCCGGGGCGGCCGACCGGGTCGCCCGCGGCTACTCCGGCGGCATGCAGCGGCGCCTCGACATCGCCATGGGCCTGATCCACCGCCCCCAGGTGCTGTTCCTGGACGAGCCCACCACCGGCCTGGACCCGGAGGTCCGGGCCGACATGTGGGCCGAGATCGCCCACCTGTCCGGGTCCGAGGGCCTGACCATCCTGCTCACCACCCACTACCTGGAGGAGGCCGACCGGCTGGCCGGCCGGCTGGCCATCGTCGACCGCGGCCGGGTGGTGGCCGAGGGCAGCCCGGACGAGCTCAAGGGCCAGCTGCGCGGCGACGCCATCCAGGTCGAGCTGGGCGACCCGCAGCCCGACGGGCTGGCCTCGGCCGCCCTCGACCGGGTGCCCGGGGTCTGGGAGGTCACCGTCGAGGACCGCTCCCTGCGGGCCAGCACCGACGACGGCTCGGCGGCCGTCCCGGCCGTGCTCCAGGCCCTGGAGGCCGGCGGGCTGCGGGTCGCCTCGGTGACCATCGCCCGCCCGTCCCTGGACGACGTCTACCTGCGCCACACCGGCCGCAGCCTCGCCCGCACCGAGGAGCCCGTATGAGCACGACCCTCACCCACTCCTGGTTCATGACCATGCGCCACCTGCGC
>Ga0307302_10000378_pt1 | contig 19990 bp, 18 predicted proteins | sample ER_DNA_183_FD_194490 | JGI IMG/M metagenome (GOLD analysis project Ga0307302, IMG submission 194490) | Bulk soil microbial communities from the East River watershed near Crested Butte, Colorado, United States - ER_DNA_183 | ecosystem: Environmental > Terrestrial > Soil > Floodplain | place...
GCCGGGGGACTGTTCGCCGAGAGCAGGAGGTCGAGCATCAGCTTCGGGTCGCGCCGAACCCGCTGGACGTCCCCGTCGGAGCGCTTCTCGAGCGCCAATGCACGCGGGTCGGTGAGCGGCCTCAGGCGTCCCTCTCGAAGGAGCATCTCGTCGACGCCCCCGAGCCGACCTCCATACGTCGTGTAGACGGGCACGCCGAGTGCCGCAGCCTCGCGGTTCATCGTCCCGCCGGCCGAGACGACGAGGTCTGCGAACGCAATCAGGCTCTGCGCGTCGACGGACTGCTCGGGCACGATCACCGACGGAAGCTGCAGGCCGCGCACGTATTCGCGCTGTTCCGGGCTCCGAGGAAGGACGACTGCGCGCACGCTCTGCTCGTGTCCGAGGTGGGCCAGGAGGCGTGGGAAGAACGGGTTCGAGCGCCGATGGTAGAGCGAGACGTCGGGCGGGGTGCGGACGACGACGAGGGTCCGCTCCCGGTCAACGAGCAGCTCGGCGAGCACCGTGGGGTCCGGCTCGAAGTCGTAGAGGTAGTACTCCTCCTTCAGGCCCGGGTACCGGAGGAGTTTTGGCGGGCGGACGCCGAAGCGCGCCATTCGCTCGGGCGGGATCGCCTCCGGCACGACGACCTTCGTCGCCGCGCGGTCGCCGAGATGGTGCTGGAGCGTCGCGTACTCGTAGTCGTGCGTGGTCGCGCTCGGGATGCCGAGACGCCGTGCTGTGATCGTCAGCTCGTGCGAGCCGTGCGCCAGTGCCAGGTCGAAGCCGCGTCCCTTCGCGTAGCGCCTCAGCGCGCGCAGCCGCTGCGTGAGGGACAGGGCCTTGCCCAGGCGGGACCTGCCGCCGTGGCTCCCGATCACGTCGGCCCCGATCCCGTGCCGCTCGAGCAGCTCGAGGGTCTGCGCGTAGTCGCGCGTCGTCACCACGATCTCGTCCCCGCGCTCGCGCAGGAGCTTGATCAGCGGACGAAAGACCAGCACATGCGCCGGCGCCGAGATGTCGATCCAGATCTTCACTTGGCGAGCGCTTCCAACCGCGGCTGTCGCAGAGGCCCCGGCGTGCGCTCGACGTGACGTTCGTGCCAGAGCATGAACGAGAGGAGCCCCCAGAGCTGGCGACTGAGGTCTTCCCGCCCCGCGACGTGGTCGTCGATCAGTCGCGTGACCGCTTCGGGCCGGAAGAAGCCTTGGCTGCGCAGCCTGTCGGCCGAGAGAGTGTCGCGCGCAAACGGCTCGAGCTCGCCTCGGAGCCAGGCGGCCGCGGGAATCGAGAAGCCACGCTTGCGTCGCCTGAGCAGCTCCGGCGGGACCAGGGGTGCTGCCGCTTTCCGCAACAGCACCTTCTTGCGCAGCCCGCGCACCTTGTGGCGGCTGGGCAGCGCGAGCGCGAAGTTCGTGATCACTGAGTCGAGGAACGGCACGCGCGCTTCGAGCGAATGGGCCATCGAGGCCCGATCGGTCTTCACGAGCAGGTCGTCGACGAGGTAGGTGCCGAGATCCACGTCCTGGAGCCGCGCCAGCAGCTCGGCGCCCTCGGTCTCGGCGAACCGCGCGCGGAGCAGCTCGACCGGGTCGAACCCGCTTTGCCGCCCGGTCAGCTCGGCCCGGGCGTCCGGCGAGAAGATCTCCTTCCAGCCGTGGTGGCGCTCGAGCGGCGGCAGGTGCGCCGCGCGGACGAAGCGTTTCGCCCGGTAGTCGAAGCTTGCGCGGGCGGACGAGCTCGGCAGGCGCTCGACGAGGGGCCTCAGCAGAGGCGCTGTCCACCCGGTTCTCTGGGCCAAGAGGTCGGCGGCGTAGGTGTAGTAGCCGCCGAAGAGCTCGTCGCCGCCCTCGCCGGAGAGGGCGACTTTCACGTCCTCCGCGGCGAGCTGCGAGACGAGGTAGGTCGGAAGGGCCGACGAGTCGGCGAAGGGCTCGTCGAAGGCCTCGGCCAGGGCGGGGAGGAGAAGCGCGGCGTCTGGCCGGAGGACCAGCTCGCGGTGCTGGGTGCCGTAACGCTCGGCGACGAGCCGCGCATCGGCCAGCTCGTCGAAGCTCCGCTCCTCGAAACCGATCGAGAACGTGCGCAACGGCTCCGATGCTTCCTCTGCGGCGAGTGCGGCCAGCATGGAGGAGTCGATCCCGCCCGAGAGAAGCACGCCGACAGGCACGTCGGAGACGAGATGGGCGCGAACGGAGTCGCGCAGGCGGGCGCGCAGCTCCTCGACGAGCTCCGCCTCCTCCTCGCCCCGCACCTCGGAAGCCCGAACGGGCGCCGGCCTGGCGTATTGGATCAGCTCGCTCCGTCCGTTCTCCCATGTGAGCACGTGCCCGGGCTGGAGCTTCTGCACGTCGCGGAAGATCGTCAGCGGGCCGGGGACCGAGTTGAAGGAGAGGAAGGCCTCGAGCGCGTCGAGATCGATCTCTCCTCGGGGCAGCGCGCGCAACTCGGAGGCGAAGGCCAGCTCGTCCCCGGCCTCTCGGTAGTAGAGCGGCTTGATCCCAAAGCGGTCGCGCGCAAGGACGAGGCGGTTCCGCTCCGAGTCCCAGAGGGCGACGGCAAACATGCCGCGCAGGCGCTCGGCGAAGCGCTCGCCGTGCTCTTCGTAGAGGTGGACGAGCACCTCCGTGTCCCCGCTCGTCGAGAAGCGGTGGCCCACACGCTCGAGCTCGTGCCGTAGCTCGCGGTAGTTGTAGATCTCGCCGTTCTGGACGACGGTGACCCGGCCGTTCTCGTTCGCGATCGGCTGGTCGCCCGTCGCGAGGTCGATGATCGCGAGCCGTCGGGCTGCAAGCCCCGCCGATCCGTCGGCGAAGGTCCCGTCGGAGTCGGGCCCGCGGTGGACGAGCGTCGCGCTCATGACCGCGAGCTGATCGGGATTGACGGCGCCGCGGGCCATTGCGATTCCGCAGATCCCGCACATGCGTCACTACTCTAGTGACGCGGTGAGCGGCTTCGGCGCACACGAGGAGCTTCAGCTCCTGGCACTCCTTGTTTCGGCCGCTGCGCTGTTGCTGCTCGCCGACCCGCTGCGGATCCCGTATCCGATCCTGCTCGTGCTTGGCGGCCTGGCGCTGGGCTTCGCGCCGGGCGTGCCAAACGTGACCCTGCCTCCCGACGCGGTCCTCATCGGGATCCTGCCGCCTCTCCTCTATTCATCTGCCTTCAACACCGGTCTGCGTGAGCTGCGGCGAAACCTGCGGCCGATCTCGCTCCTCGCAATTGGGCTCGTGGCCGTCACGACGGTCATGGTCGCCGCAGTCGCGCACTACATGATCGATCTGTCGTGGCCGGCCGCGTTCGTGCTGGGCGCCGTGGTCTCGCCGACGGATCCGCTCGCCGCGACGACGATCGCCCGTCGGCTCGGCGTTCCACGGCGCGCAGTCGCAATCATCGAAGGCGAGAGCCTGGTCAACGACGGGACTGCGCTGGTCCTCTACAAGTTCGCGGTTGCAGCGGTCCTCACCGGCTCGTTCTCGCTCCTCGATGCGGCAGGGAGCTTCATCTGGTCGGTTCTGGGCGGCATCGCCGTCGGCCTGGTGATCGGCCGGGCGATCCGCTTCGTGCGCCGGCGCGTCTTCAACCCTCCGCTGGAGGTGACGATCGCCTTTCTCACCGGCTACTTCGTGTTCCTGCCCGCCTCTGCGATCGGCGCCTCCGGCGTGCTCGCGGTCGTCACGGCGGGCGTCTACATGGGCTGGCACACGCCGGAGCTGACGACAGTCGATACACGGCTCCAGGGCGCCGGTTTCTGGACGATCTTCAGCTTCCTGCTCAACGCGCTGCTCTTCGGGCTCGTCGGCCTCCAGCTGCAGCCGATCCTCGACGAGCTGCACGGCCGGTCGTGGCAAGAGCTCGTCGGCTACGCGGCGCTCGTCTGGGCCGTGGTGCTTCTGGTTCGAATCGCGTACGGGTACCCGATCGCGTACATCCCGCGGTGGGTGTCGGCGAGCCTTCGCGAGCGCGACCCCGCTCCGCCGTGGCAGTTCGTGGCGTTCATCTCGTGGGCGGGGATGAGAGGAGGGGTGACGCTCGCCGCGGCGCTGGCCATCCCGCTGACCACGGACTCGGGCGCGCCGTTTCCCGACCGCTCGCTGATCGTCTTCCTCGCGTTTTGCGTCGTTCTCGCGACGCTCGTCGTGCAGGGGCTCTCGCTTCCCGGCGTCGTCCGGCTCTTAGGGCTCGAGGACGACGACTCCATGGATGTCCGCGAGGAGGCCAAAGCGCGCATTCACGCAGCCGAGGCCGCAATCGAGCGCCTCGACGAGCTCGTGGACGAGGGCTGGGTGCGGTCCGACACCGCCGAGCGTGCTCGTGGCCTCTACAACTTCCGCAGCAACCGCTTCCGTGCCCGGCTCGACGAGGAGGACGACGGCGAGATCGAGGAGCGCTCGCTTCAGTATCAGCGCCTGAGGCGCGAGCTGCTCGACGCGGAGCGCGGCGCGGTGCTGGCGCTGCGAAACGAGGGGAAGATCAGTGACGAGGTCATGCAGCGGGTCGAGCGCGACCTCGACCTCGAAGATTCGCGGCTAGACGTGTAGCGACTGGCGAAGGACGCGCCAGCCGGTGGCGGCGAGCGTCCGCAGGTAGAGCCGCAGCGAACGGTCGGCGATCCACTCGAGGTCGTGAGCGAGCTTCTCCACCATCGAGGTCTCGTAGCCCCGGCGGACCTGGGCAAAGCCGGTCAGCCCCGGCCGCACGACGAGTCGCTGCCAGTACGCGGGCAGCTCGGCGGCGAGCTCCTCGAAGAAGCGAGGCCTGATCGGGCGCGGGCCGACGAGGCTCATGTCTCCTCTCAGCACGTTCCAGAACTGCGGGATCTCGTCGAGCTGAGTTGCGCGGAGCCAGCGGCCCATGCGAGTCACCTCGGCCTCCGTCGCCTCGACGAGGTCGGCTCCCAGGTGATGGCCGAGCCTCGATTCGGCACCCGGCCGCAGAGTGCGGAACTTCGTCATCGTGAAGACCCGCCCGCCGCGACCGACCCTCTGTCCTCGATAGAAGATCGGTCGGCCCGAGGTCGCGAGCAGCAGGAGGCCGGTCGGAATCGCAAACGGCAGCGAGACGATCAGGAACGCAGACGAAAGGACCAGGTCGAGGGCCCGTAGCTCGAAGTCGACCCGCCGCCGGTCCGGCATCTCCTGTGCGAGACGCGAATATCGCTCGGCAAGGCTCGCTCTGCCTTGCATAGTCGAGGTCACCGAGATGTAATTGTTGCCGATGGCCGTGGCTCCAGCATCTGACCAAGCGGCCGAGCGCTCTCCACTGCGGCTCAATCCGGTGAGCATCGCCGTCGTCATTCTCGGCGTTGCGCTCGTGTCCTGGCTGATTACGGTCGAGCGCATGCGGGGAATGGACGCCGGGCCCGGCACAGATCTCGGCGGACTCGGCTGGTTCCTCGGGATCTGGGTCACGATGATGGCAGCGATGATGCTCCCGTCGGTCGCGCCGATGGTGCTGGCGTTCGCGCGGGTTACGGACCAACGAGCGAGCAAGCAACAGGCGGCATTCGTGCCGACCTGGGTCTTCGTCGCCGGCTACCTCGCGGCCTGGACGGCATATGGGCTCGGCGCTTACGGAGTCTTTCGGCTCGTCGACGTGATCGACGGCGGCGTCCTCGCCTGGGACCGGGCGGGCCCATATGTCGCAGGAGGAGCGATCGTTGCCGCGGGTCTCTACCAGCTGACGCCAATCAAGGACGTCTGCCTGCGCCACTGCCGCACGCCGCTCCACTTCCTCTTCCACGGGTGGCACGAGGGGCGATTCGGCGCGCTCCGGATGGGAGCGGAGCACGGGGTCTACTGCGTCGGCTGTTGCTGGGGCCTGATGGTCGTTCTGTTCAGCCTCGGCGTGATGAGCCTCTTCTGGATGGCCGCGATCGCCGGTGTCATCTTCGCCGAGAAGGTTTTCCCTTACGGGATGCGGCTCACGAAAGTCCTGGCGGTCGCGTTCGTTGCGCTCGGGATCTGGATCGCGGCCTCACCAGACAGCGTCCCGGGGCTGACGAAGCCCGGGTCGGCTCCCGCCATGCAGCGGATGACACCCTAGGGAGTCGAGCGTCGTAGACTGCTCCGATCCGAGCAGAGAGGAGTCGTATGGCTTATCGAATCGCAGGCACGTACGTCGCAGCGTGTAATTGCGCGGCGGTATGCCCGTGCCCGGTCGACGGTCCGCCGACAGGGGAGAACGGCGAGTGCCGCGGTGCGCTCGTGTTCGGCATCAAGGACGGGAACCTCGACGACGTCGAGCTCGGGGGCGTGAGCTTCGCCCTCTACAACTGGTTCCCCTCGAACCTCACAGCGGGGAACTGGAAGGTCGGAATCGTCGTCGACGATGGCGCCTCCGACGAGCAGGCCCAGGCCGTCGAGCAGATCGTCTCGGGTGACGCCGGCGGTCCGTTCGGCGAGTTCAAGCCGTTGATCGGCGAGTACGTCGGCATGGAGCGGGCGTCCGTCAAGGTGACGGACACCTCGATCAGTGTCGCGGGCAAGACCGACATCACCTTCGAGCCGTACACCGGGCCCGACGGCTCGCCGACAACGGTCAAGGGCGCGATGTTCGGCTTCGCACCGGAATACAAGATCGGGAAGGCATCCGGCAACTCGGACGCGTTCGATCTCCCATTCGACGCCAAGTACGGCGAGAGCGCCGATTTTGAGTTCTCGACCGAGATGGCCGGCGAGCTGCACCCCAGGGCATAGCGCGAGACCTTGTTTTGAGAGAGGGTCTCCTAGGCCCTCTCTCACCTATGCTGAGCGCCTGACAGTAATCGCCGCTGCAGCCAGGCATAATCATTTCTTATGGATACGCGGCAGCTTGCGGCCTTCTGCGCCGTCGTCGAGCGCAAGAGCTTTTCCCAGGCCGCTGAACGGCTCGGGGTCACACAGCCGGCGGTGAGCCAGCAGATCCGCTCCCTCGAGGAGCGCGTCGGGCAGCAGCTGCTCGACCGCTCGGGGCGACGGGTCGAGCCGACCGAGGCCGGCCGCCGCCTCTATCGCGGCGCACAGCGGCTCCTTGCGCAGGAACGCCAGCTGCTCGAGGACGTCGCAGGCGACGCCGGGGGGCCGCTTCGCGGTCAGCTCGCGATCGGCGCCTCGACAGGCCCGGGCGGCACGGTCGTCCCGGTGCTCCTGTGCGAGTTTGCGGCGGCGAATCCCGAGGTGACCATCGAGCTCTCGATCTACGACACCCAGACGGTCGTCGATCAGGTCGCCCGCCGCGAGCTCGAGCTCGGGGTCGTCGGCGCGACGCCCCGGAACCGCGCGGTCGCCTATGAGCCCTTTTTCCGCGACGAGGTCATCCTCGTCTGCCCACCAGGGCACCGTTTCGAAGGGAAGACCGTCACGCTCGAGGAGCTGCGCGAGGAGCCGCTGATCGTGATGCAGGAGGGCGCGGGCGTACGGCAGGTGATCGAGGACGAGTTGCGGAAGGCCGGGACGCGGCTCCGCGACCTCGACGTGCGCCTCGAGCTCGGCCTCCAGGAGTCCGTCAAGAGCGCGGTCGAGGCGGGTCATGGCGTCGCCTTCATCTCTCGCACCGGCGTCGAGGCCGAGCTGGCCGCCAGGACGCTCGTGGCGGCGCGGGTCAAAGGCCTCGAGCCCTCAAGGGAGATCTCGCTCGTGCGCGCCGCGGGTCGTGTCTCCACCCGCGTGGCGGACGCGTTCGTCGAGTTCGCACGGGACCGTGTGTGATCGTTCGCTGGGGCCTCGACGAGCTTCCCTTGCTGCTCTCGGAGCTCGGGATCCAGCGGCCGCTGCTGGTCGCGAGCGACCGGTGGACGCCGCCGGTCCCGGTGAGCGGAGTCTGGTCGGAGGTGCCCTCGGACCGGATCGTCGACGCGGCTCAGGCAGCGAAGGGGGCAGACGGGCTCCTGGCGCTGGGTGGCGGCAGCGCCATCGACCTGGCAAAGGCGATCTCGGCCGAGACGGGTTTGCCGATCGTCTCCGTTCCGACGACCTACTCGGGAGCCGAGTGGACGCCGAGCTTCGGGATCCGCGACCATGACAAGCGGATGAAGGGTGGCGGCTCCGGCTCCCACCTGGCCGCAATCATCTACGAGCCGAAGCTCACCCTCGAGCTTCCGCGCGAGCTGACGGTCGGCACGTCGCTGAACGCTCTCGCGCATGCAGCCGAGGCGCTCTACGTGAAGGGCCGGAACGCCGAGGGGGACCGGCAGGCTCTCGCCGGCGCTGCGCTCATTTCCGAGTGGCTGCCGCGCGTGGTCGAGGATGGGCAGGACGCCGAAGCCCGACGTCGCCTGCTGGATGGAGCGGCTCACGCCGGCGCTGCACTGGCCGCGGCCGGCCTCGGCCTAGGTCATGCGATGGCGCAGTCCCTCGGCGGTCGCTATGGGCTGCCGCACGGCGCGATGAACGCGCTCTCGCTGCCACCGGCCCTGCGCTTCAACGAGCCGGTCGCCGGAGCCGAGATCGCGCGCTTCGGCGAGGCGATCGGCACGGCCGACCCCATCGGTCGTGTCGAGCAGCTGGCGCGCCTGGGCGGTTTCGAGCGTCTGCGCGACTTCGGCGTCCCCGAGCAAGATCTCGACGAAGTCGGGGCGAAGGCAGCAGCGCGGCCGGGCGCGAGAGCGAACCCGCGCCCGGCGACCCCGGAAGACATCACTCAGCTGCTGCAGTCGGTGTGGTGAACGGGCTCTACGGCCCTTCCCACCAGCTCTTCCGGATACCCACCGCGGCCACCTCCCTCTCTGGCGAGCCTCCAGTCGGTCTGACGGCTTCACACCGGCTGGAGGCTTTACACCGCGGGGATCGTCCCACGCCGGGCTGAAGACAAGCTGAAGCCCAAGTTACGCTTCGTTCCGAGGAGGAACAATCGATGGAGTACCGCATTCTCGGTCCGCTCGAGGTGACGCTGGACGGCCCGCCGTTCACCGTGAAGGGCCGCAAGCCGCGGGCGCTGCTCGCCCTCCTTCTCCTGCATCGCAACGAGAGGGTCCCGGCCGAGCAGTTGATCGAGGATCTTTGGGGCGAGAAGGCCCCGGCGACAGCCGCGAACACGCTGCAGGTCTATGTCTCGCAGATCCGGAAGCTCGTCGGCGACAGGCTCGTCACCGGCGGCGCGGGGTACAGCCTTCGAGTCGAACCCGACGAGCTCGACGCCGACCGCTTCGAGCGGCTTGCCACAGAGGCCGCCGGCGCCCTCGCTCGGAGCGCACACAGGCAGGCGGCCGAGCTGGCCGCCGAGGCCCTTGGGCTCTGGCATGGCCCGGCGCTCGTGGACGTGCACTACGAATCCTTCGCCCAGCCCGAGATCGTAAGGCTCGAGGAGCTGCGGCTGGCCGCGATCGAGAACCGGATCGAGGCAGAGCTCGGTCTCGGCCACCACGACCAGGTGATCGGAGAGCTCGAGGCACTCGTGGCGGAGAACCCTGTGCGCGAACGGTTGCGGGGCCTCCTCATGCTGGCGCTGTACCGCGCCGGGCGACAGGCCGACGCCCTCGAGACGTATCGCGAAGCGCGGCGCGTGTTCCTCGACGAGCTCGGGCTCGAGCCGGGTCCCGAGCTGCGGGAGCTCGAGCAGGCGATCCTGCGGCAGGACGAGGGTCTCACGCGCCGCGCCATGCCCACGAGCAACGTGCCCGTGCCGGTCAGCACGCTCGTCGGGCGCCAGAACGAGCTGCAAGAGATCGCCGATGCGCTACGGAGCCCGCAGACGCGGCTGCTGACGCTCACCGGACCGGGTGGCTCGGGAAAGACCCGGCTCGGGATCGAGGTGGCAAACGTGCTCGCCGGCGACCAGCCCGACGGTCCCTTCTTCGTGCCGCTGGAGGCGCTCCGCGATCCCTCGCTGCTGCTGCCGGCGATCGGCCAGGCGCTCGCCGTGCGCGAGAGCGCCGAGGGGCCGCTGCTCGAGACGCTTCGAGAGCGGCTGGCCGGCCGCAACGCGCTCGTCCTCATCGACAACTTCGAACAGCTGGCCGACGCGGCACCGGTACTGGCGGAGGTTCTGGAAGCGGCGCCCGGGCTCACCTTCCTCGTCACGAGCCGCGCCGCTCTTCGCCTCTCGGGGGAGCGCGAGTACCCGGTCGACCCGCTGGGCCGATCGGACGCAGTCGCGCTCTTCGTCGAGCGTGCCAAGGCCGCTGACCCCGCCTTCCGCTTGACCGCGGAGAACACGGCGCCCGTGGAGGAGATCTGCGCCCGCTTGGATGGGTTGCCCCTCGCGCTCGAGCTGGCGGCGGCACGGACGAAGCTGTTGCCGCCGGAAGCGATGATCGAGCTCCTCGACCAGCGGCTCGAGCTGCTCAGTCGGGGCGCCCGCGACCTCCCGGAGCGCCACCGGGCACTGCGGCACACGATCGCGTGGAGCAACGAGCTGCTCGAACCTGCGGAGCAGGAGCTCTTCGCGCGGCTCTCTGTTTTCGCGGGCGGCTGCACCCTCGAGTCGGCGGTCAGGGTCTGCGACGCGACGCTCGACGGGGTGGCTGCGCTCATCGACGACAGCTTGCTCGAGCGCGCGGGGGAGCGGCTGCGCATGCTCGAGACGATCAGGGAGTACGCGGTCGAGCAGCTCGACTCGAGCAAGGATGCGGACGCGATTCGCCGGCGGCATGCCGAGCACTTCCTCGAGCTGGCGGAGTCCGATCCGCTACCCAACCAGGCCGGCTGGCTGGCGAGGCTCGACGCCGAGCAGGACAACCTGCGCGCCGCGCTCGACTGGTGCCGGGACGCGGGCGAGACCGGGCTCGGTCTGCGGATCAGCGCGGCGCTCTGGGAGTACTGGTGGGTGCGGGGCGGGCTGGGCGAGGGAATGAGCCGGCTCGACGAGGCCCTCGCGCTGGGGCAGGACGAGCCCGCGGAGCTGCGCGCCAGAGCCCTGCACTCGGCGGCGAGCCTGGCGACGAGGCACGGTGACTACGACCGCGGCGCCGAGCTCTCCGAGCAGAGCCTCGCTCTGTGGGAGGAGCTCGGAGACGAGGCCGGGATTGCCCGGTCGCTCCTCTCGCTCGGCACCGTCGCGGCCGAGCAGGGCGACCAAGATCACGCGATCGAGCTTTCGGAGCGAGCCGCAGAGCTCTATCGCAAGAACGATGACCGCCGAGGCCATGCGCTCGCAATCAGCAACCTGGGAGGAATCGCGCTCGAGCGCGGCGACTACGTGCAGGCGGCCGCGCTCAGCGAGCAGGCATACGGGCTGTTCGAGACGCTCGAGGACAGCGAAGGGATGGCGTTCGCGCTCGTCAACCAGGGGTTCGCCGCGCTCTCGGAGCGGGACCATGCCCGCGCGCTGACCCTGCTCCGCGAGGCGCTTCGACGGCTGGTGGAGCTCGAGTTCAAGGACATCATCGGTTACTGCTTCGAAGGGCTCGCAGCCGTGCTGGCATTCACGGGCCAGGGCGATGCGGCTGCGCGACTACTCGGCGCGGCGGAAGCCCTGCGCGAGAGCCTCGGGGTCGATCTCGCGCCCGCCGAGCGGGAGACGCACGACGAGACGACTGCCGCTGTTCGTCAGGCCGTCGGCGAGGAGCGCTTCAGCGACGCGTGGCGGCAGGGGCGGGAGCTATCTCTGGACGAAGCCACCGCGTACGCGCTTCAGGAAGAAGCGGCTCGCGCATCGGCGCCGTAAGGCGTGGCTCGAGCCGTCGCAGGTTCCGCACGTCGCCGACGCAGACGACTGCGAGTGTCGCGACGACCACGACGAGCGCAGCTCCGATCAACGTGTCGGCCACGCCGATCGCTCCCGAGATCGGGCCCATGGCCGCGACGCCGACCGGGATCAGCGCAAAGGAGCCGAGCACGTCGTACGAGCTGACGCGCGAGAGCTTCTCGTCCGGGATGTGCTGCTGGAGCGTCGTGTCCCAGAAGACCCCGTAGAGCTCGAGCCCGACGCCCGCGACGAGCGCGGCGGGGAGGATGAGGGCAAGAGGCGCAGCGACGCCGAGCAGGGCGAGCAGCGGCGCCATCGTCAGCACGGCGAGGGTCGCGACGAGCAGTGGCCGCTCGGGCCGGTAGCGGAGCGCGATGATGCCCGCGAGGATCATCCCGACCGCCTCAGCGGCGAGGATGAAGCCCCACGCGGCGGCGCCGCCCAGCGATTCCTGCGCGACGAACGGGCCGAGCACGAGAAATGCGCCGATCGCATACGCGTTGATGAGCGCGAACTGGACGATCGTCACGCACAGCCACGAACGTGACCGGAACTCACGCCAGCCTTCGGCGAGCTCCCGCAGGAATTCGCGCTTCTCGGCGGCCTCGGCCGGCGGCAGCTTGAGCATGCCGACGAAGACTGCGCCGAGCGCATACGTCGCTCCGTCGAGCCCGAGCGCCCAACCGGGCCCGAGCGTCGCTACGAGCAATCCGGCAAGAGCAACGCCTGCGATGCGGGTCGAGTTGCGTGACAGGCTGAGCAAGGCATTCGCCTGCTGGAGCCTTCCCGCGCTCACGATCTGCGGGACGAGCCCGGTCGAAGCCGGCATGAAGAAGGCCGAGGCGCCGCCTCTGAGCGCGCCCAGGATCACCAGGTGCCATGTCTCGGCAGTACCTGTGAGCAGGAGCACTGCGGCGGCGATCTGCGTGGCACCGCTCAGGAGGTCGGACGTGACCATCACGAGGTGGCGCGGAAGCCGGTCGGCCCAGACGCCTCCCGCGAGCAGGAAGATGAGGTGCGCGAGCATGTAGGCGGAGAGAACGAGCCCGAGGTCTGCCGGTGATCCCGTCAGCGCTACCACCGCGAAGGCGAGGGCGATCGGCGCGAAGGCGCTGCCGAAGAGGGAGATCGTCCTACCGACGAAGAGAAGGCGGAATTCGCGCTCGGCGAGAGGGCCGAACGGCAGGTCTGCAACCAACAGCTTCAATCGGCGACGAGGGCTCATAGTCCCGTGTTCAACTGTGACTCGGGAGCGCGCGGATTGCGTCCCTCGCCCGGGGGACGCGGGATACCCAGGCCCCTTGTCAGCAGCCCCCCGGAGCGGGCTGCCCCCCGGGGCCGCGGAGGTGGTAGACGCTTCTGTTCACCCAGGTGAGCTGGAGGCAGTAGCCGTTCGCGTCCCCCGAGACGAGGCGCATCGCCGAGGTCGAATCTCCCTGGAGCCCGACTCCGGTGTATTCGCCAGTGAGCTGGTGCGTCTGCTCGACGACCATGCCGGTCTCCCGGAGCAGGTCGTAGGGGGTGGCCGGGCTGCTCTTGTGCGCCCCCTGAAGACGCGTCCGCATGGTCGACGCGAGGAGTCCCATGAGGACGAGGGCGACGAGCAGCGAGACGAGCCGCAGAGCCATGGGGGAAAGGATCGGTTCGGGCGCCGCCGATCTTGAATTTGGATAAAGACCTCTTATGTCTGCGATTAGTGATTCGCTGGTATAGTCGCGACGCCGTGGCTGCGCCGATCGAATTCGACGTGCTCGTGGTCGGGAGCGGGGCCTCCGGCCTTGCTGCGGCCGTCTCTGCCGACCGCGCGGGCGCGCGGGTCGCGCTCGTCGCCAAGGATGCGGTGCAGTCGTGCAACTCCGCGAAGGCGCAGGGTGGGATCCAAGCCGCGTTCGGCGAAGACGACTCACCGGAACAGCACGCAGAAGACGTCTGGGCGAGCTCACACGAGACCGCCGATCGCCGCCTCGTAGAGGTGCTCACGAGCGAGGCGCCGGGCGCGATCCACTGGCTCGAGGAGGTCGGGGTCGAGTTCACGCGCGAGAACGGGAGCTACCGGCTCGCCCGCTGCGGCGGCGCCACCCGCAAGCGGCTGCTGCAGGTCGGCGACAAGACGGGCCACGCGATCACGAAGGCGCTCCGCGCGTCGGTCAAGGCTTCGGGCATCGCGGTCTTTCCGAAATCGCCGCTCTCGGACCTGGAGCCGGGCGAGAACGGCTGGCGCGCCCGGTGCGGCGACCACGTGATCGATGCCGGGACGGTCGTGCTCGCGGCCGGTGGCCGCTGCTACCGCGTCGCGGAAGAGCGCGGCGAGCTGACGACGAATCACCCGGGCGCGACAGGTGAGGTGACGCGGATCGCGGTCGAAGTCGGCGCGGACAGCCGCGATCTCGATGCGCTCCAGTACCACCCGAACGGCGGCGCCTGGCCGGAGCCCATGCAGGGCTATTCGATTCCGGAGACGACGCGCGCGTACGGCGCGGTGCTCCTGAATGCCGACGGCGAGGAGTTCACCGACTCGCTTGGGCCCCGCGACGAGGTCTCGCAGGCGATCTTCGACGAGGTCGAGGCCGGGCGCGGCGTCGAGACGCCCGACGGTCGGCCCGCGGTTTATCTCGACACGACGCGTATCGCCGAGGCGGACGCCGAGATCTCGCTCCCCTACATGCTCCGCCGCTACCGGTCAGGCGGCATCGACCCGCTCGCGCAGCCGATCTTCACTTTTCCCGTCCTCCATTACCAGAACGGAGGGCTCGTGATCGACGAGCACGGCGAGACGACGGTCGAGGGCCTCTATGCCTGCGGCGAGATCGCCGGCGGCACGCACGGGCGCAACCGGATGATGGGCAACTCGCTGCTCGAGTGCACGGTCTTCGGTCGCCGCGCAGGCAAGGCCGCGGCGGAGAAGGCGGCGGCATGAGACGTCGCTTGCGATGTCGCCTTCAGGTCGCGCGGGCTTTGCCCGTGCGACCGTCTGAAATGACCGGTCGACCCGCTCTCCGAGAGGGAGACCACGCATGAGCGCGGTCGCTACGGATCTGCGCCAGGCCGTCGAGGATGCCGCCGCGCACCTCTACGTCTGGGCGCTGAAGGACATCCCGCAGGACCTCCGCGACGCACTCGCCGCGGCGAAGGACCGGGAGACGTCGGTCCCCGGCCGGCGCGTTCTGGACACGATCGTCAAGAACGTCGACGTCGCCGAGCGCGAGAACAACATCGTCTGCCAGGACACCGGCATCGCGGTCTACACCTGCCGAGTCGGGGAGCACTTTCCCCTGCACCCGGCCAAGATCTACGAGGCACTGAAGGTTGGTACGGAGCGCGCGACGATCGACACGCCGCTGCGCTCGAACGCCGTCCACACGATCACGCGCGAGAACACCGGGCCGAACACGGGCTATCGCCTGCCGATCGTGCACTGGGAATTCATTCCCGACTGGGACGGCCTCGACGTCAAGTGCGTACCCAAGGGCTCGGGCTCCGAGAACATGAGCTTCCTCAAGATGTGCGTTCCCGCTGACGGGGTGAAGGGGATCAAGCAGTTCGTCCTCGAGTCGATCGTCGGCGCAGGCGGCAAGCCGTGCCCGCCCGGGATTGTCGGGGTCGGGATCGGCGGCTCGGCCGACTACGCGATGTATCTCGCGAAGGAGGCGATCGCCCGTCCGGTCGGCACGCGCAACAGCGATCCGCACGTCGCGAAGCTCGAGGAGGAGCTCTACGACCTCCTCAACCAGACGGGCATCGGGCCCATGGGCCTGGGCGGCGACGTCACCGTCCTGCAGTGCCACATCGAGCACGCGGATACACACATGACGCTCAATCCGGTGGCCGTCAACTACCAGTGCTGGGCCGCCAGGCGCGCAAGCGCGCACGTCTCGGCTGACGGCGACGTCGACTTCGACCGGGAGTTCTGAGCCATGCCAACCGTCCACCCCAGCCACGTCCGAGGGCGAGGCCCTCGGACATGTCCGACGCCGCCGTGCCCAGGGCCTGGCCCTCGACATGGCCGGAGAGGTCATGGCTGAGCACAAGGTCAAATTCCCGGCGACCGAGGAGGACATCCGCAAGTTGCGCGCGGGCGACCTCGTCACGGTCGACGGCCACATCATCGGGATCCGCGACCGGACCCAGATCCGGATCTTCGACCAGGGCGTCGAGCCTCCGCTCGACCTGAACGGCGCCTTCCTCTTGCACACAGCGCCCGGCGTGCGGAAGCTCGGCCCGGGGCGCTACGAGCCGATGTGCGTCGGCACGACGACGAGCGCGCGCATGGTGCGCTTCACCGAGCCGCTCGGCCGCGACTACGGCGTCCGCGCGATCGCCGGCAAGGGCGGCCTGCCCGACGAGGCGATCGAGCCGATGGCGAAGCACGGGATGGTCTATTTCGCGCTCGTCGGCGGAGCGGCTGCGCTCGAGACGACGCAGATCGAGGAGATCGAGGAGGTCTTCTGGGAGGAGCTCATGCCCGAGTGCCTCTGGAAGTTCAGGGTGAAGGACTTCGGTCCACTCTGGGTCGGGATCGACTCGCACGGCAACTCGATGTACCACGACGTCCAGACCGAAGCGACCAAGAAGCTGGAGGGACTCATTGCTGGACTTTGAGCCACGTTCAGGCGGGTTGACGCACGTCCTCGACAAAGGCCTCGGCCCGCGCGCCTGGGAGGACGTCCTCGAGACATCAGGCGTCTACATCGACGTCGTCAAGCTCGGGTGGGGCACCGCCTACGTCACGCCGAACCTGCGCCGCAAGCTCGAGGTGCTTCGCGACAAGCCGGTCGTCATCGGCGGCACGTTCTTCGAGGTCGTCTACGCGAAGGACAAGGTCGACGAGTACAAGGGCTGGCTGACCGACCTTGGCCTCACCCACGTCGAGATCTCCGACGGCACCGTCGAGATCCCGCGCGAGCGTAAGCTCGAGCTGATCGCCGACTTCGCACGGGACTTCACGGTTCTGTCCGAGGTGGGGTCCAAGGACTCGTCGGTGGAGTTCTCGTCCGAGGACTGGACGACCTGGCTGCGCGAGGAGCTCGAGGCCGGGGCCTGGAAGGTGATCACCGAGGCGCGCGAGGGCGGCAGCTCCGGGATCTTCACGCCGGAGGGGGAGATGCGGACCGAGCTCGTCGAGGACATCGGCGACGCCGTCGCGCTGTCCGACCTCATCTTCGAGGCGCCCACGAAGGCCTCCCAGGCCTGGTTCGTGAAGCAGTTCGGCCCGACCGTCAATCTCGGCAACATCCCGCCCGACGAGGTGATCCCGCTCGAGACGCTGCGGCTCGGGCTGCGCGGCGACACGCTGAAGGAGGTGTTGCTCGGTGACGAGCGCGCCCGCACTTCCTGACGTCGACTTCGAGACGATGACTGCCGAGGAGCTGCTCACCTGGGTCTACGGCGAGTACGGCGACAAGCTCTGCTTGACCTGCTCCTGGCAGAAGCAGTCGTCGGTGCTCGTCCACATGGTCTCCGAGCTCGGCCTGGACATCCCGGTGATCGAGCTCGACACGCAGCTCTTCTTCCGGGAGACCTACGAGACGCGCGACCGGCTCGTCAAGCGCTACGGGCTGAACCTGCTGTCGACGCCGATGCTCACGGTTGCAGAGCAACACCGCCAGGAAGGGCCGAATCTCTGGGAGCGCGATCCAGACCGTTGCTGCCACATCCGGAAAGTCGAGCCGCTCCTCGCCGCTCTCGAGCCCTACCAGGCCTGGATCTCGGGCATCCGCCGTGACCAATCACCGAGCCGTGCCGAGACGCCGAAGCTGCAGTGGTCGGAGCGTTACGGCGTCTGGAAGGTGCATCCGCTCGCCGACTGGGACGAAAAGCGCGTCTGGGCCTACATCAAGGTCAACGAGATTCCCTATAACCCGCTACACGAGGCGGGCTATCGCTCGATCGGCTGCATTCCCTGCACGCGGCCGATCGCGCCGGACGAGGAGGAGCGCGCCGGCCGCTGGGCGGGCTCCGACAAGCTGGAGTGCGGGATTCATGTCGATACACCCCTGACCAAGGAGGCACATGTCTGAGGGTTTCACGTTGTGGTTCACCGGGCTCTCGGGCGCGGGCAAGACGACGATCGCGGAGATCGTCGGACCCGAGCTCGAGCGCCGCGGGCGCCTCGTCGAGTACCTCGACGGCGACTCAGTCCGCCAGCATCTCTCGAAGGGGCTCGGCTTCTCGAAGGAAGACCGCGACACGAACATCGAGCGGGTCGGGTGGGTCGCATCTCGGCTGACACGCCACGGGGCGGTCGTGCTCGTCTCCGCGATCTCGCCCTACGAGGAGACGCGGCGCAAGGCCCGCGAGCTGATCGAGGAGTTCGGCCCGTTCGTCGAGGTGCACGTCGACGCCTCAGTCGAGGCGTGCGCCGCGCGCGACGTCAAGGGCCTCTACGCCAAGGCGTTTGCCGGAGAGATCACGGAGTTCACCGGCGTCTCCGATCCGTACGAGGTTCCGACGAGCCCTGAGCTGCGCGTCGACACCGAAACCCACACGCCCGAGGAGAGCGCCCGGCTCATCCTCGGCAAGCTCGCCGAGCTCGGCCTCGTCGAGGACGAGGTCCCGGCCTGACTTTGCAACAGCCTGTTGCAAAGTCGTTGATCGAGCCGCACGGGGGCACGCTCGTCGACCGGACGGGGGAGCGGCCGGACGACCTCGACTCCCTCGAGACGATCGGCCTGACGCGGAGGGAGGTGTCCGACCTGGACATGCTCGCTTCGGGCGCGCTCTCGCCGCTCGAGGGCTTCATGGGCCAAGAGGACTACGAGCGCGTCGTCGAGGAGATGCGGCTCGCCGGCGGTCTTCCCTGGGCACTGCCAGTCTGCCTCGCGGTCGAGGCTGCGCCTACAGGTGACCGGGTCGTCCTCGCAGACGACGCGGGCCACCAGCTCGCGGTGCTCGAGGTCGAGGAGGCCTACGAGTACGACCGCGAGCGTGAGGCCGAGCGCTGCTTCCGGACGACCGACAAGGCTCATCCCGGAGTGGCCCGGCTCTACGGGCAGCACGGCCTCTACCTGGCCGGACGCGTGACCGTCTTCGACCGGCCGGAGCCCACCTTCCCAGAGCTCGCGCTCGACCCGGCTGAGACGAGGCAGGCTTTCACGGAGCGCGGATGGCGGCGGGTGGTCGGCTTCCAGACACGCAATCCCATCCACCGGGCACACGAGTACCTGACGAAGGGGGCGCTGGAGACCGTCGACGGCTTGCTGATCCACCCTCTCGTCGGCGAGACGAAGTCCGACGACGTGCCCGCAGCGACCCGGGTCGAGTGCTACCGCGTGCTGCTGGACGGCTACTACCCGGCAGACCGGGTCGTGCTCTCCGCCTTTCCGGCCGCCATGCGCTACGCCGGCCCGCGGGAGGCCATCTGGCATGCGATCTGCCGCAAGAACTACGGCTGCTCGCACTTCATCGTCGGCCGCGACCACGCCGGCGTCGGCGACTACTATGGCACCTACGACGCTCAGCTGATCTTTGACGAGTTCGAGCGGCATGAGCTCGGCATCGAGCCGATGTTCTTCGAGCACGCCTTCTGGTGCCGGGTCTGCGGATCGATGGCGACGCCGAAGACCTGCCCGCATGGGGGCGACGACCACGTCTTCCTGTCCGGCACGAAGGTTCGCGAGCTGCTCGCTGCCGGCGAGCTGCCGCCGGTCGAGTTCTCGCGGCCCGAGGTCGCTGAGGTGCTCATTGACGCGTACCGATGATCGGCGCGACAGCCTCAGGGCACGAGGACCGAGAGATCCTCATTCCAGGCACCCCCCGCGCGCTTGGCGAGATCGGCGAAGGTCGTTCGCTCGAGGGTCTCGATTGTGGCGTCGCGGACCTCGCCCCACGCCTCACGCAGCGAGTCGGCGACGAACTTCGGGCAGCTGTCCGGGTTCCTCCGGGTCGCATAGCCGATGGGTGCCAACTGGCCCTGGAACAGCCGCACGACGCGCTCGAGGGTGATCTCTTCCGGCGACTTGTTGAGTCGGTATCCCCCCGACGGACCACGCTCCGAGCGCACGAGGCCGGCCATTCGCATCGTCGGCATCACCTGCTCCAGCACCGACTGGGGGGCGCCCGTCCGGCGAGCCAGCTCCTCGAGCTTGACAGGGCCGCCGCCGTCCAGTGCGAGGGCGAGGACAGCCCGCGTCGCGTAGTCCGTTCGGCGTGAAACCCAGATCGCTTGTGCTCCTGCCGGTTCTGATTTGACGGGCGAGGCCCGTCTCCTTAGAGTAAGTTCTCGATAAAGCTTACGGTTACTGTCGACATTGTCAACAATCACCGGAAGAGAGGGGTTCGCTTGGTGCGCTCACGCCGCCGGTTCTTCGTCCTCGTAGCAGCTGTCCTGGTGGCCGCGACCGCCGCGACCGCCGCAACGCTCGCCTCCGGTGACGCCTCGGCTCGGTCATCAGGCGGCACGGTCAGGCTC
>Ga0307302_10000380_pt1 | contig 19900 bp, 21 predicted proteins | sample ER_DNA_183_FD_194490 | JGI IMG/M metagenome (GOLD analysis project Ga0307302, IMG submission 194490) | Bulk soil microbial communities from the East River watershed near Crested Butte, Colorado, United States - ER_DNA_183 | ecosystem: Environmental > Terrestrial > Soil > Floodplain | place...
CGAGCGGGCGCAACAGCACGAGGACCTCCGCTCATCCCCAGAGCGGAGGTCCTCGCCCGGCGGGCGGCGTCGACACCGCCTACAACCCCATGACTCCGCGGCGTCGTCAGGCCTCCCTCCCTCTGGCCCGATACATCCCGGCTCCCCAGAAGGAACGACCACCACCGTCCAACGGTTACACCCCGGCGTAACGCCCCTGGTGACCTGGGCGTTCTTGTTGCCCGCCGGTCAGGCCAGGCCGCGGCGGGTGGCCGCCGGGGGGCGGCGGCCGAGGATGGCCTCGGTCATGCGGACCACGCGGACCGATGCCTCGACCTCGTGGACCCGGATGATGGCCGCCCCGGCGGCGACGGCGAACGCGGCCGCGGCCAGGCTGCCCTCCAGGCGCTGGTCGAGGGAGACGTCGAGGGTCGCTCAAGTATCGCTTTGGGCCTATGGGCACCCCGGTTCAGGAGGTGGCCTGGCGTTATTTGGTGAGGTTGGCGCCCCAGGAGGAGGTGACGGCGTTGTTGGCCGGGACAAAGTCGAGCAGGAGCTCGGCGCTGGTACTGACCTCCAGGGTCCGGACCACGATGAGGGAGTCGAGTTGCAGCGCGACCCCGCCGGAGGTCAGGCGCATGGCGGCCTGACGGGCGTAGATAGTGCCGGTGAAGGTGCTGGCCCCGCTGCCCGTGAAGCTCAGCGGCGCGGCGTTGCCCCGGTCGGCGAACAACGCCAGCCCCTGGTAGGGGCCGGTGATCGGCGGGGTAGCCAGGTACTGGCCGCTGCCGGTCTGGGAAAACCCGGCGCCGGGGCCGCTGCACGGGGTCGGATACCCAGCGCAGGCCAGGTAGATGGTGACGCCGGCACCCAGCATCGCCCCGGAGGACAGCGTCAGGCCCCCGGTGACGACATAGGTCCCAGGGTCCAGGATGAGGTCCCCGCCGCCGGTGACGGCGATGGTGTCGTACACGCCGGGTTCGATCGTCTGGTTGGCGCTGGCGACGGTGACCGAGCCCCGGTTGGGGAGCGACTCCAGCTGATCTGGGGTGAGCAGATCAGCCAGCGGGTCGGGCAGTGGCCCCAGGCCGGTGTCCGGGGTCGGGGTGAACCGTCCGCTGCTGGTGGTCGCCCAGCCGCCGACCACGCCGATCCAGTCGGCGGTCAGGTCGCCGCTGCTGCGCAGGACCGCGGCCTGAGAATGGTCGGAGTTGACCATGACGCCGGCGTTGGTCACGGTGACATCCCCGTTCGCGGTGACCGACAGGGCCTGGGTGGCGTGGCGGTCCTGGAGGCAGATAGCACATGGGGTAGGCCCGGTCACGGCCGGGCCCCGGATGGCCGCGGCCAGCGCCTTGATCTGGTTACCGTTGGCTCCAAAGACGCCCGCGAAGGCATAGTCCACCTGCACCGGCGGGGTGATGACCTGGATGGCGGTGTCGCCGAACTGGCAGCCGTGGGTGCCCGGCGCTGGGACCTCGGCCGGGGGGGTCCAGCAGGTGATGTCCCCGTCGGCGTCGGTGTCGTTGTGCTCCCAGCCGGGCATGCCGACCAAGCCAGGGAGGTTGGCGTCCAGGTAGTACCGGACGTCCTCGACGGCGGCGGCCGGGTCGCCCGGCAAGGCGATGACCCCGGCCAGGGCAGCGGCATCGGCGGCCGCCTGGGCCTGGGTCCGAGCCGCCCAGTTGAGCCCGACATCGACCACCAAGGCGGCAAAGCCGAGCAGGACCACCAGCATCAGCGCGACCACGATGGCGACCTGGCCGTGCTCGTCGGCCCAGCGCCCACCACGACCACCGATCGGATCTCGCTGGTGACCCATGAGGAGGAGCCGGTGAGCTCGACAGTTCCGGTGGCCAGCTCGAACCGGTGTGTGGTGACAAATCCAAGAACGGCGGAACATCGAAAGAAAGAACGCACGGGGAACGCCGTCCATTACATCCACACGGGGTCATCGGCGGGCCGGCAACGCGGCACGGCCGCCCAAGCTGGGCCATCCTCCTCGAGGACCTCGATGTGACCGACGGCGCCGGGAGACGTTGAAGGGTCGCGAGTTGGTCGGGATCGACATGTGCCATATGACCAAGGTGCCGATAGCTGACGCCTTGGGCGCCTCGTAGGCTGGGGGAAGCCCGCTCGGCTCGCCGGTCAGTTCCGGCATCGGCACCTGTGGGGTACCACGCCGCTGACGGCGCCATGGAGCGTAGCTGCATGGCCTCAAGGTGTCGGGCATGCGGCGGTGCTGATCCGTGCGATCAACTACCGGACGTGATCGCCTTGACCTGCCCTTTCGGGACCCTTGAGGCGCCATTGAGGCTGATCAAGGCCAGCCCTGCGGCCGGCCTCCAGCCGTCCTCCGGGCCGGCAGCCGCCCGACGGTTATCGGGGAAGCATCGCTACATCTCCTCCTGGTACGAAGTCAGTACGTCCCGAAACGCTGCCGCACCCTCTGGTGGAAACTTGCCAACGAGCAGGTGGTCGCCTGGACGGGCCTCACCTGCGGGCGAGCTGGTGACCATCGCCCCAGTCCTGAGCCGAACATCGTCCTCGCCGACCATGCCGGTACGTGAATGCCATTTCGTTCACTATAAGCTGTTCTTTTCGTATAGCGTTAATATACGGCTTGTTTCCGTCGTCCGCGGGTAACTATGTTGCTCCGGTCCGTGGTTACAGCTCTCGGATGTCCCGCCGAGTCACAGGACACTCGGGCTTTCCATATGCGGACGCATCGCTCTCTCGAAGGGAGCGCAGTATGCGGCGCCTTTCTGTCGTGTTGCTGCTGGCAATTGCGGCCTTAATGGTTGGACCGAGCGCGCTGGCGGCGGTCCCACGAGCGAGTGCCCGTCGATGACCTGTTCACCACCGACTCGTGCAGCTTCCCGGTCGAAGTCCACATCACCGGCTTCGCCGTCATCCATGAGCGGACTGGCGAGGACGGGAGCTTCCACTTCTTTTCGGCGGGTCCGCAGATCAAGGCCACCCTAAGACGTCGTTTCGCTCCTTTGGGGTTGGTCTGGCAGGATCCGGGGCCATGACAATCCTTGCTGATGACCTCGTGCCGGACGAGCTGTGGGCGCTGGTCGAGCCCTTACTGCCGGCCCCACCGCGCCCGCCCTATGGCGGCCGGCACCGCACCATCTCCGACCGGGCGTGTCTGGCCGCGATCATCTACATGGCCCGGACCTCCACCCCCTGGCGGCTGCTGCCGGCCCGCGAGCTGGGCTGTGGGTCGCCGGCGACCTGCTGGCGCCGGCTCACCGAGTGGGCCAACGCCGGCGTGTTCGACCAACTCCACCTGCAGGTCTTGGACCGCCTGGGCGAGCGAGGGCAACTCGACTGGTCGCGGGCGGCGGTGGACACCATGAGCGTGCGGGCCAAACGCGGGGGACCACGTGGGCGCAAATCCAGTCGATCGTGGCAAGCCTGGAACCAAGCTCCACCTGGTCTGCGACGATGGCGGGCTGCCGCTGACGGCGGTGGTGACGGCGGCCAACGTCACCGACACCACCATGTTCCAGGCCGTCGTGGCGGACATCCCGCCGATCCGCACCCCGGCTGGGCGGCGGCGCACTCGACCTGCCAAGGTCCACGCCGACAAGGGCTAAGACAGCCGCGCCAACCGGGCCTACCTGCGCCGGCGCGGGATCACCGCGCGGATCGCTCGCCGCCAGATCGAGTCCTCAGCCAGGCTTGGACGCCACCGTTGGAAGGTCGAGCGGTCACTGTCGTGGCTGAGTTGCTTCAGGCGGCTGCAGGTGCGGTGGGACCGGGATGCGGGGCGGTGGTTGGCGTTCGTGCTGGTGGCCTGCGCGGTGGTGTGCTTCAACCGGCTCTAACCGGTCAGAGGGAGTGACACGACGTCTAACGAACATGGACACCGGGGAGAGCATCAGGGTCAACATCGCCGGGCTACTCACGTCACCGAGAACCCGGACGGGAGCTTCACCTTCGTTGGCACGGGCACCTGGCTGCGCAGTGCCCATCCCGAGACTGGTGAGCCCGGACTCTTCCGGAGCGCGGATCGCTTCGGCGTCACTGTCGATGGGAAGGGCAGCGAGACCTTCTTTGAGGTTGGTCGGGTCGTCGATCTGTGTCCAAGGCCGGCGATGTACTGATGCCACTGGTTCAGCATGTCCACGACGTCCTGGGTGTTGCTGGCCGGGTCGCTGGCCGCCGGCTGCTCCTGGGGCCACCAACCGGCCGGTCGCCGCCTATCGACGTGGAGGGTGAGATGTGGTGGACTGCCAGGTCACGGGCGTTTCGCCTGCACATCCGTGCGGGGCGACAAACCGAGGGGGGCCCACGATGGCCGAGGCAGTGACCGTGAACGTCGTCGCCAACGAGATTCTGGCGCCCGGCACGGCGATCCAGGTGACCTCGTCTGAGCCGATCGACCCGCGTTCGGCTCAGGCCGCGATCATGCTTCTCGGAGAGCGGACGCTGATCCGTCTCTCCGAGGACAGGCGGACGGCGACGGTCCTGGGCGTCGACGGCGGCGACCACCGTCCGGGCGCGCACGTCCTCGTCGTCGACGAGCTGCTGTCCGAGAACGGCGAGCGCTTGGCCAGTGGCATTCGGATCCCGTTCCTGGTCAGCGACACGGGCGCGGGGATCCCGCGCGACGTGCGCGTGGACGCGATGGTGCGGCTCGGCGTCGACGAGCTGAGCACGGAGCGCCTGCCGGTCAACCGACGTCCGGACCGGTCCTTCATCGAGGTCTTCAAGGCCGCCGATCGGAGGACGGGTGAGCCGATGGAGTTGGCGTTTGACCACGACGGCAACCGGATCGACGCGCAAGAGGTGCTCGGCGGGGTCGCGCGCAACCGGTTGGAGCGGTTCGGGAAGGTGCACGAGGACCTTCATGCGCGGATCGAGCGCGACCCGGGTGAGCGCGTCACGGTTGCGATCTGGCTGCGGACGGCGGCGCGCGAGGAGCCCGTCGAGAAGTCACCGGACAGGGTCACCTCCGAGCGCCCCGAGGTGGAGCGTAGGGAGGGCGAGGAGGCGCGGAGGCTGTCGGAGGGCTTCGCCGCGGTCGCGCGAGATGAGTACGGGGCCGAGGTGGCCGATCCCGACCCCGAAGCCCCGATGATCCTGGCCACCCTGGCGGGCGAGCGCGTGTATGCGTTGGCCGAGCGCGAGGAGGTGGTGGCCGTCCTGCTTCACAGCACAGACGTGATCCTCGATCTCGGGAGTTCGATGGCGATCGCCAACTCCGACGACGTCCAGGCGCTCGGCTTCGACGGCGCCGGCGTCAACGTCGCGGTCTGGGAGGACGGTCCCGACCAGGTGAACCTGCTTCCGATCGTTGCCACGTTCGATCCGCTGTTCGCGGGGAGCTCGACCCACGCGCGCCACACGCACGGGATCGTGGCCAACACCGAGACGGGCAGGCCTCACGGGCACGCGTCCGGCTGTCGGCTTCATTCGGCCAACCGGGGCGGCATCGATGCCTTGCGCTGGGCGGTCCGCGACCGCGGTTGCACCGTCGTCAGCCAGAGCTTCCATCGCACAGGCGAGCCGCAGTCGGGCAACCTGCAGTCGGACGACATCTACAAGGACTGGCTCGCGCTGCGCTCACCGTACCCCACGATCGTGCAGGCGGCGGGCAACTACTTCAGCGGCGATTCCGACAGCATCACGCCGCCGGCCGACGAGTACGTGAACCACAAGACCTTCAACGGCCTCACGGTCGGCAACCACGACGACACCGCTAGTGCCATGTCGGGCGACTCCGTGTTCCGGAACCCGGTATCGACGCGCGGCGATCGGGAGCTCCCGGAGATCGCCGCCAACGGGACCTCGGTCACTACCGTCGGACTCACGATGTCCGGGACGAGCATGGCGACGCCCGCGGTCGCGGGCTGCGTCGCTCTCCTTCAGGATGCCGACAACACGCTGAAGAGCTGGCCGGAGGGCTGTCGGGCGATCGTCCTTGCGGGCGCCAGGCGTACCCCGGGGGCCGACACCTGGTGGACCGACGTGCAGCAGGGCGAGGATGCCTCCCAGGGCGCGGGAGCGATCGACGCGCGCGACAGTCTGGACATCACCCAGTCCCGGCGTGGGCGCGACGCCAAGGCGACGCGCTGCGGCTGGGATGTCGGCACCCTGCGGACCGCCGACATCGGCGGCCAGCAGGAGACGACGTTCTCCTACAACGTCATCGCGCCGACGCTGATGTACAGGCCGGCGGTAACGGTCGCGCTCGCCTGGGACAGCGCGGTCGGGACCGTGAACGTGGTCGGCACCGGCGAGGAGATCCCCCTTACCTCCAGCCTCGGCGTCGACCTGGATCTGCGGGTCTACGACAGCTCGGGCACCCTTGTCGCCCACAGCAGCTCCTACGAGAACAGCTACGAGATCGTGGAGTTCGGGTGCCAGCCGGGCAGGCAGTTCACCATCAAGATCCGGCGCTATTCAGGCACCGACGACGTCTGGTACGGCGTCGCGTGGATCGTCAGGTCCCGCCCGATCTTCGTCACGTGACGCGCGGCCGTTCCCTTCCACTCCATTCCCATTCCCACGGGCCGTCACTGGGCGGGGTCGGCCAGGCGCTGCTTTCGCCACTTGGCCATCACTTGGGAGATCTCGTCGCGGAGGAACTCTAAGAACGCTCGGGTCTCTTCCAGCCGGCGCCCGCCGGCGTGTCCGGCCCGACGGCCTCGCCATCCGATTTTCTGTCGGATGCGCCTTGAATCATCCATGAGCCCCTGGGACTCACTTGCTTGCCTTGGCATCCGATTCTGTCGGACAGCCCTTGATCATCCGTTTGATCATCCAGACGATCCTTCTGTATCCGTCTGGAGCCGTCTGGACCGACGGGCCAGCCAACGTGAGCAGGCTCGATCCGTCTGGAGCCGTCCAGATCGACGCCGAGCATCCGTCTCGTAATCGGACGGTCGTCGGTTCGATGAAGTCGCGTGAGCAGGCTGGCGGAAGCCGTCCTGCTCGACGTGACTCATGTGTCTTGTCTCAGCCCTCCAGGGTGACCGGATGCCGCAGCAAGCCGGCCGCCAGCGCCTGACCTGGGGATCCGCCAGGCGATTCACCCAACAGCCCTGGCCGCTGGGCAGACCGCGATTAGGTCGGCCTGGTCGCGGTGGTGGAGAAGCCACGTCAAGGACGTTGCCAAATTCGGCGGGCAGATCAGGAGCTTAGACTTGGTGGTATGCGGATTGGTGTCGTCGTGCCCATGGCCGTGTCCGACGGGCCCGGCCAGGTGCCCACCTGGCCGCAGGTACGCGCTTTCGGCCAGCACGCCGAGGCGGTCGGGCTGCATTCGCTGTGGGTTTGCGATCACCTCGTTGCCGGTCCGCCTGACGACCGGGCCGCTGGCATCCACGAGGGCTGGACGATGCTGCCTTGGGCGACCTCCACTCGACCCTCTTGATGTTCTCATACCAGGCCGTTGCGTTGTCCGGGTCCGAGACGTAGTCGGCCACCTCGGAACGAGGTCGCTCGATTTCGATATCGGTGATGACCTCGACCTCCATCAGTTCCTCCTCCTTTCGGCTATCACCGGGCCGGCTCGCCATCCGCAGCCCGTCCTGTTCGTACCGTGGCAGCGGCACCGACCATACGGCGGCCGAGTGGTGGGTTAGAAGCTGAAGAAGGGTGCCGGCTGGCCGCTGTCCAGGTACTGCTTGAGGTGGAGCAGCATCTGGGCCCAGCCGAGGGTGACGATGCGGAACATCTCGTCGACCTGGGCGAAGCCGGTGTGGTCGAGCAGGATCCTGGTGCCGCCTGGGGCGCCGGCTCGAGGGCGAAGCGGAGGTCGGTGCCGATCCACTGTGGGGGGCCGCCGATGCAGTGGCGGGCCAGGACCTTGCCGGGGACCGCCTCGTCGACTCGGAGCTCCCAGGCCATGGGGGCGTCGGGGAACGACATCTGGTCGACCTCGCCGACCGTGCCGTTGGTCTGGTTGCGGGTGGTCCACCAGCCCGCCACCCCCTCGGTGGTGGTCAGCGCCGTGTAGGCGGCGGTCGGGTCGGCGGTGGTGTCGATCTGGATGGCGATGTCGGGCATCGGCGTCTCCTCTGTTCAGGGGCCTGGGCCCCAGGGGACCGAACTTCAGCGCAGACTAAAATAGTTTCCACATCCGCAGAACGCAAGCTTCAGTGTCTGCTAAAGTTGCCAGCGTGGACGCGGTATCCATCATCACCGAGCCCCGCCGCCGGGAGATCCTGCGGCTGGTCTGGGACGAGGAACGCTCGGCCTCCGAGATCGCCTCGCACTTTGCCATCAGCTTCGGGGCGGTTTCCCAGCACCTCGGAGTGCTGCGCCGTGCCGGCCTGGTCCTGGTGCGTCCCGACGGGACCAGGCGGTTCTACCGGGCCAACCGCCAGGCCCTGCAGCCGTTCTCGGTCCTGCTCGAGCAGATGTGGACCAACCAGCTCGACCGGCTCGCCGAGCTGGCCGAGGCGGCCGAGCCCGAGCGGTCACGATGACGCCGGCGGACGGACCGCTCGTGGTCGAGCGCCGCATTCAGGCCTCCCCGGAGACGGTCTTCGGGTTCTTCGCCGACCCGCGCCGCTGGCTGCAGTGGCAGGGGCTGGAGGCTGAGCTCGACCCGCGCCCAGGCGGTTTGTTCCGCATGAACGTCCGTGGCGACGGCTGGGCCGTCGGGCGGTTCCTCCAGGTCGACCCGCCCCGGCGGATCGTGTTCACCTGGGGTTGGGAGATCGAGCGCAGCCCGCTGCCGCCCGGCTCCAGCGTGGTCGAGGTCGAGCTGATCCCCCAGGGCGGCGGCACCCTGATCCGCCTCACCCACCGCGACCTACCGCCCGGCGAGGTCCCTGCCCATCAGGCCGGCTGGTCCCATTACCTGGACCGGCTGGCCGTCCGAGCCACCGGCGGCGACCCCGGCCCCGACCCCATGCGGCTCGGCCCCTGAATCGACGCCGACCCGGTGGCCGTCACCGGTGCCGGCTACTGGCGAGCACCGTCGGCGGGAGCCCTGGCCAGCCACTGGACGCTGGGAATGGTGGAGGCGTCCAGGCCGAGGCGCAGCGACGAACGACCAGTGACACCGGCAGCGCCACCGGCGCAACCATGAGCGCGGCCCAGATACCGTGGGCAAGCACCTGATGGTCGTAGGCGGCGCCGAGCTGACCTGGCGGTGGCCTCCGCCTCAGGCACCCCCTGCGCTGCATGGGTGGTTGAGGCGCGTCGCACCACCCATGCAGCTGCTTCCGGCGGAATCACGACGTCGCTGGGGGCTGCGCCTTGGTGCCTGCATCACGAGGTCATCGGCGGCCAGGACGATCCTGCTCATCGCGAGCGTCGGCCAGGACAGCGGCGAAACACCCAGGACATTTCTCGACGAAAAAGGCCTCCTCCCAATCTTGATCCAGCACCGCCAGCCCCTCGGCCTTGATCCCGCAGGCAGCCTGGCCGGTCCTGGTGGAGACCGCATGAGTCGGGCCGGCCGGGGCAACTCGACCCGCTCTGAAGGCGGTGTCGGGGCGATGGAGGAGGGTGGGGACCTGCTGGAGCTGTTCGGCTCCGACCTTGTAACGCATCGGCGAACTCCTGCCTGGAATCGCCGAAGCATCCTCCCACCAGCGCTTCAGGTCCACCCTGGTCTTTTGACGCAGCGGGCTGGGTAGTCCTGCCGATCCGCTCGACGGAACCCAGAAGCCGTCGCGGCCTTACTGTGAGCGATCGTCCCAGCGAGTTGCTTGTAGCCTCGATGCGCGATGGTGAACAGGACCCAAGCGCTGGTGCTCGGCTTCTTCGTTGTGGCCCTAGCCAGCCTGGTCGTGATCCTGGTGGCGGCCCCGGAGGTCTACGACCAGGCCCTCCGGCTGCGCGAGGGCTCCGCGGCGATGGAGGTTGGCTTCCTAGCCGCGCTGACCGCGTTCATCGGACTGCTGACCGTCGGCGTGCTTCGGCGCTGGCGGTGGATCTTCTGGCTGGTCCTGGTGGCCTTCCTCGCCGGGGTCTTGCGCGTGCCAGTGGCGGTCCTGCAGCTGACCGGCGTCCTGGCCGCCGATGTCCCGGCCTGGTACGTCATCTTCCAGGGCGCCATCGGTCTGGTTCAGGTCGCCATCGGCCTGGCCATGCTGGCCGGTTACCGGCGCTCTGGCGTCTGGGGCTCCTTCTGAGCTGGCCTGGCGGCCACCGCCAGCATCGTTGTCAGGCCGATGGGGCGGGCATTGCCGATCCGCCCCCACGGTTATCTGACTGGTCGGCGGCAAGGATCGCATCGGCGACCTCGGCCAGGTCGGCGCCGACGATTCCGGGCCGCTCAACCAGCGGGTCCAGCACCTTGCCGGGCCGGGCGACAAACGCAGTGGCGCAGCCCGCCCGGGCCGCGCCGGCCACATCCGAGGCGTGGGCGGCGATCAGCCGCACCTGCTCGACGGCCACCCCCAGCCGCTCGGCGGCCATCCGGTAGGGCTCGGGGGCCGGCTTGAGCCGGCCGACCGTGTCGGCCGACAGGACCAGCTCGAAGAGGTCGATGAGGCCGGCGTGCTCGAGCTGGGCCCTGGCCACCCCCTCGGTCGAGTTGGTCAGGGCGGCCAGCCGCAGCCCGGCGTCGCGCAGCCGCGGCAGCGCACCGGGCACCTCCGGGTGGGCGGGGAGCTGCCGCATTTGGGCGGCGACCGCCTGCTTGTCGTCGTCGGCCAGGGTCACGCCGGCCTCTTCGGTGGTCATCTCCAGAGCGGCCATGGCGTGGGCGCCGAAGGGGTGGTAGGCGCCGGTGACCGTGGCCACCAGGGCCGAGGAGATCATCTGGTTGAACCAGGCCACGCGCACGCCCGGGTCCCCGAAAATCCGCTCGAAGTGGGGGTCCAGCCCGGCCAGATCCAGCAGGGTCTCATTGACATCGAACACCTGCACACGACCCATCTCGACCTCCCCGCACTGCCCGGACCACGGTAGCCTTCTACCCATCCTGTGGGGTCGGCAGCGGAAGGGATCGTGCGATGGCGTACGACCAGGGCCTCGCCACCAGGGTCCGGGAGGCGATCGGCGACCGGTCGGGGCTGGCCGAGAAGCAGATGTTCGGTGGCCTCGCCTTCCTCGTGCACGGCAACATGGCCTGCGGGGTGCGGGGCGACGACCTGATCGTGCGGCTGGCCGCCGACGCCGCCGAGTCCGTCCAGGGCGAGCCGGGCGTCCGGGCCTTCGACCTGACCGGCCGGCCGATGAAGGGCTGGCTGCTGGTCGCCCCCGACGGCCATACCGAGGACGACGACCTGCGCCGCTGGGTCGACCGCGGCGTCGCCTACGCGACCTCTCTGCCGCCCAAGGCGCCGTGACCCACCCAAGGCGCCGTAACCCCACCCCGGCGGCCCGCTGGACCCGGCGGCGGTCGCCCCCGAGATTGACCGCGAGATCCGGGCGCTGCCCGCCCACTGGGTCCGGGCGGTCCGGCGCGCCTGGTCCAGGCGCCTGCGGGCGGCGCCCGCCGAGGCGGTCGCGGACCGACCCAGCGGAGCGGCCATGCCCCGACGGGGGCTCTGTTGCGTCTGGTTGACCCGGTGGCATGCTGACGCCGTGGCCAGCCGAGGGATCAAATCGCCAAGGCAAGCTCGTCGAACGCGACAGCAACTCGCAGGCCTGGGGATTTCTCGACCGTGAGCTCGTAGTGCCCGCGTCGTAGGTTCTGCACGAAGCCATACCCGGCAATCACGACCCTGGCGCTGCGGTCCTCTTTGAGCCCGCGCATCGGACGCAGACGTGCCTTCAATCGGCCATGATCGGCCTCGACTCGGTTGTTGGCGTACTGATCGGTGCGGTGCCAGGCCGTCGGCAGCAGCTCCTCGAACACCGCCGGGTACGTCGGGGCCCGGTCGGTGACCACCTCGACCGGCATCACCTTCGTCGCGCGGATCGCCCTCTCGAAGAACCGACGAGCGGCCGTCGCATCCCGCCGCATGGAGAAGAACACATCGATGATCTGGCCGAACTGATCGATCGCTCGATACACATACCGCCAGCGGCCGGCGACCTTCACGTAGGTCTCATCCACCCACCAGCGATCTCCCACGGCATGCCGGCAAGGGCGGGCGGCTTCGGCCAGCAAGGGCGTGAACCGCTGCACCCACCGGTAGATAGTGACGTGGTCGACATTGATCCCGCGCTCGGCGAGCAACTCCTCAACGTCGCGGTAGGACAGACCGAAGCGCAGGTACCAGCGGACCGCCAGCACAATCACGTCGGGCGGGAAGCGGAAGCCGGCGAAGGACGGTCGCGGAACAGGAGCAGGACGACGGCGGCGAGTCCTCATACCGGCAGTCTCGCAGCTCAGACACGGTCGACGCCGATGCAACAATCCCATCAGCACGTCGGGCCCTCGAGCCATCCGGCTGGTGCGGCGGCGGCGTGTTGGCGTCTGGGGACGGCTCAGCGCCGGGACGCCAGCGTGCCCACGGGGGTCGGCCGGAGCTCCGCGCGCCTTCGCGCGTTGGTCTCCGGCCCCGCGTTCCAGGTCGGTAGGGCCCGACACAGCGCTCGCGGGCCGCTCACCTGAACCCCTCCAGACCGCAGCGCCGCCGCCCAGTCGACCCGTCCCATATGCCAGTGCGTGAACACCAGCGGGTCGGTGATCGTCACCACCAGGTCGTCACCGAAGCCGGGATCGACACGACAGAGTTCGCCCTCACGCCGCTCGATCAGCAGCCAGCCCCTGGCCTTGCGGCCAGCAAACAAGAAGTCGAAGCGGACCACCACCCGCCGGTCGGGCAGCAGGTCGCGACGTAGGAACTCCTGGCACCACGACCACAGGACGATCTCGGGGTCAGCGTGCTCGGTGGTGAGCTCGGTCCACCGCTCGGCCCAGCCCCCGATGGCCTCCAGCACCCCCGACAGGTCCCTCCCAGCGGGTGTTGGCTCGTACAGCGACCCGTGCCCGTCGGGCTTGGGGCGGATCTGGATCACCCCGGCGTGGTCCAACTCACGCAGCCGCCGGGTCAGCAGCGCCCGCGAGAGGCCGGGAGCGCCGGCCGCGATCTCGTTGAAGGTGCGGCAGCCCTGCAGGATGTTGCGCAGGATGATCGGCGTCCAGCGTTCGGCGAGGATCTCCGAGCCCCGCGCGATCGGACAGAACTGGCCGTAGTTGCGCATGGACGCAGTCTCCGCGGTCGCCGTGGTCCCGTCTAGTTCCAATCGTGAACCGCATATCCCATGAACGGTGAGAGGTTCACAAATGGTCCTAGGCAGGCTGTGTCCCGTCCCCGAGGATGACGAGCGAGACGACCGGGCTCCCGAGGGAGAGGATCGCCATGAGCAGGCAGCAGACCATGGAGGACGGCAGCCGCCGCACCGGCGGCGAGGACGCTCGGCGGCGGCTGCTGGCGGGGGCGCCCGTCACGGAGCGGCGCCTGGACCTGGCCGGGGTGTCCACCGCCGTGCTGGAGGGCGGCGACGGCCCGCCGGTGGTGCTGCTGCACGGCCAGGGCGGCTGGTCGGGCATGTGGCTGCCGGTCGTCGGCGAGCTGGTGGCGACCCACCGGGTGGTCGCGCCCGACCTGCCGGGCCTGGGCGCCTCGCAGGTGCCCGGCGGCCCGCCGGACGCCGCCGGCGTGCTCGCCTGGCTCGGCGAGCTGATCCAGCGCACCTGCCCGTCGCCGCCGGCGCTGGTGGGCGCCTCGCTGGGCGCCTCCATCGCCGCCCGCTTCGTGATCGCCCACCCGGACCGGGTGTCCCGGCTGGTGCTGGTCGACGCCGGCAGCCTGGGCCGGTTCCGGCCCGCGCCGGGCGTTGTCCTCGCCATGATCCGGTTCATCGCCCGCCCCAACGAGCGCACCCACCGCGGGTTCCTCCGCCAGGTCGCCGTGGACCCGGCCCGGGTACGGGCACTGATGGGTGACCGTTGGGAGGTGTCCCAGGCGTACAACCTGGACCGTGCCCGCACGCCGAGCGTGCGGGCCGCCAACCGCCGGCTGCTGCGCGAGCTCGGGACCAAGCCGATCCCGCCCCAGGAGCTGGCGCGGATCGCCGTGCCCACCTCCCTGATCTGGGGGCGCCACGACCGGGTGATGCGGCTGCGGATCGCAGAGCGGGCCAGCGCCCGCTACGGTTGGCCCCTGCACGTCGTCGAGGACGCCGGCCACTTCACGCTCGAGCAGCCGGAGGCGTCCCTCGCGGCGCTGCGGGTCGCGCTCGGTACTCGCACATGAACCGCTTACCCGCCACCAGCAGACGCATCCGCTTGGTCGTGGACGGCAGGTCGCAGAGGATGCTGCGTGCTGGTGGCGGGCATCGACGCAGCCATCACCAATGCCGACCCAGCGCTGGTGACCCCGCTCGCCGAGGTTGCGCAAAGCTTGCTGTCGATCGCCAGGGAGGCCCAGGCGCTGCGCTGATCGGGTCCGACGACGAGGCGGCGGCCGCGATGAGCGGGAGCGCGAGATGCTGATCGACTGTGCCGTGGTGGGCGCTGGACCGGCCGGGCTAGGCCACCAGCGCCGCCCTGGCCGCCCGCGGGGTGGAGCATGTGGTCCTGGAGCGGGGGCGGGTCGGTGAGAGCTGGCGCACCCAGCGGTGGGACTCCTTCCGGCTGAACACCCCGGGTTGGATGAACCAGCTGCTCGGCGAGCAGGCGCGGGATACCTATGCGACCGGGGTGGAGGTCGTCCAGCGGCTGGAGAAGCTACAGCAGGCGGATCAGGCAACCCCGCTGGCCTCCCTGGCGGCTTGCCCCTCGGGATGTCAGGGTCGCTGGGCGGGCCGACCCAGCTGCAGTCCCGCCGGTCGGCGGCGGTGGATCGACAGGTACGCCAGCGGCCCATCGACGGCCTCCACCGCCCTGACCGTCCCCTTGGGCAGGGAGGCGACAATCATCGGGGCCAGCTGGTGAACCTGGCCGTCAACGGTCAGCTCGCCCCGACCTGAGACGACCATGACCAGCACCTCGACCTCGTCGTTGCGGTGCGGCGCGATGCGATCGCCCTGGTCGAGCCGGACCAGGTTGGCCTGCAGATCCTCCCCGTCGAGGCGCCACAGCGCCCCGGGATGGCCACCGGCCGCGGCGAGGCTGGCCAGGTCGACCGGAGAGACGGCGTCATGCATGCCGCCATCTTCCCATCCACCCGTCGTCTCCCGTCGGGGGCGAATGAGGCTTCGGACGAGGTGGCCGACGGCTGATAATTTGTCCGGCGTAGCGGTCATTGAGCACACCGAGGACCGGGCCCATCCGGAACCGGTCCTCAGTGCGGTCAGGTCAGTGAAGCGGGTTAGCGGGCGCGGCGGGGCGACCCAGATCCTGGGGCAGCCAGGCGGCCGGTGCCGCTTGGTGCCAGCACCGGGTCGGTGCGTGCTTGGCGGACGCCGCCGGTGATCGACAGGCCATTGGTGGGCACGTACATTGCCTCGTTGAAGGTGCTGCCGGTGGGCGCAAAGGCGACGGCGATGACCGGGAAGGCGTTGGCGCCGTTGCGGACCGAGGTGGAGATGTAGTCGCCGACCATGCGGCCTTGGGAGGTGTTGGCCACCCAGGACAGGGTCATCGGCCCGGCCAGTTGGGTCGCGGTGCTCCAGCTGGTGCCGCCGTTGGTCGAGGAGATGAACCCGACATCCAGCTGGCAGGTCGCCGCGGTGCAGCTGCGATTGGGGTAGAAGTAGTAGGTCAGCCCGATGCGGGCGCTGCCCCCGGAGGTGCCGCGGTCCACCCCGATGCCCGGGATGAAGTGGTCCACGGCGCTGGTGGTGGCGTCGATCGGGACCCGGGTCACCGGCCCCCAAGTGGTCTCGCTGGTCGATTTGCTCATGACGATGTCGTTGGCCGCACAGCCAGAGCGGAACCGGCAGTCCTGCCAGACCACATAGACGGTGCCGGCGGCGTCGATCTCGGCCGAGGGCAGCGGGCTGGTCCGCAGCCCACCGGCCACGGTGTGGGCCTGGATGGTGGAGACCAGGACCGTGGCCCGCCAGCTGGCGCCGCCGTCGATGGACCGGAACGAGCGGATCTGGCCGGAGGAGCTCTGGAAGGGGACAATCACGGTCCCGTTGGGGCGCACGACCGGCTGGCCGCCCAGGCCGCTGGCCGCATCTCCGGTGTTTAGCGCCGTCCCCCAGGTGAGCCCGCCGTTGGTGGAGCGGCGCATCTTCATGCGGTTGCCGGCCGCGTTGTCGTCGTACTGGGTGTAGCAGTTGCCGTAGAAGGGGCTGGTGGAGGTGGTGTCGCAGGCGATCCAGTTCTTGTCCAGGTTGCTGCCGGTCGCGGTAGTCACCGGGTTGCCCCAGCTGAGGCCGCCGTTGGTGGAGCGGCTGGTGACCACGGCCGCGCCGTGGACCCCGCCAGCCTCCGACAGGGCCAGCGAGGAGATCATCCAGACGTTGTCCTGGGGGTCATAGGCCACGGCGGGGTCGCTGGCCCGGTCGTATGGGCCGCCACCTTGGAACTTGGTGATGCCGGGCAGGAACCCGCGAGTCCAGGTGGCGCCGCCGTTGGTGGAGGTGGCAAAGCCGATGGCGGAGCCGCCGCCGTCGAAGAACCGCCCGACCTGGAAGGCGCTCACGATGGTCGTGGCGCCGGATGGGAAGGTGAAGGCGAAGGTGTCGGGTTCGACTTCGGTTTGGTGCTGGCTGGTGGTGTTGGTGAACGGGTCGGTGCTGACCTGGGTGAGCGGGACGTTGGCGAGGGCCGGGCCGGCGGCGAGCACCAGCAGCGCGGCGGCGGCAAGGACGGCGGTCAGGCGAAGGCGCCTGCTGGCCAGGAGGGCACACCCCATGACGACCCCTTCCGGACGAGGGCGGAAGCACGGTGGTCGCGATAGCTAACAGCAGGAAAACCCTCGTGAATAGGGCGAGATTCCCCTCGCGGGCGAACTGCCTGCACCAGCACCGCCGGCGAACCGCTTGCGTGGGCCAGTTCAGCGCTTCCCGGTTCCGGTCGCCGTGGCCTGCCAGGCGTGCCCGTCCCACTGGACTGTGACCAGGACCTGCTGGGGATCGGGCACACAACTGAGCACCATCACCGTGCCGCGCCGGCCGGCCAGCAGCGGCTGGGTGGCGACCAGCAGCAGGGACCCAGGCGGACGCTGGCGAAGCGCGGCGGCGGGGTCTTGGACGAAGGAGACGGTGCGGCCCTGGAAGGCGGCGTGGATGGCGGCACGCTCAGATGACGTGAACCAGTGGGTCGGCGACCGTCCGCAGGGATTGGCCTGCCCGCCGGCAAGGTCGATGGGTTGCTCGCCGCGCTGGACCGCCGACGGCACGGCGGCATAGCCATCCACCACCCCGACCTCGGGGTCGCTGTGGGCGGCGAAGGCGAGCGCAGCGGCCACGGCCTGGGCGGCTGTCCCAGGGCTCGGGGTGGTCGGGGCGGAGCCATGAGTGTCGCGGTCAGCGCCGGCATGAGAGGCGCAACCGGCCAGGACGAGCGCTCCCAGGATTGCGGCGGTGAGCCTCCACATGCCTGCCTCCACCGTGTTGCTCATCATGGCCGGTTCAACTTGGCCATGCTTATCTGACGCCCGGCGTCCGGTCCTGGTTCCCCGTACAGCAACCGAGCCGCCCCATCCCACTCTAGGGCGAGGCGCGACGCGGGGCGCCATCCTGGTGCTGGTGATCGGCGTGGGCCTGTTCGGGCTGGCCTATGCCGGCTTCGCCGCCGGCGCCACCACGGTGCTGGCCCTGGCGCCCTGGTTCATGGCCGGGGTGGCGATTGACTGTGTGGAGACGGCGAGCACGCTGCCGTCGCCAGCCTGGCGCCGGTTGAGCTGTGCGGGTCGGCGTTCGGATTGCTGGCGGCGGTGCAGAGCTTCCGCAACCTGGCCGCCAGCGCCATCGCCAGCCTACTGTGGACCGCCGCCTCCCCGCGGGTGGGCCTACGCCTACCTAGTGGCCTGGATGCTGCTGGCCTTGGCGGGGTTGCTGCCTGCGGCGCGTGGCCGTACTTGGCCACCGTAGGGTTCACTGCCAGCGACGACCATTGGGACGGAGGCTGACCATGCTGGACCGGCGCCAGGAGATCCTGAAGACCCTACGGGCAACCCCGGCCGTGCTCCGAGCCCTAGGGGCCGGGGTTGATGAGGATCGGCTGCGTCGCCGGCCGGCGCCGGGGGAGTGGGCCATCATCGAGGTGGTTGGTCACCTGGCCGATACCGACGAGCGGGCGTTGGCGCGGGTGCGCCGGATGTTGGCCGAGGACGACCCGGAGTTGGCGCCGTTCGACCAAGAGGCCCTAGCCGAGGAGCGGCGCTACCTGGACCTGGACCTCAACCAGGAGCTGGCCCGCCTGGAGGAGTTGCGCCGAGACCACCTGGCGGTGCTGGAGGCGCTGGACGAGTCAGGATGGGAGCGCACCGGCCGCCATGGGGAGCACGGCGCGTTGACGGTGGAGTTGTATGAGACCCACGTCGCCGCCGAGGAGGTCGACCACCTGGCCCAGATCGCCCGACTGCTGTAGACGCCGGCAACCCCAACCTTTACGCGGTCGCCATCGAGGTCGCCACCCACTTGCCGCAGCGTCGCTATCAAACTATGTTGATCTAAAAGGCGACGGTCACACCACCTGCCCTCCTCACCGGCGTCGAGGTCCTGCCGGTCGAGCTGGGCCCGGGCGCTGGGGGACCCGCTGCGGTGGCGCATCATCGAGCTGCTGTCCAGCGAGCAGCTGTGCGTCGCTCACCTGGCCGAGGAACTAGACACGGCGCAGCCGCTGGTCAGCCACCCGTAGGGTGCAGAAACTCGGGGGTGGTCGGTGGCCTGCGGGTTCGGTTGACGCGGGTCGGTACTGTGACGCTCCTTCATCCCGTTGCGGAGGCCGCTCCCAGGTGCTGCCAAGACTCGCCTACCTGACGCTGTGCCGCTCCATCCAGCTGCTCGCGTTGCTCGCCCGCGGCGACGCCGCCAAGGATCTGGAGATCCTCGTTCTGCGCCACCAACTCACGGTACTGCGCCGCCAGACGGCTCGACCCAGGCTGGAGCCCGCCGACCGAGCGCTGCTGGCAGCGGTCAGTCGCGTACTGCCGAGAGCCCGCTGGTCCTCTTTCTTCGTCAGGCCGGAGACGCTGCTGCGCTGGCACCGACGCTTGGTGGCCGGCGCATGGACCTATCCGCACTACCAGACCGGCCGACCAGCGCTGAACGAGGACGTGCGACAGTTGATCATCCGCCTGGCCAGGGAGAACCCTCGCTGGGGCTACCAGCGGATCAAGGGCGAACTCCAGCACCTCGGCGTCTCGGTTTCAGCGACCACGATCCGGACGACGCTGCGGCGGCACGGGCTGGACCCGGCGCCACGGCGGACGACTACAACATGGCGGGCGTTCCTGCGTCAGCAAGCCGCCGGGATCGTCGCCTGTGATTTCTTCACTGTCGACACGGTGTGGCTGCGGCGGCTGTATGTGTTGTTCTTCATCGAGCTGGGCACCCGGCGGGTCCATGTGGCCGGCGTGACCGCCCACCCGGATGGGGCTTGGGTTGCCCAGCAGGCCCGCAACCTGCGCCTCGTGCTGGGCGAACGGGGCCGACGGCCGCGGTTCCTCATCCGCGATCGGGATGCGAAGTTCACCCGCGGCTTCGACGACGTCTTCCGTTCGGACGGCGCCGAGGTACTGCTCACGCCGGTGCAGGCGCCCAACGCCAACGCCTACGCCGAGCGCTGGATCCGGACGGTGCGGGCCGAGTGTCTGGACTGGTTGCTGATCACCGGACGAGGACACCTTGAGCAGGTGCTCCGCATCTACGTCGAGCACTACAACGGCTACCGTCCCCACCGGGCGCTCGGACTGGAGTCACCGGATGCACCGACCGGTCCAGTCGTCCTCAGTGACAGCCAGCGCCGTGTGCTCCGACGCGACCGACTCGGCGGTCTGCTCCACGAGTACCACCGACAAGCTGCATGAACGAGTTTCTGCACCCCACGGGCGCAAGCCGGCCCGATGGTCGCAGGGCTGGGGGAGGTTCAGGACCGTGGCCTTGCGGCGGTGTCGGGATCGGGCGACAGGCTGATCTGGTTCAGGCT
>Ga0307302_10000385_pt1 | contig 19802 bp, 23 predicted proteins | sample ER_DNA_183_FD_194490 | JGI IMG/M metagenome (GOLD analysis project Ga0307302, IMG submission 194490) | Bulk soil microbial communities from the East River watershed near Crested Butte, Colorado, United States - ER_DNA_183 | ecosystem: Environmental > Terrestrial > Soil > Floodplain | place...
TGAACACCTGAGAGGCGAGGGCCGCTGCGGGTGTCTCGAGGATCCTGTCGATCTCGTCAGGGGTGCAGGGTCGCTACCCCGCTCGCCACGCCGCGACCTCGAGCTCGTCGATGGAACCGACGTCCCCCGTGCCGTCGGCGTTCACGACGCGCCAACGGTCGTCCGCGCCATCCATGAACGCGATCCGCATGCCGTCCTGGGACCAGATGAGCGTGTCGTCCACGATGCCGTTCGAACAACACCCAGCCGGCAGGATGTTGATCGCGACGCCAGAGCCGTCCGCCGCCGCGACCCAAAGCTCCTCGTGGAAGCCACCCGACGACCGCTCCTCGACATGCGCCACGATGCGAAGGCCGTCCGGCGACCACGCCGCCTCGTAGCCGTTCGCGATCCGGATCGCGTTCGACCCGTCGGCGGTCACGACGGAGATCCCGCCCGGCACCGTGAGCGCCACGTGGCTCCCGTCCGGGGACCAGCGCGGCTCGCTCCCCTCCGCCAGCAGCGTCGGTGCTCCCCCGTCGAGGGGAACGATGTAGACGTTCCCGGCACCGGCGTAGGCGATCCGCGATCCGTCCGGCGACCACGCGAGCGTCTCGACGTCCATGGACGGATCCGCGATCTCGGTCCGGCTCCCCGTCGCCGGATCGACCAGGAACAGCGACCGCGGGCCCGACGGAGCGTCGGCGGGTCCTGCGATCGCGAGCGTGGCGCTCGTCGGCGACCATGCCCACACCAGCGGGAAGCACTGGTCCGGATCGCAGCTCTGGACCAGGTGACGGCGTTCCTCGAGATCGTTCGCGACCCAGAGGCCGGCGTCCGCCTCGCACGGCAGCGCGCCGAGGCAGGTCTCGACCGTGTACGCGAGCCAGCCATCGTCGGCCGAGGCGGCCGCCTCCGAGAAGAAGACGCAGGGGTCCTTACAGGTGACGAGGGTCCGACGGTCGAGGGTCTCGAGATCGACCGCCTCGATCGAGCTGAAATCGTTGACCACGACCTCGTTCGCACGCAGGATCGGGTTGACCGAAGGCTCGATGCCGGCCGATGGGGTCGGGCTCGGTTGGGGCTCGCCGGGTCGGGGAGCGGAGTCGGACCACGTCGCGCGAGCCAGGGCGAACACGAGGGCAGCGAAGACGGCGATCCCTGCCGCGCCGGCGGCGATCCGTCGGTTCCTCCGCTTCCGATCCCGTCGGCGCTCGAGCCGCTCGAAGGACTGGTCGGGGAAGCCGAAGCGGTCGCCGACGCGCTCGAGGAGATCTCGTGTCTCGTTCATGCGTGCTCACCCACCCGTCGACGGAGGTTCTCGCGTGCGCGCGAGGCCAGCCCCCGCACCGTGCCGGCGCTGACGCCGAGGGCGCGTCCGGCCTCCTCGCTCGAGTAGTCCATGACGTCGGTCAGGACCAGCGCCGCCCGCTGACGAGGCGTGAGCTCGCCGAGCGCGGCGACGAGGTCCTGCTGGTCGTCGATCTCTTCGAAAGGGACGGGATCGGGCGCGAGCGAGAGGGCGCGACGAACGGCGAGGGCTGCCCGGCGGGTTCGTTTGCGGAACGTGTTCATCGCCGTGCGATACAGGTACGCCGTCGGATCCGCGATGTCGCCGATGCGGTCCCACCGCTCCCACAGCGCGAGGAACGCGTCCTGCATGATCTCCTCGGCCTCGGCCGAGTTCCCGGTCACCGCGCACAGACGCCGGAAGAGCGTCCGCGCCTCAGCCTCGAAGAACGCCTCGAAGCTGAGCGGCTCCGCCATGACCTGCGCCTCCCGAACAGATTCAGCCACGAGCCTCAGTGGTTCGTCCATCCTGGGATGGATCCACGAGGAGGAGGAAACGTTGCTCTACCGTCGGAAGACGCCACGACAACCTCTCGGCACGACCCATTCTCGATCCCGCCATCGCCGCCGTCCCACACTGACCTGTCATACAGCGGTGCTACGCTCGCGGAACGAGATGGACGCTGCCATCTGGACCGCGATCGGGCCCCTCGCCGCGACCTCACTCGGGACGCTCTTCTACCTGGGCTCGCGGATCGATGCGCTCGCATCCAGGATGGACGCCCGCTTCGACCGGGTCGACGCGCGGTTCGATCACGTGGAGGAACGATTCGACGCGCTGGCGTCGCGTCTCGACGTTCACCTCGATCGCCACGCAACCTGAGCCATCCCCTGTCGCCCTTGGCGGTGCCTGCGGTCGGTTACCGGACCCAGATGAGACTCAGCATCATCCCCCACTTAGGGTGAACCAGGACGTTCTCCGCTCGATCCGACACGGCGTGAGTGACGAGGGGGTTGGTGATCGGAGCCTGGACGGCGGCGTCGACCAGCTGATGCTCGATCTCTCCCCACGCGCGGTTCGCAGCGCCGGGGTCGGTAACCTGCAACGCGGCCGCCTCGTCATGCGGTCGTCGAGCGTTCCGTCGCACCATCCGTGTCCGTTCGCGAACCCCGCCTCCCCGCACGCAAACTGGGGCTCGATGAAGTTGCGCGCCCCGAGGTAGTCCGCGATCCATCCGCTCATGAAGATGTTCGGATGCCGCGGCGTCCCCGCGAGCGTCCCGGGGCGTCCCGCCAGCCGGCGGCGTCAGACCGAGACGAGCAGTGTGTCGTCGTCGAGCCAGATCGCCGCACGGCCCACGGCGACGGGCGAGGCGACCCCCGTCGCGATGTCGACCACGATGACCCTGCTGGCCTCCGCGCAGACGATCCGGCTTCCATCTGCGGACCAGGTTCCAGCAGGATTCGACCGACACGGGATCCCATACACATCCGGGAGGAGTCGCCGTTCGGTGCCGTCGGCGTTGGCTACCCACCGTTGCGGTTCCGGGCGGCCGATCTGGCTACCGAGGAAGGTCACCAGCGAACCGTCGGGCGACAGCGAGCCGTTCTCCGCGTCGCGAAGGTGCTCGCGGGGGCCGATCAGGAGCGTGCTCGTCCCTCCGACGACCGGCACGGTCCGGATCACCGGGTGACCTTCGCTACCGTCGGTGTAGACGAGCGACGAGCCGTCCGGCGTGAAGTGAGGCTCCGCTGGCTGGGCGGGCCCGGGCCCCCGGTCCCCGGCGCGGACGTAGGCGGGGTTCGCACCACTGATCTGCGTGGACTCGCCCGAGACGACATCGAGGACGTACAGACCGAGAACGTGCCCGCTGTCGAACCCCTCGTAGGCGATCCTCGTGCCGTCCGGGGACCAGGCGGGCGACCAGGCACCGTTCGGTTCGTGCGTCACCTGGCGGATCCCGGTTCCGTCGATGCCGCCGATGAAGATTTGATCCTCCTCCTCGTCGGTCCCGACGAAGGCGAGCAGGGATCCATCGGGCGACGCCGCGAACTGATGCTCGAACAGCGGCCCGCCAAGCGATCGGATGAACGCTTCGGGCAGCGGCGTCATCACTCCGGTGTTCAGCTCGATCACGTAGTCGACCTCCGGCATGCCGGGGGCGGGGGGAACGGACGGTCTGGTCACGGCCGGCTGGGTGCGATCGAACGGGCCGCCGGTCGCGATGATCCAGATCGCCGCCACGAAGATCGCGATCCCGACGACGCCCGCCGTGATTCGCTGGTTCCGACGCTTGCGCTCCCTCTGGTCGTGGAAGCCATCGAGCGTGAACGGGCGGAGCTCGACACGCTCCATCGCGCGCTCGACGAGCGAGCGGGTCTCAGACATCGGTCGCCTCCATCGTTCCCTTCAGTGCCTCTCGGGCCTGGTGCGTGAGCGCCCACACGGTCGACGCCTTGATACCGAGCAGCCGTCCGGCCTCCTCGCCCGAGTAGCCGAGCGCCTCCGTCAGGACGAGCGCGGCGCGCTGTCTCGGCGTGAGGCGGGCCAGCGCCTTCGTGGCGACGTCGCGTTCTTCCACCGCCTCGAACACGTCTCGTTCGGGCCCGAGCGAGGCCGCGCGCTTCAAGGCCAATCGCGCCCGCCGATACTGGCTGCGGAACAGGTTCATTGCCGTTCGATGGAGGTAGCCGGCGGGATCGTCCATCTCCCCGACCCGCTCCCACCGTTCGAACAGGCGGGTGAACGCCTCCTGCGCGAGGTCCTCGGCCTCGCCCCGGCTCCCCGTGATGACGGAAAGGACACGGAGCAGGCGCTCCTTCTCGTCCTCGAAGAACGCCTCGAAGCTCGGCGGCCCGCGGTCGGGAAGCATCGACTCTTCGGGAGCCTCCCACCTCCGATGCACGCGAGCCACCTCGCCCATGTCGATAGGTTCAACAGACGGAGGCGGCCGAACCTGTAGGGAGCCTTCCGTGACGGCGCGGGATCCAGGAGCTGGGGTGGCCGATCTCTTCGAACCGTCCGATACCGTTTCCGGTATCGCGGTTCTCGACCTCAACGTTCGAACAGCGGCTGGGGGCCGGCGCAGGTCGTGTCGCCCGCGTCGAGCGTTTCGAAGAACGTCGTCACGATCTCGCCGGCGCAGGTGCTGCTCCCGATCGTGATGTGGCCGGCCCCGCGCACGAGCAGGAAGGTCGCGTCGGGGAATCCGTCGAGCAGCGCTCTCGAAACCTCGGTCGAGACGACGGTGTCCAGATCTCCAGCCAGGACGAGGGCCGGGATCCCGGCGAAGACCGCGCCTTCAGGGACGGCCGGCTCGAACCGATCGGGCGCCGGCCATCCGAGGCACATGTCGAGCCACCAGTAGTCGTTCCACGCCTGTTTCGTGAACGGCGCGAACGCGTTCGCCGGCAGCGCGTCCAGTTCGGCGGCGAGTGCATGCTCACGCGCGGCTGGCGGATCGGAGCGGTCCCACACGGCGTCCTGGTCGTTACAGGATCGGGCGGCGCTGTCGCCACTGGAGAAATCGGTCGGGAGACCGTCGCCGTCGGGGATGAAGGGCGGATGCTGCTGTCCGAGACGTAGGAGCGGCGCCGGGTCGCCGTGGTCGAGCGCCGCAGCCGCCTCGAGAAGGTCGCTCGGCGAGAGTCCCCAGGGGATCGAGCTCAGGAGATACGCGACCGCGGTCTGGTCGACGACGAGGTCCCCGGGGATACCGGCCTCGTCGGCGTCCCGGCCTTCGAGCGGATGCCGGCCGACGGCTTCGATCATCCGACGCAGGTCGGCCTCCGCGTTCGGGAAGTCGGCCGAGCACGTCAGGTCCTGTTCGCAATACAGCGCGGGGACGTGGACGAGGGTCTCCGGTACCCCGAGCCCCCAGAAGAACGCATGTCCCTGGTCGCTCACGGGCAGGCCCGAGTCGAGCACGACCGCGTTCAGGTGTTCGGGGAAGCGGGCCGCGTACGCCTGCGCGTCGACCGTGGAATACGAGAACCCGTAGTAGTCGATGGTCTCGAACCCGAGCGCCTCGCGAACCGCGTCGATGTCCATCGCGACGTCGCCTCCGCCGTATCGGTCGGCATCGTCGCCGAGCTGCGCCCCGCACGCCGCGGTGTCCTTCCGGAGCTCTCGAAGGCTGGAGAAGCCGGACTGGAAGTCCGCGCAGTCGATCGCGCCGGACGCGCCCGTCCCCCTTGTGGCGACGGCGACGATGTCATGGCTCGATGTGAGCGCGGCGATGCTCGCGATCGGATCCTTTAAATCCCAGACGTTGGCGCCTGGGCCGCCCGGCGAGATGAACACGGGCTCCGCCGCCGGCGTCGCGTCGTCCGAGCGCGGCCGGACGTAGTAAGCGATCTCGAGCTGCTCACCGTCGGGGTCGGCGCGGTCGAGCGGCACCGTCACGGAGCCGCACAGCCAGGACGCGTCGTCGTCGCAGGGCGGCAGGTCCCCGAAGGCCGAGACCCCGGCGTTCGAGCTCGGCGTCGCGGTCTCGGGGCTCGACGACCCGGCCGATCCGGATCCAGTACCGGTGCACGCGGCGAACGCGAACACCGCGAAGACCGCCACGATCGATCCCACGGTCAGGGTCACCCGACCGTTCCGATCACCACGTCTGGACCTCGAGCTCTTCCATGGTGGCGGTATCGTCCTCCCTTCCTCGCCGACGTGCTGAAGGACACGCGAAGGTGCGATCCCGTGGCATGAGCTCGATCCACGCGGCATGGGATAGCGTCGCGAGCGTGAGCGAGCCCTCGAGGTCGGCGGTGCGGGTCGGCTCGGTCGTGATCGATTGCAACGACTTCGAGCGGATCTTCGCGTTCTGGCGGGAGGCGCTCGGCTACGTCCCCCGGGACGAGCCGGAGCCGGACTGGGTCGTACTGCGCGACCCATCGGGCGCGGGCGTGAACGTCTCGCTGCAGGTCGTGCCAGAGCCCAGGGTCGGGAAGAACCGGCTCCATCTCGATCTCTACACCCGCGAGCGGGATGCCGAGGTCGACCGGCTCCTCGGTCTCGGGGCGACCCGGCATCCGAGGACGCCCGAGCCCGACGAGGACTTCATCGTGCTCGCCGACCCCGAGGGCAACCTGTTCTGCGTCATCCAGAAGGGCGGCTGAACCCAGCCGCGCGCCCCCCGGCCGTTCGGCCTACAGTCCTCCGTCGAGGGAGGGGACCGTGGCCGAACAGCGACACCCGCGCCGATGGCTGGCCTGGATCACCATCGGGCTGATCATCGGCGCCGTCGAGGCGATCTTCGCGATGGCGTTCGCCGCCCTCGTGTTCGGCGGTCGCATCGAGGACTTCATCGCCGAAGGCATCAGCCTGTACCTGGGGGCGGCGGCGCTGACGCTCGGGATCTTCGCCTGGCTCGCGGGCTCCCGGGGGGTGGTCGGGGGACTGCAGCCGGCCACGGCGGTCGTGCTCGCGACCGTCTCGGCGACGGTCGCGGTCACCGCGTTCGGGAGCATCGAGCGGGCCTTCGTCACCGTCGTTGCCGCCAGCCTGGTCGTGACGGTCCTGTGCGGGGTCGCCTTCGTGGTGCTCGGGACCTCCCGGCGAGCGAACCTCATCCGGTTCATCCCGTACCCGGTCGTCGGCGGTTTCCTTGCCGGCGTCGGCTGGCTGCTCGTGAAGGGCGCCGTCTACGTGTCCGCGGACGCGTTGCCCTCCCTCACGCCGGTCGGCGACCTCTTCCAGGCCTCCGCGCTGCAGCTCTGGGGCCCGGCGTTCGCGCTGGGGGTGGTCTTGCTCGTCGCGACGCGACTGGTGAAGCGGCCGATCGTGATCCCCGTGGTGCTCGGGATCGGCCTGGTGCTGTTCGCGATCGGGATGCTCGTCACCGGGTCCTCGATCGCGAGCGCCCGATCGGGCCACTGGCTGCTGCTCGGACCGTTCGATTCGTTCCAGTCGTGGCAGGCGTGGACCCTGCGCTCGATCACCGGCGCCGACTGGTCGGCGGTCGCCGGCCAGTGGGTCGGGATCCTGGCGGCCGTGTTGGTGGCAACGATCGTGATCTTGTTCAACATCTCCGGAACCGAGATCGTGCTGCGCCGGGACCTTGACACCAACCGGGAACTCCGCGACGCCGGGGTGCTGAACGTGATCTCCGGCGCGCTGGGCGGGATCCCCGGCTACCACGCCCTGAGCCTGACCGCCCTCGCCGAGGGCATGAGCGCGGACGCCAGGGTGGCCGGCCTGATCGCCGCGGCGGTGCCCCTCGCCGGCGTGATCTTCGGCGCCTCGGTGATCGAGCTGTTCCCGAGGATGATCGTGGGCGGCGTGCTGGTGTACCTCGGCCTGGCGTTCATGGTCGAATGGGTCTGGGACCAGCGCAAGGTCCTGCCCCCGCTCGAGTACGGGGTCGTCTTGGTGATCCTGGCGGCGATCATCGCTCGCGGTTTCCTGCCCGGGGTGGTGGTCGGCCTGGTGCTCGCGGTCGTGCTGTTCGCGGTCAACTACGGCAGGACCGAGCTGGTGCGTGAGGTCGCCTTCGGGGAGACCTACCACTCCAACGTCGACCGCCCGCCGGCCGAGCGAGCGGCGCTCCGCACGATGGGGGAGCGCGTGCAGATCCTGCGGGTCAACGGGTTCGTGTTCTTCGGCTCGGCCAACGGCCTGCTCGAGCGGATCCGCAAGCGGGTGGAGGCCGCCCCGCTTCGCTTCTTGGTGATCGACCTTCGCCGGGTCACGGGGGTGGACTCCTCGGCGGTGGTGGCCTTCGTCAAGGTGATGCACCTGGCTGAGGCCTCCGGGTTCGAGCTGGTGTTTACCGGCGCCTCCGAGGCCGTGCGCCGTCAGCTGGCGCGCGGGGGCGTGGCCGCCTCCGAGGTCGTGCGGTTCGAGCCGGACCTGGAACGCGGCCTGCAGCGGTGCGAGGAGGGGTTGCTCCGGGACGAAGCGCTGGTTGCTCCCGGCGCGACCGACGGGCAGGACGGCCGGGACGGGCGGTGGAGAACGGCCGGGATGCCGGCGGGTCTGGAGCGGTACACCGAACGCGAATCGCTGTCCGACGGCGCCGTGCTGATCCGCCAGGGCGAGTCGCCCGACGACGTCTACGTGCTGGAGTCCGGGCGGCTCCGGGTGGAGATGCAGACGCCGGACGGCGCGCGGATGCGGGTGCGTTCGATCAGCCCCGGCGTGGTCGTCGGCGAGGTCGCGATGTATTCGGGGGACCCGCGCACCGCCGACGTGGTGGCCGAGGGACCGAGCGTGGTCTTGCGGCTCGATCGTTCCTCGATCGCTCGGATCGAGGCGGAGGACCCGGCGCTCGCATCCGCGATGCACCGGTGGCTGGCGGGCGTGCTGTCGGAACGGCTGAGCGACACCCTTCGCGAGTTCGACGCCTTGCTCGACTAGATGGGAGGGACGGTGTCCGAGGAGCGACGGTCCCAGGGTGGGTTGGCGCAGCTCGCCGCGGGGCTGATCATCGGCGCGGTCGAAGTGGTCCTCGCGGTCGCGTTCGCGGCCCTCGTGTTCGCCGGCGCGACCCCCTCCCGCCTGGGCGACGGCATCGGCCTGTACCTCGTCGCGGCCGCGCTCACGCTCGGGTTCCTGGCGTGGCGCGCCGGCGAGCGCGGCGTCGTGGGCAGCGTGCAGGACGCCGCGACGGCCGTGCTCTCGATCCTGGCGCTGAGTACGGCGACCAAGGCGATCAACATCATGAGGATCTGCCAGACCGCGTCCGTCGGCCGATGCGAGACTCCCGACGTCTTCCTTACCGTCGTCGCCGCGACGCTGGTGGTGACCTTGTCGTGCGGCGTCATCTTCCTCGTGCTCGGGACCTTCCGGCTCGGCAACCTGGTCCGGTTCATCCCCTATCCGGTCGTCGGGGGATTCCTGGCGGGCACCGGATGGCTGCTCTTCAAGGGCGGCATCTACATCGCCTCCGGTGTGGAGCTGACCTTCCGCACGCTGCGCGGTCTTCGGGTGGGTTTCGAGCTCCTGGTGAGCCCGGTGACGCTCAAGCGATGGGTGCCCGCGCTCGCCTTTGGTCTGATCCTGTACCTCGCCGTCCGGCTGGTGAAGAAGCCCCTGGTCATCCCGATCGTGCTCGGGATCGGGCTCGTGCTGTTCGCGATCGGCATGCTCGCGACGCGCTCCTCGATCGATGCTGCAAAGGACGGGCGATGGCTGCTCGGACCCTTCGAGTCGGTCCGGCTGTGGCAACCCTGGACGCTCAGGGCGATCACCGGCGCTGACTGGTCGGCGGTGCTGAGCCAGTGGGCCGGGATCGCGACGGCCGTGTTCGTGGCCACGATCGCGATCCTGTTCAACGTCTCCGGCACCGAGGTCGTGCTGCACCGGGACCTGGACACCAACCGGGAGCTCCGCGATGCCGGGGTGCTGAACGTGGTCACCGGCGCGCTGGGCGGGATCCCCGGCTACCACGCCCTGAGTCTCACGGCGCTCGCCGAACGCATGAGCGTGGACGCCAGGATGGCCGGCCTGCTCGCCGCGGCGGTGCCCCTCGCCGGGGTGATCTTCGGCGCCTCGGTGATCGAGCTGATCCCGCGGATGATCGTGGGCGGCGTGCTGGTGTTCCTCGGCCTGGCGTTCATGGTCGAGTGGGTCTGGGACAAACGCAAGGTCCTGCCCCCGCTCGAGTACGGGGTCGTGCTGGTGATCCTGGCGGTGATCATCGGCAGGGCGTACCTGCCCGGGGTGGTGGTCGGCCTGGTGCTCGCGGTCGTGCTGTTCGCGGTCAACTACGGACGGATCGAGCTGGTGCGCGAGGTCTCCTTCGGCGAGACCTACCACTCCAACGTGGACCGCCCGCCGGCCGAGCGGGCGGCGCTCCGCACGATGGGCGAGCGGGTCCAGATCCTGCTGGTCAACGGATTCCTGTTCTTCGGCTCGGCCAACGGCCTGCTCGAGCTGATCCGAAAGCGAGCGGAAACCGACCCGCCGCGGTTCCTGGTGGTCGACCTTCGCCGCGTCAGCGGCATTGACTCCTCGGCGGTAGTCGCCTTCGTCAAGGCGATGCACCTGGCCGAGGCCTCCGGGTCAGAGCTGGTGTTCACCGGCACCTCCGAGGCCGTGCGCCGTCAGCTGGCGCGCGGGGGCATCGTCGCCTCCGAGGTCGTGCGGTTCGAGCCGGACCTGGACCGTGGTCTGCAGCGGTGCGAGGAGGGGCTGCTGCGGGACGAGGCGGTCGAGGTGCCCGAGCCGGACGGCGACGCGCTCGCCGGCATGCCGTCCGGCCTGCGGGCCCACCTCGAACTCGTGGAGCTCCCCGACGGCACCGTGCTGATCCACCAGGGGGAATCGCCCGACGACGTATACGTGTTGGCGTCCGGGCGCCTGCGGGTTGAGACCGTGACCGAACGAGGAACGCGGATGCGCCTTCGAACACTTCGACCCGGCGTGGTCGTCGGCGAGGTGGCGATGTATTCCGGTGTCCCGCGCACCGCGGACGTGGTGGCCGAGACACCGAGCGTCGTCCTGAAGCTCAGTAAGGACTCGATCGAACGGATGGAGGCCGAGGATCCCGAGCTGGCGGCGGCGCTCCACCGATGGCTGGCGACGACGCTCGCGGGGCGATTGGGCGAGTCGCTCAAGGCGTTCGACGCGCTGTTCGACTAGCCGGGCGCGGTCGAGCGTCGACCGATGAGGTAGCCCGGGGAGTGCCGAGGTGGTCGCGAGAGCGAGGTCCCGCGACCACCTCGGGAGTGCTACATGACGTCGAAGGCCTCGTAGACGGTCACGCTGCCTCCGCCCTGCAGGACGGGCGAGTTCTTCGCCAGTCCGGTCGCCGCGTCCAGCGAGTCCGCCTGGAGGATCGTGTAGCCGGTGAAGGGCGTGCCGGACACGTCGCCCACCTTGCCGTCGCTCCCGATGACCTTGGCCGCGGGCGCGAACGGGTTGCCGCCGTCCTTGATGGCCCCGCCGAGCTCCGAGTACCAGCCGTCCCATGCCTTGAGGACGCGGGCCTTCTCCTCGTCCGTCTCGGGCATGCTCCCGCCGCTGTAGAGCAGCACGAAGTCCGCCATCGATGCCTCCTTCCGGCCTCTCGGCCTGTCCGTCCGTCACCCCTACGACGAACGGGGGTTCCCGCTTTCGACAGTCGGGGTGCGCGACGTATCGTGTCGCAATGACGGTTCGGCGGGTCGTCGTCGACCACGTGCTGTTCGTGGTGGCGGATCTGGAGGCCAGCCGGCGGTTGTACACCGCTGCCCTCGCACCCCTCGGGTACGAGGAGCTGCACGTCCAGGAGGACGGCGTCAGCTACGGGGCGGACGGGCTCGACGATTTCGCGATCTCTCGGGGCGAGCCCGTCACCACCGCCGCGCACGTGGCGTTCGACGCCGCCGATCGAGGAGCGGTGGACGCGTTCTTCGGCGCGGCGATCGCGCACGGCGCCTCCGTCCGGGGCGAGCCGGGGGTCTGGACCCAGTACTCGGAGCGTTACTACGCGGCGTTCGTGAACGACCTGTACGGCAACAACGTCGAGGCCGTCTGGCACGCGCCCGAACCGGTGGTCGACGCTCCCGTCAGGCCAGGGGTGCCGTAGGGCTCGCTCGTTCGCGCCCGTCGGTCGGCGATCGGAGCGCCGGATCTACGGTCGGGACTGGTCGAACCCGTCCCCGACGGCGCCGAGCGCGCCGTCGACGAGGGCGTGGAGGTCCGATCGACCGCCACTCGTGCACCATGCGGACACGGCGGTCGAGAAGGCGGCGAGGGCGACGGCCGCGAGCAGTCGCATCTGCGGCTCCTGCGAGGGGTCGCCGCCCCGGGTCACCAGCTCCTCGGTCACCCCGTTCTCCCACCGCGCGTGCTTGTCGAGCAAGCGCGCTCGGATGGAGGGTGTCTCGTGGGCCAGACGCTTCGCGGCCACGACGCGGTCCTGGCGCTCCTCGTACAGGTCGATCAGCGTTCCGAGGGCCGCCCTGAGCGCCGTGAACGAAGGCTCGTCCGATGGCCGGGTGGCGAGCATGGCTCGCAGCTCGAGCCCGAGGTCGTCGAAGAACCCGATGACGACGTCCTCCTTGGAATCGAAGTATCGGAAGAACGTCCGGGGGGAGACCTCGACCTGCTCGACGATGTCCTCGATCGTCGTCTCGTCGAACCCGCGCTCGGCGAACAGCCGGAACGCGGCGTCGGAGAGCTCCGCCCGCGTCCGCAGCTTCTTCCGTTCCCTGAGGCCGATCGACGTATCCACGGGCACAGCATAGCACTTGGCGTCGAATGCAATCTGGCAGGGGTTGCCAAATGGCATCCGACGTTCTATGGTGGGGCCCTGTCGGAGACGGAGGTACCGGTTCCATGCAGAGGGCACACGGCAGCGACATCCCAGGATCGGCGACCCACGGAGAGGAGTCCGAACCCATGACCGCATACGTGCTGGTGCAGACCGCTACACAGGACGGCCGGATCGCCAATCTGCTCCGACGGGTCCCGGGGATCGTGTTCGCCGAAGACGTCCGCGGGCCGTACGACGCGCTGGCGCTGGTGCGCTCAGATACAGGCGGGGACACGTTCCAGGCGATCGTGGACCAGATCCGTGGGTTGCCGGGCGTGATCCACGCCCTCGCGGCGCCGCTCGCGCAGGACCCCCTCGGGCTCGCGAGCAGCACCGCGGCCTGATCGACCCGCTCGCGTCCAGCACCTCTCATCCGGCTCTCATTGCTCCGGCCTACGCTGTGCGGATGCGGGTGCTCGTCGTGGAGGACGAGGTCAAGATGGCCGGCCTGCTCAAGCGCGCCCTCGAGGAGGAGGGGTACGCGGTCGACGTGGCCGGTCGGGGGGAGGACGCGCTCTGGCTGGGGACCGAGAACCCCTACGACGCGATCGTCCTCGACCTGATGCTGCCCGACGTCGACGGCTTCGAGGTCAGCCGCAGGCTGCGCGAGGCGGGCCGATGGAGCCCCATCCTCATGCTCACGGCGCGCGACGCGGTGGCCGACCGGGTCTCGGGGCTCGACGCCGGCGCCGACGACTACCTGACCAAGCCGTTTTCGTTCGCCGAGCTGCTGGCGCGCCTGCGCGCGCTCATGCGGCGCGGGGCCGCCGAGCGCCCCCCGGTCCTTCGGGTCGGCGACCTGGAGCTCGACCCCGCGGCGAGGAGCGTGGCTCGCGACGGGAGCTCGATCGACCTGACGGCGCGCGAGTTCGCTCTCCTCGAGTACCTGATGCGCCACCCCGGCGAGGTCCTGACCCGGACCCAGCTGATCGAGCACGTCTGGGACTTCGCGTACGAAGGTGACTCCAACGTCGTCGACGTCTACGTCCGCTACCTGCGGAACAAGGTCGATCGTCCGTTCGGACGCGATCAGATCGAGACCGTCCGCGGTGCCGGCTACCGGCTCCGCGCGGAGCCGGGCTGATGCGCCTGCGGACGCGTGTGACGCTGGTCTCGGCGGCCCTGATGGCCGTCGTCCTGGCGGCGACCGGCGTCTTCGTCTACCTGCGGCTGCAGGCCGAGCTCCAACGAACCGTCGACGAGACCCTGCGGTCGAGGGCGGACGCCGAGCTCCTGTTCGTGCAGGAGACGGGTTCGCTCCCGCTGGCCCAGCCCGACGACGCCTTCGCGCAGCTGATCGGTCCCGACGGCTCGGCGGTCGAGTCCTCGAGCAGCATCGCGGGCGCCTCCGCACTCGTGCCCGGCGAGATCCGCGGTCCGACCTTCTCCGAACGGGAGGCCGTCAGGATCGAGGGCGAGGTCGTGCCCGCGAGGATCCTCGCCGTCCCGGTTCCGAACGGGGGCGTGCTCGTGGTGGGGGCGTCGCTCGACGACCAGCGGACGACGCTCGGCCGGCTCGCGGCGTCGCTCGCGATCGGCGGGCCGCTGGCGCTGATCCTGGCCGTCGGCGTGACGTGGCTGCTCGTCGGGTGGACGCTGCGGCCGGTCGACTCGATGCGCGCGGAGGCGGCCGCGATCTCGGCCGGCGATCCCGGGCGCCGGCTGCCGGTCCCGGGCACCGGCGACGAGCTCGCGCGCCTGGCCGAGACGCTGAACTCGATGCTGGACCGGCTCGAAGAGGCGATCGAACGCGAGCGGCGCTTCGTGGACGACGCGAGCCACGAGCTCCGAACGCCGCTGTCCAACCTGAAGGCGGAGCTCGATCTCGCCCTCCGCCGTTCGCGCACGTCGGACGAGCTGGAACGCGCGCTCCGCAGCGCGTCGGAGGAGGCCGATCGGTTGGCGCGGCTCGCCGACGACCTGCTCGTGCTCGCGCGCTCGGACCGGGGTCGTCTGCCGATCCGGCGCGAGCCGGTCGACGTCGCGGAGATGGTGGGTGGCACCGTCGACTCGTTCGCCGCGCGCGCCTCCGAGCGCGGCGTCGGCATCGACGTCCACGTCCCCGGCGAGCTCCGGGCCGACCTGGACGAGCTGCGGATGCGCCAGGCCCTCGGGAACCTGCTCGACAACGGCCTGCGGTACGTCCCGTCCGGCGGCCGGGTGAGCGTCGCCGCCGAGCGGGACGACGGGTCCCTGCGGCTCGAGGTGCGGGACGACGGTCCCGGCTTCCCTGCCGAGTTCCTCCCCGTCGCGTTCGAGGCGTTCGCGCGCCCGGATGCGTCGCGGTCCCGCCCCGAGGGCGGTACCGGTCTCGGGCTCGCGATCGTGGCCGCGGTCGCGCAGGCGCACGGCGGGACGGCCGAGGCCGCGAACCTTCCGGGCGGCGGCGCCGTGGTGGTCCTGTCGATCCCTACGTGAGGCGCTCTCTCCTCACGCTGCTCTCATCGGTCGCGCGGCACCTTGGAAGCGATGCCGTGAAAGGAGTGATCCGATGAATGCACGACGCGCACGAACGACGGTCGTCCTCGCGGGCTTCGCGCTCGTGGCGAGCGCGTGTGGCGGAACGCAGGCGTCCTCGAGCTCGCCGTCGCCGCAGGCGTCCTCGAGCCCGCCGTCGCCGCAGCCCGTCGCCTCGAGCCCCTCTCCGGTCCCGAGCCCGTCGGCGGAGGCCGTAGCCAATCCCGCGCCGATCGTGAAGGGCCAGCCCTATCGGCCCGACCTGCCACCCCCGGAGGACTTCGTCGCGGTGATCGACAACCCGTACATGCCGTTCCTGCCCGGGACCAGGACGGTGTTCGAGGGCGTGTCGGACGGGGAGCGCGAGCGCAACGTGGTGTCGGTCACCGATCGCACGAAGGTGATCCTCGGCGTGACGACCACCGTGGTGCACGATCAGGTCTTCTCGGCGAACGGCGACCTGGCCGAGGACACGTTCGACTGGTACGCCCAGGACCGATTCGGGAACGTCTGGTACTTCGGCGAGGACACGGCCGAGTACGCCAACGGGAAGGTCTCCTCCACGAAGGGATCGTGGGAGGCCGGCGTCGGCGGCGCGCAGCCCGGCGTCGTCATGCTCGCGCAGCCGACCGTCGGCGAGAGTTACCACCAGGAGTTCCTCCGGGGCGAGGCGGAAGACGTCGGAACCGTCGTCGCGATCGATGGCCGTGTCAGCGTGCCGTACGGGTCGTTCGATCATGTCCTCGTGACCGAGGACATGACGCCGCTCGAGCCCCAGATCCTCGAGCACAAGTTCTACGCGCAGGGGATCGGCGTGGTGCTCGAACGCGTGCTCCGCGGCGGCCAGGAGGTGTCTCGGCTGGTCTCGTACACGCCGCCGTCGTAGCGCTCAGAAGTCGAAGCGGCCCGCGAAGTGCTCGGCCACCTCGGGCCGGACGAGCTCGTACAGCGCGACGCGGTGACCGCCCGGGGTGCGGAACGAGCAGCACGGCCCGTGCGGGATCTCGAACGTGCTCTCTCGCTCCCACCCGCGACCCGTGAGGTCCTCGAGCGCCGTCGCGAGGCTGCCCACGCGGTAGACGAGGATCGGGCGTTCGCCCTCGACGTGGTCGGTGAGGAGCACGACCGGCGGCCCCTCGGTCAGCTCGACCGCCGCGACCTTGGTGCCCATCGCGTCGATCGCGAAGACCGGCCGGCCGCCGAGCACCTCGGTGAAGTACTTCAGGTCGCGGGGAACGTCGGTCGACGGCGTGTAGAGGAAGTCGAGCTGTTCGAACGGTGGCGCGGGCGCGTCATCCACGCGTGGTCGCGGCCGTGGGCACGGTTCCGAGGATAGCCTGTGGGCCGTCCAGACCGGGGGGGTGTGCCGATGGACCGGGGAGAGGCGATCGCGCGGCTGCGTTCGGCCCGGGTCGGGCGGCTCGCGACCGTCACGGCCGACGCGCGTCCGCACGTCGTGCCGTTCGTCTTCGCGCTCGTCGAACGCGACCGGGACGTCCTCGCGTACTGGGCCGTCGATCGCAAGCCCAAGCGCAGCGAGCGGCTGCAACGGCTCCGGAACCTCGAGGGCAACCCCGCAGCCGAGTTCGTCGTAGACGGCTACGACGAGGACTGGCGCGCGTTGTGGTGGGTGCGGGCCTCGGGGACCGGGCGCGTGGTCGACGACGCCTCGTCCGAACACGCCGCCGCGCTCGATGCGCTCGCGTCCAAGTACCAGCAGTACGCGAGCGAACCCCCGCCGGGTCCGGTCGTCGCGATCGACATCGATCGGATCTCGGGCTGGAGGGCGGAGCCCAAGCCGGGGCTCGGGGACCGCTCGTGAGGACCGATCGGCTGGAGACGTTCGCGGACGGTGTCCTCGCGATCGCCGCGACCCTGCTGATCCTCAACGTCGACACGCAGGTGGGGGAGCACGTCGCGGATCTCGGCGATCGCCTGCTCGAGATCTGGCCGTCGTACGCGGCGTACGCGGTGAGCTTCATCACGATCGGCATCATCTGGGTGAACCACCACACGATCATGGAGCAGGTCGAACGCGCCGACCGCATCTTCCTGTTCCTGAACGTCGGGTTCCTGCTCGTCGTCGCGTTCATCCCGTTCCCAACGCGCCTGGTGGCCGAGCACATCCAGCACGAGGGGGCGACCGCGGCCGCGCTCACCTACGGGATCACGCTCACCGCGACCGCCGCCATGTTCAACGCCGTCTGGTTCTACGCATCGGTCGGCGGGAGGCTGCTCCGTCCCGATCACGATCCCGCGGCGGTCAAGGGGATCTCCAGAAGCTACCTGCCGGCCCCGTGGATCTACCTCGCGATGACCCTGACCGCGCTCGTCGATCCCACCGCCAGCGTGATCCTCTACGGTGCCTTCGCGCTGTTCTGGGTGATCGAGAGCTCCGTCTTCGGCAGGGCCCGGAAGCAGGCCTGATCCGGCTCCACATCACCGAGAAGGTCTCGTACACCGGCTGGCGCCGCCCCGTTCGGTCTCGTCCTCCGTGTGGGGCCGCCCAGAACGTGCCACGCCGTCCGCGACCGCGTGGACGTGGCCGGCCTACGTGGAGCCGGTGGCGGGGATCGGGGTCGGCTGGCTCTCGGACTGGGCTGGGTTGAGGTTCGGGGCCGAGCCGACCCACGGCTGGATGTCGCCGCAGGCGATCTGGGTCAACGGGTCGTCCAGCACGAGCTGCCAGTCCGTGTAGAGCCCGACGTACGTCGCCCCGATGGCCCACGAGCCGTCCTTCGTGAGCTCGTAGGTCCCCAGGAAGCGAGCGCCGGGCAGCGTGCTGGTCGGGTCGCCGAGCCCGACGAGGTACACCAGGTGGTAGCTCGTGTCCGAACCCTTGCCGCACGTGGAGACGCCGAGGATCTGCATCTGCGCGCCGCCGAACTCGTCCGAGTACTCGTCGTCGACGGCCTCGACGAAGAAGCCGAGGGTCCGCCGGTAGTCGGCGGGCCCGTTCACGAAGAGGTGCCCCTGATGGTCGCCGACCACGTAGCCCTTGAGCGTGCCCCGGTCCTCGCACTGGGGGAACACGTCCCGTTCGAGATCCGCGCAGTTCATCGACACGCGGCGGCTGAGGTCGAAGACGGCGTCGGCGTCGGATACGACCAGGGCGTTGGCCAGGAACGCCGCCTGTTCGCAGAACGCGGGGTCACCGACGGGGCACCCGTCCGGGGTGAAGGTCGGCGCGGTCGAGATCGGTCCTGTGGTCGCGACCGGCGCCGGCGCCGACGAGACCCCGGTGGCCGCCCCGGGCCGTTCGATCTCGGGCTGGTACCCGCACGCCGCGAGGGACACCGCGAGGGCCACGAGCGGGAGGAGGACGGGACGACGCACCGCTGGAAGATACGGCTTCCGCTCGGTGCGAGGCCTGGTTGCTCCGGGCGCGAGCTCTCGGTCAGGCTCGAACCGGTCCCCAGCCGTCGTAGGGATCGACCCGGCCATCGGCGAGGTTCCAGTAGTCGCGCTCGCCGACCACGAGGCCGTCGGCCCCGAACCGCAGCAGCGCGACCCCCGCGATCGTCTCGACCGTCCCGTCGCGAGCGGTGCTGACCGCCCAATACTCGACGGCGGCGCCGTCGCGGCTCGACAGGGCGGGTTCGGCGAACCGGCATTCGGCCCCGGCCTCCTCGTCGAACGCCCACCGCGCGTAGCCGGCCGGGTGGTCGAGCTCTCGGAACGGCTGAGATCGGAACGAGGCACCGTTTGCGTAGAGCGAACCGACGAGGTCGGGGTCATGCGTTCGCCAGGCATGGGCCCATGCATCTGCCCAGCTCCGGGCGGCGTGGAGGGCGTCCATCAGTCCTCCGTCTCCGCGACGATCGTCTTCAGCGTCGACCAGGCGTTCATCGCGGGCGGGAAGCCCGCGATCGTGGCCGTCTGGATGATCACCTCCTGCAGCTCCTCGGGTGTGAGCCCGGCCTTCAGGGAGGAGCGCAGGTGCACCGGCAGCTGCGAGGACCGACCGGTCGCGACGAGCGCCGCGACCGAGGCGATCTGGCGCTCGCGGAGCGAGAGCCCGGGTCGGGAGTAGACGTCGCCGTACGCCACCTCGACGATCAGTCGCCCGAGGTCGCCGAGCGACTCGACGGTGGCCAGGGCTCGTTCTCCGTGCACCTCGCTGAGCTTGTCTCGGCCGCGCTCCAGCCGGCCCGGGTCGGTCATGGCTCGCCTCCTTCGTTCGGGATCGTTCGATCCGGCCGACGCTACCGTCACGCGGCCCCGGGCGCTCGAGGGGAAGGTCGCGGCGCCGCGCGGTCAGCCGGCGGCGACCGGTCCGGGTGGGTTCGGCGTGCGGCCGAGCAGCCTGCGGATCAGGGCGAGCGCGGTCGCCCGCTCGCCGGGCTTGAGGCCGATCCAGAGCAGGACCACGCCGTACGCGAGCGTGCCGGCCGAGATCGAGAGCGTCAGGTCGATCAGCCACTTCGGTCCCGCGAGGACCGCGTGCACCGCCCACATGACGACGGCGCCCGCCAGCGCGGGCGGGATCAACCGCAGGAACCAGCGGTCGAACGGCCAGATGTCGACGAACCGCTTGACCAGCAGGAGCCGGGCGAACGCGGACAGGGTCAGGGTCACGGCCTCGGCGATCGCGGCCCCCCGCATGCCGTACGTGGGCGCGAGCAGGACCGCGATCCCCACCGCGACGACGAACGAGGCGACGTAGACCAGCAGGTCCCAGCCGGTACGACCGACCATGATCAGGATGAACCCGACCGTGCCGACGATGACCGGCACGATCAGGCCGATGATCAGGATCTCGAGCGCGGAGGCGCCGACGACGAACCGCGGGCCGTACACGCGCATGATCGTCCCCGGCAGGATCGCGAGCGCGAG
>Ga0307302_10000386_pt1 | contig 19786 bp, 16 predicted proteins | sample ER_DNA_183_FD_194490 | JGI IMG/M metagenome (GOLD analysis project Ga0307302, IMG submission 194490) | Bulk soil microbial communities from the East River watershed near Crested Butte, Colorado, United States - ER_DNA_183 | ecosystem: Environmental > Terrestrial > Soil > Floodplain | place...
GCGGTAGAGGCCGACCAGCTCGATGGAGAGGTAGCCGCCGGCCAGGCCGGCGAAGGCGCCGGAGATGAGCACGCCGGCCCAGCGCTCGCCGTTGACCCGGACGCCGAGGGTCGCGGCGGCCCGCGGGTTCTCGCCGGCCGAGCGGAGGCGGAGCCCGAAGATGGTGCGGTTGAGCACGTACCAGGCCGCCGCCCCGAGCAGGATGGTCACCGGCACCAGGATCGACTGCTCGCCCAGGCCGGGGAGGTCGATCTTGGGGAGCTGCGGCACCTGGGGCGACTGGGTGCCCTGGCCGTAGGCGGCGATCGACAGGAACCGGGGGATCCCGATGGCCAGGATGTTGATGGCCACGCCGGAGACGATGTGGTCGACCCGGAAGGTGATGGTGGCCATGCCGTGGATGGCGGCGACCGCGACCCCGGCGGCCACCGCCGTCAGCAGGCCGGCCACCGGGCCCCACTGGAGCGCCCCCCAGGCCCCGAACCAGGTGCCGAAAATCATCATGCCGTCGATGCCGATGTTGACGATGCCCGAGCGCTCGTTGAACACCCCGCCCAGGGTGGCCAGGTACAGGGGCACGAACGCCCGGATGGCCGAGGCGATGGTGGCCAGCCCGAACAGCTGGATCAGGATCTCAGGCACGTTCGGTCTGCTCCCGGAGCTGGCGGCGGGCGGTCATGCGGCGGACGAGCTCGTAGGCGATCACGATGGTGAGGATGATCACGCCCTGCATGATGCTCGTGACCTCCTTGGGCACGTCGGTGGTGAGGCCGATGCCGGAAGAGGCCCGGTCGAGGAAGGAGAACAGCAGGGCCGCGGCGACGATGCCGAGGCCGGAGTTGCGCCCCAGCAGGGCGATGGCGATGCCGGTGAAGCCGTAGCCGCGGATGTAGTCGAGCTTCATGCGGTCGTCGATGCCGATCACGTCCTGGAGGCCGGCCAGGCCGGCGATCGCCCCCGACACCAGCATCACCTTGATGATCATGGCGTTGCTGCGGATCCCGGACGGCTCGGCCGCGCGCGGGTTGGTGCCGAGCACCCGCAGCTCGAAGCCGAAGCGGGTGCGGCGCACGGTCAGCGCGTACAGGATGGCGGCCACGATGGCCAGGACGAAGAACCAGGTGACCGGGGCCGACCCACGGAAGTCGAAGCCGATCGAGTTGAAGAACGGGACCATGGAGCCGACCTGGGCGGTCGGCTCGATCGGGGGGGTCTGCTGCTGGGCGATTGACCCCTGCTGGTTGGGGTCTTTCAGCGCCCCCGAGAGGAGATACAGCAGGACGGCGTTGGCCACGAAGTTCATCATGATGGTCGAGATGACCTCGTGGGCCCCCCGGTAGACCTTGAGCAGGGCCGGGATGGCCGCCCAGAGCAGGCCACCGGCCATGCCGGCCAGGATGGTCAGGGGCAGATGCAGGATGGTGGGGGCCGACAGCTGGTAGCCGACGTACGCGGCGGTCAGGGCGCCGATCGCGTACTGGCCCTCGACGCCGATGTTGAACAGGCCGGCCTTGAAGGCGATGGCCACGGCCAGGCCGGCGAAGATCAGCGGCGTGGCCCGGCCCAGGATGAAGGCCAGCGAGTTGCGGTTGAACAGCCCGTAGCTCCACATCGCGTCGCCCACATCGACCACGTCCGCCCAGCTCTGCTGCACGATCAGGATGACTAGGACGCCGATGAGGGCCGCACTTAGCAGCGAGACCGCCGGAGCGAGCAGCCTCAGGGCCAAGCCGCGCAACTGCTGGGCCCAGGACTCCTGCGAGGCCAGCTCCGGCTCGGGCGGCTCAGGCGCCGCCGCCGCGGGCCGTTCCTTCACCTGGCTCATCGAGGCAGCCCTCTGGCCTGATCGCTGAGGCTCAAGGCTGGCACGCCCCGTCAGGCTTGGAGCATGGCAGGGACCAGGACCCAGGCGAGCAGCCAGCCGTCGAGGCGACGGCGGCGGTGGCCCCCTCCTCGACGGTCACCGCCTCGCCCCCCGGGCCGCCTGAGCCAGCCTCGGCGAGGGATCGCCGCGCTCCTCGAAGGCATTCGGGTTGGCCAGGGCCCGGGCCAGGTCGGTGGAGCTGAGGTTGGTGGTGTTCAGCTCGACCGCGATGCGGCCGCCGGCCATGACCCCAACCCGGTCTGCCAGGGAGACCACCTCCTCCGGGTCGGTGGACCACAGCAGCACGGTCAGGCCGGCTTGGGCTTCCTCCCGTAGCCGGCGCCAGAGCAGCGCGGTGCTGGTGCGGTCGAGCCCATGGGTCGGGCGGGCTGCGACCAGCAGGGCAGGCCGCCCGGCGAGTTCCCTTGCCAGCACCAGCCGCTGCTGCTCACCGGGAGGGAGCTGCCAGGCGCGGAGCCCGGGGCCTGGCACCCGGACCGCGACGGTGGCTGCCTGGTCGACCGCGGCGGTGCCGAGCGCGCGCCGGTTGATAAGGCCATGCCGGCTGCACCAGGGGCGTCCCTGCTGGCCAAGGGCGGCGTTCTCCCACAGGGTGAGCGTGCCGATCAGACCACCTGCTTCGCAGGGGGAGGGCAGGTAGGCAAGGCCGAGCTGGCGCCGGGCCGCTACGCTGGCCCCGGTGACGTCTTCGTCGCCCAGATAGACGCGACCAGTCTCGGCCCGGCAAAGGCCGACCACCGCCTCGATCAGCGCAATCTGTCCCTCCCCGGCCGCACCGGCCAGTCCGTAGACCTCGCCCTGGCGGACGCCTATGTCGGCACCGACCACCCGTTCCTCGCCCTGATCGGCCACCCAGAGTCCCTTGACCTGAAGGAGAGGCTCGCCGCGGACCGGGCTCGACCGGGGCCGACCAGGGGTGCAGGGGTCGCTGGCCGGGCGGCCGTCCTCCAGCCCAGTGACCCGGTCGGCTAGCTCTAGGAGGGGGCCGACCGGTCGGGTGGCGACCAGGACGGTGCGTCCGGCCGCGCGCAGCTTGGCCAGGGCGGCGAGCAGCTCCTCGGCCCGGCCTTCGTTGAAACCGGCGAACCAGTCGTCCAATAGGAACACACTGGTGCCCCGGTGCACGAGTGCGAGCAGTTCGACCTGGCGCCGCTCGCCCCAGGTCAGCGCGCTCACCCGGGCGTGAGGGTCCAGCGTGAGTCCGAGCTGGCCGCCGAGCGCCGCGACCCGCTGGGCGGCACGTCGGCGACCGAACAGCACGCGGCCCGGCTCGGCTCCGAGCACGACGCTCTCGGCCACCGTTAGCGTCTCACTTACAGCCGGTCGTTCGAGCAGGGCGCCGATGCCGAGACGCAGCGCGGCCCGGGGCGAGTCGATCCGCTGGGGCTCGCCTCGGACCAGGATCTGGCCGCTCTCGGGCCGCTCAAGCCCGGCCAGGAGCCGGAGCAGGGTCGACTTGCCGGCGCCCCGCCCCCCGACTAGGACGTGCAACTCGCCGGGGGCGAGCTCCAGGTCGACCCGGTCGAGGACGAGCGTCCGGCCATGACGGCGGCTGATCCCGCACAGCTCGATGAGAGGCGGCGCGCCAACGTCCGGCCCGGTGCCGGCCGCTGGTAGCCGGTCGCCTCCAGACTCATGCCTGAGCCGATCGTCACCGTCCACAATGCCCCCAAGCGACTCGCTAGCGCGATCCGGCCGAAGCTATCAGAACTCCTGTGAGGCGACGAACACCTGGGCGGGAGGATGCGCAGCTACTGCTTGGTGTAGGGCTGGCCGTCCGCGGCCGGGGGCCGGACCCGGCCGACCAGACCGGCAACCGCCAGGATCGTCGCGATGTAGGGGGCCATCAGCAGGAACTGCGACGGGATCGGCACGCTCAGGACCGCGAGGATGCTCTGCAGCGCGTCCGCGAAGCCGAACAGCAGCGCGGCGGCGAAGGCGCCGAGGGGACTCCAGTGCCCGAAGATCATCGCCGCCAGCGCGATGAAGCCACGGCCGGAGGTCATGTTCTTACTGAACGAGCCGACCGATCCCAGGGTGAAGTAGGCGCCCCCGAGGCCGGCCATCATGCCGCCGAGGATGACGTTGCGATAACGGACGGCGAGCACCCTGATGCCCACGGTGTCGGCCGCCCGTGGGTGCTCGCCGACGGCGCGGACCCGCAGGCCCCAGCGGGTTCGGAACAGCGCGACATGGACGACCGCGAGCAGCACGAACATCAGGTAGACGAAGATGTTCTGATTGAACAGCACGGGCCCGACCACCGGAATCTTGGAGAGTAGGGGGATCTGGATCGGGGCGAAGACGTTCGGGGTGTTCAGGGTCTGCTGGTGCGGGATGAGCACCCGGTCGGTGAGGAACCCCGTGAGGCCGAGCGCGAACAGGTTCAGCACCACCCCGACCACGATCTGGTCGACCTGGTAGCGGATGGCGAGCACCGCCAGCAGCGCGCCGAGCAGGCCGCCGGCCAGCACCCCGGCTATCAAGCCGAGCCACAGCGTCCCAGTGACGCTGCCGACCAGTGCGCCGGCGAACGCGGCGACCAGGAACTGCCCCTCGATGGCCACGTTGATTACGCCGGAGCGCTCGCACAGCACCCCCGACAGCGCCCCGAGGGTCAGCGGCACCGAGCGCAGCAGGCTGCTGCCTATCAGGCCGGTCAGGTTCATCGACTGGTCGGCGGTCGCCCAGGCGAGGAACGCGAGCATGAACAGCGTGAGCACGACCCCGAGGACCAGCCCCGAGCGGCGGTCGAAACCCCGCACGAGCTGCTGGACTCCGAGGTAGGCACAGATCGCGCCCAGGATGAACGCGGCGGGCCGGACCGGCACGACCGCGTCGGACACGCCGACCGCGGGAGCCTGCTCGAGGACGAAGCGGGCCTCTGAGCCGGCCGGCACGCCAGCGCCGAAGGGGCCGACGATGACGGCTGCGAGCGCCAGGTACAGCACTCCGGTCACGCGGCGCCGGAGTGCGGACACGGGCCGCCCCCGCGCCAGCAGGCCCGTGGCAGAGAGTCCCATGGTCAGCTCCCCCATCCCTTCGAGACCGGCGTCCCGGCGCCGCCGCGGGCCACCCTGATCCTGTACATCGCGCGGACCAGCGCGGGGGCGGCGACGAAGATCACGATCAGCGACTGGATCACCGTGACGATGTCGATCGGCGTCCCGGTCACGGCCTGCATCTGCAGGCCGCCCGCTCGCAGCGCGCCGAACAGCAGCCCCGCGGCCACGACGCCGAAGGGGTTCGCCCGGCCGAGCAGTGCCAGGGTGATCGCGTCGAAGCCGATCCCGCCGGAGAACCCCGGGGCCAGGCTGTACTGCAGTCCCAGGACCTGGTTGGTCCCGGCGAGCCCGGCGAGCCCGCCGGAGAGGACCATGGCAAGGACCGTGGCCCGCCCTACGCTGATGCCGGCGGTCTGGGCGGCGTTCGGGTTGGCGCCAGCAACCCGCAGCTCGAAGCCCCAGGTGCTGCGGCCGAGCAGCCAGGCGACTGCGGCGGCGCTAAGCAGCGCGACGAGGATGCCGGCGTGCAGGCGCAGGCTCTGCCCGGCCAGATGCGGCAAGCGCGCCGCCACCTCGACCTGCTTGGAGATCGGGTCGGTCCTTCCTGGTCGGCGGAACACCGCAGTGGACAAGAGGTAGAGGGCGAGGTTGGCCGCTACGTAGTTGAGCATGATCGTGGTAATGACCTCATGTGCGCCAGTGCGGGCCTTCAAGATCCCGGGGATGAAGCCCCATGCGGCACCGGCGGCCAGCCCAGCAAGGATGGCGAGCGGCAGGTGGACCACCACCGGCAGGCCCTGCAGGGAGAAGCCGGCGAAGCCGGCGGCCAACCCGCCGACGATCACCTGACCCTCGGCCCCGATGTTGAACAACCCCGCTCGGAAGCCGAGGGCGACGCCGAGCCCGGCGAGGATCAGCGGCGACGCCGCCACGATCGTCTCGGACAGCGCCGACGAGCTGCCGAGCGCGCCGGAGAACAGGGCGCCATAGGCGTCGGTGATCGCGTGCCAGGAGGCGGACAGCGCGTCGCCCGGCGCGGCGAAGAAGTAGCCCCAGGTGGAGAGCACGTTCTCGTCCGAGAACACGATCAGTACCGCGCCCACCACCAGCGCGGTGAAGACCGCCAGCACGGTCACCAGCACGGGGCCGCCGGTCAGCTCCTCGAGGAGGCGGGCGGCGAAGGTGCGGCCGGGCGGCGGTGCCGGCTCCTCGGGCGCCAGCGGCTTGACGGCCGGCTCGGTCATCCGGCGACCTCCCCGCCGTCGGCCGAGCCGGCGGCCTGCTCCGCCACCGAGCCTGCCATGAGCAGGCCGACCTCGTCCCGGTCGGCGCCGGCGGGACGCTCGCCGACGATCCTGCCGCGGTACATCACCGCGATCCGGTCCCCCAGCGCGAGCACCTCGTCGAGCTCGGAGGAGACGATCAATACTGCGGCACCCTGGTCACGCGCCTCGACGATGCGGCGGTGCACGTACTCGATCGAGCCGACGTCGAGCCCCCGCGTCGGCTGCGAGGCAACCAGCAGCTTGATCGGGCGGGTCAGCTCGCGCGCAATGATCACTTTCTGCTGGTTGCCGCCCGAGAGCGTGCCCACCGCCACCTCCACCGAGGGGGTGCGGATGTCGAACTCCTTTGCCCGCTCCTTGGCGCTCGTCTCGATGGCGCCGAGGTTCATCATCGGGCCGCTGGCGAAGGGCTCGACGTCGTAGGTGTTCAGCACCAGGTTCTCGGCCACCGAGAAGGCGGCCACCAGGCCGTCCTTGACACGGTCCTCTGGCACGTGGGCGACGCCGGCCCGCAGCACCGTGCGCGGCCGGGCGCCGCCGAGCGGGCGGCCGGCGAGCCTGATGGCGCCGTGGGCGGGCGGCAGAAGGCCGGTGAGCGCCTCGACCAGCTCGGTCTGCCCGTTGCCCTGCACCCCGGCGATCGCCAAGATCTCGCCCGCTCGGACATCGAGCGACAGGTGGTCGACGGCGGTATGGCCACGCTCGTCGAGCACGCTCAAGTCGTCGACCTCGAGCACCACCTCACCCGGCTCGGCCGACGCCTTGGCGACCCGCAGCAGCACCGAGCGCCCGACCATCATCGAGGCGAGCTGCTGCTCGTCGCTCTCCGCGGGCACGGTCGAGCCGACCACCCTGCCGAGCCGCAGCACGGTGATGCGGTCGGCGATCGGCAGGACCTCCTTGAGCTTGTGGGTGATGAACAGGATCGAGTGGCCCGACGCCTTGAGCGAGCGCATCACCGCGAACAGATCCTCGGTCTCCCGGGGGGTGAGCACCGCGGTCGGCTCGTCCAGGATCAGCAGCCGGGCCTCACGCAGCAGCGCCTTGATGATCTCCACCCGCTGCTGGACCCCGACCGGCAGGTCTTCGACCATCGCGTCCGGGTCCACCGCGAGCCCGAAGCGGCGGGACAGCTCGCGCACCTCGGTGCGCGCCCTCGACCGGTCGAGCAGACCGAGCGAGCCGGTTGGCTCGTCCCCGAGGATCACGTTCTCGGCCACCGTGAACACCGGGATCAGCATGAAATGCTGGTGCACCATGCCGATGCCGGCCTTGATCGCGTCCCCCGGACTGGCGAAGTGGGCAGGCTGGCCGTCGATCAGGATCTCGCCCTCGTCGGCGTGGTAGAGGCCGTAGAGGATGTTCATCAGGGTCGTCTTGCCGGCGCCGTTCTCCCCAAGGAGCGCGTGGATCTCGCCCTCCTCGACGGTCAGGTCGATGCCGGCATTGGCCACCACGCCGGGGAACCGCTTGGTGATGCCCCTGAGCTCGAGCCTCAGTGCTGCCTCCTCGGCTCCGGGCAGGCCCGGCGCGGCTGGCAGCCAACCGCGCCGGGCTGGCGCTCTGCGAGATCGCTACTGATAGTCCGAGGGCTTCACCGAGATCGACCCGTCGACGATGCCCTGCTTGATGGTGTTCAGCTCGTCCTTGACGCTCTGGGGGACCTGGCTGTCGAGCTCGTGGAACGGGGCGATGGCCACGCCGTTGTTCGCCAGCGTGCCCACGTAGGTGCTACCACCCTTGAACTGCCCGTTCACGGCGTCCTTGACGGCGGTCGCGACCGCGACGTCCATGTTCTTCTGGATGCTGGTGAGGAACAGGCTGCAGAACTGCGCCGCGCTCACGCAGCCGTCGGTGTCGACCCAGATCATCCGGTTGTCGCCGCCCGCCGCCTTCACCGCCGCCGCCGCGCCAAGACCGACCGGCCCGGCCACCGGCAGGATGATGTCGGCGCCCTCGCCCAGCAGCGTCTCGGTCACGCGCTTGCCGTTGTCCTGATTGGTGAAGTCACCGGTGAACAATCCAGCCTTCGGTTTGGCCGGGTTCCAGCCGAGGAGTTGGACGCTGGCGTTCTTCTGCTGGTTGTAGTACTGGATCCCGGCCCAGAAGCCATCCATGAAGATGGTAACGGTCGGGAGGTTGATGCCGCCGAAGGTGCCGACCTTGTGCGTCTTGCTCACCGCCGCGGCCACGTAGCCTGCCTGGAACGCGGCCTGGTCGGTGGAGAAGGTCAGGCCGAGCACGTTGTTGTTGGGGACGTCCTTCGGTTCGTAGGCGAAGTCGACGATCGCGTACTTCTGGCTCGCATTCTGCTTCGCGCTGGCCTTGGTGGCGTCACCCAGAAGGAAGCCCACGGTGACGATCAAGCCGCACTTCTGCTGCACGAACGCCTGCAGGTTGGGCGCGAAGTCGTTCTGGCTGCTGGACTCGAGGACCTTGACCTGGACCCCGAGCTCGGTCTTGGCATCCTGCATGCCCTTCCAGGCGGTCGCGTTGAACGACCGGTCGTCGATGCCGCCGGTGTCGGTCACCTGACAGGCCAGGAAGTTCGCGTTCTGTGCGGTACTCGGCGCCGCCGGCTTGGGCTCCTCGCCGCACGCCGCCGCCGCCAGAGCAAACACGGCGAGGACGGCCAAGGTGCGATAACCCCTCTTCATGGTTCCCCTCTCTCCCACCGCCATGAGGACCGGAGTCTATCCGCTCGGAGAGTGCCGGTCACGAAGGAACGCAAGCCGGCGTCCACCATCATCACACGGGAAGGGCCGGACCGGTCCGGGACCGGGCTGCGTACACTACGCGGCATGCGCCGTGTCCTGCTGGGTCTCCTCGTCCTCGTGCTCGCCTACTTCGCCGTGACCACCGCCCTGGTGGCCCGGTGGATGGGCAAGGATGAGCGGCCAAGGGTGGATGCCATCGTGGTCCTGGGGGCGGCCCAGTACGACGGGCGGCCGTCGGCCATCTACGAGGCCCGTCTCGAGCACGCCGTCGAGCTGTGGCGCGACCAGGTGGCGCCGCTGCTGGTGTTCACCGGGGGCAAGGAGCAGGGTGACCGCTTCACCGAGGGCGGGTCGGGGGCCCGCTGGGCGCGGCAGCGCGGGGTGCCGGAGGGGGCCGTCCTGACCGAGGAGCGGAGCCGGACCACCTATCAGAACCTGGCCGGGGCCAGGCGGGCCCTTGAGGGCCGCAACCCGGACGGCGGCCGGCTCCGCATTGTGGTCGTGTCCGACCCCTTCCATATGTTCCGGGCGGTCAAGCAGGCCGCCGACCTGGGCATGGACGCCTACCCCTCCCCCACCCGGACCAGCCCGCTGTCGGCCAGCCGGCTCAAGCTCACCGAGCTGGTGCTGCGCGAGGATCTGGCCATCGCCGGCTATCTGCTCTCGGGCGCCGGCAAGTAGCAAGGAGACTCCCCGTGGCCCTGACCGTCGTCGATCATCCCCTGGCCGGGACCATGCTGACCGCCTTGCGGGACGCCTCGACCCCGCCGCCGCTGTTCCGGCTGCTCACCAAACGGCTGTCGCTGGTGCTGGCCGTCGAGGCCACCCGGGGGATCCCGACGGCCTCGCGCACGGTGACCACGCCGCTGGCCCAGGCCCAGGGCATCGCCTTCGCGGCGCCGCTGGTCGCGGTGCCGATCCTGCGGGCCGGCCTCGGCATGCTGGAGGCGGTGACCGAGCTGTTCCCGGAGGTGGCAGTGGGCTACCTGGGGCTGGAGCGCGACCACGCCACCTTCCAGCCGTCGACCTACTACAGCAAGCTGCCCGACATCGAGGGCAGCTACGTCCTGCTGCTCGACCCGATGCTGGCCACCGGCGGGTCGGCGGCGGCGGCCTGCGCCAGCCTGTTCGCGGCCGGGCCGGCCCGGGTGACGCTGCTGTCGGTGGTGGCCGCCCCCGAGGGCCTGCGCCGGCTGGAGGCCGAGCACCCGTCGCTGGACGTGGTCACCGCCGCGGTCGACGAGCGCCTCAACGACCAGGCGTACATCGTGCCCGGGCTGGGCGACTTCGGGGACCGGCTGTTCGGGACCTGATCGAGCACGATTCAATGTCTCGAACCTGACGAACTAGACGAGGAGAGCACGTGGCCCGAGCGCAGCCCCCTCGCGACGGCGAGGAGCTGCTGGCCCCGTTCCGGGTCCTGGCGGGCGGCGAGGACCTGGCCACGGCCGGGGCCGCCCTGCTGGAACGCGCCTGCCGGGCCCTGGCGGTCGTCGAGGGCGTGGTCCTGCTCTCCGAGGGCGGCCTGGTGCCCGGGCCGTCCTGGGGCGTGCCGGGTCCCGCCGGGCCCATGGGGAGCCGCCCCGGCGACCACGAGCTGGCCGCGGCCGCGACGGCCTCGGCCGGGTCGGAGCCCGCCGGGCAGCCCCTGTCCGCCGGGGCGGGCGCGGTCGAGGCCTGGTGCGCGATGGTGGTGGAGGGCCGGGCGGTGGGCGTGCTGGCGCTGCGCCGGCCCCCCGGGCGGCCCTTCGCCGGCGGCGACCTGGCCGCGGTGGAGCTGCTGGCCATCGGGGCCGCTTTGGCCACCGACCGGCTGCGCTTCCTGCGGCTTTGGTCCCGCAAGCTGGAGCAGGCCGACGCCGCCCACTCCCAGCTGCTGCGCTACGCCGACGACCTGCGCACCACCTTCTCGGCCGAGCGCCGCCGGGCCGAGGAGCTGGGCAAGGCCCTGGACGCGGTCGAGCTGGCCTACACCGCGACCGTCCGTGCCCTGGCCAGCGCCGTCGAGGCCAAGGACGCCTACACCGGCGGCCACCTGGCCAGGGTCACCGCCTACGGGACCGAGGCCTGCCGGGCCCTGGGTGGCGACCTGGCCGCGACCCCCGGCCTGGAGTACGCCTTCCTGCTCCACGACCTGGGCAAGATCGGCGTCCCCGACGCGGTGCTCAACAAGGCCGGCCCCCTGACCGACGAGGAGTGGGCCCTGATGCGCGAGCACCCGGCCATCGGCCTGCGCATCCTGGAGGGGGTGCCGCACATGGACGTGGTCAGGGCGGTCGTCTACTCCCACCACGAGCGCTGGGACGGGGCCGGCTACCCGGAAGGCCTCAAGGACGACCAGATCCCCCTGGCAGCCAGGGTGTTCGCCGCCGTCGACGCCTTCGACGCCATCACCACCGACCGCCCCTACCGGGCCGCGGCCAGCCTCGACGAGGCGCTCCACCGGCTGCGGGGGCAGCGCGGCACCCAGTTCGCCCCCGACGCCGTCGACGCCATCCACCTGGTCGAGCGGGGCCGGCTGGCGGCGATCCAGGCGACCGCGAACCGCGGGCGCTAGGGATGCGGCGCCTGCGGGTGCAGCTCACCGTCCTGCTCGCCCTGCTCGGCATGCTGGTGGTGGCGTGGGGGGCGGCCATCTTCCTGGGCGCCCGCGACGCGGCCCGGTCCAACGTCTCGCTCCAGTCCACCGTCGACCGGGTCGACGAGCTGCGCCGGGCCGCGACCGGGCTCAGCCGCGACTTCGTGGCCATGGAGACGAGCCGGCGCGCGTACCTGGTCACCGGGGACCCGGCGTCGCTGGACGCCAGCGACCAGGCCGAGGTCCGCGCCGCCGAGAGTTTCGACCGGGTCAAGGAGCTGAGCCGCCGCTGGCGGGGCCTGTTCCCGCTGGTGCAGGAGGTGGCGGCCGAGTACCGGGCCTGGGTCCGGACCGGGCAGACCGAGCGGAAGGCGAGGGAGCGCGGGGCCAGGGCGGCCGCCAGGGCCGTCGCCACCGGCAACGCCGACCGCCACTTCCAGGAGCTGTGGGCCCGCCAGGCGGCCCTGGAGGACAAGCTGGCCCAGTCGCAGCGGGCCTATGCCAGCAGCCAGGACCGGACCTATGAGGCCGCCCAGGCCCTGGCCCTGCGCACCGCCCTGATGATGCTGGCCGCCCTGGTGCTGCTGGCCGTGTGGCTGCGCCGGGCGGTCGGGGCGCCGGCCGACGCGCTCCGCTCGGCCTCGGGACGGCTGGCCGGGGGCGACCTGGAGACCCCGGTCGTGCTCGGGGTCGAGAACGAGCTGGGCGCGGTGGCCAGCGACCTGGAGACGATGCGGCGGCGCCTGGCCGGCCGCATGGAGGCGCTGGAGCGCCTGCGCCACCTGTCGGCCCAGGTCGTCGGGGCGACCAGCCTGCAGCGGCTGGCCGAGGTGGTCCTGGCCGGCCTGCAGCCCGAGATCGGGGCGACCCGGGCCGTCCTCGGGGCCGCCCGCCCCGCCGGCGACCTGGTCCTGCGGGCCCTGGCCGGCTTCCCCGACGCCCAGGTGGCCGACGACATCGTCAAGGCCGACGCCGACATCCGCCGGGTCCTGCCCCTGGCCAGCCTGCGCGCCGGCCAGGTGGTGGGCATGGCCGACCTGGACGAGGTCGCCCGGTCCCGGCCCTGCGCGACCTGGTGGCAAGGATGGGCATCAGCTCCCTGGCCCTGGTGCCGCTGCTGTCGAGGGGCCGCTTCCTCGGCCTGCTCGCGCTGTGCTGGACCGAGCGCCACCCCTCGACCGCGAGCAGGAGGCCCTGCTCGGGCTCGCTGGCAACCAGATCGCCGGGGCCCTGGAGGCGGCGCTGCGGCTGGAGGAGGCGGAGCGGGCGGCCGGCGAGGCCAGGGCGGTGTTCTACGCCATCGCCGACGGGGTGCTGCTGTCGGACCCCTTCGGGCGGGTCACGGCCATGAACCGGGCCCTGGAGGCGCTCACCGGCTGGACCGAGACCGAGGCCAGGGGCCGCCCCTACGCCGAGGTCCTGCCGATCGCCACCGACCAGGTCGGCGGCCCGGCCGACCTGGTCAGCCGCTACGGCCGCAAGGTGCCGGTGGCGGTCTCCTCGGCCCCCATCTTCGACCCCCGGGGCCGGGTCGTCGGCGGCGTGGACGTGATCCGCGACGTCTCCAAGGAACGCGAGATCGACGAGGTCAAGTCGGCCCTGATCTCGACCGTCTCCCACGAGCTGCGGACCCCGCTCACCCTCATCCACGGCTTCGCCGAGCTGCTGGTGCTGCGCGACATGCCGGTGGAGCGCCAGCGCTCCTCGGCGGTCGAGATCCTGGACGCCTCCCGGCGCCTGGCCCGGCTGATCGACGACCTGCTGAGCGTGTCGCGGATGGAGTCGGGCCGGCTGGTGCTCGACCCGCGGCCCCTCGACCTGGCCGCGGTGGTGGAGCGGATCCTCTCCCCCTTCCGGGCGATGGCCGCCAAGCACACCTTGCGGACCAAGCTCCCAGGCAACCTGCCGGTCATCTGGGGCGACCCGGACAAGGTCGAGCAGATATTGACCAACCTGGTCGGGAATGCGATCAAATACTCCCCCGGGGGCGGCGAGGTCCTCGTCACCGTCGACCACGACGGCGACACGGTGCAGGTGAGCGTTCGGGACCAGGGAATCGGGATGAGCCCACGCGACATGGGGCAGTTGTTCGAGAAGTTCTACCGGGTGGACCGCGAGGAGGTCCGCCGCGCCGGCGGCACCGGCCTCGGCCTGTACATCACCAAGCGACTGGTCGAGATGCACGGCGGCCGGCTCTGGGCCGAGTCCTGGCCGGGCGTCGGCTCGGTGTTCCGCTTCACCCTGCCCACCTCCGACGAGCTTGCCGGGAGCGGCCGATGAAGCTGCTGATCGCCGACGACGAACCGGCCGTGCGGGCCCTGGTGCACGTCACCCTGGAGGGCGACGAGTACGAGATCCTGGAGGCGGCCGACGGGGTGGAGGCCCTCGAGGTGGCCAGGGGCGAGGGCCCCCGGCTGGTCCTGCTCGACATCATGATGCCCCGGCTGGACGGCCTGGAGGTCTGCCGCCAGCTCAAGGCCGACCCCGACACCAGCGACATCGTGGTCGTCATGCTCACCGCCCAGGCCCAGGACCGCGACCGCGACCAGGGCCTGGCCGCCGGGGCCGACGACTACTTCACCAAGCCCTTCTCCCCCCTGGCCCTGCTCAACATGGTCGAGCGGGTCCGCCACAACCAGACCCGGGCGGACTAGGCGAGGGGCGGGCCAGTCATGAAGCTCGCCGACCGCATGCGGAGGCTCGGGACCGAGTCCGCGTTCGAGGTGCTGGCCAAGGCCCGGGCCCTGGAGGCCACCGGGGTGGACGTGGTCCACCTGGAGATCGGCGAGCCCGACGCCGCCACCCCGCCCCACATCGTCGCCGCCGCCGAGGACGCCCTGGCCAGGGGCCTGACCCACTACGTGCCCGCCCCCGGGACCCCGGAGCTGCGGGAGGCCGTGGCCGCGTTCCTGGAGCGCACGGGCCGGCTGCGCACCATCCCCGGCCGGGTGGTGGTCACCCCCGGGGCCAAGCCGATCATGTTCTTCACCATCCTGGCCCTGTGCCAGGCCGGCGACGAGGTCCTCTACCCCGACCCGGGGTTCCCGATGTACGAGTCGATCGCCGCCTTCGCCGGCGCCCGCCCGGTCCCGGTGCCGCTGCGCGAGGCCAACGCCTTCCGCATGGACCCGGCCGAGCTGGCCTCGCTGGTGACCGACCGGACCCGGCTGGTGATCCTCAACTCGCCCCACAACCCCTGTGGCAGCGGCCTGACCCAGGACGACGTGGAGGCCATCGCCGCGGTGGCGATCGAGCACGACCTGGTCGTGCTGAGCGACGAGGTCTACTGGGCCATCCGCTACGGCGGCGGCCACCCCAGCGTGCTGTCGGTCGACGGCATGGCCGAGCGGACGGTGCTGCTGGACGGCTGGTCCAAGACCTTCGCCATGACCGGCTGGCGCCTCGGCTTCGGGGTCCTGCCCGAGCCCCTGGTCGAGCCGGTGACCCGGCTGGTCGTCAACTCGGTGTCCTGCACCGCCGCCTTCAGCCAGCACGCGGCCGTGGCCGCCCTCGAGGGCCCGTGGGCGCCGGTCGAGCGGATGGTGGCGTCCCTGCGCGAGCGCCGCGACCTGGTCGTGGCCGGCCTGGACGCGATCGACGGGATCACCTGCCAGGAGCCGGCCGGCGCCTTCTACGCCTTCCCCCGGGTCGCCGACCTGGGCCTGCCCGCCGCCCGGCTGGCCGACCTCCTCCTGGCCGAGGCCGGCGTGGCCTGCCTGCCCGGCACCGCCTTCGGCCTCCACGGCGAGGGCTACCTGCGCCTCTCGTACGCCACCTCCGCCGAGGACCTGCGCCGGGGCCTCGAGCGGATCGAGCGGGTGGTCGCCGCGGTCCCGGGCGCCTGATCGGCAGCCGTTGGTCACGGGCTCCTGGTGGCGCCGCCGTGCATCTGGGGCCCCGTCACAACGCTTCGACGCGGGGGTACTCCGGCTGCCACATGGCCTGGTGGATCTGCTGAATGGGGTCGTCGAGGGCGACGTCGGCCAGGCCGTCGGCCACGGCGGCCTCGGCCACGGCGACCGCGACGGTCGCGGAGACCTCACGCAGATTGTCGACCGGGGGCAGCAGCGGCGCCCCACGGATGCCGGCGTCGGACAGGCCGGCCACCGCGTCGGCGGCCGCGGCCAGCATGCGGTCGCTGACCCGGCGGGCCCTCACCACCGCGACCCCGAGCCCCAGGCCCGGGAAGACCAGCGCGTTGTTGGCCTGGGCGATCCGGTAGGTGGTCTCCTCGTGGACCACCGGGTCGAACGGGCTGCCGGTGGCGACCAGGGCCCGGCCGTCGGTCCAGGCGATCAGGTCGGCCGGCACCGCCTCGGCCCTGGAGGTCGGGTTGGACAGCGGCATGATCACCGGCCGCCCGACGTGGGCGGCCATCTGGCGGACGGCCGCCTCGGTGAACGCGCCCGCCTGGGTCGAGGTGCCGATCAGCATGGTCGGGTGCACGTGGGCGACCACGTCGGCCAGGGAGGGGCCCTGGCCGGCGCCGGTGCGGGACCGGCCGGCGACCTCGGCCGCCGGCCGGGCATAAGGCCGCTGGAAGTCGAGCAGGTCGGCCAGGCGGTCGTCGGTGATCAGCCCCTGACGGTCCAGGCACCAGAACCGCCGGGTGGCCTCCTCCGGCGACAGCCCCGCGCCCACCATGACGTCGCGCAGCATGTCGGCGATCCCCAGCCCGGCCGTGCCGGCGCCGTGGATGACCACCCGCTGGTCGCCCATGCGGGTCTCGCTCGCCCTGGCCGCGGCCAACGCCGCCGCCAGCACCACGGCGGCGGTGCCCTGCATGTCGTCGTTGAAGGTGCAGCACTGGTCGGCGTACCGCTGCAGGACCCGCCGGGCGTTGGCCGCTCCCAGGTCCTCCCAGTGCAGCAGGGCGTGCGGGAACAGCTTGGTGGCGGTGGTCACGTAGGTGTCGATGAAGTCGTCGTAGCGCTGCCCGCGCACCCGTGCGTGCCGGTTACCCAGGTACATCTTGTCGTTGAGGAGCCGCAGGTTGTCGGTGCCCATGTCGAGCACCACCGGGATCACCCGGCGCGGGTGGATCCCGGCCGCGGCGATGTAGACGGCCAGCTTGCCGATGGCGATCTCGATCCCGCCGACCCCCCAGTCGCCGATGCCGAGGATGCCCTCGGCGTCGGTGGCCACGATGAGGTCGACGTCGTCGGCGCCGAGCCCGTAGTCGCGGAACGACTCCTCGATGAGGTCCGGGTGGTCCACCGAGAGGAACACGCCCCGGGGACGGCGGTACTCGTGGCTGTAGCGCTCGATCGCCTTGCCGACCGTCGGCGTGTAGACGATCGGCAGCATGTCGCCCAGGTGCTCCGACAGCAGCCGGTAGAACAGGACCTCGTTGCGGTCTCGGAGGTTGGCCAGGTACACGTTCCTGGCCAGGTCGTCCGGCTGCCGCTGGTACTGCGCGTGGACCCGGCGGAGCTGCCCGTCGATGGTCGACACCCCCTGGGGCAGCAACCCGACCAGCCCGAGCGCCCGCCGCTCATCGGGTGTGAACGCGGTCCCCCGGTTGAGCATCGGCGTGCCGAGCACCGAGAACCCGCGGGCCCACACCCGTAGCACCGGCCCCTCGGCCGTGGTCACGAACTCGTACGGTCGCTCGGTCATGCCGCCTCCCCATCAAGAGCGTGCGGCCGCCAATTCAGCATACGCGGCGTGGACGCTACAGCGGCTGCCAGCTCGGCAGCAGGTCCACGACCCGGCCGCTGGTGACCTGGGCGGTCTTGCCGGTGGCCAGGGTGACGGTGTGGATGTGGAAGGGCAGGCCGTCGTCCTGGTCGCCGCCGCGGGCGAAGGCGATCCGGGCGCCATCGGGCGACCAGGCCGGGTGGACGTCGTTGAAGCCGGTGGGGCCGCCGCCGAAGGTGCGCTGGGTGAGGGCCGCGCCGTTGGGGGCGATGGTGAAGACGCGGTTGCCGTCGCCGGGCAGGAACCGGTTGAAGGCGATCCGCTTGCCGTCGGGCGACCAGTCGGGGGCGCCGTCGAAGCCTCCGGCCGGGGTGACCGCCAGCTCGCCGCCCCCGCCGAGGGCCAGCAGCATGATGTTGGTGGTGGCGCCAGGGCCCTCGCGGGTGAAGGCGATCCGGGTGCCGTCCGGCGACCAGGAGGCCTCCCGGTCCTCGTCGGCGTTGTTGGTGAGCTGGACCAGGTCGCTGCCGTCGGCGCGGACCATCCACAGCTCGGCGTCGCCGCCGGCGTCGCGGCTGAAGGCGATCCAGTCCCCGCCGGGCGACCACGCCGGCTGGAAGCCGTGGTCGGTGTGGGGCACGAAGGACATGGCGCTGCTGGCCGCCTCCAGGACCCAGATGCCCTCGACCGGGCCCGAGCGCTGGAGCGCGACCCGGGTGCCGTCGGGCGACCAGGCGGGCGCGGTGTCGCTGGTGGCCGGGTCGTTGGTCAGGTTGGCGGTCAGGCCGGAGGCCGGGCTGACCATGTAGACGTCCTCGAGGGGGGCGCCGCCGGTGTAGCGGACGAACGCGATCCGGCCGTTCGTGCCGCCGGACGCCGCCCGGGCGTGGTCGTGGGGGCCGGGAACGGCGACGAGGACGCCGGCGAGCAGGGCGAGCAGGGTGAGCCGCCTGGTCATGGGGAGCACCTCCTGGGTGACGGTGGTCGCTCCCTTGAGCCGCGGGCGGGGCGGTTCCTTACGGGTTTTCCAGCCGGCGGTAGCGGCCGCCGAAGTACAGCAGCGGGTCGCCGCCGGAGGGGTCCTTGTCGACCCAGCGGACCCGGCCCAGGAACACCGTGTGGTCGCCGCCGTCGTGGGCCGCCTCGACGTCGCATTCGAGCCAGGCGAGGGCGCCGTCGAGCAGGGGGGCGCCGGTGACCGGGCCCGGGTGCCAGGCCACGGGCAGGAACTGGGCCATCCCGGCCGGCCGCCCGGAGTCCGAGAAGTACCTGGCCAGGTCCTCCTGGTCGCCGGCCAGGACGGAGACGGCGAAGCGCCCGGCCTCGTCCAGCACCTTGTGCATCGTGGCGTCCTTGACCACGCAGATGAGCACCAGCAGCGGGTCGAGGGAGACCGAGGCGAAGGCGTTGGCCGTCATGCCGTGGCCGAACCGCTCCGAGGTGGCCGTGACCACCGTGATCCCGGTGGTGAACATGCCGACGCTGTCGCGGTACGCGCGGCTGGTCGGGTCGCTTGGCACGGCGCTCCTCGGGGTGACGTCACCCCATCCTAGCGAGGAGCGGTGATCCCGGTGGGCAGGCGGATGGCGTCCCAGTCGATCAGCAGCCAGCTGGCGCCCAGGGCCTGGAAGCTGGCGGTCACGTACCCGCTCGGCCGGGTGGCCTCGGGCACGCAGGTCGCGGGGTCGTAGCGCAGCACCTGGACCACCGCGTCGACCAGGAAGCCGACCGGTCCGGTGCGGGTGGCCACGACCAGGATGCGGCCCTCGGGCCCCCGGTCGGGCAGTCCCAGGGCGACCCGGAGGCTGACCAGGGCGATCGGACGCTGGCCGCCACCGAGCCCGCCCAGGCTGGAGGCGGACAGGCCGGGGACGACCGGCTGACCGGCGCCGACGTCGACCACCTCGCGGACCCGCTCGCGGGGGGAGGCGTAGCCGCGGTCGCCGAGGCGGAACAGCAGCAGCTCCATGCCGGGCTTGAGCACCTTCAGGACCGTCCTTCGGGCGGGGCTGGCGCTGCCCGAGCCGCCAGCACACAGGGGAGGGCCCGGCATGCGCGGGCCCCTGGTACTAGTTCGGCACGCTGACAGACCGCCTGGAGGGGCTCGCGGGCTCGCCCGGCGGGGCGGAGCCGGCGTCGGGCAGGGGGTGGGCAGGGGCCTCGACCGTCCCCGCCTCGACCGCGACCGTCCGCCAGCCGAGCACCAGCCAGGACCCGAGCACCACCCAGGTGACCAGGCCCAGCCCGGCCACCGCGCCGGACGGGACCGTCGCCGGGTCGACGCCGCCGTGCCAGGGCACGCCCGTCCCCCACCAGGTCGAGGTCCACAGCATGGTGGCCCCGGCGGCGACGGCGTAGATGCTGGCCCACCTGGCGTCGCCCAGGTAGCCGAACACGGCCGGCCAGACCAGGTCTCTGGGCGACCAGGCGGGGGCGAGGGCGAGGGGGGCGAGCAGCACCAGGCCGACGGCGGCGTAGACCCGCCGCGGCCGCCGCCGGACCCAGACCACCGCCGGCAGCATGGCCGCGGCCAGCACCAGGGGGCGGCCGGCCCCGGCCAGCCACCCGGCCAGCCCCTGGTCGACCGACCGCGCCAGCACCCAGCCGGGCCCGAGGCCGCCCGGCCCGGCCACGCCGCTGGGGGCGGCGGCCAGCGAGTCCCAGTCCCAGGCCAG
>Ga0307302_10000387_pt1 | contig 19743 bp, 19 predicted proteins | sample ER_DNA_183_FD_194490 | JGI IMG/M metagenome (GOLD analysis project Ga0307302, IMG submission 194490) | Bulk soil microbial communities from the East River watershed near Crested Butte, Colorado, United States - ER_DNA_183 | ecosystem: Environmental > Terrestrial > Soil > Floodplain | place...
ATAACCGAGCAGTCCAGCCGTGGATGCGCCCGCGGTGAAGGCGAGCGTCGCGAAGAGCCGTTGCCGGGGGCGACCGACCCCGGTTGCGAAGAACGCGTTGGCCCCTCAACCCGATGTCGTGTCGAGCATGCCAGCCAAAAGGCCAAGGGCGAGGCTCAACGCAACCGCCGCGGACACCGGATCCGCCTACCTAGCAGCCAAGCTTCCTGTACGTGCTCGACCACCCGATGCAGCGGCCGCGGTTGCTGCCCAAGTCGGGGTCGTTGCATTTGTCGGCATTGGTCTTGCAGTCGCAGCAGGTGGTCGTGTAGCCGTAGTAGCAGCCTCCCGTGTACTTGGTCGTCACTGTGCAGCTCCAGCACCCGCTGCCCCAGTACCGGGTGTCCTTCCCGTAGCAGTACCCGGTGGTCGACTTGCAGGAGGTCCCGGAGGCGCACTTGCAGTTGGACGATGTGCCGCTCCGGAGGTAGTTACAGCAGCGGCTGGTGCCGCAGCCCCGCGATACGACATTGCCGTTGATGTTGGTCACCTTCGGGCAGCCGGAGCCGGCCGCGCCTCCACAGTTCGCGTACGCCGGGGTCGCCATAACGTCGACGAGCGTCCCGCCCACGGCGAGCACCGCGGCCGCCTTGAACGCGTTCCCTGCGACCTTCCGGAGAAATGACCGCCGGTCGAGCAGCCGGGTCACACCCACGGCAAACTTCTCGACGCCATCGTCCATGAGGGCCTCCCCCTAGTCTCGAGCCTCGGAGGCAGCGGCAGCCGGTAGCAGCAGCGTCGAGCCCGCCGGGGACGGACGCAGGTTCTGCGCTGCGACGGTGATGAGCTGCCGGAAATCGTCCAGATCGTTCATCAGGCCCTTGGCACGCACGATCCCGTCCGGGTCGAGCGCGTAGGCGAACGGCAGGGCTGGGATTTCCATGGCGTCGTGAGCCGAGCGGTCCTTGCTGCAGGCGAGCTTCCAGGCCGGCGGTGGCTGGTCTGCTTCACACGTTCCCGAGCCGATCCACCAGAACTCCACGGCCTTGTGTTCGGCGGGAAGGACGCCGACTTCGTCCCACAGGCGGGCACAGATCGGGCAGGTCGACGACGCGAACAGCAGCACCTGAAGGATGGACGGCCGCTCACCTGCCGTATGCGCATCCCGAAGCGGGAACTGGAATGACGGCCCATCCTTATGTGTGGTCAACCAGATCGATGGTGCCCGCGCTCCGATGTCCAGTCCGTCGAGCTGCATCCGAGCCTTGGCTGGCATGAGTGACTTTCCATACTGCCGATAGAGCAGAAGAACCAGGAGGGTGAGTATCGTCACCAGCAGCCACAGAACGATGTAGGTGGCCATCAGAAGACCGCTCAAGGGGGCCCCACCTCCGCCGAGTCTCTCAGGTATTGGACCACGTTTGGCATCTCGAGCACGATGAGGGCAAAGAGGGCGCCTACGGGCACGGCGAAGACAAGGACCGCCGCCCCTGTGGCGGGCGTCCCGACCAGTGAGAGCGCCGAGAGAGCGAGCAGCACGGCGTTCCGCGCGAGCAGCGGCCCACGGGAATGGGTGACGCCTGAGCTCCAGCAGCCACACCCGGCGCTGAGGTCGTTGCGAACCAGCGAGGCGCTGGCCAGCAGGGTGAACCCGCACGCTGCGAACGCACCAATACGACCGAGCATGAGAGGAAGAAGAAGCAGCCCGGAGATCGCGAGTTCTGCGATGGGAATAATCCATATCATAATGCCGCGAAGCGCCGTTAAGGTGGGATGCGTGACCAAGGCGACAACTGAGGCGAACTCGTCCCGATGACGCAGCTTCCAGACCGCTGACATAGCGAAAGCTGCAGCGACGCTGTACCTGAGCCACGAAACCAGCGTACCGGTCAGCATAGGCCCCTCCGGTCAACGCGAACCGGATGAAGCGTAACTCCCCCCTCAGGACCCGCACAAGACGGTTCCGGAACGAATTCCACACGGCGGTCGGCGGGGATCTGGGGTACGCCGGGGCAGGTCGGCGAACAGGTCCGCCAGCGGCCCGCCCGCGAAGGGCACGGCCAGCACCGCCACGATCCAGGCCACGGTGGCAGGGCGGCTGAGGTCGTCGCGCCGCGCGAGGTCCCAGATCGCCAGCGATATCCGCGCCACGAACAGCGCCAAGGGCAGCAGGTAGCCGTACAGGCCGAAGACGAGCTGCCAGGCGGACGAGGCGAGGATCGGAACGCCAGACACGGTTATGCAGCCCGCTAGCAACGAGCGATGGCGTGCGGCTGCTAAGCCGATGGCCTCCGGATCCAGCTGGCCACCGTCAGCGGGTTCCACGTCCGTGCGTTGGGACCTTCGCGCTGGAGCGACCAGGCTGGCCGGCCGCGGATCTTCTCAAACTGGAAGAGAACGCCATCTCTGTGACGGCGGCCAGGTCGACGCCGAGCAGCTCTGCGCACCGCTCCAGCGGCGCCGCGATCGGCCGGCCCAGATCCGGGTCGTGCCAAGTCCCCACCACGGCAGGGTAACGAACACGGGTTCGAAACGTTCATAGCACGGTGGGACTAGAGGTGGTTACAGAGGGCCGTTCCCAAGGGCAGCATCCGGGCAGCAGTTGGCGCATGTGAGGGTCGGCGAGGCTAGAGATAGAGGCTGGAGAATCGTGGTGCCGAACCATCGAGCATGCCGCTGTTGAGCTGGGCGTCTACCACAATCCCCAACGGTCTTTGGCGGCCGGCCCTGATTCGTGGCTCGGGCGGTACAGACAGGGGAAGGCAGAGCGCGAACCAGCGGATCACCGGGGTCTCGTGAGCCATTTCCGGTCGAGTTCGACCGCGGCCGATCCCCCAGGCCCACCACCGCCGGGACGGTTTGCCTCTGCGCGCGTGCCGGACCATACTCGTTGACTTCGCCAATCCATAGATTGTCGCTGAATACTCGAACTGCGCTTGTCGAGCCGGCGTCGCGGCGCCGGGCCCGACAGGAGGTGGTGCAGATGCGGCGGATCGCCGTGGTCGTCGTCCTCGTGCTGGCGGGAAGCAGCTGGCCGGCCACCCAGGCGCTGGCGGCCGGGTCGGTGGCGGCGCAGGCCGCCCCGGTCGGGGCCCTGCAGGCCGACTTCAACAACGACGGCGCCGACGACCTGGCGGTCGGCGTCCCCGGCGAGAACGTGGGCAGCATCGTGGACGCCGGGTCGGTGAACGTGCTCTACGGCTCGCCCGGCACCGGGCTCGTCGGCGTCGGCAGCCAGCTGTTCACCCAGCCGGTGAGCGCCGTCGAGGCGGGCGACCAGTTCGGCTCCGCGCTGGCGTCCGGGGACTTCAACAACGACGGCTTCGCCGACCTGGCCGTCGGCGCCCCGACCGAGGACGTCGGCCGCGTCCCCGACGCCGGGGCGGTCAGCATCCTGTATGGCTCGGGCAGCGGGCTCACCACCGCTGGCGCCCAGACCTTCACCCAGCCGGTCAGCGCCGTGGAGGCCGACGACCAGTTCGGCTCCGCGCTGGCGTCCGGGGACTTCGACGGCGACGGCCCCGACGACCTCGGGGTCGGCGCCCCGTTCGAGGACGTCGGCTCCACCATCTTCGCCGGTGCGGTGAGCGCCCTCTACGGGTCGAGCGGCGGGCTGGGCACCGCCGGGGCGCAGACGTTCGTGCAGCCGGTCAGCGCCGTCGAGTTCGACGACGGCTTCGGCTTCTCGCTGGCCTCGGGCGACTTCGACAACGACGGCTTCGCCGACCTGGCCGCCGGCGCCCCCTTCGAGGACGTCGGGACCACGGTCGACGCCGGGGCGACCAGCGTCCTGTACGGCACCACCGGCACCGGGCTGACCCTCGCGGACGCCCAGACCTTCGTGCAGCCGGTGAGCGCCGTGGAGCGCGACGACACCTTCGGCTGGGCGCTGGCCTCGGGCGACTTCAACGACGACACCTTCGCCGACCTGGGGGTCGGGGCCGCCTTCGAGGACGTCGGCACCGCCGCCGACGCCGGCGCGGTCAGCGCGCTCTACGGGTCGACCGGCACCGGGCTCACCACCACCGGCGCCCAGACCTTCGTGCAGCCGGTCAGCGCCGTGGAGCGCGACGACACCTTCGGCTTCTCGCTGGCGTCCGGGGACTTCAACGCCAACGGCGTCGCCGACCTCGGGGTCGGGGCTCCCTTCGAGGACGTCGGCGCCGCCGCCGACGCGGGCGCGACCAGCGCCCTGTACGGCACGGCCGGCACCGGGCTGAGCCTCACCGGCGCCCAGACCTTCACCCAGGTCGGCTCGGTCGAGGCCGGCGACGCGTTCGGCTACGGGCTGGCGGCCGGGGACTTCAACAACGACGGCGACGCCGACCTGGGCGTCGGCGCCCCGTTCGAGACCGTCGGTGGCGACTTCCTCGCCGGCGCGGTCAGTGCGGTGCCCGGGTCGGCCGGTGGGCTCGTGGCCGGCGGCCTGCTGTTCACCCAGGACTCCCAGGGCGTGCCCAGCGCCGCCGAGCCCGAGGATCTCTTCGGCTGGGCGCTCGCCGCGGGCGACCCGGGCCTGGCCACGACGGCGGCCTCGCCGTCGGCGTCGTCGCGGGCGCGGAGTCCGGGGGCCGGCCGCTAGCGGTCCCGACCTAGGGAAGGCCGTCGTCGAGGGGGGGAGGGCGCTCCTCGATGATGTCGACCGGTTCCTCCTCCAGGCCGACCATGCGGCGGCGGGTCTCGACCCGCCGCCGGCCCCAGGGCGTCAGGCTGCTCCAGAACAGCAGCGAGTACAGGACGACCACGAAGCCGGTGACCAGCAGGATGACCCCGACCGTGTTGACGTTGATCCCAGGGACGTCGGTCTCGACCGCGAACGCCAGGATGGCGCCCAGCACCATCAGAAAGATGCCAACCCCGATGCTCATCCCTCACCGTCCATCCGAGCCGCCTGCTCCACCTTGTACGACCCCGAACCGGTTACGGATGTTACGACCCGGAGCCCCGCGGTTGAAGTGCCTCGGCCTCCGGCGCCCCGGTGCGGATGACGGCCAGCGCGATCGCCAGGGCCAGGGCGGCGAACACGACCGCGACCTGGAAGGCGGTCGAGATACCGTGGGCCAGGACCTGGTCGGCCAGGGCGGCGGGGAGCTGGCCGGTCTGGCGGAACTGGGCCACGGTCTCCGGTGAGGCGCCGTGCAGGAGCCGGGCGACCTGGGTGGCGGCCTCGTTGCGGCTGGCCGTGCCGAACACGGTGACCAGGATGGACAGGCCGAGCGAGCCGCCGACCTGCTGCATGACGTTGAGCAGGCTGGACGCCGCGCCCGCCTCGTGGGGCTCGACGCCGGAGACGGCCACGATCGTCAGGGGCACGAACAGCAGGCCCATGCCGAGGCCGAACACCAGCATCGGGCCGAGGATGCCGGTGACGTAGCCGCTGGTCACCGAGATCTGGCTCAGCCAGGCGAGCCCGACGGTCCCGAGCAGGGCACCGGCGGTCATGAGGCGCCTGGGCCCGATCCGCGGCAGCGAGCGGGCGGCGAACTGGGAGGCGACGATGATGGCGCCGGTGACGGGAAGGAACGCGAAGCCGGCCCGCAGGGGGCTGTAGCCGAGCACGTCCTGCACGAACAGGGTGAGGAAGAAGAACATGCCGAACAGGGCCGCGGCCAGCGACAGCATGATGGCGTAGCTGCCGGCCCGGTTGCGGTCGGCGAACATGTGCAGCGGGGTGATGGGCTGGCTGCTCCTGGTCTCGATCGAGAAGAAGACGGCCAGCAGGAAAGCGGCGGCGGTGAACGACCCGACCGTGGCCAGGTTGCTCCAGCCGTCGTGGGCGGCGCTGATGAACCCGTAGACCAGGGCGGCCATGCCGGCGGTGGAGGTGAGGGCCCCGCCGAGGTCGAACTTGCCCGGCTGGCGCTCGGACTCGGTGATGTACAGCGGGGCCAGGGCGGCCAGCAGGACGCCGATGGGGACGTTCACGAACAGCACCCAGCGCCACGACAGCCACGAGGTGAGGATCCCGCCGGCGAGCAGGCCGAGGGCGCCGCCGGCGCCGGCCACCGCCCCGAACACCCCGAAGGCGCGGTTGCGCTCGGGGCCCTCGGGGAAGTTGGTGGTGACCAGGGCCAGCGCGGTCGGCGCGGCGATGGCGCCGCCGACCCCCTGGAGGGCGCGGGCGGCCAGCAGCCAGCCCGAGGACGTGGCCAGCCCGCCCAGGAACGAGGCCAGGGTGAAGACCAGGATGCCGGCGATGAACACCCGGCGGCGGCCGAGGATGTCGCCGGCCCGGCCGCCCAGCAGCAGCAGGCCGCCGAAGGTCAGGGTGTAGGCGTTCAGCACCCACGACAGGTCGGTGGTGGAGAAGCCGAGGGCCTGCTGGATCTGGGGCAGGGCGATGTTCACGATGGTCGCGTCCAGCACCACCATGAGCTGGGACGCCGCGATGACCGTGAGCGCCAGGGCGGGATGGTACCCGCGGCGCGCCGCGCCGGGCGGGCGCGACACCACCTCCGGACTCGAGACCGCCATGCTGCCGTCCTCCCGACTAGTGTACGATCGCGTTCACAATGCGAGCGACGGTACTCCGGCCGAATTGGGAACGCAAACGTTCACTATAGAGGGCTCGGGAGGTGGACCGATCGCCATGCCGGCGGACCCCTCGCCCACCGTGGCGCGGCCCCCGCGGGCGGCCACCCGGCGCCGGGGCGACGCCCTCGAGTGCGCGATCTACGACGCCGTCCTCCGCCAGCTCCAGACGGTCGGCTACACCCGGCTGACCATGGAAGGGGTGGCCGCCTGCGCCCGCACCGGCAAGGCGGCCCTCTACCGCCGCTGGGCCGGCAAGGACGACCTGGTGGTCGACACCATCGACCATGCCCTGCCGTCGCTCGCCGACCTGCCCGACCACGGCGACGTGCGCCAGGACCTGCTGGACCTACTGCGGCAGATGGCGGCGATGGTCAACTCCCCCACCGGCTGCCTCCTCCAGTGCCTGCTGGCCGAGGTCGACCGCGACCACCAGTTCAGCGCCCTGCTCCACGAGCGGGTCCTGGCCCCGCGCCAGCGCGGCTTCCTGGCCGTGCTGGAGCGCGCCGCCGACCGCGGCCAGGTCCGGCCGGAGGCCGCCAGCCCGCTGGTGACCGAGGTCGCGGTGGCCATGGTGGTCCACCGCTTCCTGGTCGACGGCCCCCCGGTGCCCGACGACTACGTCGTGTCGATCCTCGACCAGGTCGTCCTGCCGCTGCTGCGGCCGTAGGCTCGCGGCCGGCCGGGGCGGCGCTGTCGATCCGGGCCCGACCCGTTCGTATAGAGGGTGAGAGGACCCCGATCGACGGGAGGAACCGCCGATGAGCAAGGTCGTGGTGTTCACCAGCGTGACCCTGGACGGCGTGATGCAGGCGCCGGGCCGGCCCGACGAGGACCGCCGCGGCGGCTTCACAAACGGCGGCTGGGCCCTGCCCTACAACGACCCGGTCATGGGCCGGGTCACGGCCGAGGGGATGGCCGACGCCGGGCCCCTGCTGCTGGGCCGGCGGACCTACGAGGACTTCCACGGCTTCTGGCCCGAGCAGACCGACAACCCCTTCACCGAGGTGCTCGACAACACCCTGAAGTACGTGGCCTCGACGACGCTGGTCGAGCCGCTCCCCTGGCGCAACTCCCGCCTGCTGGACGGCGACGCCGCCGACGCCGTGGCCGAGCTGAGACGGCGGCCGGGCAAGGACCTGGTGGTCCTGGGCAGCGGCGAGCTGGTCCAGTCGCTGCGCCGGCGCGACCTGGTCGACGAGTACCGGCTCCTGATCCACCCGCTGGTGCTGGGGTCGGGACGCCGGCTGTTCCCCGACGGCGGCGCGTCCGACGCCCTGCGGCTGGTGGACAGCGTGGCGACCACCACCGGGGTGATCATCGCCACCTACCGGACGGCCGAGGGCTGACATCGACCCCAAGGAGGCCAGCTCGATGAGGCAGTACCTGCTCAGCGTGTACCAGCCCGACGGGCCCGCTCCCCCGCCCGAGCGGCTGGAGCGGATCAACCGCGACCTCGACGCCGTCAACCAGGAGCTGAAGGCGGCCGGCGCCTGGGTCTTCGCCGGAGGGCTGCACCCGCCGAGCACGGCCACGGTGGTGCGCGACCGGGACGGCGAGGTGCTCATCACCGACGGGCCCTTCGCCGAGGGCAAGGAGCACATCGGCGGGTTCACCATCGTCAAGGCACCCGACCTGGACGCCGCGCTCGCCTGGGCCGGCAAGCTCGCCCGGGCGACCACCCTCCCGATCGAGGTCCGGCCGTTCCAGGGCGAGGCCGAGGGCTGAGGCCCGCCGTGCCCGCCCTGCCCGCCCCGGAGGTCGAGCGGGTGTTCCGCGAGCAGTACGGGCGGGCGGTCGCGGTCCTGGTCGGCGTCTTCGGTGACATCGACGTCGCCGAGGAGGCGGTCCAGGACGCGTTCACGGCGGCCGTGCAGCGCTGGCCGTCCACCGGGCCGCCGCCCAGCCCGGCGGGATGGATCATCACCACCGCCCGCAACCGGGCCATCGACCGCCTCCGCCGGGAGGCGTCCCGGGCCGACCGCCACGCCCAGGCCGCCCTGGTCCATGCCCGTGACGAACCGGCCGAGGAGGGTGCCGTGCGCGACGACCGGCTGCGCCTGATCTTCACCTGCTGCCACCCCGCCCTCGACCCCGGCGTCCAGGTCGCGCTCACCCTGCGGCTGCTGGGCGGGCTGACCACGGCCGAGATCGCCCGGGCCTTCCTGGTGCCCGAGCCGACCATGGCCCAGCGGCTGGTCCGGGCCAAGGGCAAGATCCGCGACGCCGGGGTCCCCTACCGGGTCCCGGAGGAGGCCGACCTCGCCGGGCGCCTGCGGGCCGTGCTGGCCGTCGTCTACCTGATCTTCAACGAGGGCAGCACGGCCAGCTCGGGCGACCGGCTGATCCGCGAGGACCTGTGCGCCGAGGCCATCCGGCTGGGGCGGCTGCTGGCCGAGCTGCTGCCCGACGAGCCGGAGGTCATGGGGCTGCTGGCCCTCATGCTGCTGGTGGAGTCGCGCCGGGGGGCCCGCACCACCCCCGACGGCGACCTGGTGCTGCTGGCCGACCAGGACCGCGGCCGCTGGGACCGCGACCGCATCGCCGAGGGGCAGGCCATCGTCCGCGAGTGCCTGCGGCGCAACCGGCCCGGCCCCTACCAGCTCCAGGCGGCGATCAATGCCGTCCACAGCGACGCCCCGGCCGCGGCCGCCACCGACTGGTGGCAGATCCTGGAGCTCTACGACCAGCTCATGGTCCTCGCCCCCAGCCCGGTGGTGGCCCTCAACCGCGCCGTGGCGGTGGCCGAGGTCGAGAGCCCGGAGGCGGCCCTCGCCCTGGTGGACGGGCTCGACCTGGACGGCTACCACCTGTTCCACGCCGTCCGGGCCGACCTGCTGCGGCGGCTGGGCCGCGACGCCGAGGCGGCCCTGGCCTACGAGGCGGCCACCGCCCGGACCAGGAACGCGGCCGAGCGGGCCTTCCTGGAGCGCAGCCGCCGGGCCCTCCCCCGGGCCTGACCGACCAGCGAGCTGGTCGGAGTCTGTTGGTCGTCGGCGATAGCCGACCCCGCGCCCTTGCTGTTCAATCAGAGACACGATGACGGCGGCCCTACTCGAGCGGGAGGCCGAGCTTCGTCGGCTGCGGGAGACACTCCGGGGGGCCGGGCAGGGTCGAGGCTCGGTCGTGCTGGTCTCCGGCGAGGCCGGGATCGGGAAGACGAGCCTGGTCGGGGCGTTCGCCCGGGAGGCGTCGGGGACGGCCCGGGTGCTCGTGGGCGCCTGCGACGACCTGGTGACGCCGCGGACCCTGGGGCCGTTCCGGGACATGGCCCGCGGCGCCGGCGGGCCCCTGGCCGCGGCCGTCGACCCGGTCGCCGGGCGGGACGCGGTGTTCGGCGCCGTCCACCAGGAGCTGGCCGGCCGGCCGACGGTGATGGTCGTCGAGGACGTGCACTGGGCCGACGACGCCACCCTGGACGTGCTCCGCTACCTGGCCTGGCGCATCCCGGCGCTGCCCAGCCTGCTGGTCCTCACCTACCGCGACGACGAGCTGCGCGACGACCACCCGCTGCGCCGGGTCCTGGGCGCGCTCACCTCCCGGCGGGTGTGCCGGCTGGCGCTGCGGCCGCTGTCGCCGAGCGCGGTCGAGGAGCTGGCCGGCGGCCGCGGGGCCGACGCCGGGGCGGTCCTGGCGGCCACGGCCGGCAACCCCTTCTTCGTGACCGAGGTGCTGGCCAACCCCGGGGTCGAGGTGCCGGCCACGGTCCGGGACGCGGTCCTGGCCCGGCTGGGCGGGCTGGGCGAGCCCACCCAGCGGGCGCTGGAGCTGCTCTCCACCGTCCCCGGCCGGCCCGAGCGCTGGCTGGTCGAGCGGCTGCTCGGCGACCCCGCGGCCCTGGACGAGGCCGAGCGCCGCGGCGTGCTGGAGGCCGACCCCGGGCACGTCTGGTTCCGCCACGAGCTGGCCCGGCGGGCCATCGAGCGCCAGCTCACCTCGAGCGCCCGCGTCGCCTGCAACCGGCGGGTCCTGGCCGAGCTGGCCCGGCGCCCCGACGTCGAGCTGTCGCGCCTGGCCCACCACGCCCACCGGGCCGGCGACCCCGAGGCGGTCATCCGCCACGGCCTGGCCGCCGCCCGGGAGGCGGCCGGGGCCGGCGCCTTCTCCGAGGCCCTGGCCCACTACGAGCTCGTCCTGGGCTGGTCCGGCCAGCTGCCGGGCGAGCGGCTGGCGACCGTGCTGGAGGAGAGCATCTGGGTGCTCTACAACCTGTCCCGCTTCGACGAGGCGGTGACCCGGGCCGGCCAGGTCGTCGGCCTCCGGAAGCGGATGGGCGACCCGGCGGCGCTCGGGCAGGCCCTCACCACCCTGTCGCGGATGCGCTACATGGTCAACGACCCCGGCGGGTCCGAGGAGGCCGTGACCCGCGCCGTGGCCCTGCTGGAACCGCTCGGCGACCGGCCCCGGCTGGCCCTCGCCTACACCTACCTGGCGGCCATCATGAAGCTGACCGACCGCCTCGACGAGGCGATCGCCCGGGCCCGGCAGGCCCTGGAGCTGAGCGAGCGCACCGGCCAGCAGGACGTCGTCGCCCACTCGCTCAACTACCTCGGCTACGCCCTGCTCGACCTGGGCGACCCCGACGGCGCGGCCCACCTGCGGCGCTCGGCGGCCGTGGCCCGGGCCGCCGGCCACTACGAGTACGCCCAGCGGGCCTCCACCAACCTGGTCGAGGGGCTGTACCGCCTCGGCCGGTTCGCCGAGCTGGACGAGCCGCTGGCCGACGGGCTGGCCTACGCGCGCCAGTACGGCTTCGCCTCCCACGAGTACAACCTGGAGGCCCACCGCTGCATGCTGCTCACCCTGCGGGGGCGCTGGGACGAGGCCGAGGCGGGGCTGCGGCGCCTGCTGGCCGGCGAGGACCCGGGCGTGCTGGCCAGCTTCGGCCTGTCGGCCCTGGGACGGCTGCTGGCCCGCAAGGGCGACCCGGCCGCCGGGGCGCTGCTGGAGCGGGCCTGGCGCACGGCCACCCGGACCAACTCGGTCCAGGCGATCGCCCTGACCGGCATCGCCCGGGTGGAGTCGGCCTGGCTGGCCGGCGACCACCGGGCCGCGGGCGAGCTGGCCCGGGCGCCGCTGGAGCGCACCGCCGTCCGCGGCGCCGAGCGCTACCACGGTGAGCTGCTGCGCTACCTGGCCCGCTGCGGGCACCCGGTGACCGCCCCCGCCGGCTGCCCCCCGGAGTTCGCCCTCGGCATCCGCGGGGACTGGCGCGGCGCGGCCGAGCTGTGGCGGTCGCTCGGCGCCCCCTACGAGCACGCCCTGGAGCTGGCCGCCTCCGGCCGCCAGCCGGAGCTGCTGGCCGCCCTGGCCGAGCTCGACCGGCTCGGCGCCCAGGCCGCGGCCACCCTGGCCCGCCGGGAGCTGCGCCGCCTGGGCGTCACCCGCCTCCCCCGCCGGCCCCGCCCCCGCACCCGCGCCAACCCGGCCGGCCTCACCGACCGCCAGCTCGAGGTCCTCGGCCTGCTCGCCGAGGGCCTCACCAACGCCGAGATCGCCGACCGCCTGGTCGTCTCGGTCCGCACCGTCGACCACCACGTCGCCGCCATCCTGGCCAAGCTCAACGTCACCTCCCGCCGCGAGGCCGCCCGCGCCGCCGGCAACCTGGACGGATAAGTAGGCAACGGTTGCCGATGTGCCGGGGCCGGGGCGCCGGTACGGTCGGCCGGTGATGCCAACACTCAGCCGTACCGGCGTCGAGGTCCGTGACGCCGGGCGATCCGACCTCCCGGCCGTCCGGCGGGTGCTGCTGGGCGCCTACCAGGAGTACGCGGAGGCGCTGCCGCCGGCCGTGTTCGGGCGCTACCTGGCCGACATCCTGGACGTCGAGGGGCGGGCCGGGACCGGACGGGTGCTGGTGGCGGTGCAGGCCGGTCGGGTCGTGGGCACCGTCACCTTCTCTGCCGACGCGGGCGAGGAGGGGTTCGGGTGGCCGGCCGGGTGGGCCGGGTTGCGGGCCCTCGGGGTGGAGCCGTCGGCGCGTGGGACGGGGATCGGGCAGGCGCTGGTCCGGGCCTGCCTGGAGCGGGCGCGGGCGGCTGGCGCGCCCGTGCTCTGCCTGCACACCGCCGAGTTCATGACCGCCGCGCTCGCCCTGTACGGGCGGCTCGGCTTCCGGCGTGCCCCGGCCTACGACTTCGACGCCACCCGCCACCTGGGCCTCGACGGCGTCCGGCCCGTCCCCATCCTGTCCTACCGCCTCGACCTCATCGAGCACCACCACCATCGGCACCAGGAGCAGGCGCTGCCCACCCCGTCCATCAACGTCGGCGCGCTGTACGAGAACCCGGTCACCGGGGAACGCGGGGTCGTGCGCGTGGCGCCCCAGGAGGCCAACGGCCACCTGCTGGTCGTCGACCTGTACCTGCGCCCCGGCGGGGCGGTGGCCGGCGAGCACGTCCACCCGGTCACCACCGAGGCCTTCACGGTGGTCCGGGGCCGGCTGGCGGTGCGTCACGCCGGCCGCGAGCTGGAGGCCGACCCCGGGACCCGGGTCGAGGTCCGGCCCGGCGTGGCCCACGACTTCTGGAACGCCTCCGCCGAGGAGGTCCGGCTCCTGGTCGAGGTGCGGCCCGGGGAGCGCGTGGAGCAGATGATCCGCCAGCTCTTCCTCACCGCCCAGGACGGCCGCACCGACGCCAAGGGCCGGCCCAGGCCGCTGCACGCCGCCGTGCTGGCCGAGGAGTTCGGCGACACGATCCGGCTCACCAGCCCGCCCCGGCTCGTCCAGCGGCTGCTGGTCGGCCTGCTGGCCCCCGTGGCCCGGGCCGCCGGACGCCGAGCCCTCGACCCCGACTACCTCAACCGCGAGCTGCCCATCGTCGACCTCGAGCCCCTGCCGGACGAGCTCGCCCGGCGCATCCCCGGCCTCGCCGGCCAGCACATCAGGAGCGCATGATGATCTATGAGGAGGTCCGCGAGTTGCTGCTGCGGCAGTGGACGTACACGGGCGGGCCCAACGAGGCCAAGGCGTCCGAGTACTACCACGACGACGCCCTGCTGGAGTTCCCCCAGTCCGGGGAGCGATTCCGGGGCAGGGCCAACATCGAGGGCTGGCGCCAGCGGTACCCGGCCCGGCTCGACTTCGAGCCGCGCCGGATCCGGGGCGGCGGCGACCTCTGGGTCGCCGAGGCCGGGCTCCGCTACGACGGCGGCGAGCCGGTCAGCGTCGTCAAGATCCTCCAGTTCCGCGGGGACAAGATCGAGCGCGAGACGCTGTACTTCGCCGACCCGTTCCCGGCCCCCGACTGGCGCCGCCCCTGGGCCGAGGACGGCACCGCGGCAGATCGCCAGAGCGATCTGCCGGCGCACGTCGCCGCCGGCAACTGAGGACCAGAGGCGTGGGGTCGGCCTTCGGCCGACGACCAATCGACTCCGACCAGCGGAGCTGGTCGGGCTGGTCGGCTATTCCCGGTGGACGCGGACCCGGGCGCCGGAGGTGCGGACGCGGACCAGGTAGCGGCCGGTGCCGCTGCCCTCGGCCCGCCACAGGCCGGCGTCGCGGGTCAGGCCGGCGTCGCGGAAGTTGTCCATGCTCAGGCCCTCGACCCGGACCTCGACGGTGGCGCTCTTCGGCACGTACAGGTCGACCAGGCCGGTCGACAGCTGCAGGTCCACCGGGACCTCGGCCGCGGGGTCGCCGAGGCGGACGGCCAGGCGGGACACGCCGGACTGGACGGTCACGCCGCGCACGTTGAGCCGGCGCAAGTCCAGGTCGGCGGTCACCGCCCCGGCCGAGACGTCCACCTGCCAGGCCAGGGAGGTGTTGAGCTGGACCCGCCAGTCGTTGCCGCGGTTGCGGGCCAGCATCCCCCGCTGGGCCGGGGAGCGCAGGTCGAGCACGGCCAGGTCGTCGGCGGTGGTGACCTGGGCGCTGGGCCGGCCGGGCCCGCGCAGCTCGGCCTCGTACAGGCCGTCGGCCTCGGGCGCGACCCGGAGCTGGCCGCCGCCCATGGTGGCCCGCAGCTCGGCCCTGGCCGCGCCGGAGGGGACGGGCTGGCTGGAGCTGACGATCACCGCCGGGTCGGGTGAGGACAGCGACAGCACCAGCGGGCCGACCACGGCCACCACCAGCAGGATGGCGCCGACCGAGCGCAGCGACCCCCGGCCGGTGCCGCGGCCGACCCGCTCCAGGCCGACCCCGATGAGGGCCAGGGGGATGGCCAGCAGGATGGTCTGCACGATCGAGGTGACCCGGGTGGCCAGGGTGGCGACGGTCACGGCCAGGCCCACGCCCAGCACGACCAGGCCGGTCCAGTAGGCGCCCGGCCGGGCCCGCGGCGGCGCCCGGTCCTCCAGCAGCGGGGGGCCCAGGTCGCCGGGGCTTGGGGAGCCCGGCAGCTGGGACACGCCGGAGGTCTCCGGCCGCTGGATGTCGCTGGCCACCCTCACTCCTCCCGCTGGGTTGTCGGAGGGAGTATCCGTCGATCGCCGGCCGGCGGGGAAATCACGGCTGCTCCACCATCACGGCCAGCCGGTCGAGGAGGGCGGCGGCGGCCTGGCGGGCCTCCTCGAGGCGGCCGGCCCGGGCGGCCAGGTCGTCGCGGACTGGGCCAGGGGCCATCCGGCGCAGGTTGAAGGCGACGGTGGAGCGCCCGCCCTCCAGGCCGGCCCGGAGCAGGTGGGCGGCGACCAGCTGGTCGCTGGCCGTCCGGGCCAGGCCCATGCCGGCCAGCTCGGCGGCCAGGCTCAGGCCGTCGGCGGCCAGCTCGGCGGTGGCCAGCGGGACGTCGGTGGCGTCGGCCCGGGCGGCCTCGGCCGCCCGGGACGCCCCGGGGTCGCCGTCGGTGGCCCTGGCGGCGCGGACGGTGGCGACCATGCGCTCGTAGACCCCGGCGTCGGTCCGCTCCTGCTCGACCAGGACGACCCGGAGCCGGTCCGCCTCGCCGGCCAGCCGGTCGAAGCGCTCGGCCGCGTCCGGCTCGGCCTTGCGGGCGCCGATCCTGGCCGTCATGGCCAGCAGGGCGCAGCCGAGGGCGGCCGCGACCGCCGACGCGCTGCCCCCGCCCGGGGTGACGGTCGGGGCGGCGTAGGCGTCCAGCCAGGCGTGCTCGCCGAGCCGGTGCTGTGGGCTCATGTGACCTCCGCGTGGATGTCGAGCGCCCGGGCCAGGCGCTCCTCCAGCAACCGATCGGGGGTGGAGGCCGGGAGCAGGAGGTCGGCCGGGTCGACGCCGGCCATGGCGGCCGCCGGGACCAGGCCGACGATCTCCGAGGCGTGGACCCGGGCGCCGGCCCGCTCGGCCAGCTCGGCCACGGCGGCGAAGGCGACCGCCGGCGGGGTCACCTTGTAGTCGAGCAGGTTCATCGACACCTGGACCAGTCCCCGATCCCCCGGACCCCCCCGGTCCGCGAGCGCGACCCCCATGGCCCGGACCGCGGGGAGGCCGCCGTCGCGCTCGCGGACCGCGGCCGCGATCCGGCGGGCCAGGTCGAGGTCGGCCCCGGCCAGGTCGACGTTGTAGGCGATCAGGAGCTCCCTGGCCCCGACCGCGGTCGCCCCGGCGGTCGGGTGCAGCCCGGGCCCGCCGAGGTCCGGCGCCCGAGCGGCGTCCCCGGCGGCCAGGGCGGCCCGGAGGGCCTCGAACCCGCGGCCGCGGACGGCGGGCAGGGCGGCCCGCCCGGGGCGGCGGGCGGCGGCCCCGTACAGGTACACGGGGATCCCGGCCTCGGCGGCGATCCGCCGGCCGGCCCGCTCGGCCAGGGCGGCGCAGTCCAGGTCGGGGTCGGCGCCGCCGCGCAGGCTGGTGGCCTGGCCGAGGGGGACGAAGGGCAGCACGTCCAGCGCCCCCATGCGCGGGTGCACGCCCCGCTGGCGGTTCAGGTCGATCAGGCGGGCGCAGGCCCTGGCCCCGGCCACCGCCGCCTCGACCAGGGCCGGGCCCGGGCCGGCCAGGGTCAGGACGCTGCGGTCGTGGTCGGCGTCCGAGGACCGGTCGAGCACCAGCACCCCGGGGTCGGCCCCGGCGAAGGCGGCCACGACCTCGTCGACCACCTCGGGCCGGCGCCCCTCGGAGACGTTGGGCACGCACTCGACCAGCGCGTCGGTCACGGCCCGGCCCCGGCCGGCTCGCCCCGCCCGACCGGGACCCCGGCGCCGTCGCCCGCGCGCACGACCCCGCCCTTGACCACCAGCCGGGCCAGGTTCACCCCCAGGTGGTAGGCGAGGTCGAGGTAGCTCCGCCCGGCCAGCAGGACCAGGTCGCAGGCGGCGCCCGGGGCGAGCCGGCCCACCCGGCCGCCGCGCCCCAGCGCCCGGGCGGCCCCGTCGGTGGCCGCCAGCACCGCCTCCTCCGGGGTGAGGCCGCCATGCACGCAGGCCAGGGCGATCACCAGCTGCATCGACTCGCAGTAGCAGGTGCCCGGGTTGCAGTCGGTGCCGAGGGCCATCGTCACCCCGGCGTCGCGCAGCACCTGCACCGGGGCCGCCCGCCCGGTCCGCAGCAGGAAGCTGGTCCCGGGCAGCAGCACCGCCACCGTGCCGGCGGCGGCCAGCCCCCTGGCCTCCTCGTGGTCGCAGAACAGCAGGTGGTCGGCGGAGGTGCAGCCGAGCTCGGCGGCCAGGGCCGCCCCGCCGGTCGAGCCGAGCTCGTTGGCGTGCAGCTTGCCCTTGAGGCCGTGGCGGGCCCCGGCGGCGAGCACCCGCCGGGACTCCTCGACCGTGAGGGCCCCCCGGTCGCAGAAGGCGTCCACGAACTCGGCCAGGGGCGCGCAGGCCGGCAGCATCTCGTGCTCCAGCAGGTCCAGGTAGCCGGCCCGGTCGCCGGCGTACTCCTCGGGGATGAGGTGGGCGCCGAGGAAGGTCGGCACCACCTCGACCGGGGAGCCGGCGGCCACCCGGGCCAGCACCTCCAGGCTGCGGCGCTCGTCCTCCACGGTGAGGCCGTAGCCGGACTTGGCCTCCAGGGTGGTGGTGCCGTGGTCCAGGGCCCGGCCCAGGCGCGCCGCCGCGGCCGCGTCCAGCTCGGCGTCGGCGGCGGCCCGGGTCTCGCGGACCGTCCGGTTGATGCCGCCCCCGGCGGCCAGCGCCTCCTCGTAGCCGACCCCGCGCAGCCGGGCCGCGAACTCGTCGGCCCGCTCGCCGGCGAACACCAGGTGGGTGTGGGCGTCCACGAACCCGGGGACGACGGCCTGCCCGCCGGCCTCCACCCGGGCCGCGCCGGCGTCCACCTCCAGGTCGGGCAGCCCGGCCTCGGGGCCGGCGTACACCACCCGCCCCCCGGCGGCCGCGACCGCTCCCCGCTCGACCAGGCCGAGCGGTCCCTCCCCCAGCCCGGGGTCGCAGGTGACCAGCTGCCCGGCCCCGGTGAGCAGGAAGTCGACCCTCACCTGGTGACCCCGGGCAGGTCCATGCCGCGCTCGACCGCGACCTGGCGGGCCTGGTCGTAGCCGGCGTCGGCGTGGCGCATGACCCCGGTGCCGGGGTCGTTGGTGAGGACCAGCTCGACCCGCCGGGCCGCCTCCTCGGACCCGTCGGCCACCACCACCACGCCGGCGTGGATGGAGCGGCCGATGCCGACCCCGCCGCCGTGGTGGACGCTCACCCAGGAGGCCCCCGAAGCGGTGTTGAGCAGGGCGTTCAGGATCGGCCAGTCGGCGATGGCGTCGCTGCCGTCGGCCATGGCCTCGGTCTCCCGGTAGGGGCTGGCCACCGACCCCGAGTCCAGGTGGTCGCGGCCGATCACGATCGGGGCCTTGACCTCGCCGGAGGCGACCAGCTGGTTGAAGGCCAGCCCGGCCTGGTGGCGCTCGCCGTAGCCGAGCCAGCAGATCCGGGCCGGCAGCCCCTGGAACTGGACCCGCTCGGCGGCCATGGCCAGCCAGCGGCGCAGGTGGTCGTCGTCGCCGAACAGCTCCAGCACGGCCCGGTCGGTGCGGGCGATGTCGGCCGGGTCGCCGGACAGGGCGGCCCAGCGGAACGGCCCCTTGCCCTCGCAGAACAGCGGCCGGATGTAGGCGGGCACGAACCCCGGGTAGGCGAAGGCGTCCCCGAACCCGGCCACCCGGGCCTCGCCGCGCAGGTTGTTGCCGTAGTCGAACACCTCGGCCCCGGCCCGCTGGAACCCGACCATGGCCTCGCAGTGGCGGGCCATCGACTCCCGGGCCTGCTTGACGTAGCCGGTCGGGTCCTCGGCGCGGGCCGCCGGGGCGTCGCCGGGGTCGACCCCGCTGGGCACGTAGCCGCCGAGGGGGTCGTGGGCCGAGGTCTGGTCGGTGACCACGTCGGGCCGGAACCCGGCGGCCAGCAGCTCGGGGAAGACGTCGGCGGCGTTGCCGACCAGCCCGACCGAGACCGCCCGGCCCTCGGCCGCGGCCCGCTCGACCCGCGCGGTGGCGTCGGCCAGGTCGTCGGCCCACTCGTCCAGGTAGCCGGTGTCCAGGCGCCGGGCCAGCCGGTCGGGGTCGACCTCGACGCACAGGGCCACCCCCTCGTTCATGGTCACGGCCAGCGGCTGGGCCCCGCCCATGCCGCCGAGGCCGGCCGTGAGCACGACCTTGCCGCGGAGGCTGTCCCAGCCGTTGACCCGGGCCACGGCGGCGAAGGTCTCGTGGGTGCCCTGGAGGATGCCCTGGGTGCCGATGTAGATCCAGGAGCCGGCGGTCATCTGGCCGTACATGGTCAGCCCGGCCGCCTCCAGCTCCCGGAACCGCTCCCAGGTGGCCCACTCGGGCACCAGCAGCGAGTTGGCGAGCAGCACCCGGGGGGCGAAGCTGTGGGTCCGGAACACCCCGACCGGCTTGCCCGACTGGATCAGCAGGGTCTCGTCGTCGCCGAGCCGGCGAAGGGTGGCCACGATCCGGTCGAAGGCCGCCCAGTCGCGCGCCGCCCGGCCGGTGCCGCCGTAGACGACCAGGTCGTCGGGGCGCTCGGCGACCTCGGGGTCGAGGTTGTTGCAGAGCATCCGCAGGGCGGCCTCCTGCTGCCAGCCCCGGCATGACAGCCCGGGCCCGCGCGGGGCCCGCACCACCCTCGCACCTTCCATCGGATCGGCTCCTCTCCGGTCGGGTCACCCGAGGGGCCCGACCACCTCCTCGGCCGCGGCGACCAGGGTGCCGTCGGCCACCAGACGTTCCAGGGCGGCCAGGTCGGGGGCCAGGTAGCGGTCGGAGTCCAGGACCGGGACCTGCTCGCGGACCCGGTCCAGGACGGCCGCCGCCGCCGCCCCGGGCCGCAGGGGGGCGCGCAGGTCGATCGCCTGGGCGGCGCACAGGGCCTCGATGGCCAGGGCGCGGC
>Ga0307302_10000390_pt1 | contig 19689 bp, 21 predicted proteins | sample ER_DNA_183_FD_194490 | JGI IMG/M metagenome (GOLD analysis project Ga0307302, IMG submission 194490) | Bulk soil microbial communities from the East River watershed near Crested Butte, Colorado, United States - ER_DNA_183 | ecosystem: Environmental > Terrestrial > Soil > Floodplain | place...
CGGGCCGAGCTCTGGCGCGCCGCATGGGAGGACTACAAGGCACACCCGGCGCTCGGCTCCGGCCCGGGGACCTACGAGCAGTACTGGAACAGTCACCGGCCGATCCGGCACAAGGTCCGGGACGCACACAACCTCTATCTGGAGGTTCTGGGCGAGCTCGGCCCCCTCGGTCTTCTGCTCCTTCTCATAGCGCTCGGCGCGCCCCTCCTTGCCGGCTTCGCCGCACGCGGCCACCCGCTCGTCCCGGCGGCGCTCGCGGCGTATCTGGCCTACCTCGCCCATGCGGCTGTGGACTGGGACTGGGAGATGGCAGCCGTGACGCTCGTCGCGCTCTCCTGCGGAGCTGCGCTCCTGGCCGCTGCGGACGACCGCGAGGGGCCGCCGCTACTGCCGATTCCGATCCGGGCCGCCGGAACGGCCGTCGCCCTGCTCTTCGCGGCCCTCGCCTTCGTCGGCGTGGTGGGCGCGAGCGCGCTCGGAGCAAGCGACCGCGCCCTGACGAAGGGCCGCTACGGGGAGGCAAGCTCCCAGGCCCGAAAGGCCGCGAGCTGGTGGCGCTGGTCGCCCGACCCGTGGCGCCAGCTCGGAGACACCCAGACAGCGCAGGGAGACTTCGTCGCCGCTCAGAAGAGTTACCGGAAGGCGATCTCGAAGAGCCGGCGCGACTGGCTGCTCTGGTACGACCTCTCGACGGTCAGCGACGGGCCCGCGGCCGAGCGCGCACTCAGCGAGGCCGCGCGCCTCAATCCGTACTTCCGCTCCGACTTCGAAGGGACGAGCGATGTTTCGCGTTGACCCGCTGGCCAATCCAGAGCCGCTGATCAAGCGCGTCTACGCCTACGTCGCCTACCGGGTCGGGGACGGGCCCGACGCGGAGGACATCACGAGCGAGACTTTCGAGCGCGCCCTCCGCTACAAGAAGAGCTATGACTCGCGCAAAGGTGAGCCCGTTGCCTGGCTGATCGGGATCGCCCGCCGGTGCATCGAAGGCCGTCCGGCGACACCCGAGCTCTCCAGCGAGTATCTCGAGGCCTCGGATCACCGCGACCTGGAGGACGATGCTCTTCGCCGCATCGCGCTCTCGGGAGCCGTAGGACGCCTCGAAGAGCGGGATCGCGAGCTGATCGCCCTTCGCTACGGCGCGGATCTCACCGCTCGCCAGATCGCCGAGGTGCAAGGAGCGAGGACAAATGCGATCGAGGTCGCCCTGCATCGCGCGCTCGGCCGGCTGAGGGCCACGCTGGAAGGAGAAGACGATTCTTCGACGCCTGTAAGGAAATCGCAGGCCGGACGGTAGTAGGGGTGCAAGAACGAAATCGAACGCGGGGAGGATTCCGAGTAATGCGATCTTGGCGAACTAAGCGAGAGAGCCGCGGCCTCGAGGCCGAGCTCAGGGCAAATCGCCCGGAGCCCAGCAGCGAGCTCGTGCATCGGCTCGAGGCGCGCGTGCGCGAGGACGGCAGCCACTCGCGGGCCGGCTCGTTCCGAGTCGCTTTCGCCGGTGCGCTTGCGGCCGGTGTTCTGACCGCGCTGGCTTCGGTCGGGGGGCTTGGCTATGCCGCGACCGGTGCCGGCCAGGCTGTGGAGAAGGCGAAGCGCGTCGTGCACCAGCACGGGGTGACGACCGTCCACAAGTCGGCCGCGCGCGATCAGTACGGCAAGCCGAAGGCGAAGAAAAAGTGCCGGGCGGGCACGAAGCGTGTCCGCGGGGTATGCAGGAAGGTCAAGAAGGCCAAGGGCGTCAGCTTCCGAAGGCCGCCTTTCACCGGCTAGACCTGCGAGAGACGCACGAACTGAACGGGGCGGCCACGAGCCGCCCCGTTTTCTTGAGGCACACTTAGGGGGGTCATGAGAAGCAGATGGCTAGTGGCATGCGGGGCGACGCTCGCGTTGAGCGCGACGCTCGTCTTCGTCGTCGGTGCGGGGGCAGGGACCGCCCGAGGGCCCAAGCTCACGCTCTCCTGGCAAGCCCCGACGCCTGCCGACGGCACGGCGTTCACGGTCTCGGCCGGTACGCCGTTCAGCCTGGAGCTCGCAGCTTCCAGCTCGCGGCCTCAGCTCGTCCTGATTGCGAGCCGCAAGCTCCCGCCAGGCGCGACCTTTGCAGCGGCATATGGCAAGCCGGGCCTCGCGACCTTCACCTGGACACCAACGGCAGCCCAGGTCGGCGAGTACGTGATCACGTTCACCGGCCAGACGCACGACCTGCCGCGTGCGCACGCCCACCCTCGCAGCTTCCTCGTCTACGTTCTGCCCTCGACCCCCGCGAAGGCGGGGGAGCCGTTCGCCCTCAACGGCCCCAACGGGCTCTCGCGATGGGCTTACGTCCTGCGCACCGTCGCCGCACGCACGCGGCCGAGCGCGAGCGCCAAGGTCATCACGCGCCTGCGACCACTGACTCCCGAGCAGACGGACAATCTCGTGCTCGCCCTCAACGGCCAGATCAACGAGAAGGGCCAGTACTGGGTTCGGGTCCGCCTGCCGATCCTTCCGAACGGATCTACCGGCTGGGTGCCTCGGAGCGCGCTGGACAGCTACAACCAGACGTGGACCCACCTCGTTATCGACCGCACGCTCTTCACGGCGACGCTCTACCGGAAGGGGGTGCCGATCTTCCGGACGAGGGTCGGGGTCGGCAAGCCGTACTGGCCGACTCCGGCGGGAGACTTCTACGTGCGGGAGCGGATCACCGGCTTCTCGGACTTGATTTACGGCCCGATCGCCTTCGGCACGAACGGGCGTTCGGCCGTTCTCACGGACTGGCCCGGTGGGGGCTTCGTTGGCATCCACGGCACTAACCAGCCCGAAATCCTCCCGGGCCGCGTCTCCCACGGGTGTGTGCGGATGCCGAACTTCGCGATCAAGCGCCTTGCCCGGTTGATGCCGCTTGGAACTCCTGTCACGATTAGCTAGAGGGGTTCCAGCGAACGTCCAGAACCCACGCTAGTGTTCCGGCCGGGCTTCGGCCCGGGGCAAACGATAATGACCTCCTGGTACGCATTGACACTGCGGCGCGGTGCGCTCGTTGCCATTCTCGCGGCTTCCCTAGCCGTGCTTCTGCCGACGGCTGCTAGCCCGGCGAAGAAAGACGTCGTGGTCTCGTGGATCGCGTCGACTCCGTCTGAAGGCGCCGTTCTCGGTGTTGCCGCCAAGACGCAGCTCTCGGTACAGATCGCGGCGAACGTGCCCACGCCGGCGACCACGGTTCGGATCACGCCAACCACGGGCTCACCACAGGGCGCGACGCTCCGCAGCACAGATGGAAATCCTGCCAAGGCGACCTTCCACTGGACGCCGACCGCCGCCCAGCTGGGCAAGTTCAAAGTCACCTTCACGGCTACGGCAAGTGTGCCGCTCGTGAGCGCGCAGCGAACGATCGTGATCCGGGTCGGCAGGCCGAACCACCCGCCGCCGGGCCTGTCGTCACTCCCGGGCGTCTACCCGAAGCAGTTCCTGCTCAGCGACAGGGCCAAGGAGACTTACAAGTGGGCTTTCGTGCGGCACCGCACAGTCGCCCGCTCCGGCCCGTCGCGCCGCGCCCGCAAGCTCTCGACGATCACCTTCCGTACGCCGGAGCTCTACCGGAACGCGATCCAGGTGTTGGGCGGCGTCCAGTACCGCAACCGCGACACCTGGGTGCGGATCCGGCTTTCCATGCTCCCGAACAGCTCCACCGGCTGGGTGCGTCGCGGTTCACTCGGCCCGTTCCAGAAGGTTTACACGCGGCTCTTCATCCACCAGGGGTCGCTCCGGGCCACGCTCTACCGCCATGGGAAGCCGATCTTCAGGACGATCGTCGGCGTCGGCCAGTCGCGCTACCCGACCCCGCGTGGCGAGTTCTACATACGGGAGAAGCTCTCGGGTTACTACGCGCCGGCGTACGGGCCCCGCGCGTTCGGGTTGAACGCGCGCTCCGCCGTCCTCACGGACTGGCCCGGCGGCGGCTTCGTCGGCATCCACGGGACGAACCAGCCGGGGATCCTTCCGGGACGCGTGTCGCACGGCTGTGTGCGCATGCGGAACCCGGCCATCCTGCGCCTCTTCCGGCTGATGCCGATCGGCACGCCGGTCACGATCCGCTAGGCGTTAGGCCGCCAGCTTCCCTTCGCGATCGAGGCGCCATAATTCCACATACCCTCCGATCGGCCGGCCGTCGATCACGATCTGCGGGACGGTCCAGCCTCCGGTGAGATCGAACAGCGTCTGGCGGAACAGCGGGTCGTCGTCGAGGTTGATCTCCTCGTAGTCGAGTCCCTTGTCCTCGAGTAGCGCCTTCGCGCGTATGCAGTAGCCGCACCACCGAGTCGTGTACATCTGGATCACCGGCATCGGGCCGTCCGTTCCCGACAAGGCGCGGCTCTACACTTGAGCTGATGGCGGGACGCGGCTACAAGACCGAGGCCGTCGTCCTGCGCTCGCTCCGCTTCGGCGAAGCCGATCGCGTTCTTCATCTCTACACGTTAGAGCGCGGGCGAGTGGGCGCGGTGGCGAAGGGCGTCAGGCGCACGAAGTCCCGCTTCGGCGCTCGGCTCGAGCCGTTGAGCCATGTCGAGCTGATGCTCCACCAGGGCGGCGGCGAGCTCGGGACGGTTACCGGCGCGCAGCTCGTGCGTGCGCACAGTGCCGCGAGAGAGGACACGTATCGGCTCTCGGTCGGGCTCGTCGGGCTCGAGGCGATGCTCCGGCTCTTCACCGAGCAGGAACGAAATCCGCGCGCATTCGAGGCGCTGACTCGCTTCCTGGACGCGCTCGACTCGGCCGAGGTGCGAGCCGACGAGGCTCCGCTCGACCCGCTCGTCCTCTCGTTCCAGCTGAAGCTGCTCTGGCTCTCGGGATACCTGCCGCACCTGACGAGCTGCGCGGAGTGTGGGGCGGAGGGCCCGCTCGTCGGCTATTCGCCGCGTGCGGGCGGCGCGGTCTGCGAGCGGTGCGGCGCCGATTCGCTGCCCCTCTCGGCCGAGGGCATCCACGGGATCGAGGGACTGCTGGGGGTGCCGCTCGCCGACGCGGAGATCTCCAAGCGCGCCGCGCGCGAGGCGCTAGGCGTGATCACCTCGTCGTACGAGTTCCACGGAGGCTTCCGCCTGCGCACCGTGGCCTCGCGCGCCTAGTCCAACCCAGACATGGCCGGTGCCAGGCACCGGACGTGGCTCGATGGGCCACTGGCCGACGTTCCCGTCGAGTGCGATCCGTAGTGTTCGCCGGGTGAACTTCCAGGAGATGATCGGCGCGCTCCAGGACTACTGGGCGAAACGGGGCGCGGTGATCATGCAGCCCTACCACACCGAGCTGGGCGCGGGGACGTCGAATCCGGCCACCTTCCTGCGCGTCCTCGATCCGAGCCTGAAGGAGTGGCGCGCGGCGTATGTCGAGCCCGTGATCCGCCCGAGCGATGGGCGCTACGCGGAGAACCCGTTTCGCTTCCAGCACTACTTCCAGTACCAGGTGATCCTCAAACCCGCGCCCGACGACGTCCTCGACCAGTACTTCGGATCGCTCGACGCTCTCGGGATCGACCTCCGCAGGCACGACATCCGTCTTGTCGAGGACGACTGGGAGCAGCCCACCCTCGGAGCGTGGGGCCTCGGCTGGGAGGTCTGGTGTGACGGGATGGAGGTCACGCAGTTCACGTACTTCCAGCAGCTCGGCGGCATCGACCTCGAGGTGATCCCCGCCGAGATGACCTACGGTCTGGAGCGGCTCGCGCTCTTTCTCCAGGGCAAGAAGTCCGTGTTCGAGCTCGAGTGGGCGCCGGGCGTGACCTGGGGCGACGTGTACCACGAGAACGAACGTCAGTGGTCGCAGTACAACTACGAGGAGGCGCCCGTCGACGTCCTGCAGCGGCGCTTCGACGAGCACGAGGCCGAGGCGGAGGAGCTGCTCGACAAGGAGTTGCCGCTCCCCGCCTACGACCAGGTGCTGAAGTCGTCCCACGCGTTCAACCTGCTCGACTCGCGCGGCGCGGTCTCGGTCACCGAGCGCGCGGCGTACATCGGCCGCGTCCGCAAGCTCGCGCGCCGCTTCGCCCAGCTCTACGTGGGAGCCGATGGCGACGCTCCTGATTGAGATCGGCTGCGAAGAGCTTCCCGCTTCCGCATGCCGCGAGGCGCAGGCTCAGCTCCCGCAGCTCGCCAGGCGCGCGCTCGGAGTCGACCCCTCGCGCGTCCTCGTGACCCCGCGGCGGCTCGTGCTGGTCATCGAGGACGTCCCCGAGCGCACTGCAGACAGGTGGATGAAGGGGCCTCCCGCGAAGATGCGCGAGCAGGCGGCAGCAGGCTTCGCGAAGCGCCACGGAGTCGCCGTCGAGGAGCTTCAGGAACGCGACGGCTTCCTTGGGGTCGAGTTGGCGGGCAAGCCGCTCACGGAGGTGCTGCCCGACCACGTCGACGAGATCCTGCGCGGGCTCTCGTTCTCGAAGACGATGCGCTGGGACGACAGCGGGTTGCGTTTCCCTCGCCCTGTGCGCTGGCGGCTCGCCCTGGTGGACAGCGAGAAGGTCGTCGGCGAGCGATCGTTCGGGCACCGGTTCACCTCGGGCCCGATCGACGTTCCCGATGCCTCCGCCTACCTCGAGACGCTCCGAGCCGCCGACGTCGAGCCCGATCCCGAGGAGCGGCGGAAGCAGATCGTCGAGGCGCTCGACGCGCTCGGCGGGTGGAGCGACCCGAACCGCGTCCTCGAAGAGGTCGTCTACCTCGTCGAGCGCCCGGTGGTGGTCGATGGGCGCTTCGGCGAGCGCTACCTGCAGCTGCCGCAGCGCGTGATCGAGACGACGATCCAGCATCACATCCGGGCGTTCCCGCTCGGCGGGAACCGGTTCGCCTTCGTGGCCAACGGCGGAGACGTCGATACGGTGCGCGCCGGGGTCGAGAACGTCGTCGAGGGCCGCCTGGAGGACGCATCGTTCACGTTCGAGCGCGACGTCAAGGTCGGCATCGACGGACTGGCGGAGCGGCTCGGGGCGATCACGTTCTTCGCCGGTGCCGGATCGTTCGCAGACAAGACGACTCGCTTGGCGAAGCTCGTCGAAGCGCTCGGCGGAGGGGACGGGGCGCTCGAGGCAGCCCGGCTGGCCAAGGCGGATCAGGCCTCCGAGCTCGTCCGCGAGTTCCCCGAGCTCGAGGGGCACGTCGGCGCCGAGTACGCGCGGCTCGCCGGCTATCCCGAGGCCGTCAGCGCCGCGATCGACGAGCAGTACCTGCCCGACGGGGCCGACGCGCCCTTGCCCCAGACCGAGACGGGCCGCGTGCTGTCCGCTGCAGACAAGATCGACACGCTCAACGTCTCGTTCGGCCTCGGTCAGCGGCCCACCGGCTCGCGAGACCCGTACGGCCTGCGTCGGGCCGCGATCGGTCTCTGCCGGCTCGCGACCGAGGGGAAGCTCTCGATCCCGCGGTCGCTGATGGAGGGCGAGGTCGGCGAGTTCGTGGAAGAGCGGTTCGAAGGCCTGCTCGAAGCTCCGGTCGAGTACGTCCGGGCCGCGCGGAAGGCTTCGGTGCACGACCTTGGCAGCGTCGCCAAGCTGGCGCAGGCCCTCACGGCCCTCCCCGACGAGCGGTTCGGGCCCATCCACACCGCGTATACGCGTGCGAGCCGTCTCGCCGAGAAGGAAGAGGGAGCCGCGGCCGAGCTCGAGCCCGCTTTGCTCCTCGACCCAGCCGAGGTCGAGGTCGCCCAGGCGCTCGAGCGCGTCGACCCCCAGATCGCATCCGCTCTCGACGCAGGCGACTTCGCCGCCGCGGTCGAGGCCGCTGCCGAGCTCGGCCCGCTCCTGGACAGGTTCTTCGAGGACGTGCTGGTGATGGCAGAGGACAGGGCCGTCCGCGCAAATCGCCTCAGGCTGCTGCTCAACGTCCGCGACACGCTCGGGCGGCTGGGCGAGCTCTCGCAGATCCCTCGCTAGAGGCACTTCGAACGGGGCATCCAGGAATACGCCAAAAAAGCCGCTGTAGTACCTATGCGTCGCTGCGGCACCTCGCCATTTCCGGCCAAAGGCTGCTCTGGCGTCGCTTTTGGGAACGGCCGGCCGCAGCCGTTTCCTTCCGCCGATGCACATCGGCAGCCGTAACCGCTCCGGACGCTTACTTACATAAAGGCCGCAGGAAGGCGTCCGGCGCGGTACGGCGTTACCCTGAGCCTCGATGGCGCCACAACCCGTCGAGCTCCATGTCGTCTCCGACTCGACCGGCGAGACCGCGACCCGTCTCGTGCACGCGCTCGAGGCTCAGTTCCCGGATCAGGCGTTCGAGGAGATCCGCCACCCGATGGTCGAGACCGAGGACGACCTCGCAGCCGCGGTTCAGCGCGCCCGGGGGCGGCCGGCGGTCGTCGTCTACACGCTCGTAGAGCCTCACCTGCGTGAGGCGATGCGCACGCTCTGTCGCCGCGCGCGGCTCCACTATTGCGATCTCCTGGGTCAGCCGATCGAGGCCGTGGCCAAGGTCTCCGGAACTGCCGCCAGGATGCAGGCAGGCGGGCGCCATTCGCTCGACGAGACCTATTTCCGCCGGATGGAGGCGATCGAGTTCGCCGTCAAGTACGACGACGGGATGGTCGGCGGGCTCAACGAGGCGGACGTCGTTCTCGTCGGCGTCTCGCGTACGTCGAAGACGCCGCTGTCGATCTACCTCGGCTATCTCGGGTATCGAGCGGCGAACGTCCCGCTCGTCAAGGGAATCGATCCGCCGGCCGAGCTCTTCGAAGTCGATCCCACCAAGGTCGTGGGGCTCAAGATCGACGCGAAGCGCCTCGCCGAGATCCGGAAGAACCGCTCCAGGCGCATGGGCGGCGCGAATCACCAGTACTCGAAGCTGCTCGAGATCTACGAAGAGCTGGAGCAGGCAGAGTCGGTGCAGCGGAAGCTGGGGTGCCCGGTGATCGACACGACCGAGCTCTCGATCGAGGAAACCGCTGCGCGCGTGATCCGCCTCGTCGAGCAGCGCCAGGCCGAGACGGCGGCCTCCTGAGACCGAAGCCGCCGGTTCCCGTTTGGCGCTGGGCCTCCTGGTTCGCGATCCTCGGCGCTGCGGTCGCCGTCTTCTACGTCCTGCTGACGCCGATCTGGCTCGGGCTCCGCGGGCTCGCCTGGCTCGCCGACAAGCGGTCACGCCAGGCCTAATTCCCTGCACCTGTGGGAAGATTTGAAGCAGTGATCGCGATCCGCTACGTCTACGACTTCGACGAGGCCGCTGCCGGCGGCCGCGAGCTGCTCGGCGGCAAGGGGATCGGGCTCGCCGAGATGACCCAGCTCGGAATCCCCGTCCCGGCCGGCTTCACGATCACAACTGACGCCTGCCGTGCCTACATGAGCGGAGACGGCGAAGTCCCGGACGGGCTAGAGGAAGAGATCCAGGAGCACCTCTCGGCCTTCGAGGAGAAGACCGGCAAGCGCTTCGGCGATCCGGCGGATCCGCTGCTCGTCTCGGTGCGCTCGGGCGCCGCCGTCTCGATGCCCGGGATGATGGACACGATCCTCAACCTCGGCCTGAACGACGACGCCGTTCGTGGGCTGGCGGAACGCACCGGGAACCAACGCTTCGCGAACGACTCGTATCGGCGCCTGATCCAGATGTACGGCCAGGTCGTCGACGGAGTGGACGGCCACCTCTTCGAGGACGCTCTCTCGAAGCTGAAGGCGGAGCGGGGGGCTGCCCAGGACGTCGACCTCTCCGCCGAAGATCTCGTCGACCTCGTCGAGAGGTTCAAGGACATCTACCAGACCGAGACCGGGGGCCCGTTCCCGCAGGACGCACGCGAACAGCTCTCACGTGCCGTTCGCGCCGTTTTCGAGTCGTGGGAGAACCCACGCGCGCAGGTCTATCGCAAGGCGCACCACATTCCTGACGATCTCGGGACGGCCGTCAACGTCGTCCAGATGGTCTTCGGCAACAAAGGCGACCGCTCGGGCACGGGCGTGGCCTTCACCCGCGATCCGTCGACTGGCAGGCCGGGACTCTACGGGGAGTTCCTCGCAGACGCGCAGGGGGAGGACGTCGTCGCCGGGATTCGCACGCCACAGCCGCTCGCCGAGATGCAGCAGCACCTTCCGGATGCCTTCGAGGAGCTGACCGAGACGATGCGCCGGCTCGAGGAGCACTATCGCGACATGCAGGACATCGAGTTCACGGTCGAGGACGACAAGCTCTACCTCCTCCAGACCCGAAGCGCGAAGCGTACGGCCGCGGCGGCGCTCAAGGCCGCCGTGGACATGGTCGACGAGGGGCTGATCTCGCGCGAGGACGCAGTCGCCCGCATCGACCCGGACCAGCTCGACCAGCTCCTGCATCCGATGATCGATCCGGAGGCCGATTTCGAGGTGATCGCGCAGGGCCTGAACGCCTCGCCGGGAGCCGCGTGCGGCAAGGTCGTCTTCGACGCGGACGCGGCAGCTGAACGCGCAGCAGCGGGCGAGGACGTGATCCTTGTCCGCTGGGAGACGACGCCTGACGACATCCACGGGATGATCGCGGCCGAGGGAATCCTCACCGCACACGGCGGCATGACCTCCCACGCGGCGGTCGTCGCGCGCGGCATGGGCAAGCCGTGCGTCGCGGGGTGCGAAGCGCTCTCGGTCGACGCGAAAGCCCGCAAGGCGTCGTTGAACGGGCACGACCTCGGCGAGGAGGACGTGATCACAATCGACGGCGGCACCGGCCAGGTGATCCTCGGCGCGCTCGACCTCGTCCCTCCACAGATCAACGAAGACTTCGAGACGATCCTCGAGTGGGCCGACGGCCTGCGGCGCCTCAAGGTGCGGGCGAACGCGGACACGCCGGAGGATGCGGCCAAGGCGCGCGAGTTCGGGGCGGAGGGCATCGGCCTCTGCCGGACCGAGCACATGTTCATGGCCGAGGATCGCCTGCCCGTCGTGCGCGAGATGATCATGGCCTCCGGCGAGGAAGAGCGGCGCCGCGCGCTCGACACGCTGCTCCCGCACCAGCAGGCCGATTTCGAGGGCATCTTCGAGGCCATGGCCGGACTGCCGGTCACGATCCGCCTCCTCGACCCGCCGCTGCACGAGTTCCTACCGCCGCTGGAGGAGGCGACCGACGAGCGCATGCGCGACCGAATCCGCTCGCTCCGAGAGGCCAACCCGATGCTCGGTACGCGCGGCTGCCGCCTCGGCCTGATCTGGCCGGAGATCTACGAGATGCAGGTCCGGGCGATCGTGCGCGCGGCGGTCGCGGTCGAGGAGCGCACAGGGAATGCGCCGCTCGTCGAGATCATGCATCCGCTCGTCGGCTTCGGCGAGGAGCTGCATCGGCTGCGCGCGATCACCGTCGCAACCGCCGCCGACGAAAACGAGATCGAGTACCTCGTCGGGACGATGATCGAGCTCCCGCGCGCGTGCATCCGCGCCGACGAGATCGCCGAGCATGCCGACTTCTTCTCGTTCGGCACGAACGACCTGACGCAGACGGCGCTCGGCTTCTCACGGGACGACGCGGAGGGGAAGTTCCTGACGCGCTACCTCGAGGACGGGGTTCTCGAGCGGAACCCGTTCGAGATCCTCGACCAGCGCGGGGTCGGTGAGCTCATGCGCATCGCGGTCGAGCGGGGCCGGAGCGTGAAGGAGGGCCTCAAGATGGGCATCTGCGGCGAGCACGGCGGCGAGCCTTCGTCGGTCGCGTTCTGCCACCGGCTCGGCCTCGACTACGTGTCCTGTTCCCCCTACCGTGTCCCCCTTGCCCGCCTCGCGGCCGCTCAGGCGGCGCTGAAGGAGGCCGGCGTGGAGGCAGTAGCGGCAGGAGGCTAGCGGCCCCCGGCGAAAGCCCTTGACCGACCCCCGGCGCGGGGAGAATCGCGCCGACCCTCATCAAGGAGGTTTCAATGACGAACGTGAACTGGGAGCGCTGGGCCCGTGCGACCGGGATCGGCTTCGTCGTCCTCTTCGTCGTCGCGTTCGCGATCTACGGGAACCCGCCGAAGGTGAACGGCTCGGCCACGGACATCGTCAGCTTCTTCGACGGCCACCGTGGTCGCGTCCTCACGTCGATGATCATCTTCGGGATCGCCTTCCTGCTTCTCCTGTGGTTCATCGGTACGATCGCGAACATCCTTCGCGAAGCAGGTGAGGGCAGGATCGCTGCGACCACGATCGCAGCAGGCGGGGCATTCGTCGGTATTCAGGCCGTCTGCGGCGCGATCGCCGGCGGGCTCGCGCTCAACATCGCCGGCATCGGCGACGAGGGCATCGTGCGAGCCCTGAACACGTTGCTCTCGACCGGCCAGGTGATCAGCGCGTATCCCCTCGCGCTCATCATCCTCTTCGTCTCGACCGGCCTGAGCCGGGCGCAGATCATCACCGCGGACTGGCATCGGTACCTCGGACTGCTCGCGTCCGTCCTCGTCCTCCTTTACGGGACGACCTGGGCGACGACCGGCTTCTGGTCGGCGACCGGGGGCTACCTCTGGATCATGATCGTCGCGTTCATCGGGTGGACGCTGATCACGAGTTGGCTGCTCTACGCGCGGGCAACGGCCGAGGTCCCCGGCCGCGTGGCGGTTCCCACGACTTAGTCAGGAGTTTCGAGCGCGGCGTCCGTGACGGGCGCCGCGCTCAGGCCGTGAGAGCCTGGACGCGTAGGTAGGCAACCACGACACTGGCGACGCCGACCGCGACAAGGCCGGCGACACCCAGTAGCCCCGGACGCCCGTAGATCGCGTGCGTGCGGCCGAAGCGCGAGAGGGCGAGGGTTCCGAGCGCGCCTCCCGCGAGGCCGCCGAGGTGGCCACCGACGGAGATATTGGGGATCGCGAACGTGAACACGAGGTTGATCACGATCAGGCCGAACGCCTGCCCGCCGAGGACGTAGTTCCGCTGCGACTCGAGCACAAGCGCGGCGCCGAGGATCCCGAAGATCGCGCCCGAGGCGCCGACTGTGACCGCGTCCGGGCTGAAGATGAGCGCCCCGGCCGAGCCTGCCAGGCCGGAGACGAGGTAGAGCGCCAGGAAGCGTCCTCGTCCGATCGCCTGCTCGACCGGGGCGCCGACGATCCAGAGCACGAGCATGTTCAACGCGATGTGGAGCACGCTGCCGTGGAGGAAGGCTGCGGTGATCAGACGCCACCATTCGCCCTGGTCCAGCCCGCCGTGGACGTAGAGCGCGCCGCTGACGAACCAGGAGCCCGAGGTCTGGTTGAGGCTCGACCCCTGCGCGAGGCAAATCAGGTAAACGAGGACGTTGATCGCGATCAGCGCCTTCGTGACGAGCGCTCCGGTGCCCTCGAAGGATGCGCGGCGCACGCCCGCCGCCATGCGTGGGGTGCCCTGTCGGCGGCCAGCGTGATCCGGGCAGCGGATTCCGACCGGCGCGAAGACCATGCAGTCGGGGCAAATGCCGCGCCCGCACTCAGAGCAGGACACGCGAGTTTCCCGGTTCGGGTGCCGGTAGCAGGTCATCACCTCGGCCACGGCGGTAGCGTAGTGGCGCGATGCGCGTCCACGTCGCCTTTACCCCGGCGGAAGCGGCGAGGGCTCCTGTGGGCATCGTCGTGGACGTGCTGCGGGCGACTTCGACGATTGCCCAGGCGCTGGCTTCCGGCTACGAGCGGGTCTATTGCTGCGCCGAGATCGACGAGGCGCTAGCGCTGCGCGAGAAGCTGGGGGAGGGGCTGCTGGGCGGCGAGCGGACCGCGGTCAAGATCGAGGGGTTCGACGTCGGTGCCTCGCCGCGGGAGTTCGTGGGCGAGCCTCGCGCCGAGACGGTGATCTTCTCGACGACGAACGGCACGCGCGCGATCCTCCAGGGTGCTGCCCTGTGCGAGGAGGTGCTGCTGGGGAGTCTCCTCAACCTGAACGCCGTCGCGGCAGCCGCGCGCGAGCGCGGCGAGGATGTGGAGATCCTGTGCGCCGGCTTCCAGGGCGAGTTCGCGCTCGACGACGCCTACTGCGCCGGCCGGATCGTCCAGCTGGTCGGCGGCGAGCCGACCGACTCGTCCAAGGCAGCGGAGGCGATCGCACGCGCCTGGCCCGACCCGCACGAGGGCCTGCTGGCGCGCACATACGGCCCGCCGGGCCTCGAGGAAGACATCGCGTTCTGCGCGCAGGTGAGCGTGCTCGACGTCGTGCCGCGCCTGAACCGCATGGTCGACGGCGGCGCTGAGATCACGGCTTGACGGGGCCTTTTCTGCATCCGGTGGCAACCCCTAGGCTCGAGGCGCCCTTACACTCGCGGGCAGGTCCATGAAGATCGAGACCCTTCCCCTGCGCCAAGAACTCGAGGCGCTCTCCCGCCACTATCACCATCTCCAGGTCGAGCACCAGAACGCCAGCCCGGGGAGCTCGGTGAGGCGCCACCTCGAGGACAAGCTGCTGCGCGTGCGCGAGCGATTCGACCGTGTGCTCGAGGAGTGGGTGCCCGAGGAGGAGCTCCGCGAGGCCTGGCGCACCTATCTCGACCACCACGGCCCGGAGCCGGATGGCCCGCACGCCATCGAGCCCGTGGTCTTCCGCGGCCGCTCCGAGGTGACCGGCTCGATCGTCGAGATCCGCGGCTCAGGCGACGAGCTGCGGGTCGAGGTCGACGGGACACTCGTCGAGCGGGTTGCGGCCGAGGAGGACTTTGCATCCAAGGAGCCGGTTGTCACGTTCCGGCTCAACAATCAGGAGTTCGCGGAGATCTTCGCCGTCTCCGACGAGGCCCAACAGGCGCTCGCCGAGTTCCTCGACCGGGGCGAGTCGCCTCCCTGGGAGCACGCGTCAGAGCTGCTGGCGGACGGGCTGATCGACGTCCACTTCGCTCTGACGCCGCGAGGCCATCGCGCCCTGGCTCGCGCCTAAGCGGAAATTCCGGACGCTCGGCACGGAGATGACGGCGATCGTGGTCACCACGATCAGGCCGCGGTCACGGGGCATGCTCGGATCTGGGAGCTGATCGCGCTCCAGGCGTCGGCGGCGCCGCGGTCGCCTTCTACTCGCCGGCGTCGACGGGGCTCGTCCCGGAGACCGTTCCCGAGCGGCTGCTTCAGCAGGCGAACAGTTTTATGTCGATCGCCCGTTACGCCGCCTTCCCGGCCGGAGCCGCCGTCGGAGGAACACTCGTGGCGACGGTCGGTGCAGGCTATGCGCTCCTGCTCGACGGGGCGACCACGAGTAGAGCCCCCATGGCGGCGCGAACACAGAGGTCGCGGCGGAAGTTCCGCTCTCGTAGCACGCTCACGGGCAAATCATCGCAAGGCGTAGATTTCGATTCGACCCAGACTTGGAGGGAAAATGAACATCACGGTCATCGGCAGAGGAAACGTGGGCGGTGGGCTCGCGCGCCGCTGGGAGAGGGCGGGACACAACGTGACGGCTGTGGGCCGTGACGGCGGCGATGCGTCGGGAGCGGACGCCGTGCTCGTCGCGGTTCCGTCGAATGCGATCAGCGACGCGCTCAGCAAGGTAACCGGCCTCGGCGACCAGGTCTTCATCGACGCGACGAACGCGTTCAACGGCCGCAACGAGGAGTTCGACTCGCTCGCGCACGAGGTGAAGTCGCACGTGAGCGGGCCTGTAGCAAAATCGTTCAACTGCAATTACGCGCCGCTGTACGACCTGATCGACGAGCAGCGCGTGCCGCCGAGCGGCTTCTACGCCGCCGAGCCGGGCGCAGTCGAGGTGACGGAGCAGCTGATCCATGACGCCGGCTACGACCCGGTCTCAGCCGGCGGCCTCGGGAGCGCCCGCATGCTCGAGGACCACCTCGGCCTGATGATGGCGATCAGCGAGGGCATCGGCCGTTTCTTCTACCGGTACGCGAAGCCGGGCGAGCTGTAGGCGCCAGCCGCGTGGTAGTCGAGCCGATGGCCGAGTCGCGGCGGCGGGTGCGGCTGATCTTCGCGGCGCTGCTGCTCGTCCTGCTGCTCGCCTCGCTCGACCAGACGATCGTCTCGACGGCGCTGCCGACGATCGTCGGCGACCTCGGCGGGCTCAATCACCTCTCCTGGGTCGTGACCGCCTATCTCCTGACGGCGACGGTTGCCGGCCCGTTGTACGGGAAGCTCGGCGACCTTTTCGGTCGCAAGCTCGTCCTGCAGGCGGCGATCGTGATCTTCCTCGTCGGCTCCGCGTTGTGCGGCCTCGCACAGGGCATGACCGAGCTGATCGCCTTCCGCGCGCTGCAGGGGCTCGGCGCGGGCGGCTTGATCGTGGTCACGCTGGCCGTCGTGGGGGACATCTTCTCGCCGCGCGAGCGCGGCCGCTACCAGGGTTACTTCGGCGCCGTCTTCGGCGTCTCGACCATCATCGGGCCACTGCTCGGCGGTTTTTTCGTCGACAACCTGAGCTGGCGCTGGATCTTCTACGTCAACGTGCCGATCGGGGTAGTCGCGCTCGCCGTGATCGCAATCGCGTTCCGCACTCAAGCGAACCGCCTCCGCCATGACATGGACTACCTCGGCGCGGTGCTGCTTGCGGCCGCCCTGACGTCGATCGTCCTCTTCACGAGCCTCGGCGGGACGACGTGGGCGTGGGGTTCCTGGCAGATCGCGTCGCTCGTCGTCGCGAGCATCGTCCTGCTGCCGGCGTTCATCCTCGTCGAGCGGCGGTGCACCGAGCCGATCCTGCCGCTCTCCCTCTTCCGGGAGCGGACGTTCGCGGTCACGAGCGCCGTCGGGTTCATCGTCGGCTTCGCGCTCTTCGGCGCGGTCACTTTCCTCCCGCTGTACCTGCAGATCACGAAGGGATCGAGCCCGACGAGGTCGGGGCTCGAGCTCACGCCGCTGATGGCGGGCGTCCTCGTGACGTCGATCCTGAGCGGCAATCTGATCACGCGCTGGGGACGCTATAAACCGTTCCCGATCGCCGGCACGGCGTTGATGGCCGTCGGGCTCTTTTTGCTCTCGCGGCTCGAGGTCAGCACGCCGACGTGGGAGGTGCTGGGGAGCGGGGTCGTGCTCGGCCTCGGGCTCGGGATGGTGATGCAGGTGCTCGTGCTTGCGGTGCAGAACGCCGTCGACCCACGCAACATGGGCGTTGCGACCTCCGGCTCGACGCTCTTTCGCCAGATCGGCGGCTCGATAGGCGTTTCCATCTTCGGGACGATCTTCGCCAACCGTCTGGCCGCCGAGCTCGCCACGCGGCTGCCGGCGAACGCGCGCCTGCCGGGGGCGTCCAATCCGGCTGGAATCCGGGCGCTGCCGCCGACGTTGCGGTCGGCGTTCGAGCAGGCGTTCGCGGCTGCGCTGCATCCCGTCTTCCTGACGGCCGCCGGCGTCGCCCTGGTCGCGTTCGCGCTCGCCTGGCTGATCCCGGATCTGCGGCTCCGCGACACCGTCGCCGCATTGCCCGAGGTCCCGCCCGGGACAGAGCCGGAGACCGGCCATACGCAGCCGGCCTAGAGTCCGCGGCCGTTGAGAAGGGACTTCTTCGGCTGCCCGCTCAGTGGGAAGGCTCAACGCGCTGAACCGCGCCGATCGCCTCCATGATCGCCAGCCAGTCCCAGTTGACCCAGAAGTCGCTGATCTTGCCGTCTCGTACCTGGTACCAGGCGCTGGCAGTCGCCTCCCACCGGCGGCCCGTTGGAGCGATCCCACGGAACTCGCCCTTGTGGGTTCCGGTAGCGCTCACCCGGACGGCGACAAGGTCGCCTTCGGAGATCAATTGCTCAACAGTCATCTCTATGTCCGGAACGCCTGAACGGTGCCCGGAGCCATTTGCTTCAAGCTCTCGTTCGACACGAGCTCTTCGATGTTCGAGGGGTCGTGCTGAACAAAAACTTCTGCAATGAAACGCTGAACGACAGCCTTGTTTTCCTCGCTAGACACCGCAACCTCCGGATGGTGTTGGGCCGACCTTAACTTTACGTCGAGTTTTCTTTTTGCCTCTGCCCGAACGCGATGTCGTGGCCGTCCGATCCTGGACGCCGAACTCGCGAAAGCCGTGGGGGCGTCGTAATCACTTGACAAGCGAACGTGTGTTCGTGTAGAACATACGTTCGATGGTGGCATGCGTCTTGATTCCAGGCTTCGAGCTGCGGGCAGCGCTTCGCGCTCGGCCGAGGCTTGCTCTCCGTCCCGCGGCGCTCGCGCCCGCTGAGGGCGAGGAGCCGCTGCTCGGCCCGGTGACCGCCGCGGCCGAGGCGAAGGGGATCAAGCCGGGCATGCGCATGGGGGAGGCGCTTGCGACCTGTCCCGAGCTCGTCCTCGTCGAGCAGGATCCGTCCGCGGCCGAGCAGGCCTGGGAGGAGATCCTGAGGAGCCTCGAGGACTCGGGCTTCGAGGTCGACTCGGGTGACCTCGGCTGTGTCTATTTCGAGACGCGCGGGGTCGAGCGTCTCTACGGCGGCGTTGCGGCTGCGCTCGAGCGCGCCCTCGCCGCGGTCGGTTCTGCCTGGGATCCACGCGCTGGCGCGGCCGGGCGCCGGTTTGCCGCTCTCGCAGCGGCGAACGTCGCGCGTCCCGGGCAGGTCTTGATCGTTGCCGACGAGCGCACGCGCGACTTCCTCGCGCCACTGCCGGTCTCGCTGCTTCCCCTCGCTGAGCAGCGGCGACGCGAGCTCGAGGAGCTCGGCGTGCGCAATGTCGGTGAGCTTGCTGGGCTACCGGGCGGCGCTGTAGCCGAACGACTGGGGCCGGACGGGCGGCGCGCCTGGAGCCTGGCGAGAGGACGAGACCGCGGGCGTGTGCAGGGGAGACGGGCCCCTGCTGAGCTCGTCGAGACGCTCGAGTTTCCCGAGGCGATCGGCAACGAGCTCACGTTGCGACGCGCGCTCGCGGTCCTCGTCGAACGTCTCCTCGGGCGCTCGGAGCGCGGCGAGCGGTTCCTGCGGAAGGTGGCGCTGTCGGCGACGCTCGTCGGCGGCGGCAGCTGGCGGCGGACGTTGACGCTACGCGAGCCGTTCGCCGAGGCAGGACGCTTGCGAACGGCGCTCGGGCCGAAGCTGGCGGAGCTGCCTGCCCCGGTCCTGAAGTTGAAGCTCGAGGCGCTCGAGCTGACGGAGTCGACCGGCCAGCAGCTGGCGCTCGTCCGGCCCGAGGGCGACGAGCTTCGTGGGAAGCTGCGTGAGGGGCTTCGCCAGGTGAAGGCGAGCACCGGGGAGGGAGGTGTTTGCACGGTCGTCGAAGTGGCTCCCTGGTCGCGCATTCCGGAGCACAGAGCACTCCTCGTCGCGCGGGACGACTAAACGCTCCCCGGTCTGTCCTCGTCGAGGCGAGCTTCGACGGGACGCCGTGGAAAGTGAACCGCCGGCCGGTAGCGCTCGTCCGTGAGGAGTGGCGCGTCGTCGATCGCTGGTGGACCAAGGAGCCGGTGCACCGGCGCTACTTCGACGTCGTCCTGGAGGGCGGCGAGAACTCGGTCGTCTTCCGGGACGAGGAAGCCGGCGGCTGGTTCAGCCAGCGCGGAGTCTGATGGCCGTGTCAGCCAGGCTTGGCCACTTGCTCTCGTGAGCGGCCGGCACCTGGACCCACTCCTTGAAGGGCCGTCCTCTGCTGGACGGGTCGAACAGCCTGGCGCCGTCGAGTCCGAGGGCCTTCTCGTGCTCCGCAGCGTCGGGGAGCTTGAAGACCATCTCGCCGCTCGAGGCGTAGCCGATCACCATCTTGCCGCCGGCCTTGATGCAGGGCATCCCCATCATCTGGCTGAGCTCGACGTTCGGGTCGCGGGCCGCAAGGTCGTCGGCGATCTCGTCGTAGCGGGCTCGCGGGTTCATCTAGTCCTCCGTTCGTGCTCGCTCGCGCACGCCCGCGAAGAAACGGGCCCCGGGC
>Ga0307302_10000391_pt1 | contig 19665 bp, 22 predicted proteins | sample ER_DNA_183_FD_194490 | JGI IMG/M metagenome (GOLD analysis project Ga0307302, IMG submission 194490) | Bulk soil microbial communities from the East River watershed near Crested Butte, Colorado, United States - ER_DNA_183 | ecosystem: Environmental > Terrestrial > Soil > Floodplain | place...
GGAACCTCCCGGTTCCCCCAGACCCCCTCCCCTCGTCCGCTTCGCGGACAGGCGGCTTACGCCGCCTGGGACTGGTCCTTCCTGGAGGACGGCGCCCTGGCGCTGGACAGCTCCGAGGCATGGGAAGAACCGCCACCCTCACCGCGGCTCGCTTTGTTGCAAATACGGGCCTCGGCGGCCGCTTCGGAATTGCAACACCGAGGGACCTCGGTTACGGTGCCCCGCATGCCCCCGCCCCGCGCCCCCGGGCAGGCGCGTCGAACGTCGAAGGCTCGAGCGGCGGCGAGACGAAGAGCCCGGCGAATCGCCGGCCTGATCGCAGTTTCGATCGCGCTCATCGTCACGTTCCTGCTCACCGCCTTCGGCTCCGGCTCGCCCTCGCCGACCCCGCAGACGCGGCCCGCCTCGGCCAACCGGTTCCTGCCGGCCGGTCAGCCGCGACCGCAGGTGGTCGCGCTCCGCGGCTCGCTCCGGGTCCAGCTGCCGATCGACCAGAGCCGGGTGACCGCGATCGGCTATCACGCGGCCGGCGGCGGGGCGCTCGCGCTGGAACCGGTCGGGCGGCAGGCGAACGAGGGGCTCTTCGCGCGAGTCGCTCGGAAGCTCTTCGGCGGCGGCGAGCACGGGTTGACCTACTACCAGCTCGGTGGCGACGAGGGCCCAAGCACAGCGGCGCTGGACGTCGGGGCCGCGGTGGGCACCGACGTCTACGCCCCGGTCGACGGCACGATCGTCGGCGTCACGCCTTACACCCTCCGCGGCAAGACGTACGGCGCGCGGATCGACGTACAGCCCACCAGCGCGCCCGCCCTCGTCGTCAGAGTCACGCATCTGCGCCCGGATCCCGCGCTCACAGTCGGCTCATCGGTGGCGGCGGGCATCTCGAAGATCGGGACGATCATCGACTTTTCCGACGTGGAGAAGCAGGCGCTCGCGCGGTACACCCAGGACGCAGGGAATCACGCCTCCTTCGAGGTGCACCCCGCGGCTAGCTTGGCCATACCCTGAGGCTCCTCTTCGTCGCAGACGTGAACGGACGCCCGGGTCTCCGCGCGGTGGAGGAACGGCTGCCCGCCCTTCGCGAGGAGCTCGACCTCGATTTCGTCGTCGCCAACGGCGAGAACGCAGCCGACGGGCTCGGGATCACGCCGAAGCTCGCCGACAGGCTCTTCGCCGCCGGCGTCGACGTGCTCACACTCGGGAACCACGTCTGGCGGCGGCGCGAGATCGTGCCCTACCTCTCCGGCACAGACCGCCTCATCCGCCCCGCGAACCTCTCGGCCGAATCACCGGGCCGAGGCCTCACCGTCGCGCCTGCACGCAACGGAACGCGCGTGGCGGTGGTCAACATGCTCGGCGACCTCTTCCTGCAGCCGGCGGTCAGCCCGTTCGAGATGGTCGACGAGCTGGTCGAGGAAGCCAGCCGCGAGACGCCGGTCGTCCTCGTCGACTTTCACGCAGAGGCGACGAGCGAGAAGGTGGCGATGGCGCGCTACCTCGACGGGCGAGTGACCGCAGTCTTCGGCACGCACACGCACGTGCAGACGAACGACGCACGCGTCCAGCCCGGCGGCACGGCAGCGATCACCGACGCCGGGATGACAGGTCCGCATGACTCGGTGATCGGGGTCGTCGCCGAGAAGGCGATCCAGCGCATGCGAACCGGGATGCCGGTCAGGTTCGAGACTGCCGAGGGCGACGTGCGCCTCGAGGGCGCGCTCGTCGAGTGCGATGGCTCAGGCCGCGCGACGAGCTGCGAGGCGATCCGGATCCCGATCGCTTAAAGGATCCCGATCGCTTAAAGGATCCCGATCGCTTAAAAGTACGGCCAGCACTCCTACGAGCACGAGGTCGCGCAGGAAGACGAGCCACGACGGAAGGGCCGCGAAGTGCAGGGCCAAGTCCCAGTAGCGGTACGGAAACCAGAGCTGCGTGAGCACGAGGGCCGCGGCCAGCAGCGCTGACCCCGCGAGCCCACGCCGGCCGCGGACGAGCGGAACGACCGGGATCAGCCAGATCAGGAACTGCGGCGAAAGCACTTTGCCGAGCGCCACGAAGGCGACAAGGGCGGCCGCGCTCGCCTGCAGCAACCGCTCTCGTCCGGCGGGACCGCGCGCGAACAGGATCCAGACGGCCAGCAGGGCCGCGACCTGAAGGATCGTCTGCGTGACGGCCAGCGCCTCCGCCGTCGTTCCAGCGAGATTCTGCGAGCCGTGCCCCGAGCTCATCGTGATCGACGTTCCAAACAGCTGGTGCGCAGCGAGCAGGAGCCCCGAGCCCAGGCTCTCGATCTGGAGCGGGCGGTCGGCCTGGTTCGAGAGGCTGTCCCAGACACCGCCGGGGGCGAGCACGAGGAATGGCAGAAACGCGAGCACCACGACCGCGGCAAGGAGGCCTCCGCAGACAAGCGCCTCCCGCCTGCCGGATCGCCGCCAGACGTAGACGAGCGCCAGCGGGACGAGCACCCCGGGGTAGAGCTTGGCCGCGACGGCGGCCCCGAGCGCCGCATGGCCGAGCCGCAGTCGGCCCGCGACGAGCGCGGCGAGCGCTCCTGCTGTGAGGGCCGCAGGCCAGAGGTCGAATCGGGAGAGGACAACAGGGCCGAGCGCGAGTGGAGCGAGGGCCGCGAAGCCGAGCGCGCCCAGTAAACGATTGCGTCGCACGCCGAGTGCGACGAGGACGATCGCCATGCAGACGACCATCGCCTCGCCGAGGAACGCCATCAGTGCCTCGAAGCGGACGCGGTAGGTCTCGGAGCCCGCGTCGCCGAGCGCCGGGATCAGGAAGATTGGAAGCGCCCCGGGCGGATACTCCAGCGCGAAGTCGCGGTATGGAACGCGGCCGTCGTCCATAGCCGAGCCGTAGCGCTCGTAGATGGGGGTGTCGACGATCGGGTGGTGCGTGAAGAAGCCGCGGTGAAGCACGCCCCAGGCAACCAGGAAGAGCGCGACCGCGACGAGCGTCGCCGCGACCGCGAAGTTCCAGCCATCGGCCGAGCCGGCAGAGCCTTCTAGGGTCGGAGTCGCCAAGTCGACTCCTCAGTCAACCGGCCGGGACGAGCTCACGGGCAGGGCGGTCACTCTCAATGTCCGGCTGGTCGCCCCGGCGAGCGCGGGGGGCGAGGACGACGAAGACGGCGAAGGGGAAGAACCAGGGGATATAGAGGTAGAACCAGTGCGTGATCGTGAGCTCGAACCCGATGAGCAGCGCCGCGGTCAGCGCAGCCAGTTGGAGCGGGGTCTTGCGCCGCGGGAGGAAATAGCAGACGACCGCACCGAGCACGAGCATCCCGATCACGACCTGCTGAAGCCAGCCGAGATCCGGGATCCCTGCCGCGTAGTACTGGCCCCAGCCCCAGATCGAAAACGGCGAATCGCGGCCCACCTGCCAGCCGAAGGTTCGATCCCAGAAGACCCGAGCCGCGTGGGCGGGATTGGGCTCGAGCAAGAGGATCGCGAAGGCAGCCAGGGTGGCGACGGCGAATCCGCCTGCAAAAGACGGCTTTCCACGCCAGCGCTTGGACTCCGGATAGCCAGCCCAGAGGGGGATAAGCAGCAGCGCCGCGAACTTCGTCCAGCCGGCAAGCGCGAGGAACGCTCCGCGTGCGAAGGATGACGTCACGAGCCAGAAGCCGAAGATGAGGAGCACGGGCATGATCGCGTCGTTCGTGTTCGAGCTCGAGACGTACTGCGTGAAGGGATAGGCGGCCCAAGCAAAGGGGAGGAGGACCGCAAGCGTCGCCCCTCCAAAACGCCGACCGATCAGGAACATGCCCAGCAGTGCGAGCAGGTCGAAGGCGACCGCGGTCGCATGCGCTGTGGGCAGCTTGTCCCAGTAGCCGCTCCAACCGAGCGCGAGAAACGCCGGGACGTAGGCCTCATAGGCGACAGGCCCGTAGGTGTCGCCGCGCTCGTTCGCCGACTCGCAGCGCCCGTTCGTCTGGATGCGCTCGCGGATCTCGCCGTCGGCAGCCGTCGGCCCGCATGGCTTCAGGCGGTCCTCGATCGGCATGTGCCCGAAAGGAGACTCCCCATGCGCGATGCGGTCGGCGCCGATGACACCGGCGTACCCGACGTCGATGACGTTGGAGTTCCGCACGTTCAGCCCAACCCTGAAGCCCACGAGGAAGACCGTCGCCGCCGCCAGCAACCAAAGCGGCCAGACCGGCCGGGCCGTGTTTGGCCCGCCCCGCCAGGTGATCCAGGCCATTCGCCCCAGCAGGTAGAGGAGCGGCGGGTAGGCGAGCGGCACGCTGGTGAAGATGTCGCCGCGGTTGAAGAACCACAGCGAGACCGAGAACGAGAGCAGAACGAGCAGGTCGAGGTTCCGCAGGCTGAGCGGGCGGCGGAGATTGCCGAGTCCGAGGAGGAAGACCACGCAGAGGGCCAGCCAGACGACCGGGCTGTTGATCTCCTTGCCGCCGAACGCCCCCGAGGAGCCGCGGGCCATCTTCCAGGCGACCTGGGGCCCGGTCCAAGCTTCTGTGACGGCCCCGGTCCCGTCGTCGACGCGCCCGACGGCGATCTCTCCCGCGGAGCCCCACCAGACGGCGATCTTCCAGTCCTGACGCTGCTTGTCGAAGGTCGCGTCCGTGACGCGTTCGCGACTCGGGTAGCGGTCGAGCCAGTTCGCGACCTTGTCGTTGCGAAGAAAGATCGCGGTCGCGCGCTCCTTGCTGAGGCGCGCACGCGGGGCAACGGGCGCAAAGGGCGTCTGGACGAGCCGGCCCCGGGAGTCGTACACCGGTCTCGTCGCGGTCGTCGCGGCTCGGGCCGATGGAGCGAAGACGGCGAGGGCTAGCAGGGCGAGGGCGACCCGCCTCAACAGGAGGGATCGGCGAAACCTGGCTGTGCCGCCGGGCCGCGCTGCTCGCCCCGAGGCGGTGTCCTCAGTCGCCCCAATGCTGAAAAGCATTGGGGCTCCCTGCGTCCTTGCCTCGGAACGACCATCGCACCCCGGCGACGAGCAAGGTTCCGCCAATCCCTCCGCTCCTAGCGGCGCCTAAAGGACCAGAGCTTGTTGCCCACGAAGTTGATCGGCGTCACGAGCACGACGGCGATTGCTTGCGCCACGACCTTGCCGATCCCGGCTGCGACGAACCCGGTGAGTAGCAGCTCGTTTGCGCCGAGGGCGAGCAACGAGATGACGAAGAAGCGGGCGCCCTGGTAGGCGATGTGGCCGCGCTGGCCGCGAAACGTCCAGAGACGGTTCCACGTGTAGTTGTTCGTGACTGCGACGAGGAACGAGCACGCGGCCGCGAGGTTGTAATGGAGGCCGGCTCCTATGAGCGCCGAGTAGACCGCGAGGTTGACCGCATAGCCGACGGCTCCGACCGTGCAGAACTTCGCCAGCTGCACCCAGTTGTGCGGCCGGCGTAGGGCACTCGTCGCCCGCTCTCGGACGGAAGCGATCGGCGGAGCGGCGGCTGCAGGCTCGTTGGCCATCAGTGCCCGATCCAGTAATGCCGCCGAGCATCTGGGTCGCGAGCACCAAGCCAGAGGCCGCACTCGCCCGCGGCCAAGGCTAGAAGCCTTGGCAAGGGCGAGGGTGGGCTCTGGCGCAGCGTGATCGCGGGCCAGAAGCCGGCATGTATTGCTGGATCGGGCACCGGCGCGAGCGTAGCAGCGACCTAGGAGTACCTACCCGGGGGAGCGCAGAGTGCGACCGTGAGAGCGATAGAAGTCGAGCTGCTCGCTCTCGAGCATCATCAGGGGTGACTCGATCTCCACGTCGTCATGCACCTGAGCCGTCGCCAGGGGCAGGAACCGGTGCTCGCCGTCGCGGCAACGGACGTCGAAGCCGACGGGCCGCTCGCCGGCTTCGTCGAGGATCACGTCGACGACGCGGCCGAGCTCGATTCCGCGCATGACGACTCGCATGTTGAGGAGGTCGACGTCATTCATCTGCCGCCCCATTGTGCCCACGCGCGACTGAGCAGAAACCCGACTAGCGGATGGAAAAGCCTCCTTCGCCCTCGGGCTCGGTCCAGGCCACCTCGACCTCCTCGACTCGGGCCCCGCCCGGCCCGCGCCGGCACCAGTCGACCATCGACTCCACTCGCTCGTCGTCGCCCTCGAAGACAGCCTCCACGGTTCCGTCGGGAACGTTTCGGACCCAGCCGGCGAGCCCCAGCGAGCGGGCCCGGTCACGGGTCTCCGCGCGGAAGAACACGCCCTGCACGGACCCCTGGACGATCACCTTCGCCCGCTTCAATCTTCGAATCCCTCCTCCCCGACGAGCGGGACGAACCGGCACGGGACCGAGCGGACGATCGCCGGGCCCTCCGGGCTGCGCACGATGACCTCGAGGCGCTGGCCCCAGCGGCCGCCGACCGGCACGACCAGGCGCCCGCGCGGCTCGAGCTGCTCGTAGAGCCGGCGCGGCAAGCCGGGCGCGGCCGCGGCCACCGCGATCGCCTCGAACGGCGCCTCCTCCGGCAGGCCGAGCGTTCCGTCGCCGACGTGGACGTGAACCTGCTCGTAGCCGGCGGCGGCGAGATTCGCGCGCGCCTGCTCGGCGAGCTCAGGAATCCGCTCGATCGTATGCACGTCCGCGCCGAGCTCGGCGAGCACCGCCGCCTGATAGCCCGAGCCGGTGCCGACGTCAAGAGCGCGCTCATCTCCGGTGAGCGAGAGCGCTTCGCAGATCCGGGCGACCATGTAGGGCTGGGAGATCGTCTGCCCGTGCCCAATCGGGAGCGCCGCGTCGGCGTAGGCGCGATGTCGCTCGCCTTCCGGAACGAACAGCTCGCGCGGCACGCGCTCCATCGCCTCGAGCACACGCTCGTCGACGATGTCTCTCGCTCGAAGCTGGTCTTCGACCATCCGCAGCCGTGCGCCGCGAAGAGCGTCCTCAGCTTCCATCTAAGGCACCGCTTGCGGTGCCGCCATCAGGGCGCACGGGCTCTGCCCGTGCGCCCGTCTGAACCGACCGGTCGAGTCAAGTGGGCTCAATCGGGAACGCCTCCAGGCCGAGGTGTCGAAGCACGAGAGGCGCGACGTCGACGATCCGTGCCGGGGGCGAGCCAAGCCCGACGGCGAGCATCGGGACCTCGGAGTCGCCGCGCTCGAGCGAGCCGTGGCTGCCTCCGCCGACGTGGTGGCGCCCGCCGAGGTCGGCGAACTCGACTCCGGGCGCGGCCGAGACGATCACGTCGCCTGCGTTCGGGTTCGCCAGTGCGCGCCAGGCGCGCTCGAACGCGTCCGGCTGCGAAAGGACGTCCACGTCGCCGGCGGTTCGCCAGCCGTCTCCGTCCGGCGCGAAGCGAAGCTCCTCTCCACGCCGCCTCGCAACGGCGTCGCCGCCTTCGCGGAAGAGGACGACGTGCGGATCGCGGTCGAGCCTCTCGGCCAGCTCCCGCGGCTCTGCGGCGCATCCCGGGAGCCGGTACACCATGCCCGCCCGGTTGGACGCCGTGACCGCGAGCTCGGCGCGCCGGCCGTTGCCGGGCCGGAAGAGCCGGAACCCTGCGAAGGCGTCCTCGAGCCGGGCCGCCTCGGAGACGTGCGTCTGCCCGTGGTCCGAGCAGAGGAGCACGTCATACCTATCGAGGAACTCATTGGGCCCACCGGCGGCCTCGAAGAGCGACCCGATCGCCCGGTCGGCCCGAGTCAGCGCGGCGTGCGCGCCCTCCGGCCCCGCCGCGTGCGAGGCGAAGTCGTAGTCCGGGAGATAGAAGACGAGAAAGTCAAACCCGTCACGCGTAACGAGCCAGCGCCCGACGACCCCGGCGTACTCGTCGACCGATCCGCGCGCGCGGGTGCGAATGGCGAGTGGAGCGCCGGTGACGTCCGACTCGAAGAGGTTGTAGTAGAAGAAACGACGAGGCCCGAAGGCAGGCCGGGCGAGGCCCGGAACGGTCGGAGCGTGCCTCGTCGGCCCGCGGTAGCAGACCATGTTCACGGCCGCAGTTACAAGGCCGGCGCCCTCGAGCGCCTCGAAGAGGGTGACGGCTCGGGCCGAAAGGTGCTCCTGGTTCATGTTGAAGACGGCGTCGCGCATCGCGCGAGTCGTCCCGGCTGCCCGCACGGCGCCGAACGACGAGCCGTACTCCACGAGCCGCTGCTCCCCGCGGTGGTACCAGACGAGGTGCGGGATCTCGTGCACATCCGGATGGGCCCCGGTTGCGAGCGACGAGAGGCAGACGGGTGTGAGCGAGGGGAACGTCGTGATCGCGCGCCGGTACTCGCCGTGCTCGCTCAGGAAGCGAAGCGCCGGGACGTCCTCGCGCTCGACCGCCTGCTCGAGCATCGCGGGCGTCAGGCCGTCGATGACGATCAGGACGAGCTTCCGAGCGGCCATGAGGCTAGTCGCGCGCGAGACTGCGGAGCCCGGCGTAGCGTTTGCCGCCGCGGCGGCGCAGGCGGGCGCCGAGAGCCGGCAGGACGACCGCTTCGACGTAGCCGACGCCGGGAATGAAAGCGAGCGCGGCGACGAGAACGGCGCCGAGAGCCACGAGCAGCCCGGTCGCGATGCGCGTGCCGCCGCGGCCGAGAGCGCCGCGCACGAGCTCCAGGGCTCCGGCCGCCCCGAGCAGCCCGCCCACTCCCCCACCGGCGGCCTCCTCCGCGTCGGCGAAGACGATCCCGAGCGCAATCCCGACAGCCGCGGCGAGGAAAGGAGCCGCCAGGCTCATTCGGCGGCCGGCGAGCCAGGCCGCGGCCATGATGCCCAGTGCGACCCCAAGGCCCGCAAAGACCCCGACGGAGTACCAGTCCCCCATCGTCTTCAGTGTAGTGCGAAGGCGTTTCGCGCTCCCCCGGCCCGGGAAAGCCAAGCTCGATGACCGGCCCTACCGGGGGGTCCGGCGGCAATCGCCGGAATCTCCTCGTCTTCTTCTCCGCGTGGCGGTCCGGGCCTGCTCGGCGCATGGACAGCCTGCTCGCGCACCTTGCGCGGAAGGAGCGGCATCGGCTGCAGGTGGCGCGAGTGGACGTCGATCAGCAGCCCGAGCTCGCGAAACGATTCAATGTGCGCCGGGTGCCCACGCTCGTGCTCTTGCAGGGCAGGCGGGCCGTGGCCAGGCTCGAAGGCCGGGCAAACGCCGCCCAGATCGAACAACTGGTCGAGCCGCACCTAGAAGGGTCAAAATCCGGCGGAGGGCCAACCTCCGTAGGTCCGAACGACAATCGACGGGAGGAAGAGCATGCGTAAGCTTGCGATGGTGGTTTCGTTGCTGGCCGCTACGGGTCTGCTGCTCGTTGTCGCCGCGGCGCTGGCCGACAGAGGCGGGAATGGTCGCGGCAACAACCTCGGGGCCAATCTGAGCGGGTACCAGGAGACGCCTGCGGAGTCGACGCCCGGGCACGGCAGCCTTCGGGTCCGCGTCGTCGGCGGAAACACGATCCATTACACGCTTCATTACGAGGGCTTCGAGGCGGCAGAAGGGAGCACGCTGTTCGCGCATATCCACTTCGGGCAGCGCGGCGTGGCCGGCGGAGTCGCCGCGTTCCTCTGCGGCGGCGGGGACAAGCCCCCCTGCACGCCCACCGAGGGCACGTTCGAAGGCGACATCGACGCAGCTGACGTCGTCGGGCCGAACGGTCAGGGAATCGCGCCCGGCGAGATGGTCGAGCTGCTCCGGGCGATGCGCAAGGGGCTTACGTACGCGAACGTCCATACGACCCTCAACCCGGCCGGCCTGATCCGCGGCCAAATCGATCGCGGACATGGCCACGGGCGAGGGCGCGGCAACCGGTAGACGACCACACTGCTGAGCAAGCGAGAGCCCGGTTCGCCGCCGGGCTCTTCGCTTTAGGACCTAGCTCTCTGGAGCCGCGCGATGACCGCGAGCCCGAACTCCGCTGCGCGCGCCCCGTCAACGACTCGGTGGTCGAACGTAACCGCGATATGGCCGACTTGCCCGACGTCCAGCTCGTCGTCGCGAACGACCGGCCTCGGTCCGATTCGTCCGATGCTCAGGATCGCCACTTCCGGGTGGTTCACGATCGGTGTCTGAAAGAGGCCGGCGAGCTTGCCCGCGCTCGTCACTGTGAAGGTCGAGCCCCGCAGCTCCTCGGGCTTCAGCGTGCCGGCCCGGGCCCCTTCGGCGAGGCGCTCGACCTCGGCCGCGAGCTCGTCGATCGACGCTGTCTCGCAGTTTCGGACGACAGGCACGACGAGCCCCTCGTCGGTCTGGACAGCGACACCGAGGTCGTAGCGCTCGAGATAGACGACCTCGTCACCTTCGAGCCTGGCATTCAGCTCGGGAAACTCCTGCAGCGCCTCGGCACACGCCTTGAGCACCGTTGGCACGAGGAGCTTCAGATCGACAGCGCCGAAATCGCACTCCTCGACCCAGGTCACCGCCGGCACCTCCCGGTGCGCGCGCGCCATATGCTCGGCGATCAGCCGGCGCACACCACGGAGCGGCTCCCGCCGCCCTTCCGCGGGCTCTCCTGGACCCACCGCACGGCGAACGTCCTGCTCCGTGATCCGTCCCTGTGGGCCAGTTCCGGCGAGCGAACCGAGGTCAACGCCGAGCTCCTGCGCGAGTCGGCGCACGAGCGGCGTCGCCCGGACCTTCGTCGTTTCCTGCTGGGGTGCCGGTTCGGAGCGCGGTTGTTCTTCGCCCGCCGCGCCGTCCCCGCCGATGACGACGAGCACGGTTCCGACTGCCACGACTTTGCCCTCCTCGACGAGGATGCTCGCGACCTTGCCTGCCGCAGGGGATGGAATTTCGACGGTCGTCTTGTCGGTCTGGATCTCGACGAGCGGCTGGTCCTCTGCAACCTCATCGCCTTCGGACACGAGCCAGCGGGCGACCTCACCCTCCGTCAGGCCCTCACCGAGGTCGGGCAGCTTGAACTCGTACGCCACGGCGGCGGAATCTACCGGGAGGACTGGGTGGGACGTCGCTCGTTGTCGGGGTGCGATGGTCGTTCCCCGGGTAGGACGCAGGGAGCGCCAATAGCTGAAGCTATTGGCGCGACTGAGGACACCGCCTGGGGACAAGCAGCGCGGCCCGACGACTCAGCCGATGTCCCGCCCAGTCCTCCGGGGCCGTCCCACCCAGGCGTCGGCGGGAGCGATGAGAACCCGCAGGCCGCCTTCGAGCCGCCAGAGGGAGATCGCCTGCTCGTCACCCGCGAGCGTGGGCGCGGACTCGCGCGGGACGTATCCAAGCTGGAGCGTGCGGTCCTCGTTCCAGATGCCGACCGCGTTCCGATCGTGCTCGTTCTCGGGCTCCGGAACGAGGGCCAATGTCCGGCCGGGATCGAACGAAGGGTGCTCCAGGGACTCAATGCGAAACGACACTCCGGCAACGGGCACGACTAGGACCCGAGGGTCCTCCCAGCGCACGATCTCGCCCGTCGCCGCGTCGCGCAGCCGGTAGCCCGACTGGGCGCGTTCGAGCAGGAGGCGAAGGCGCTCGCTCAGAAGTCGAGCAGCTTCTCCACCGCGTCGACGACTCGCTCCACCGACGGCATGTACGCGTCCTCGATCTGCCAGTACGGGTAGGGCACGTCGTACCCGGTCACGCGGAGCACGGGCGCTTTCAGGTCGAGCATCGCCTTCTCGGCCAGGATCGCCGCCAGCTCGGCTCCGTAGCCTGCCGTGCGCGGCGCCTCCTGGATGATCACGACCCGGCCGGTCTTGCCAGCCGCCGCGAGCAGAGCCTCCTCGTCGAGCGGCTTCAACGTCCTGATGTCGAGGAGCTCCACGCTCGCCCGACCTTCGAGTGCGTCCGCGGCCTGCTCGGCGAGCGGCACCATCGCGCCGTAGGCGACGAGCGTGACGTCGTCTCCTTCCCGCACCGTCCGGGCCTGACCAAGCGGGACGACGTGCTCGCCCTCCGGCACCTCGCCGCGCATCGTCCGGTAGTGGAGCTTCGGCTCGAAGATGACGACGGGATCGGGGTCGCGGATCGCCGCCGCGAGCAGCCCCTTGGCGTCGCCCGGGGTGGACGGGATCGCCACTTTCACCCCCGGCGTGTGCACGTAGTACGCCTCGGGCGAGTCGTCGTGCAGCTCCGGTGCGCGCACGCCGCCGCCGTACGGCATCCGCACAGTGAGCGGAAAGCCCATCTTCCCGCCGGTCCGCCAGCGATAGCGCCCGACGTGGGTGATGAGCTGGTCGAGGGAGGGGTAGCTGAAGGCGTCGTACTGCATCTCGCAGACGGGACGGAAGCCCGCCATGCAGAGCCCCACCGCCGTGCCCATGATCCCTGCCTCGGCGAGCGGAGTGTCGACGCAGCGATCCGGGCCGAACTTGTCGCGCAGCCCCGCGGTCGCGCGAAAGACGCCACCGGCGCGGCCGACGTCCTCGCCCATGACCATCACGTCCTCGTCGCGCGCGAGCTCGACGTGGAAGCAATCGTTGATCGCCTCGACGAGCGTCAGCTCATTCACCAAGGACCCTCCTCAGCTCGGTGAGGTCGGTCGCAAACGACGCGGGCGGATCGGCCAGCGCATGCTCGAAGAGGAGCCCGGGGTCGGCCGGCGGCTCCGCCTCCGCAGCCGCGATCCCGTCGCGCATGGCCTGCTCGGCCTCAGCGCGAATGGACTCGGCCATCTCGTCCGTGAGGATCCCGGCCCGCCGTAGATAGCCCTCGTAGCGGCCGACGCATTCGGTCTTCTTCTCTGCCTCTACCCGGTCGAGATCGATGTAGGCCTTCGGATCGTCCGCCGTCGCGTGCGGAGCGCTGCGGTAGGTGACCGCCTCGACGAAGGTCGGCCCGTCGCCTGCCCTCGCACGCTCGACCGCCTCGCGGGTCGCCTCGTAGACGGCCAGGATGTCGGCGCCGTCCACGCGCACCCCGGGCATCCCGTAGCCGACGGCCTTGTCGGCGAGCGTCTCGGCTGCGGTCTGCGCCTCGAGCGGCGTCGAGATCGCCCACTGGTTGTTGTTGCAGAAGAGCACAAGGGGCGCGCGCATTACGGCCGCGAAGTTCGCGCCCTCGTGGAACGCGCCCTCGGATGTTGCGCCGTCGCCGAAGTACGCGATCGCGCAGGCGCTCTCACCGCGCAGGCGCTTGCCCCACGCGAGGCCTGCGGCATGGGGCACGTGCGTCGCGATCGGCACGCAGATCGAGGCCACGTTGTAGTCGAGCGGATTCCACCATCCGGCCGGGTGACCGCGCCACCAGGAGAGCACGGTCGCCGGCGGCATGGCGCGGAGGAGGCCGATCGCCGACTCTCGGTAGCTGGGGAAGATCCAGTCCGCGTCCTCCAGCGCGTAGACGGAGCCTGCCTGCATCGCCTCGTGGTTCCAGAAGATCGCATACGTGCCGATCCGACCCTGGCGGTGGTAGACGACCGAGCGCTCGTCGTAGGTTCGGAGGAAGACGAGCCCGCGATAGAGCTCGACGAGATCGTGGTCGGAAAGCCCCTCGACCTCACCGTCGGGAACCGCATCTCCGTCGCCGATCACGCGCCGCAGATCGCGCTCAGCAGGGACAACCTGAGCCATTAGGCTCTCGAATCTACCTCAGAGGCAGAGCTACGGACGAGCACGCCCAACAGGGCGAGCGCGCCGATGACAGCGGCGACGCCCAACGCCTCGAGCACGGCGCCGCCTCCGCCCCCGGCCGCGGCCAGGACGAGCACGAGCGCGGCAACCGCCGCCGCCCCTCCGCAGATCACGACCAGGTAGGCCAGCCGGCGGAGTGGAAGCTCAGGATCGCTCCAGGCCTCGAGACGCGGTTCGATCGACCAGAAGCCGAGCTCCGCGACGAGGATGAACGCCGCCGCGTAGGCGGGCGTCAGCTCGTCGAGGGCGGATCCCTGCTCCGCAAACCAGACCGCGTATTCGCCGCCGAGTGCAGCGAGCCCCCACCCGACACCGGGGCCTGAGCGCGAGACGAGGGCCACGGCCAGAATCGCCAGCGCCACCGCGCCCACCCCGAGGGCAAGGCGCTGCAGGCGAACGTCCTGGGCTGCCGGATACGCGGCGAGCCCGGCGGCCGCCGCGAAGGCCGCGAAGCCGGTGGCTACGCGCGCACGACTCGGGCGTGGCGCCTGAATCCCCGCACCTCCTCGATGACCGCCGCGATCGGTACACCCTCGTGCCATTCGACGATCGCCACGCCGAGCGCCGCGTATCGGGACCGCAATGCGTCCCGCCGCAGCCGCCACAGCCGGAGCGCGAGCTGTCCCGTCTCGCTCACGTCCTCCTCGATGAACGGGAAGGGCGACAGCTCGAGCACGGCCAAGTCGAAGCCCCGAGCACGCAGGTCCATGAGCGCTCCGATCGCCCGCTCGTCGAGCAGCGGGCTGAGCGCGATCACCAGCGCGCGCGGCGGCAGCGTCCGCGTCGGGATCACGTCGAGGTCCTTCCACGCGTAGCTGAGCGCGATCTCGGCGTCGAGCAGGGAGTCCACGATGCGGTAGAGCTGGGTCATCCCGCTGGAGACCGTCAGCCAGTTCAGTACCCCGCCGAACGAGACGAGCCCGACACGGTCTTTCTCCTTCAGATAGTGCGAGGCCAGCGTCGCCGCCGCCCGAACGCCGAGGTCGAGCGTGCCCATGCCCGCCTTTCTCGCCTCCGCGAACGTGTCGAGGAAGATGACGACGTCGGCGTTGCGCTCCGGGTGCGCTTCGTTCACCCAGGGTGCGCCGCGGCGAGCGGTCGCCCGCCAGTTGACGCGTCGCACACGGTCGCCGGGCGTGAACGGCCTGAGGTCGGCGAACTCGATCCCTTCGCCGCGGGTGCGGGCGACCTGGTTTCCCGAAAAGGCCTGAGTCTCGAGCGGCCGCAGCACGTCGCCGAGCACCTCCCCGCGCGGATAGACCTTGAGCCACGTCGACTCGCCGGAGGAACCTTCGAAGGAGACGAGTCCAAATGCATCACGCGCCCGCCACAGAACCTGCCCCACGTCATGCGCGCCCCAGTGGGCGCAGCGAAGAGGAATCTCGAACGACCGGCCCTCGCCGCCGGGGAGGCGAATGAGGCGCGGGTTCGGCTCCTCCGCTTCGAGCCCCTCCGGAAGCTCGAGCAGGAGCTCCAGCCGCTCGACCGGGCGCGCGGCGGCGACCTCGAGCTCGACCCCCACATGCCTGCCCTCGAGCTGGCGCTCTCGCTCCAGCTCGACGAAGATCCTGAGCTCGGGCCGGTGGGCGAGAGCGAGCCCGACCCCCACGAAGACGGCGAAGGGCGCGGCGAGGGCCGCCAGCTCCGGCCGTCCGAGTGCGAGCGCACCGATCAGACCGAGCCCAGCGAGCGCCGGATACACGCGCAACTTCGCGGTGGCCGCGCCCGTCACGTTGCCGAAGGTTGTTCCACCGCCGGTGTCGGCACCTGGTCGAGAAGCTCGCGAACGATGTCGTCCGAGCGAAGCCGCTCGACCCAGAGCTCCGGCTTGAGCGCGAGCCGGTGGGCAAGTGCCGGGATGGCAATCGACTTCACGTCGTCCGGGGTCACGTAGTCGCGTCCCGAGAGCGCAGCGCGGCCCCGCGAGAGCTTGAGCAGTGCCAGCGAGCCACGAGGGCTCGCGCCGACCTGGACACCGGGCGCGCTGCGCGTCGCGACGACGAGATCGACGATGTAGTAGCCGAGGCTCTCCTCGATGTGAACCTGCTCGACAGCCTGCTGCATCTCGAGCAGCGTGGACCGGTCGACGACCTGCTTGAGCTCGACCTCTTCCTGGGAGCGCTCCTGCCGCCGATCGAGCATCTCCCACTCGTCGTCGCGAGACGGGTAGCCGACGCCCATGCGCAGCATGAAGCGGTCGAGCTGCGCCTCCGGCAAGGGGTACGTGCCTTCGTACTCGATCGGGTTCTGCGTGGCGAGCACGAGAAACGGCGGCTCGAGAAGGTGCGTCTGGCCCTCGATCGTCACCTGCCGCTCCTGCATCGCCTCGAGCAGCGCCGCCTGGGTCTTCGGAGGCGCCCGGTTGATCTCGTCGCCGAGAAGGATGTTGGCGAAGATCGGGCCCGGTCTGAACTCGAAGTCGCCCTGCTGCTGGTTGTAGATCGAGGACCCAGTGACGTCGGCGGGCATCAGGTCGGGCGTGAACTGAATCCGTGCGAAGTCGAGATTCGTCACGCGGGCGAAGGAGCGGGCGATCAGCGTTTTCGCGAGACCCGGGAAGTCCTCGATCAGGACGTGCCCGTCAGCGAGCATTCCGAGGAGGACGAGCTCCAGCGCCTCGCGCTTGCCGACCACGGCGCGTTCCACCTCGGTGAGGATGCGCTCGGCCTGCTCGGTCAGCTGGTCGATCGTCACAAGCGCTCGAGCTGCTCGATCTTGAGTCGTACGTCGTCCAGGCCGGGGCCGGGGCCTTGCCGGTTGCGCGGAGGCTCGCGATCGGGGCGCGCGAGCTCCCAGAGCTCCTCGCCGAGCCGCTCACGCACCGCGTTGCTGCCCGAGTCGAGTCGCAGCCCGCGGCGCTCGAGCCGCCCGGCCGCGATCTCCCGCACGACCGGGCGCAGGCGGTAATGGAGGTCGAAAGCCCGCGCGGCTCCCATGTACACCTCTCGCTCGAGCCGATCGAGCTCCGCGATCCGTGGCGGCTCCGGCAGATCGTGGCGGAGGGCCTCTTCGAGCTTTGATTTGCCTGCGGGCGGAGCGACCTCGCGCAGCCAGGAGGTGACGGCGAGCATCGCCAAGAGCCCGAGGACGAGGATGTACACGTCCAGCTCGACCTCGTGGCGCCCGGGGGCCGCTACCCGGGCTACGTACAGGCCGATCGTCGCGAGCGTGGCCCCGAAAACCCAGCCGAGGACGAAGCGCCTCAACCCGCAACCTCGAGCTCTGCCCGCAGGCCTGTCAGAGCCTTGATCGCGTCATCTTTCATGCGACCGTCGATCTCGTGAGGGCTGAACCGAGCGCGCCCGAAGAGCTTCGTCAGGCGACGCACGGAATGCGAGCTCGCCTGGACGTAGTCGAGGATCCGTTCGAGATACTCGAGCGGCGCTTCGGAGGGCTCACGCGGCATGCCGCGGACGGCCAGGCTCCGTTCCATCTTGGCGTAGGCGGCGATCACGGCCTTGCGTGGATCGGGCTCGCGGTAGAGGTCGTCGAGCGTCTCGGTCAGGACGGCCGACACCTCGGCCGCGGTCGGCCCCTCGGGCAGAGTCCCGTACCTCCGCCGATAGGCCACATAGCCCGCGGCGCCGCCGAAGGCGACCACAAGCGAGCCGAGGATGACCAACGGCAGCCAGCGGAAGTGCGCCTCCGGCGTCGCGGCCGACTTCGAGCTCGAGCCCTTCTTTTTCGTTGTCTGCCCGGAGGTGCCCGAGTTGGCTGCCGACCGCTTGTGGAAGGTCGACGGGAATTGGCTCCTCACGACCGCGGCCCCGCCGAGGACGACCACCAGGAGGACGACTGTCACGAGCGTCCGTCCGCGGCCGCGCTTGCCGATGCCCGCTTGCTGCCGCTGCCGTCGCGCGAAGGCCGCCCAGATGATCAGGATGGCCCCCACCGGCACGAAGAGAACCGCGATCGTGCTGATGTAGTCGACGAGCAGCGTGGGCGCTTGGCCGCTCGGCCTGCTCTCGCCCCCGGCCGGCGCGCGTCCGGCTGCCGCGATCGCCACGACCCCCACGAGCGCGAGCAGGATCACGATCGCCAGAGGCGCACGCCACGGGCTCTTGCCGTTCGCGCCGGCCGCTAGACCTGCCATGGCAGCACACTAGACGAGCCGGCCCCGTTGTCACTCCGCGGCGAGATCAGCTGCCGGAATGAGCCGCGATGAACGCGTCCACGAGTGCGCGCGTATCAGGGTTCTTGAGGAGCCTGAACCCGTGCTCCGCTCCGGGCGTGATCACGAGACGTTTCTCGGGCGACGCGCAGGCCTCGTACAACATCCGGGCCTCGTCGGGGAACTCGGCGTCGTGCTCGTCTGCGAGGAAGAGCGCCGGCGTGCGGAACGCCCTGACGGCAGCCATCGCGTCCACGTTGGCGTAACTGTGCGGGCTCGAGAAGCTGATCACCCCGTTCACGGCGGGGACGGTGTGGGCCGCTGCGCCGAGGACGGCCGCGCCCCCGAGAGAGGCGCCTCCCAGCACGATGCTCTGTGCGCCTTGCGCGCGCAATGTCCGGATCGCACCGAGCACGTCGAAGTCGACACGGCTCGTCCGCGACCTGCGCGGGGTGGAGCCCGACGAGCCGAAGCCGCGATGGTCGAAGACGAGCACGCGGTAGCCGGCGGCGGCGAGCGCCCTGGCGTATGGCAGCCAGCCACAAAGATTCGGCGGGGCGCCGCCCTGGTGAGCGAGGATCACCCCACGCGGCCCGCGGCCCAGCTCGACGCCGATCAGCCGCAGGCCGTCGATCGCGCGGAACCTGACCACGTGTCTCCGATCGGCCCTTCCGACGCAGACCTCCCGCAGGACGAGCGGTGGTCGCACCTTCGCGGGGCGGAGCGGGGAGGCGGACGCCTTGCCGGCGCTCGGAGCCGCTGCTCCGACCCCGGCAACAGCAACGGCCGCCAGAACGGTCGCACCGGCGATCACAGACGCACCCCGTCTCACGGTTCGCTTCGTCTCGCCAGCTCGCGCTCGGTCTCGTCCGCCCAGCGAATCATCGCGTCCGCATAGGCGTGGCCGTACCTCCTGGTCAGGTTGGCGTAGAAGTCGAGCTGCGGATCGTGGGGACCCTCGTCGAACGCCGTCAGCTCAGCCTTCAGCTGCTCGGCCGCCACACGACGCTCGCGAACGTGCTCGGCGAGCCTTTCCGGCGAGCTGAGATCGCCGAAGTAGAGCTTGAGAAGCAGGGGGTTGCGGTTCGGCTGCGGCGGGGAAGGCGGCTCGTCGATCCACTCCTTGAAGGCCTCGCGTCCTCGCGCCGTGATTCGGTACACCTGCTTGTCGGGACGCTGTGACTGGGCCACTTTCCTGCTCGTCGCATATCCCGCCTCGACGAGCCGGGGCAGCACGGCGTAGATCTGGCTCTTCGCAGGCCCCCAGAAGTACCCGACCGATGCCTCGATCGCCTTCTTGAGGTCGTAGCCCGACATCGACTGGCGCGTGAGCAACCCCAGCACCGCGCACTCGGTCGTGGTCAACGTCCCGGTAGTAGTCCTGACCGGCATATTCCGGCGCGGACTATAGCACTTACCCCAGCACCTGCACGGCGTTCCGCTCGGCTTCGAAGAGCGCCTCCGTCACGTCGCCGAGGTCCTCGCCGTCGGCCTGCAGCGGCAGCGGCCGGTCACAGCGGATCTCAATCCGGTCGAGATCGTGCGCATAGATGACATCGCCAGCGCGTGTCTGCCCCCGCCCCAGCAGCACATACCCGACCAGACGAGGGAGGCTGACCGGCGAGACCCTTCTCGGAGCGACGAGGTCGAGCCCGAGCTCGAAACGCGCTTGCGGAGCAACGTGCAGCGGAACCGGTCCGGCGTACGTGTAGGGGTCCGTATTGGCGACGAGCACGAAGGCCGCGCGGCCGTGACCGGAGATCTCGAGCGCCGGCTCGAAGCGCCCTCGCCGCTCGGCAACGATCCGCACGAGATCCCATGCGAAGGCGAGGTTGCCGGAGCGTCCGTGCTCCTCTGACCGGCCGCGTTCGTCGACCCTGCGAACGGCTTCCGCGTCGATCCCGATTCCCGCCGCGAAGCCGAACCGCCTTCCATTCACGCTGCCGACCGAGATGCGCCGCGTTTGGCCCCCGACGACACGTTCAGCGGCGCGAACCGGATCGCGCGGCAAGCCGAGGGCCCGCGAGAGCACGTTTGCACCGCCGCCGGGGACGAAGCCGACCGGCGTCTCGGCGTCGATGCCG
>Ga0307302_10000392_pt1 | contig 19642 bp, 23 predicted proteins | sample ER_DNA_183_FD_194490 | JGI IMG/M metagenome (GOLD analysis project Ga0307302, IMG submission 194490) | Bulk soil microbial communities from the East River watershed near Crested Butte, Colorado, United States - ER_DNA_183 | ecosystem: Environmental > Terrestrial > Soil > Floodplain | place...
AGCCGTCGGCGTCTCGCGTGATTCGCTCGACCGTGTCGGTGACGATCTCGGCGCCGAACTTTTTCGCATGCTCGGCCATCTTCTGCGCCAGCTCCCACCCCTTGATGCTCTCGAAGCCGATGTAGTCTTCGATCAGATCGGTGTTGAGCAGCTCCCCGCCTGGCGCGCCGCGCTCGATCGTGACCGCGTGGAGCATGCCACGGCCGGCGTAGAGCGCGGCGCACAGCCCGGCTGGGCCGGCGCCTACGATGACCACGTCGTAGATGAGTGCGGTACGGTTCGTCATACGTCCCGGTATTCCAGTCGCGGAGGGTCACCCTCCCCCGCCAGGGCGCGCGCCAGCTGCGCACGAAATTTCACGGTTTCGAATTCGATCTCGGGTTGCTGCGGCCCGGCCAGCTTCTCGAGTGCCGCCGCTCCAACGACGATGGTGCCGTGGCGGTTCCCGCGGGCCCGATGTAGCAGCGCGGCGGCAGCCTGAATGAGGCCCTGCCACACGCGCGCCTCGTCTTCCTTAATAATAGAACGCCAGACTGTTTCCAACGCTTCATGCGCGAGCCAGAAATCGCCGCGATTAAACAGATCCTGGGCATGCTCCAAGTATCGGCGGCGATCCTCGGGTTTCACGTGCGCCGTGCGCTGTGCGCCGTGCGCAGGACTGCGTGAATTCCGGCGCACGGCGTACGGCTCACGGCGCACGCCCCAGCGTCAACAGGTTCAATGCCCCGTGACAACTGGATATCGTCCCCACAAGAATCTCGGCCGGGGCGCTCTCCGAGCCCGCTTCCTGGACCAGACGGTCCCCCGCCCGCACCGCATCGGCCGCGAACATTCCGACGCCGAAGACTTGATGCTTGCACACGAATAACGCCGGCCCGCTCACCAGGCGGCCGCCGGCCCGCAGCCGTTCCGCGAGCTCGCGCACCGCGTCGGCCATTTCCCATGTTCGTGGAGCGCCAATCGCGGGACAGAGCGCCGGCTCGATGCAGTGCGTCGGACAGATCCAGTCGGCAAACGAGACATAGCGGGTGTCGTCGGCGCCGGGGCGATCGTAGGGCGCCGGGAAGTCTCCAGGAACAGGTTCGACCGAGACCACGCGGTTCGGCCAGCGGGTGCGCGCGCGGCGCAGGACCCACTCGAACATGAGATGAGGCATGTGCGGTGAAGGGACGATCTGGTCATCGCGTGCGTCGTGCGTCGTGCGTGGTGCGTCGGGAAGCCATTCGTCGAAGAACGAGGTCCAATCGGACGTCACGAATTCGCGATCTGGCGCCTCACCAAGCTCGCGTCTGGCCTGGCACTCCGGATTCCGATCCACCACGACCACGGTGCGATAATCAGTCTTCCCGCGCGCTTTGGCCTTCGCCAGTTGGGATGCGTAGAAGGTGCCGTAACATCCACCGCCGACCACGACGACGTCCCTCAGCGGATCAGTCTCCCGCCGTCGATCACGAGGATGGTGCCCGTCGCGTAATCCGTGCCGGTCAGCAGGAACCGCACAGCCGCCACGACATCGTCTGGCGAGCCGAGGCGCCGCAGCGGCGTCGTGTCGCGAATATGCTCGCGCGCCTTCTCGTCCCAATCGTCCGGCAGGAGCACGGCTCCTGGCGCGACCGCGTTGACGGCGATGTCCGGGGCAAGTGCCCGGGCCAGGGCCTTTGTCAGCATGACAACCCCCGCTTTGCTGACGCAATGCGGAACGTAGGCCGGCCAGGGCTCCATCCCTGCGATGTCGGCCATGTTCACGATTTTCCCTTTGGCGCGCCGCAAGTGGGGGATGGCGCCCTGCGAGACGAAAAACATCGCCCGCAGGTTGAGGTCGAGCGTTGCGTCCCAGCTCTCGGGGGTGACGGTCTCGACCGGTTCGCGCACCATGATCGCCGCAGAGTTGATCACGACGTCGAGGCGCCGCAGAGACCGGGCCGCCTGATCGGCGAGCGCTCGTGCTGCTGCGGCGTCGCCGAGATCGGCTTGGAACAGCTCGGCACGCCGGCCCGCGCTCCGCACTGCCCGCGCGGTCTCCTCCGCCCCCTGTGCCGAGCCGTGGTAGTGAATCGCGACATCGCAGCCGGACTGCGCCAATCCGATGGCGATCGCTCGGCCGATCCGCTTCCCCGCTCCCGTGACGAGCGCGGCTGCGCCCTCGAGCCGCACTAGTACGCCTTGCCGGTGATAGGCACGATCTGGCCTGTAATCGCGCTGGCCTCGTCGCTCGCGAGGAAGACGACGGTGTTCACCACATCGTCGAGCTCGACGAACGGCGTCTTGGCGTCGCCCATCTGCGCAACGTTGTCCGCCGTCCGGACCGTGGCCGGTGCGACGGCGTTGACGCGGATGTCCGCGTCGCGATACTCGCGCGCCAGCTCGCGCGTCAGCCCGGCAACCGCCGATTTTGCGGCGCTGTAGGCCGACATGTGCATGAGCGACCGGATCACGGCGATCGATGCGAAATTGACGATCGACCCGCCACCGCGCGTCAGCAGCAAAGGCACAGCGGCCTGGCACATGTAGAATGCCGTCTTGAAGTTCACGGCGAGCTCGCGGTCGAGGACTTCCGGCTTCACCTCGGTAAACGGCCCATAGCTGAAGAACCCGCCCGCCACGTTCACGAGGATATCGAGGCCCCCGAAGTGCGCCTGCGCCGCCGCGGCGGCCGCGCGGGCAGCCTCCGGCTGGGTCAAGTCACCGGCGGAGGATTTTGCCGTGATCCCTTCCGCCGCAAACTCCTTGACGCGGTCCGCGAGCCCCACGGCGTTGACGTCGGCGAGCAGCAGCTTGGCGCCGGCGCGGCCCAGGCCGCGCGCCACGGCGTGGCCGATCTGCCCGACCCGACCCACGCCCGTGACGAGCACGACCTTACCGTGGAGATCAGCGGGCACGGACGATGTCGTCGACCGGAGGGGCGCCGCGCTGCGCGAAGCGCACGGTCCCGTCGCGCCCGATCACGTAGACGGTGCGCTGAATCCCCCTGCCGTCGTCCTTCAGCGCGTGGTAGGCACCGGCGATGGTGCGCTCCGGATCGGCCAGCAGCGGAAAGTTGAACTGCATCTTGTCGACGTACCCGCGATGGCTATCGACACTCGCGGGGTTTACGCCGAACGGCTGCATGTTCGCGGACTTGAACTTCTCGATCTCATCGCGCACGGCGGAGAGTTGGCGGTTTCAGCCGGGGGTATTGTTGCCCGGATAAAACACCAGCGCGACCGGCCCGTTCTTCAGGAGATCGCCGAGTGCGTAGGTGCGGCCGTCCGACGCCTGGGCCTTGAACGCGGGGGCTTTACTGCCGATCGGAAGCGGCTCGCTCATCCCGTTTCCTCGTTGTGAGCTCGAGGCGATGCTCGAGCGGTGCCAGCCAGGCGTCGGGGACGCGCATGCCACCGAGCGGTGCGTGCGACTCCCCATATTCGCTCTCACCGTGCCAGTCCGACCCGCCGGTGATGCCGAGTCCCAGCCGCTCGGCGATGCGCAAGAGCCGCTGCTCGATGGCGGGGGCATGACTGGGATGGCGGACCTCGACGCAGTCCAGTCCCTGGTCCTGAAAGATGCGCAGCTGAGCCTCGGAGCCGTGATCCCCCAGATGCGCCGCCGAGGTTAGCCCCCCCACTTCGTGCACGAGCGCCGTGACCTCGCCGAGTTTGGGCAGCGGCTTCTCCACGTAGGCCGCCCGGCCACGACCCAGGTAACGCCGGAAGGCGTCACTGATGTTGTCGCACGCCCCGCAGTCGACGAGCGCGCGCGCGACGTGCGGCCGTCCCATTGCGCCCCCATCGCCGCCCAACAGGTGCGCCTCGACGTCCTCGAGCTCGATCGGCACGCCGAGCCCCTGCAGCTTGGCGACGATCTGCTCGCCGCGACGCCGGCGCGCGGCGCGCGTGTCGCGCAGAAACCCTTGCAACCGCTCGTTGTCGTGCGGCAGAAACATGGCGAGCACATGGAGCTCGCCCCACGGCGCGCGCACACTGAATTCGCAGCCGGCAATGACGCGGATGCCCAGCTTGGCGCCTTCGTGCGATGCTTCCGCCACGCCGTCCGTGGTGTCGTGATCGGTGAGCGCGATCGCCACGAGCTCCACTGCACGGGCGCGGCGCGCGACCTCCGGCGGGTCACACTCGCCGTCGGAGGCTGTAGAATGACAATGCAGGTCAATGTGCGGCGTAGTCGACCTCGGGCGCGGTCCACGCCGGCTGCGACTGGCGGAACAGCTCCAGCAGCTCGCGGTCGGACAGCTCCAGGAAGGCGCGGGCGGGTGAGCGGGCGCCGAGCGGCGAGAAGTGCGTCACGCGACGCTGCCGCTGCGATCCTGTCCCGCGCTCGAAGATGAGACCGAACTGATCTCGACCGTAGACGGTCACGCGACCGGAGGGATAGACCTCCCAGCGTTCGCCGTCCACCTCGATGGTGCGCCGGGCCATGGATTATGCCTGCGACGTGGTAGCCACGGGAACTTCACTCCAGAGCTCCCAGGCGTCGGGCGCGTACGTCGCCAGCGCCTGGAGTCGCTTCTCCAGCTTGATCTCCTCGGGGAGCCTCGAGGCCTGCGCGCGGTGCGACATCTCGGTCGGGCTCTCGGAGAACTCGATGAACAGCCGCGGATCCTTGGCGTTGCGGTACAGCCAGATCCGCTGGCCGCGCGCTTCGGCAAACTGGCTCAGCTCGCGCAGCGTGTTCACATACTCCGTCTCATTCTGCGTGGACACGCGCACGCGCGCCGCGGTCAAGACTTTGGACATCCTCACACCGCTCCCTCGGGAAACTCCTGCAAGAGCTGCTTCACATCGGCCAGGAACCTGTCGGCATCGGCGCCGTCGACGACGCGGTGATCGTACGACATCGTGAGCATCCCCATCGTCCGGATCGCGATGGAATCCGTGCCGTCGGCGGCGGTCACGACCTTCGGGCGTTTCTCGATCGCGCCCACGCCGAGAATCGCCACCTGCGGCTGGTTAATGATCGGAATGCCGGCGAACGGTCCGAAGCCGCCCGGATTGGTGATCGTGAAGGTGCCGCGCTGAATGTCGTCCGGCAACAGCTTCTTGGTGCGTGCGCGCTCTCCCAGATCACTGATCGCGCGCGCGATCCCCATCACCGACAGCTCGTCGGCGTGCTTGATCACGGGCACGATGAGGCCCCAGTCGAGCGCCACCGCGACGCCGATGTTGACGTCGGCGCGATAGATCGTGCTGTCGCCCGACACCGCCGCGTTCACCACGGGATGCTTGCGCAGGTTCACCGCGCAAGCTTTCACGATGTAGGCGAGGAACGTCGCCTTCTCCGTGGCCTTGGCGCGCAGCTGGGCCACGCGTGTGAAATCGACCTCGAAGAAGCTCGCGACGTGCGCCGACACGCGCTTCGACATCACCATGTGGTCGGCGGTGATCTTGCGGATCTTGGACCACGGCTCGACTCTGTCCCCTGGCCACGGTTCGACGGCAGGATGCTGCACCACAATCGAGCCTGGGGCTTGGGGCCTGGGGCCCGGGGCCGCCGGGGCCGCCGGGGCCGCCGGGGCCGCCGGGGCCCGTTCGATGTAACCCAGGATGTCCTGTTTCGTCACGCGACCGGCGTAGCCGCTGCCCGGGATGCGCGAGATGTCGACGCTGTGCTCGGCGGCGATTTTGCGGACGAGCGGCGTGGACTTGGTGCGGAGGCGCTGCTCCGCGGTCTGGACTCCACCATCGCCGCTTCTGACGGGGACCGGGGGCTCGGGCCTGAGGGCTGGGGGCTCGGGCTTAGGGGCTGGGGCTCGCGGTGCCGGCACCGGTGCGGCCGCTTTCGGTGGCTCGGGTTTCGTGGGCGCAGGCGCCGCCGCGCCTTTCTCCGTCTCGAGTATCGCGACCAGCGTCTGCACCGGGACCGTCTGCCCTTCCTGTACTTTGATTTCGGCCAACACCCCGGCAGCCGGCGCCGGGATTTCGGCGTCGACTTTGTCGGTCGAGATCTCGAACAGCGGCTCATCCCGCTTCACGGGGTCACCGACCTTCTTGAGCCATTTGCTCAAGGTGCCTTCGGCGATAGACTCGCCCATCTGCGGCATCAGTACGTCTACGCGCGCCATTGGATCTCCGTCAGTACGCCGCCAACCAGCGGGCGGCTTTTACGATGTCTTCCGTTTGCGGCAGCACGAAGTCTTCCAGCGTCGGCGCATACGGGATCGGCACATCGTGCGCGGTCACGCGCATGATCGGCCCATCGAGCCATTCGAACGCCTGCTCATTGATCCGCGCCGCGATCTCGCCCGCGATCCCACCGGTCCGGGTGTCTTCGTGTACGATCAGGACTTTGTTCGTCTTCTTTACGGTCGCGACGATTGCAGCATCATCCATCGGCAGCAGGGTGCGGAGGTCCAATACTTCGACCGACACGCCGTCCGCCTTCTCGAGCTGCTCGGCCGCCTCCAGCGATTTCCACAGGGTCGCGCCGTAACTGATGATGGAAAGGTGTTTGCCTTCCCGCGCGATCCGCGCCTGCCCGATCGGCGTGAGAATCTCCTCGCCCTCCGGCAGTTGCTCCTTGATGCGCCGGTAGAGCCATTTGTGCTCGAGATAGAGCACCGGATCTTCGTCGCGGATCGACGACTTGATCAGGCCCTTCGCATCCCGCACGGTCGCCGGGTAGACGATCTTGAGGCCTGGCGTGTGGAGGAAGGCCGCTTCCGGATTCTGCGAATGGAACGGCCCGCCGCGAACGTAACCGCCGCAGGGGCCGCGCACCACCATCGGCGTCGACAGCCCGGCCCGGTAGCGCGCGGTGGCGACGTAATTCGTGAGCATGTCGTACGCGCACGAAATGAAGTCGATGAACTGCATCTCGGCGACCGGCCGCAGTCCCATGTGCGCGGCGCCCGCGGCGGCTCCCACGATCGCCGCCTCGGAGATCGGTGTGTCGATCACGCGCGACTCGCCGAAGCGCTTGCTGAAGCCGTCCGTGACCTTGAACGCCCCGCCATATGCACCAACGTCCTCGCCGAGGATGAAGACGCGCTCGTCGCGCTCCATCTCTTCCCAGAGACCCTGGCGCAGCGCTTCGAGAAACGTGACTTCGGCCATCAGCGACTCTCCGGTGCGACGCGAAGTCCCATGCGCATCAGCACGCGCACCGGCCGCCCCCGCACGCGACCGGGCACGAAGCGCGCCCCTTGCAGCATCTCCTTCGCAGGCGCCACCAGGAGCGGATGCGCCGTCTGCAGGACGCGAACCCCCGGCTCGACCCGCCCGAGCGTATCCACCACGAACTCGAGGGTCACCTTTCCGCTGATTCCTTGGCGCCGCAGACTGTCCGGATACACGAGCCGCATTCCCCCGTAGAGCACCGGCTTCATCCTCAATTGATCAGGGAGCCACACCAGGTCCGGGTTTCCGGGCACGACGCTCGTGTCGTTGACAAAAACTCGCGGCAGCGAGTGCTGCGCGTGCACGCTACGCATCGCCATGCAGCAGGCGGCCAGTACCAGGACCGCGGCTCGTCGAACGGCCATCACGGACGCGCGCCCCGCATGGTTCGTCTGATCTTGAAATCGAAGGGCACATTGATGACTACGCGCACGGGTTGGCCATGCACCTTCGCCGGTCGGAATCGGGCGCTCATCAAAGCCACCCGCGCAGGATAGATGAAGCCCGGGTCGTCGGCAGACACCACATTTATCGTGTTCGTCTCGGGGCGACCGTCGCGGTCGAGGATGAACCGGAGAACGACCCGCCCCTGAATTCCCATTTGGCGCAAATCGTCCGGATAGTGGAGATCTCCCATTGTGATCAAGGCAGGCCGTTGATCGACGACCCGCTCAAGCATCACGCCGGCTCGACGGAGCGAATCCAGGCTCACGCGTCCGGAGTCGATCAGTAGAAACTCAACTCGCTCGATTGCCCGGCCGTCCTCTGCCACGGGCCGCGGTCCGGAGGCGCAGGCGGCGAGCGCCAGTACGGCAATGGCGGCGATAGCCCAGGCGGTCATAGGGACCTGAACCAGAGCCTTTCAGCCACAGGCGGGTCGACGTAGACGCCGGACAACGCGCTCTCCGCAGCGGGCAACGGCTCATCCACGCACTGGTCCGTCGCTTGATCCACTTCCACACGCACACGATCGTCGATGTCCTTCAAATCGCCCTCGGTGACCAAATCGGCGGTGCGCAGGCGTTGCGTGTACCGATCGATCGGATCGTTCTCCTTCGCCCAGCGCTCCAGGTCGGTCTTCGGCACGTAGTGCTGATCGTCGTGCTCGGCGTGGCCTTTGCGGCGATACGTCTTCACTTCGATGAAATGCACACCCTTGCCGCGGCGCGCGCGCTCGACCGCGAAGCGGGTCGCCTCGTACACCGCGAACACGTCATTGCCGTCCACCGTCACCGATGGAACACCGTACCCCTTGGCCTTCTCGGCGAGATCTTTGACGGCAAACTGCTTCTCGGGCGGCGTCGAGTACGCCCAATGGTTGTACTCGCCGATCACGACGAGCGGCAGGCGCTGGACGGCGGCGAGGTTCAGACCTTCATGGAACGTCCCGGTCGATGTGCCCCCGTCGCCGATATACACCAGACCGACGCGCGGCTCTGCACGCAGCTTGAAGCTCAGGGCGATTCCCGCCATCACCGGGATCATGTCGCCGAGGTGGGAGATCTGGCCGAGATAGCCCTTTTCAAGGTCGTTGAAATGGACATTCAGCTCGCGGCCGCGGGTGGGGCTGTCGGCCTTGGCCATGTACTGCCGCAGGATCTCGATCGGCTGGGCTCCCATGACCAGGAGCGATCCGAGGTTGCGGATAAGGGGAGACAGGATGTCCTTATGCCGGCCGCGCTCCAGGGCATACGCCGAGGCAACGGATTCCCCTTCCTGCCCAAGCGAGCGGAACAGCCCCCCGATGACCTTGGTCTGGCGGTACAGTGCGACCAGGCGCTCCTCGAGGGTCCGGGTAAGCCGGAGGTAGTAGTAAATCTCGACGAGCTGGGCCGCCGAGAGTACCGCCCCGGAGGGGACGGCTCCAGTCGGACGCGTCGCAGGAAGAGCCATGGCCCTAAATTATAGTTGGGAGGGAAGAGGCATGGCGAACGTGAAGCTGCGCGTGAGCGGAATGACCTGTGGCCACTGTCAGACCAAGGTGGAGAACGCCTTGAAGGGTGTGATTGGCGTCTATAGCGCCATCATCGACTTGCCCGACGGCGAGGCAGAAGTGGATTTCGACGATGACTCGGTGACGACGGAGCAGCTCGTGGCGGCCGTTGCGAAAGCGGGCTACGGAGCGAAAGTCGCAGGCTAGTACGCGCCGCGCATGACGTGCGTCGGCTCGACGAGCCGGTGCACCTCCGCCAGAAACCGTTTGGCGAGCTTGTCGAGCTCGGATTCTCCCACCTGATCGGTCGCCACTTCCACGTATGTGTAGTGCCCACCCTCCGCGCGTACCGTGATGGTGATGCGGCCCAGCGTCCCCTGATACGCCCGCCGGCGCGGCGATTCTTCGGCCGGCGCGAGCCGCCCGCCGAAAAAGCTCTTGGCGACCTCGAGCACCGCTTCGGGGCTCGCGCTAGTTCTGTGGAAGTACCGCATGCGTTGCCGCTCCTGGGGTTTTGAACGCCCGCAACGTGAGGCTGTTGAGCACCACCGAAAGACTCGACCAGGCCATCGCGGCGCTCGCAAGCACCGGCGAGAGCAGCCATCCCGTCACGGGATAGAGTATACCTGCAGCGACCGGAATGAGCAGCACGTTGTAGCCGAACGCCCAGATCAGATTCCAGCGAATCGTCCGCATCGTGCGGCGCGACAGCTCGATCGCCGTAAATACGGCGCGCAGATCGCCGCGGATCAGCGTCACGTCGGACGCCTCCATGGCGATGTCGGTTCCCGTGCCGATTGCGATGCCGACGTTCGCCTGCGCGAGCGCCGGCGCGTCGTTGATGCCGTCGCCCACCATGATGATGTGACCGCCCCCCGCCCCGCTCGCCTGGCGCTGCAACTTCTTCACGAGGTCGGCCTTCTGCGAGGGCAACACCTCGGCGAGAACGTCCTCGATCCCCACCTCCGCCGCCACTGCCTCGGCCCCTTTGCGCGAATCGCCCGAGACCATCACGACGGAAATCCCGCGCCCCTTCAACAGATCGACCGCGGTTTTGGACGTCGGCTTGATTGGATCGGAGATCGCGATGACGGCGTAGACGGTGTTGTTCACGACGACGATGATCGGCGAGCGTCCCTGCGCCGCCAACCGATCGGCATCGGCGCCTAACGAGCCGAGCTCGAGGCTGCGCTCACGTGCATGCCGCAGCGAGATCACTTCGATGATGCGGCGATCGACTGTGCCGCGCACACCGCGTCCTTCCATGGCGGCGAATTTTTCCACGGGCAGGAGCGAGACCTGTTTGTCCTGCGCGGCCTTGAGCACGGCGAGGGCGAGCGGATGCTCGGAGCGCTGCTCGACGGACGCCGCCCATTTGAGGACGTCGGCCGGGCTGATCGGCGTGCCGTCCGGCTTCTTCGCGGTCACGATGTGGGTGACGCTCGGCCGGCCCTCGGTAATTGTGCCGGTCTTGTCGAGCAGCACGGTACGCGCATTCGCGAGCCGCTCGAGCGCCTCGCCGCTCCGGATCAGGATCCCGTATTCGGCCGCCCTCCCGGTGCCCACGAGAATCGCCGTCGGTGTGGCGAGGCCGAGGGCGCACGGACAGGCAATGATCAGCACCGAGACGAACGCCACCGTCGCGAAGACCAGGGCTCGGGCCCCGGGACTCGGTCCCAGATCGAACCAGGCCACGAACGCGGCAATCGCAATCGCGATGACGACGGGAACGAACACGCCCGCGACGCGATCGGCGAGTTTTTGGATGGGCGCTTTGGTGGCCTGCGCGTCTTCGACGAGCTGCACGATTTGCCCGAGGGCGGTTTCCTTGCCCACGCGCGTCGCCCGGAACGTGATGGTGCCGGTGGTGTTCAGCGTCCCACCGATGACTTCGTCACCCGGCTTCTTCGCGACGGGCATGGGCTCGCCCGTGAGCATCGCCTCGTTCACCGCCGACGCGCCTTCGGTCACGATCCCATCGACCGGCACCTTTTCCCCCGGCTTGACGATGACCATGTCTCCGACGACGACGGCCTCGACCGGGACGTCGGTCTCCTGTCGGTCGCGGATGACGTGCGCGGCCTTGGCGCGCAATGCGGCGAGCCGGCGAATCGCTTCGGAGGTACGACCCTTGGCGCGGGCCTCGAGCAACCGGCCCAGCAGCACCAGCGCGATGATCGCGGCGACCGCCTCGTAGTAGACGTCGGCAGGGAGCCCGGCGCGGAGAAACAGCGTCGGCGCAGCGGTCGCTACCAGTGAATACAGGAAGGCGGCGCCGGTCCCGACGCCGATGAGTGTGTTCATGTCGGCGGTGCGATGCCGGAGCCCACTCCAGGTGCCCTTGTAGAATTGCTGGCCCGACCAGGCGACCACGGGGAGCGTGATGATGGCAAGACCCCACTTCAACCAATTGAGGTCGATCACCCACCCCTGCCCCGCAACCCAGTCGCGCAGCACGATCGCCAGCGGCATGAGCAGGCGGCCCAGGAGGTCCAGCTGCTTCATCGTGCCGTTATCGCCCATGGGACGGTCGGCCATCAGCAGCATCGAGCCGAGCATGGCGGCGATCGTCACGGCCGCGGCGGCCACGAATTTCCACGTGAGCGTGCGGATCTCGCGCCTGCGCGCGATGCGTTCGCGCTCGAGCGGATCCTCCGCCGCGATCGGCTCGGCCACCTCGAAGCCCGCGTCGACCACCGCCTGCTCGAGATCCTCGGCGCTCACGACGCCGGGGATGTAGTCGACGGTCGCGGTTTCCGTCGCCTGGTTGGCGACAGCCCGGATGACGCCGTTCACCATGGACAGCGACCGCTCGAGCGGTGCGACGCTCGGCGCGTAGTGCAGGTCGACGATCCCGAAGGTGACGCTCGCTTTGCCGCAGTTGTAGCCCGCCTCGCGCACGGTGTTGATGAGCTGGCTGACGTTCGTCTGCGCGGCGTCGTATTCGATGGCCGCCTTGTTCGTGGCGAAGTTGACGCCGGCGGACGTGACGCCGGTCGCACCGGCCAGGGCCTCCTGGACCGTGGCGGCGCAGCTGGCGCAGGTCATTCCTTCGATGGGCAGGACGATCCGGGTCTTACTCATGGCGGGCATCGTGGAATTTGTGCGGCGACGACGCGGCGCGGCGCTCGCCGGGCGGCTCCACGACGAGCAGCCCTTTCAGCATGTTCATGCCGCAGCGGAAGGCATATTCGCCGGGCTGCTCGGGAGTGAATTCGACGGCCGTCGTCTGAAAGGCCGGCAGCTGCTGATCGATGCCGAAGCGCTCGAACACCACGCGCTCGGAGCAGTCGGCGGTCTCATCGCGATAGAATTGCAGCCGCACCGGCTTTCCCGCCTGGACGACGATCGTGTCGGGCGTATAGCCGCCCTTCACGGTGACGTGCACCTCCTGCACGCCGCCGGCGCCGGCCGCCGCGGCGACAGCCGTGCCGCGCGAGAAGAGGAAGTACCACAGCACCCAGACGATAGCGACGGCGCCGAGCGCCGTGACGGCGATCTGGGTAGACGTCACCTGTCCCTCGTTAGCGCACCTGCACGCGCGCGGGGGGGGGTGCGCTTCGGGGCTGTGCGGCCGATTCGATCCGCATGGCGTAGAACGAGCGCCACACGAAGGTCAGCGCGATCACGAGGAACGCGCCGGCGAGGACGAGACTCAGCGTGGCGCCCCGCTCCGCCGTGAGCGAGACCGCCAGCTCGACCGCGAGCAGGCCGAACAGCGTCGTGAACTTGATGATCGGATTCATCGCGACCGACGACGTATCCTTGAACGGATCGCCCACGGTATCGCCCACCACCGTCGCGTCGTGCAGCGGCGTGCCTTTCTGCTTCAGCTCGGTCTCGACGATCTTCTTGGCGTTGTCCCAGGCGCCCCCCGCATTGGCCATGAAGATGGCCTGGTAGAGGCCGAACAGCGCAATCGAGATCAAGTAGCCGATGAAGAAGTACGGCTCGAAGAACGCGAACGCGAGCGTCGCGAAGAACACCGTCAGGAAGATGTTGAACATCCCCTTCTGCGCGTATCGCGTGCAGATCGCCACCACTTTCTTGCTATCGGCCACCGAGGCCCTGGTCGTTCCCTCGAGCCGGATGTTCGCCTTGATGAACTCCACCGCCTGATACGCACCGGTCGTCACCGCCTGGGTCGAGGCCCCTGTAAACCAGTAGATCACGGCGCCCCCGGTGATCAGGCCCAACAAAAACGGCGGATGCAGGATCGACAGGTTCGACAGCAGGTCCGGCTGCAGCCCGCGCGTCAGCGCTACGATAATGGAAAAGATCATTGTCGTGGCGCCCACCACCGCGGTACCGATCAGCACCGGCTTGGCGGTCGCCTTGAACGTGTTCCCCGCACCGTCGTTTTCCTCGAGATTCTCCTTGGCCCGCGCGAAGTTCGGCTCGAAACCGAAATCCCGGGCGATCTCACCGCGGACGTTGGGCACTTGCTCGATCAGCGACAGCTCGTAGACCGACTGCGCGTTGTCCGTCACCGGCCCATACGAATCGACCGCGATCGTGACGGGCCCCATACCCAGGAATCCGAATGCGACCAGACCGAACGCGAACACGGCGGGCGCGATCATCAGGCCCGCGAGCCCCGCCGTGCTGATGCCATACGCGATGGCCATCAGCACCATCATCGTCATCCCCAACCAGAACGCACTGAAGTTCCCGGCCACGAAGCCAGAGAGAATGTTGAGCGACGCGCCGCCTTCTCGGGAGGAGGTCACGACTTCGCGAACATGGCGCGAGTTGACGGAGGTGAAGACTTTGACGAACTCGGGGATGATCGCGCCCGCGAGCGTGCCGCAGGTGATGACGAGCGACAACTTCCACCACAGCGTGGGGTCGCCGCCAATCGTGGGAATCAGGAGCCGTGACGCGAGGAACGTGAGCGCGACCGAGACGATCGAGGTGAGCCAGACGAGGGTCGTGAGCGGCGCCTCGTAGTTCATGTGGTCGGCAGTCTGATAGCGGGCCTTCGTCACTGCCGCGTTGAGAAAATAGGAGAAACCGGATGCCACGACCATCATGACGCGCATCGCGAAGATCCAGACGAGGAGCTGGACCTGCACAAACGGCTGGTGGACGGCGAGCAGGATGAACGAAATCAGCGCGACGCCCGTCACGCCGTACGTCTCGAACCCGTCTGCGCTCGGCCCCACCGAATCGCCGGCGTTGTCTCCGGTGCAGTCGGCGATCACCCCGGGGTTGCGGGCGTCGTCTTCCTTAATCTTGAAGACGATCTTCATCAGGTCGGCGCCGATGTCGGCGATCTTCGTGAAGATGCCGCCCGCGACGCGCAGCGCCGCTGCCCCCAGCGATTCCCCGATCGCGAATCCGATGAAGCACGGGCCGGCGTAGTCGCCCGGGATAAAGAGCAGGATCAGGAGCATCAGCAACAGCTCGACACTGATCAGCAGCATCCCGATGCTCATGCCGGCTTTCAGTGGAATCGCGTGGTTCGGATAAGGTTTGCCCGTCAGGCTGGCGAATGCCGTCCGGGAGTTCGCGAAGGTGTTCACCCGGATGCCGAACCAGGCTACCCCGTAGCTGCCGGCAATGCCGACTAGGCTGAACAGCAGGATGATCAGCACCTTCATCGCGGGGAAGCCGCGCACGACGGCGCCGGCCGCGTCCGTCGTCTGCGCGAGCGTGCCGAAGTACAGCGCCACGATGGCACCGATGAACAGCCACAGAATGAGAAGGAAGCGACCCTGGGTCAGCAGGTACGTCTTACAGGTCTCGTAGATCAGCTCGGAGATTTCCCGCATCGCGCGGTGCACGGGGAGATTGCGGAGCTGCGTGTACTGCGCGAGCCCGAACAGTAATCCCAGCGCGCAGATCACCAGTCCCCAAAGCAAGAGCCCCCGGCCTCCCATCCCGAAGAAGGTGGCCTGGTTCAGATCCGGCAGTACGAGCGCGGCTTCGCCGCCCGCTGCATGCTGGGCTGGGGCGGGGTTCTGCAGCAGTCCGAAAATCATTCGGGGTTATCTCCTGGAGGGTGCCTTACTTCTCCGCGTATTCGTAGTACTCGATGCCCAGGTGCGTGATCTGCTCCTCGCCCATCAGCCAGCGCAGCGTGTTCTTCAGCTTCGTCTGCTGAATGAAGAGGTCGTGCTCGGCGTACAAGCCGGCGGCGAATTGCGGGCTCTTGAAGTAGAACGAGAGCCATTCCTGAATGCCCGACAGTCCCGCCCGGCCGGCGAGATCGAAGAACAGTGCCAGATCGAGCACGATCGGGGCCGCGAGGATCGAGTCGCGGCACAGGAAGTCGACCTTGATCTGCATCGGATAGCCCAGCCATCCGAAGATGTCGATGTTGTCCCACCCTTCCTTATTGTCGCCGCGGGGTGGGTAATAGTTGATCCGCACCTTGTGATAGACTTTGCCGTAGAGCTCGGGATAGAGATCGGGCTGGAGGATATGCTCGAGCAGGCCGAGCTTCGACTCCTCCTTGGTCTTGAACGACTCCGGGTCGTCCAGCACCTCGCCGTCCCGATTGCCGAGAATGTTGGTGGAATACCATCCCGACAGGCCCAGCATGCGCGCCTTGAACGCCGGCGCGAGCACGCTCTTCATCATCGTCTGACCGGTCTTGAAGTCCTTGCCGCCGATCGGCACGTGGCGGTCCTCCGCCAGGCGCTCCATCACCGGGAGGTCGACCGTCAGGTTGGGCGCGCCGTTCGCAAACGGCACGTTCTCCATGAGCGCCGCATAGGCATACAACATCGACGGCGCGATCGACTGGTCGTTCTGCTCCATCGCCTTCTCGAAGGCGGCCAGCGACTGGTGCGCGGGTCCCGGCGTGAGGAACACTTCGGTCGATGCACACCACACGACGACGAGGCGATCCAGTCCCGCGCTCTGCTTGAAGTTTCGCATGTCCTCGCGCAGCTGCTCGGCGAGCTCCCGCTTGTTCTTGCCGCGCTTGACGTTCGTCCCTTGGAGGCGCTTGACGTAATACTGGTCGAAGACGGCCGGCATCGGCTTGATGTTCTGCAGGAAATCCTTGATCGGCTCGAGGTGCTCGTGTTTGTCGAGCACGCCGGCTTTCACTGCCGCGATGTACGCATCATCGGGAATCGGATCCCACGCCGCAAATACGAGGTCCTTCAGGTCCGCGAGCGGCACGAACTCTTTGATCTTCGGGGTCCGCTTCTCGGTGCGCTTGCCGAGCCGAATGGTCGCCATCTGGCTGAGCGAGCCGATCGGCAGCGCTCGACCCCGCCGCACGTTTTCGACGCCGGCGATGAACGTCGTGGACACGGCGCCGAGGCCTACCAGCATCACGCCCAGTTTTCCTGTGGCGGGCGCGATCTCCCGTGCGCCTCCCGTGACGACCGCCGTCCCCGTTTGCTCCCGTGCCATCAATGTCCTCTGCGGCGTGCTGCCGCGACTCCAGGCAACGTCTCACGTTTGGGGATCGGCGACGGCGGCGGAGCGCCGCGCGCCACGCGCGCGACGTGCACCACCCGTTGGATCACCGTGATCGCGGAGACGAGCGCGAGCACCGCCACAATCCAGAACAGCACGACGCCGGGGCGCCCCGGCCCCGCGCCCAACACCAGCGCAGGGACCCCCAGGAACAGAATGCGTTCGGCGCGCGGGGCAATGCCGACCTTGTTTTCCACGCCGAGCGCTTCGGCCCGCGCCCGCGTGTACGATACCAAGAACGATGCGACCAGCGCGACCAGCCCGGCCGCGATGGCCCGCGGCTTCATGTCGGCGGGCAACGGGCCGGTCAAAAAATAGAAGATCAGCCCCGCAAAAACCGCCCCCTCGCCGATCCGGTCGAGCGTCGAATCGTAAAACGCGCCGAACGTCGTCATTTTGCCGCCCTGGCGCGCCACCTGCCCGTCGAGCAGATCGAGTATCCCGCTGATCAGGAGCAGCAATCCGCCGAGCCGGATGGCGCCGGCGGCGAACGCCACGCCGGAGCCGACCACCAGCAGGGTCCCCACGGTGGTAATCGTATTCGGATGCACGCCGGCCCGTATCAGGGCACGCCCCAGCGGTCCGATCAAGGCCACAAAACCGTCTTTGACCCGCTGGGGAATGAGATTCATTGCCGGGGGGAAGCTAACCGCCTGCCGCAATGACGGTAGGTCCAAGGCTCCCAACCGCGTGCGTATTACGCCGCCGAGAAGTGCGGGTTCTCGATGAGACCCACCAGATTTCCAAACGGATCGGCGACGGTCGCAACTCGAATGCCTTCCCCAACGTCGCGAATGGGGGACTTGAGGGTCGCTCCCGCGCGAATGAATTGCTCGACCGCCTTCTCGACTTTGGCGACGCCCCAATACGCCACCGAGCCTCCCGCGCCCGGTTTGACTCCCTTGGTGTCGGGATCCAAACCAAGCTCGAAGCCACCAATGTTGAATCCAACGTAGAACGGTTCGTCGAAGTATGGCTGGACGCCGAAGGCGGAGCTGTACCACTCCTTGGCGCGCTTGAGATCGGCAACGTGGTAGATCACCGTGCGTAATCCAAGAACCATCATATCAACCTTTCTTCGCCTTCGGGGCCTGGCAGCGGAGGCTCGGTGAAAAACTTTTTCTGGTCCAGCGCGAGCAAGACCTCCTTGTCGTCCAAGTTCGCAACGCGCACGGCGATGACACCCGGCTGCGGCACGCGCGCTTTCTTGGGTGTGATCCGTTCCATCCAGACCCAGACGAAACCCTTCAGCTTGTCCTTGTTGCGGACGGAGAAGGCGAACCGATCGGTCGCCTCCACGGTGTCGGGCAGCGAGAGGGCGATCCGGCGCACATCACGCTGCGTTGCCATCATGGCTTCTCGATAATGACGTTGACGTTCCCTTTCGACTCTCGGCCGTCCGATAGAGGACGCAGCACGCGCAACGTTTTGTTCCGAATCTGATGAATCGAGCCGTACCCCTCGGTGACGTAGCCAATACCGCCATGGAATGCCACTTGCTCGAGGTAGCTGCCCTTCTGGAGCTCCAGGAGGCGATCGCTGCGCCATCCGATGCGGAGGTTCTTATCCAAGAGCGCCGGCCGCAGCGAATCGACCAAGACAAACACCCGATCGCCCTCGGGCTCCGACGCGATGGCCTCGATGCCCTCCAAGGCGCGCCAGCGTATTGGATCGGTTGAGCTGGCGAATACGCGACCGTGCTCCGTTACCAGTACCGACGAACCGATCGTCGCGATTTGCTCGACACGAGAGTCGCTCGGCCCCAGCCGCAGCAGGCCCTGGTCGCTGGGTGTGGCAAGCGGCAGCCAGTGGCCGCCGGCGTCAGTCGTTCGCCAGAGCGCGGGGCGGCCGTTGTGGCCGAGCGTGGCGAGAAACGCCGTAGACGGGGAGACCCGGTACATCACATTGACGTTGCGCAGTGCGTCGGGCACCGCCATGGCTCGCCACGTCTTCCCGCCGTCGGCGCTCGAAAACAACGCCGCTGCCTTTCGCTCACTAGTTGTGGCCGCCAACCAGAGCGACTGTCCGAGAGCACGTACCGCATCGATCTGAACGACGCTGTCCAGTGTAACAGCGGACCAGGTTGCGCCTCCGTCGTCCGTTCGATACATGACAGGAGCGCCTTCCAACAGGAACCGCTCGGAGAGTCCCACGATGGCGGTGCCGTCTCCGACGAAAGCCATGCGGACCCCGATCCGTAGCTCATCGCTTTCAACCGGATCCGCTTCCCCGCCGAACACACGCCGCCAGGAGCCGCCAAAGGAGTCGGCGACGAACAAGCCGCCACTGGCTAGCCACAGGCGCCCACTCGGCGCGACGGCGAGCTCCGGTCTCCAGGTACCGTGCGGAACGTGCCCAGCAGCCACCGTCACCGCTGGTGGACCGACTCGGAGGGTGCGGTGGTAGCCTGAATCGCGGCGCGCTGGTGGGCCGGGGACCGACGCAGTGTCTGCAGACCCGGTACGAGTCATCACGAACCGGCCTCGAGCGCCGCGACCGAACATCGCTTGCCACCACATGCCGCGAATCGTATCAGCCCGGATTCGCCCATGCAGCCAGAGCGAGCCGTGAGACATGCGCGGAATGAATGTGATGTCGACACTGTCACCCGCGGGAATGCTTGCCTGAACTTCGTGGAAGAGATCGGGGCCCTCGCCGAAAATGCTGGTGCTGAGGTCGCGCGCGACGGGCCCGCCAAAGAACGGCGTGAAGTCCACTTGATGGAGTCCGCGGACAACGCGCACCAGGGAATCCAGGTCGTCGTTCGCTTGAGCAGGGAGATACCGAGGACCAAGGTTCAGGGCGCCGCTCACGACCCGCGCTTTAGGCTGTGGCTGACGGTCTCCCAGCGAATCGAGCTGGAGCGTGATGTTCCATTGGCCGCGCAGATCACAGCATGGGCGGGCGACGCGCACGAACCGCAGCTCGCGAGTCACGACTTGGCCCCGTGCGCCGCTGAACACCAGCGACGCGTCGCGATAGCCCGGCCGGCGGAACGACAGCGTCTCGGCGTTCTGCACGAGACCGCGCATGCACAGCCAGCCGAGCGAATCGGTCTCGGCTACTGACGACATGTTATCCGTGACCGCGTTCGTGACCGGACGCCCGGAAGTCGCGTCCGTGACATGCACCGAGATCGCCCACGCGGAAGGGATAGGGCGGC
>Ga0307302_10000394_pt1 | contig 19567 bp, 18 predicted proteins | sample ER_DNA_183_FD_194490 | JGI IMG/M metagenome (GOLD analysis project Ga0307302, IMG submission 194490) | Bulk soil microbial communities from the East River watershed near Crested Butte, Colorado, United States - ER_DNA_183 | ecosystem: Environmental > Terrestrial > Soil > Floodplain | place...
GGGTCGCCGGGGCGCAGGATGCGGTCGGAGTAGACGTGGGGGTGGGGCGAGCAGCGCTCCCCGGAGATGGCGTTGACCCCCTCGACGTGCTCGGAGCCGAGGTCGTAGAGGACCTTGGCGACCAGGCCGACGCACTCGTTCTCCCGGACCCCGGGGCGCAGGAACCGGTACAGCTCGTCGTAGGCGGCGTCGACCAGGGTGGCCGCGGTGGTCAGCAGGGTGATCTCGTCCGGGGTCTTGATGCGGCGGGCGTCCAGGAACACCTGCTGGCCGTCGACCACCTCCAGGCCGGCCGCCTCCAAGGCGGCCAGCACCGGCAGCTCGGCCACGTCGACCCCGACCGGCTGGCCGGCCAGCCCGTGCCTGTCCAGCTCCCGTTTGATCTTGGCCGCGACCCCGTCGGCGATGCCGGCGTCGGGGTTGAAGGCGCCGCGCAGGGTGGAGATGCCGGCCCGGGCCCGGCCCTGCTCGGGGTCGGCCGGCCGGCCGTCCAGCCAGGGGTTGTAGAGCTGGTGGTGGCGGGCGGCCGAGCCGAAGTCCCAGACCACCGGCTCGCCGCCCCGCGGCAGCAGGGCGAACCGGATCAGCTTGTCCATGGCCCAGGTGCCGATGTGGGTGGAGGTCATGTAGCGGATGTTGTGGAAGTCGAAGCTGAGCAGCGCGCCCAGCTCGGAACGGTCCAGCGACGCCTTCAGCCGCCCCAGGCGCTGGCCGCGGAGCCGGTCCATGTCGACCCGCTCCTCCCAGTCGACCGCGTTCGGCCCGTACGTGCGGATGCCCATGGCCCTCTCCTCAGCAACCGGGTGGGGTTCGGGACTACGCCATCGACGGCGAGTCGTCAAGTACTACTGAACGCTGGTGTGACGGCCGAGGATGCACCAGATGGCGTGGGCCGGCTCGGGGCCGTCGTTCCTGAGCCGGTGGGGGGTGGTCGCCGGGAAGCTGATCGAGTCGCCCGGGCCGAGCCGGTAGGAGTCGAAGCCGACGTCGACCTGGAGGCGGCCGGCCAGCAGGTAGCCGAACTCCTGGCCGGCGTGGCGCATGAAGCTGCCCTCGCTGGAGGAGCAGGCGCCGGGCTGGTAGGTGACCCGGAGGAACTCCACCCCGGGGAACGACCCGGCGGTGAGGCGGCTCCACCGCACCCCCGACTCCAGCTCCAGGGTCTCGTGGTCCTCCGCGTGCTGGAGCGAGAAGAACCCCTCCTCACCTCGGCCGACGACCACCTGGGGGCCGTCCTGACCGGCCAGCAGCCCGTCGACCGAGACCCCGAGCAGGTTCACGATGTCGAACAGCTTGCTCACCGACGGCTGGGCCTTGCCGGTCTCGATCTGGGACAGGGCGCTGGCGCTGATCCCGAGGCGCCTGGCCATCTCGCGCAGCCCGATCCCCTGGCCGAGACGCTCGGCCCGGAGCCGCCCGCCCAGGTCCAGGGCGGGCGCGGCCGGCGGGAGCGGCTGCCCGGCCCGGTCGTCGCCGGTGGCGGTCATGCAAGGCAGTGTGACAGAGCGGCGCCCACTGTTCAGCCTGACTGGACACGCGCTATGCTCCGCCCGACACGGGTTGCTCTTCGTCGAGGAGGAGAACCATGGCCGACCGGCTCCTGCTGCGTGGCGGCACCGTCCTGACCGTCGACCCCGACCTCGGCGACCTGCCGACGGGTGACGTCCTCATCGAGGGGGACACGATCGCCCAGGTCGCCCCCCGGATCGACGCCGACGCCGAGGTCGTCGACGCCGGCGGAAAGATCGTCATCCCCGGCTTCATCGACACCCACCGCCACACCTGGGAGGCGGCCATCCGCGGCTGCGCCCCCAACGCCACCCTCGGCACCTACTTCGTCGAGGTGCTCGACTCCTTCGCCCCCCACTACCGGCCCGAGGACGTCTACGCCAGCAACCTGGCCGGCGCGCTGGAGTGCCTCAACGCCGGCATCACCACCCTGGTCGACTGGTCGCACATCAACAACACCCCCGAGCACCCCGACGCCGGCATCCGCGGGCTCCAGGAGGCCGGCATCCGGGCCCAGTACGCCTACGGCAGCGCCAACACCTCGCTCAACGACTACTGGAACAACAGCAAGATCGCCATCCCGGCCGACGACGTGCGCCGGGTCCGCGACACCTACTTCTCCTCCGGCGACGGCCTGCTGACCATGGCCCTGGCCACCCGGGGGCCGACCTACTGCGGCGACGAGGTGGTGCAGGCCGAGTGGCAGCTGGCCCGCGAGGTCGGCATCCCCATCACCATCCACGTGGCCATGCACTCGGCCGGCCGCTTCGGCATGGTCAAGAAGCTCGGCGACATGGGCCTGCTCGGCCCGGACACGACCTACATCCACTGCTGCCACCTGACCGACCAGGAGTGGCAGCTGGTCGCCGACAGCGGCGGCACCGTCTCGATCGCCCCCCAGATCGAGGCCCAGATGGGCCACGGCTGGCCGCCGGTGCTCAAGTCGATGGACTACGGGCTGCGGCCCAGCCTCTCGATCGACGTCGTCACCACCGCCCCCGGCGACATGTTCACCCAGATCCGGGCCGCCTTCGCCTGCGACCGGGCCCGGCTCAACGCGGCCGGCTGGGAGGCGGGCAAGGAGGGCGAGGTCCCGGACGACATGCTCACGGCCCGCCAGATGCTGGAGATGGCCACCCGCAACGGCGCCCATGTGGCCGGGGTCGAGGACCGGACCGGCTCGCTCACCCCGGGCAAGCAGGCCGACGTGGTCGTGCTGGACGCGACCGCCCTCAACGTCGCCCCGGTGATCGACCCGGTGGCCGCGGTCACCCTCTGCGCGGACGTGTCCAACGTCGAGACCGTGCTCGTCGGCGGCCAGGTCCGCAAGCGCGACGGCAAGCTGGTGGCCGACGTCGACACCGCCCGCCGGCAGGTCGAGGCCTCGCGCGACTACCTGGTGCAGGAGATGGAGCGGACGCGGGCCGCCAAGCAGCAGGCATGACGGCCAGGTACCTGGTCGCCCGGGCCGGCCAGGCCGACCCGGTCGTCCCCGGGCCGTTCGCCGCCCACAGCACCGGGTTCCGCCGCTGGTCGGTGGTGGACGAGGCCGCGGCCGCCCACACCGGGTTCGGGGTCTGCACCCTGGAGGTGGGCGGCCGGCTGGACGCCCATGTCCACTCCTTCGAGGAGAGCGTGTTCGTGCTCGAGGGCCGCCTTCACCTCGACACCGCCGAGGGGTCGGTGCTGCTGGTCGCGGGCGACTACGGGCTGGTCCCGGTGGGGCTGGCCCACGCCGCCCGCAACCCGGGGCCGGGACCGGCCCGCTGGGCCGACATGTGCGCCCCCCAGCCGCGGGCCCGCCATGGCGACGACACCTTCCTGGTGCCGCCGCTGGCCGCCGCCGACCCGGTCCCGGTCGACGTCCGCGACCCGCGGACCCGGTCGTTCGGGCACATCGACCCGGCCAACATGGACCCCGGCCGCCAGACCCAGGACCAGCTGGCCGTGTCGGCCAGCATGCGCACCGCCCTGCTGGTCTACAGCGGCATCACCGTGAAGATGATGGTCGACACCGACCTCGGGGCCCAGCTCCAGACCATGTTCATGGTCCAGTACGAGCCCGGCGGGGTGGCCGGCACCCACGACCACCCGCTGGAGGAGACCTACATGGTCCTGGAGGGCGAGGTCGACGCCAGCTTCGACGGCGACGTCCACCGGCTGGCCCCCGGCGACGTCGCCTGGGCCGGGGTCGGCTGCGTCCACGGGTTCTCCAACCCGGCCGACCGGCCCGTGCGCTGGCTCGAGACCCAGGCCCCGCAGCCGCCGGCCCGCCACTCCTACCGCTTCACCCGCGACTGGGACTACCTGCGCGACGCGCTCGCCTGAGCAGCCAGCGGAAAGGAGTGAGCATGGCCGAGGGAAGTGTGGTCGTGATCGGCGGCACCCAGGGGCTGGGCCTGGAGGTGGCCCGCCACTACGCCGGCCAGGGCCGCGAGGTCGTCCTCGCCGGCCGCGACCAGCGGCGGGCCGAGGCCGTGGCCGCCGAGGTCGGCGGCAAGACCACCGGGCTCGGCCTCGACCTGGCCCGGCCCGGGGAGCTGGCCGACCGGCTGGCCAGGGTCGGCCGGGTCGGCCACCTTGTGCTGGCCGCCATCGACCGCGACGAGAACCGGGTCCGCAGCTTCGACCTGGAGAGCGCGACCCGCCTGGTCACCCTGAAGCTGGTCGGCTCCACCGAGGTGGTCCACCAGCTGGTCCCGCGGATGGACCCCGACGCCTCGGTGGTGCTGTTCGGCGGCCGGGCCAAGGATCGCCCCTACCCGGGCTCGACCATGGTGTCGACGGTCAACGGCGGCGTCGCCGGCCTGGTCAGCTCCCTGGCGGTCGAGCTGGCCCCGATCCGCTGCAACGCCATCCATCCCGGCATCGTCGGCGACAGCCCGTACTGGAGCGCCAAGGGCGAGGCGGTCCTGGAGCGGTACCGCAGCGAGGTGCCGTCGCGGCAGCTGACGACTATGCAGGACGTCGTCGGGGCGGTGGTGTTCCTGCTCGAGAACCGGTCGGTGACCGGTGCCAACCTGTACGTCGACGCCGGCTGGCTGCTGCAGTAGAGGAGGGTCGATGCAAGGCGAGCCGAGGGTCGCGGTTGTCGGGGCCGGGCGGATGGGCGCGGCCATGGTCGGCACCCTGCGCCGGGCCGGGGTCGAGGTGCTGGTGTTCAACCGCACCCGCCCGCGGGCCGAGGCGGTCGCCGAGGCCACCGGGGCGGCCGTGGCCGCCACCGCCCGCGAGGCCGCCGCCGGCGCCCAGGTGGTGCTCAGCTCCCTGGCCGACGACGCCGCCGTGGAGGCCGCCTTCACCGGCCCCGACGGGGTGGTGGCCGGGCTCCGCCCGGGCACGGTGGTGTGCGAGTCCAGCACCATCGACCCCGACACCGTGCGGCGCCTGCGGCCCCTGGTCGAGGACCGCGGGGCCCACCTGCTCGACACGCCCGTCTCCGGCAGCGTCTCCACCGTCGAGGCCGGCCAGCTCGCCATCATGGCCGGCGGCGACCCGGCCGTCCTGGACCGGGTCCGCCCGGTGCTCGAGCCCCTGGCCAAGCAGGTCTTCCACATGGGCGAGCTCGGGTCGGGGGCGGTGATGAAGCTGACCGTGAACTCGGTCCTGCACGGCCTCAACCTGGCCCTGGCCGAGGGCCTGGTCCTGGCCGAGCGGGCCGGGGTGGCCCGCGAGACCGCCTACGACGTGATCGCCTCCAGCGCCGTGGCCGCGCCGTTCGTCCACTACAAGCGCGAGGCCTTCGAGCACCCCGGCGAGCCCCCGGTCGCCTTCAGCCTGGACCTGGTCAGCAAGGACCTCGACCTGGTCCTGGACCTGGCAGCCCAGGCCGGGGCGTCCATGGAGCAGGCGGCCACCAACCGCCAGGTCGTCCGCGCCGCCGTGGCCGCCGGGCTGGGTGGCCACGACCTCAGCGAGCTGGCCACCTACCTGCGCGCTGCCGCCCCCGACGCCGGCTGACCGGCGGCCCGTGCCGGACGGAAACGCACCGGGCCGGTCCGTGCGACCATCGTGGCCATGAGCCAGCCGATCCTGTACCTGGTCGACGACCGCCCCGAGGTGCTGGAGGCGCTCGCCGCCGACCTGTCCCGGCGGTTCGGGACCGACCACCGGATCCTGGCCGAGGCGTCGCCGGGGGCGGCCCTGGAGGAGTTGCTGCGGCTGGCCGAGCAGCGCGAGGAGGTGGCCGTGGTGGTGGCCGGCCAGCGCATGGCCGAGCTGCCCGGGGTCCCGTTCCTGCTCCGGGCCCACGAGCTGCACCCGTCGGCCAAGCGGGTCCTGCTGGTCGGGCGGCGGGAGTGGACGCCCACCAACCCGGCCGTGCGGGCCATGACCCTTGGGCAGATCGACACGTATTTGTTCGAGCCCTGGCTGCCGGTGGCCCGGTTCCTGGACCTGCCGATCAGCCAGGTCCTGGCCGACTGGGTGCCGTCACGGGGACCCTCGTTCGAGGGCATCCGGATCGTCGGGCCGCGCTGGACCACCCGCTCCCACGAGCTGCGGGACATGCTCACCCGCATGGGCATCCCCCACGGCTGGTACCAGGCCGGGACGGCGGCCGGCCGGCGGCTGCTGGAGGAGGCCGGCCAGGACGGCTCCCGGCTGCCGGTGGTGGTGTTCCACTCCGGCCAGGTGTTCGTCGACCCCTCCGACGCCGAGCTGGCCGCGGCCCTCGGGTACCGGACCAGCACCGGTGCCGGGTCCTATGACCTGGTGATCGTCGGGGCCGGGCCGGCCGGGCTGGCCGCCGCCGTCTACGCCGCCTCCGAGGGCCTGGACACGCTCGTGGTCGAGCCCCAGGTGGCCGGGGGGCAGGCCGGCACCTCGGCCATGATCCGCAACTACCTGGGCTTCCCGCGCGGGATCGGCGGCGGCGACCTGGCCAACCGGGCGCTCGAGCAGGCGTGGCTGTTCGGGGCCAACCTGGTCCTGGCCCAGCGGGCCGTCGGGCTGCGGGTCGACGGCCGCCGGCGCCTGGTCCGGCTGTCGGACGGGGCCGAGGTCTCGGCCGAGGCGGTGGTGGTGGCCTCCGGGGTGTCGTGGCGGCGCCTCGGGGTGCCGCGGCTGGAGGCGCTGGTCGGGGCGGGGGTGTTCTACGGCGCGGCCGGGGCCGAGGCCCGGGCCATGGAGGGCCAGGAGGTGTTCGTGGTCGGGGCCGGCAACTCCGCCGGCCAGGCCGCGCTCCACCTGGCCAAGTACGCGGCCTCGGTGACCCTGCTGGTGCGCGGGCCCGACCTGGGCGCCCGCATGTCCGACTACCTGGTCCAGGAGATCGAGGAGGCGCCCAACGTGGCCGTCCGCCTCGACACCCGGGTGGTCGACGGGCTCGGGAGCTGGCGCCTGGAGGGGCTGGCCCTGCGGCGCCGCGGCCACAGGGCGACCGAGGAGGTGCCCGCGGCCGCCCTGTTCGTGATGATCGGCGCCGAGCCGCACACCGACTGGCTGACCGGGGTGGGGCGCGACGACCAGGGCTACATCCTGACCGGCCACGACCTGCTCGGCCCGGACGGGCTGCCGGCCGGCTGGCCCTACCGGCGGCCCCCGCTGCTGCTGGAGACCAGCATCCCCGGGGTGTTCGCCGCCGGCGACGTGCGCCACCGCTCGGTCAAGCGGGTCGCCTCGGCGGTCGGCGAGGGCGCCGTCGCCGTCCAGCTGGTCCACCAGTACCTGGACCGGCACTGACGCGGAATGGGAGCTGGGTCGGATCAGGAGGTCGTCTTGGCGTCCTCCTCGGCGACCTCCTCGGTGGCCCCCGCGCCGCCGTTGTTGGTCACGCCGACGAACTCCTCGGTGGTGCCGCCGGGGCCGTTGGCCCGGATGATGAGGTTGTCGAGGAAGCCGCCGTCCTCGTAGCGCATCCCCACCGACCAGCCGTTGGCGCCGTAGCTGTCCTCGCCCAGCCAGATGGCCGTCTTGTCCACCCCGGTCCCGTGCGCCAGCCAGAACTGGGTGCGGGTGGCGTTGTCGATCCGGACCCGGAAGGTGACGCGGCCGGGCCCTGGGGGCAGGTGCAGGGCGCCGCCGATGTGCGGCGCGAACGGGATGGTGCCGATGCTGCGGATCTCCGGCTTGGGGGTCGGCTCCGGGCTCGGCTCGGGCGCGGGCCGACTGGTGTGGGAGCCGGTGGCCGGGCCGGCGTCAGGCTGCCCGTACCCGCCGCGGCTGCCGAGCGCCCAGCCGGCGACGCCGACCGCGACCAGGGCGATGACGACGAGGAAGATCTGGAAGGCTCGCATGGTCACACCTCTTCGTGCGCCGATGTCCCGACCATGCTGGGCCGCCCGGTCCGCGGCCGGCAGTGCCGCCCTGCACAGGCCGCCGGTGCCGTCCGTCACAGCCGCACGGCCACGGCCGCCGGCTGGCTCTGCCTCCGGCGCGCTTGGGGTGGGTGGTGTGCCGGGGGTGTCGTACCCTGGGGCGGTGCAGTACGAGACCGTGGCCGCCGCCTACCGTGACCTGGAGCAGGCCAGCGCCCGCCTGGTGCTGATCGACCGGCTGGCCGAGCTGCTGCGCCAGACGCCCGACCTCCTGCTGCCCCGGGTCGTCTACCTGTGCCAGGGGGAGATCGCCCCCGCGTTCACCGGGATCGAGATCGGCCTGGCCGACAAGCTGGTCACCCGGGCCCTGGCCGAGGGGACCGGCGTCCCCCTCGACCAGGTGCGGGCCATCCTGCGCGAGACCGGCGACCTGGGGCTCACCGCCGAGCAGCTGCTCGCCGGACGCCCGGCCGCCGACCGGGCGGCCACCCTGGAGGTCGGGGCCGTGTTCGAGACCCTGCACCAGATCGCCGCCGCCGCCGGGGCCGGCTCCCAGGGCCGCAAGCTGGAGCTGTTCGGCGGCCTGCTGGAGCGGGCGACCCCGCTGGAGGCCCGCTACCTGGCCCGCACCGTCACCGGCAGCCTGCGGCTCGGGGTGGGCTACCCGACCATCCTCGACGCCCTGGCCGAGGTCCATGCCGGTGGCCGCAGGTCCCGCCCGGTGCTGGAGCGGGCCTACAACATCTGCTCCGACCTGGGCCTGGTCGCGGCCACCCTGGTCCACGGCGGCCTCGGCGAGGTCGAGAGGATGCAGGTGCGGCCGGGCAACCCGGTGCGGCCCATGCTCGCCCAGCGCCTCAGCAGCGCCCCCGAGCTGCTGGCCAAGCTGGGCGGGTCGTGCGCGGCCGAGTACAAGTACGACGGCGTCCGGCTCCAGGCCCACCGCACCGCCGACGGGCGGGTCGAGCTGTTCACCCGCCGTCTGGAGCGGGTCGGTGACCAGTTCCCCGACGTGGTCGAGCTGCTGAGTGCGGGCCTGGGGCCGCGCCAGGCGATCCTGGAGGGCGAGGTGGTCGCGGCCGACCCGGTGTCGGGCGAGTTGCGCCCGTTCCAGGAGGTCATGCACCGCCGGCGCAAGCACGGCATCGCCGAGGCCATCGAGGAGTGGCCGGTCAGCCTGTTCTGCTTCGACCTGCTGTACGCCGACGGCCAGGACCTGACCCGGCTCCCCTACCTGGAGCGCCGGGCCCGCCTGGAGGCGGCGGTCACGCCGGTCCCGCGGCTGCGGCTGGCCACCGCCGAGCAGGTCCACGACCCCGAGGCCCTGGAGCTGTTCTTCGACCAGGCCATCGCCGACGGCTGCGAGGGCCTGCTGTGCAAGTCGGTCAGCCCGGCAGCCGGCTACCAGGCCGGGGCCCGCGGCTGGCTGTGGATCAAGCTCAAGCGGGACTACCGCACCGAGCTCAGCGACACCCTGGACCTGGTGGTGGTCGGCGCCCTGGCCGGCCGGGGGCGGCGCCGCGGGGTCTACGGGGCGCTGCTGCTGGCCGCCTACGACGCCGAGGCCGACCTGTTCCGCACCGTCTGCAAGTGCGGCACCGGCTTCTCCGACGCCGAGCTGGCCGCCCTCCCCCAGCGGCTGGCCTCCCTGGCCCGCCCCGGGGAGGATGGCCCGCCGGCCAGGGTCGACGCCCGCATGGTCCCCGACGTCTGGTTCGAGCCCGGCCTGGTGGTCGAGGTCCTCGGGGCCGAGCTCACCCTCTCCCCCATCCACACCGCCGCCTGGGGCCAGCTCAAGGAGGACGCCGGCCTGGCCCTGCGCTTCCCCCGCTTCACCGGCCGCTGGCGCGACGACAAGTCCCCCGAGGACGCCACCACCGTCGCCGAGGTCCTCGACCTGTACCGCGCCGCCCGCCCCACCCCGACCGGCTCCTGACAGCCGCCCCCCAGGAACCCGACCGAGAGGAAGGCCGCGTGGCAGGCAACCCGTACCGTCCCGGGCGCGAGCACACCGCCCGGACCCCCCCGGTGGTCCCGGCGATCTACCAGACCACCACCTTCGAGCTCGACGACGCCGCCTATGCCGACATCCAGGGCGGCGGCGGGCTGCACCAGACCTGGTACTCGCGGTTCGGTAACCCGACCGTGGAGGCGGCCGCGGCCGAGGTCGCGCGGCTGCACGGGGCCTCGCGGTCGCTGATGACCTCCAGCGGGATGGCGGCCATCGCGACCACCCTGCTCACCCTGCTGCGCAGCGGGGACACCCTGGTCGCGGCCCGCCAGGTCTACGGCGACACCGACGACCTGCTCACCCGTGACCTGCCCGGGTTGGGGATCGAGGTGGTCCGCGTCGACGCCTCCGACACGGCGGCCTGGCGGCGGGCGGTCGCCGGGCACCGGCCCGCGGTCGTCTACGGCGAGACGCTGTCCAACCCCCAGCTCCGGCTGCTGCACCTCCCGGCGGTGGCCGCCGCCGCCCACGACGCCGGGGCCCGGCTGGTGGTCGACAACACCTTCGCCACGCCCTGGTGCACCCGGCCCCTTCACCTCGGGGCCGACGTCGTGGTCGAGTCGGCGACCAAGTTTTTGGCCGGCCACTCCGACGTGGTGGCCGGCGCGGTCACCACCGACGACGCCGACCTGCACGAGGAGGTGCAGCGCCGGGTCATCACCTTCGGCGGCTGCCTCGACGCCCACGCCGCGTTCCTGGTCTGGCGCGGGCTCCGCACCTTCGGGGTCCGGCTCGCCGCCGCCTGCCGGTCGGCGGCCGCGGTGGCGGCCACGCTGGCCGACGAGCCCGGCGTCGCCCAGGTCCGCTACCCGGGCCGGCCCGACCACCCGGACGCCGGCGCCGTGGCCGACGCGGTGATGCCCGGGGCCAAGGGGGCCATGGTCGGCCTCGTCCTGGACGGCGGCGACGAGCGGGCGCTGGCGGTGCTGCGGCGGCTCGAGGTCGCCGTCGAGGCGACCAGCCTGGGCGGCGTGGAGACCCTGGCCAGCGTGCCCTTCAACTCCTCGCACTTCAACCTGACGGCGCAACAGCGCCTCGATGCCGGCATCCCGCCGGGCCTGCTGCGGCTGTCGGTCGGGCTGGAGGGCGAGGAGGCGCTGGTGGCCGACCTGCGCCGGGCGATCGCGGCCACCGCCTGAGTCGTCAGCCCTTGACCGCGCCCATGGTGAAGCCGGAGATGAAGCGGTCCAGGAAGTGGTCGACGGTGACGTTGACCCCGACCTTCTTGCCCCAGTCCGGGGCCTGGCCGGTCGCCTGCTGGCCGCCGCCGGGGCCGCCGCCGCCCGGCTCGCCGGTGCAGGCGGCCATCGCCGCCCCCACGCCGGCGAGCCCCATGGCCCGGGGCCTTGGGCGTCGTCCGACGCCCGACGTCCAAAGGAGGCGTTTACCCAGGTTCAGCGCACTTTTGCGTTTGGAACGTCCCAAGCGCCGTCGGGGACGGCCGGCGGCAGGACCAGCACGCTCAGGCCGAGGCCGCTCAGGCAGGCCATGCCCAGCACCCCGGCCCACAGCTCGGGCGGCCAGACGATCCCGTAGGCCAGGGCGTACACGGCCATCCAGGCGCCCCACAGCAGCAGCGGGGTCAGGATGGCCACGGCCCGGAACGCCCCCGGCCGGTCGGGGCCGGGCCGCAGCCTGGCCATCAGCAGGTCGGCGGCCAGCCCGCCGGCCAGCATGGCCGGGACCAGCGCGCCCAGGGCGAACTCGCGCAGCGAGGTCAGCCCGACCGCGCCCATGCCCGCGACCAGGGCCACGGTGCCGAAGGGCAGGCGCCAGCGGCGGGCCAGCAGCAGGACCGGGGCGACCACGATCAGGTTGGTGACGAGCACGCTGGCCAGCCCGACGATGGTGGTCAGCAGCCCGTCCGGCCCCGCCGGGGCGGGCGTCGACGGGGCCCGGGTGACGAACGCCGACAGGTACTGGAAGAAGAACAGCAGCACCGCGGTGGTCAGGGCGGTCGCCCACAGGGCGGGCAGCAGGGCCAGGGCCGGGGCGCGGGCCGGCAGGTCGGGCGAGGACCAGGCCGAGCGGACCGGGCTGGTCACCATCAGCAGGCCGCCGGAGAGCAGCAGCAGGTGGGAGGGGCTGAGCAGGGCGGCCACGCTGACCTCGACGCCGAACAGGGTGTGCCAGACGCCGTCGGCGACCCCGCCGGCCACGAACATGGCCACCCCGACCAGCCCCAGCCCGTAGCCGGCCGGGACCAGGGCGAGGTCGACGCGGCCGCCGCCGCGCTGGTGGCGGGCGACCAGCCGGGCCAGCACCACCGTGGACACCAGGAAGCCGGCGTAGAAGATCGCGTGCCAGGGGCTGAAGAAGGTCTCCAGCCCGGGCTGGTTGACGTGCGCCCAGCCGTCCAGGAACAGGCCCCCGACCACCCAGGTGCCGAGCAGGGCCGCGGCCAGGTCGTCGCCCCAGCGGGCCCGGGGCCGGGCCGGGGCGGCAGCCGCAGCCGTCGCGGTCGTCCTGACGCTCGCCATCGGCCGCCTCCTGCGGTTGGGCACGCTCCCTGCATTGATGCGCGCCGGCGCCGGAACGGTCAACCTGTGGCGATGGCCAGGCGCAGCGCGGGGATCCTGCTCTACCGCCGCCGCGACGGCGGCGTCGAGGTGCTGCTGGTGCATCCCGGGGGCCCGTTGTGGGCCCGCCGGGACGCCGGCGCCTGGTCGATCCCCAAGGGCGAGTACGGCGAGGGCGAGGACCCGGTGGCGGTCGCCCTGCGCGAGTTCGAGGAGGAGACGGGCCAGCGGCCCCCCGACGGCGGCCTGGTCGCCCTGGGCGAGGTCCGCCAGCGGGGCGGCAAGGTCGTCACCGCCTGGGCCGCCCCCGGCGACCTCGACCCGGCCGCCGTCACCAGCAACACCTTCACCCTGGAGTGGCCGCCCCGCTCCGGCACCCGGCGGGAGTTCCCCGAGGTCGACCGGGCCGGCTGGTTCGACCCGGCCACGGCCAGGGAGAAGCTCCTGGCCGCCCAGGCCGAGCTGGTCGACCGCCTGCTGGCCGCCCTGGGCGAGGGTTGAGGGCGCACCAGCAGCGCCTCTCGCGCCAGGACGAGGGGTGTGGACGACATTGCGCACCTCACCGGGGGATGGGCTACGCTCCCCCACCGGGGGACCCGGCGCCGACCGGGAGGGTCAGGCGCGGGGCCGGAGGTTCCGGGATGGCGGCTGGAGGGATGGTATGGACGAGGTGATGGTCGGACTCGCGGCCCTGGAGCGGACGCCCCTGTTCGCGGGGCTCGACCGGGAGCACCTCGAGGACGTCCTCCGGGTCGGGCGGCGGGTGTCGATCGACACCGGCCAGGCCATCGTGGAGCGGGGCGACCCGGGCGACGCCATGTACATCATGGTCGACGGGGCCGCCGAGGTGGACGTGGGCGGCCGCTACCACCGGCTGGAGCGGGGCGACTTCTTCGGCGAGATGGCCGTCCTGGCCGGCAAGCCGCGCGAGGCCACGGTCAAGGCGGTGGAGCCGGTGGAGGCGCTGCAGATCCCCGCCGACGAGTTCCAGGCGTTCCTGCTGGAGCACCCCCACATCGCCGTGGGCATGCTCCAGAGCCTGGTCGAGCGCCTGCGCGAGGTGCAGGACCGGCTCGACACCTGGATCGGCGGCGTCTGGTAGCCGCCGGGCCTCACTTGGCGTCGGCGTAGCAGTCGACCACGGCCACGGCCAGCGGGAACCGGACGCTGGTGTCGCCGAACACCAGCCGGCCGCTCTCGTCGGCGGCGTCGGCCAGCGCCCCGGCGACCCGCTCGGCGTCGGCCCGCGGGCAGTGCACCAGCACCTCGTCGTGCTGGAAGAAGACCAGGTGCGGGCCGGTCGGCCGGTCGGGCGGGCCGGGGTCGGCCAGGCGCCGGCGCACCGCCGCCAGCAGGACCAGGGCCCAGTCGGCGGCGCTGGCCTGGACCACGAAGTTGCGGGTGAAGCGGCCCCGGTCACGGGCCGCCCGGCGGGCCCGTCCGCCGGCCTCGGCGTCGGGGTCGGCCCCGCCGGCCCGTTCGGTGGCCGCCAGCCAGCCCGAGGAGGGCGCCGGGCAGGTCCTGCCCAGGCGCGAGCGGACCAGCCGGCCCTCCTCGCCGGCCCGCGCGGCCGCCTCCACGTAGCCGACGGCGGCCGGGAACCGCCGCCGCAGCACCGTCATCAGCTGCCCCACGTCACCGCCGTACATGGCGGCCAGCAGGGCGGTCTTGGCCCGGGCCCGGTCGCCCCCGAAGGCGTCGGCGGCCAGGGCGGCGTACAGGTCGCCGCCGGCGGCCGCCCCGGCCAGCCCCTCGTCGCCGGACAGGGCGGCCAGCACCCTGGGCTCGAGCTGGCTGGCGTCGGCGACCACGAACGTCCAGCCGGGGTCGGCCACGACCGCCCGGCGCAGGGCGTGGGGGATCTGGAGGGCGCCGCCGCCGCGGGTCGCCCACCGGCCCGACACCACCCCGCCGGGCACGTACTCGGGCCGGAACCGGTCCCCGGCCACCCAGGCGTCCAGCCACGACCAGCCGTAGGCGGCATACAGCCGCGACAGCTCCTTGTAGGCCAGCAGCAGCGGCACGGCCGGGTGGTCGACGCCGCGCAGCACGTGCGAGCGGGTCGAGGGCAGCGGCGTGCCGGCGGCGGCGAAGGCCCGCAGCACCTGGGCGGGCGAGTCGGGGTTGAGCGGCCGGCCGCCGAAGGCGGCGCCGATCCGGGCGGCCAGGTCGGCCAGCCGCCGCGGAGCCGTCCCGGCCCGCGGCCTCGGGCCGAGCAGCTCGGTGAGGACGGCGTCGTGCACCTCCGGCCGCCACGGCAGCCCGGCCGCGGCCATCTCGGCGGCGGCCAGCGCCCCGGCCGACTCGGCCGCCACCAGCAGCGAGAGGCCCCCGGGCCAGTCGGCCGCCGGCCGCCGTGCCCCGGGGAGGCGCCGCTGCTGGTCGGCGTGGACGGCCACCACCCCGGCCAGGAGCTCGGCCCCGCCGGGCAGGCCGAGCAGGTCGTGGTCGAACAGGGCCGGCTGGCCGGCCCGGGCGGCCCGGGCCGCGTCGTCGGGCACGGGCCGGCCCTCCAGGCGGGCCCAGGCCGCCAGGAACGAGCGCGGCTCGCCCCAGCGGCCGTCGGCGGCGAGCAGGATCCCCTCGGTCAGGCCCAGGTCGTGGCAGCGGTCGACCCGCACCCCGGCCACCAGCAGCTGCGGGTAGAGCTCGGCGGTGGCCGCCCACACCCAGCGCGGCCGCCCGGCCCGCTCGCGCCCGGCCACCGCCCCGGCCAGGTCCCGGACCGGCTCCGGCGGCCCCTGGGGCGTGCCGTCCTCGGCGAGGTCCTGCAGCAGTCCCCCACCGTCGGCTCCGACCACGACCGCGACCCGCATCGCCGGCCAGTCTGCCCGCTGCTCCCGACAGTCCGCCGTCGTCGGGGAAGGATGGGAGACTTCCAGTTGAGCGACCCCGACCGCGAGGAGCGCCGATGAGCGTCGTCACCGGGAACCAGCCCGACGGCACCCCGACCTGGATCGACCTCGCCGTACCCGACCTGGAGCGGGCGATGGCCTTCTACGGGGCCCTGTTCGGCTGGGAGTTCGAGGTCGGGCCGCCGGAGACGATGCGCTACACCCAGTGCCGGCTGGGCGGCCGGCGGGCCGCCGCCCTGGCCGACAACCCCGACCCGGAGGCCACCGCGTTCTGGTGGAACGTGTTCCTGGCGACCGGCGACTGCGACGCCACCGTTCGGCGGGTCACCGACAACGGCGGCACCGTCGTCCTCGACCCCATGGACATCCCGGACCAGGGCCGCATGGCGGTCGTCAAGGACCCGGTGGGGGCCCACTTCGGCCTCTGGGAGGGCCGCGGCAGCGTCGGCTGCGAGGTCGTCAACGAGCCCGGGGCGCTGCTCCGCAACGACCTGGTCACCCCGGACCCCGAGCCCGCCCGGGCGTTCTACGCGGCGGTGTTCGACTTCACCCTCGACGGCAACCCCGACCTGCCCGACTTCGACTTCACCTTCCTGCGCCGCCCCGACGGCCACGAGATCGGCGGCATCATGGGCGTCGAGGGGGCGCCGTCGTCGTCCTGGACGACCCTGTTCGAGGTCGCCGACACCGACGCCGCGGTCGCCCGGGCCGCCGACGCCGGCGGCAGCCCCGGCACCCCGGAGGACTTCGTCTACGGCCGGCTGGCGACCGTCACCGACCCCTTCGGGGCCGAGTTCTCGGTCGGCTCCCGGCCCAAGGCCCGGCCGGGCTGAGGCTCAGCCGGGCCGGCCGTCCCGGCCCACCAGGAACCAGGTGACCAGCTCCCCCTTGCCCTTGACCTGGATCGGGCCCCGGCGCTCGAGCCGGTAGCCGTCCCGCAGCCGCCGGTAGGTCCGGTCGGTGACCTGGATGCAGCCGGGCACCCCGGTCGACTCCATCCGGCTGGCCGTGTTCACGGTGTCGCCCCACAGGTCGTAGCTGAACTTGCGCCGGCCGATCACGCCGGCCACCACCGGGCCGGTGTCGATGCCGATGCGGACGGCCAGCGGCTCGCCACCCGGGTCGAGGTGCCGGGCCACCTCCAGGCGCAGGTCCAGGGCCATGTCGGCCACCGCCCGGGCGTGGTCGGGCCGCGGCTCGGGCAGCCCGCCGACCGCCATGTAGGCGTCGCCGACGGTCTTGATCTTCTCCAGCCCGTGCCGCTCGGCCAGGGCGTCCAGGGCCGAGAACAGGTCGTCCAGGACCTCCACGACCCGCTCCGGGGTGGTGTCGCGGCTGCGCCGGGTGAAGTCCACCAGGTCGGCGAACAGCACCGTGACCTCGGGGAAGTCGTCGGCGATGACCTCCTCGCCCTGCTTGAGCCGGGCCGCGATGGGGGCCGGGAGGACGTTGAGCAGCAGCCGCTCGGAGCGTTCCTGCTCGGCCAGGAGCTGGCGATGCGCCTGGTCGAGGGCCCGACGGGTCCGCACCGCCTCGCCGAGCCGCATCACCACGATCATCAGGGCCAGGTCCGTGACCAGGCCGTAGACCAGCCGGGTCCTCATCTCGGGGGGAAGGTTGTCGGCCGTGGCCAGGAAGATGATCGGGGTGCCCCCGAACCAGGCCACCACCGCCACCGCCCAGCCGCGATGGCCGGCCGCCCAGGCGGTGGGCAGGGCCACCGACAGCGGCACGGCCGAGAACAGCCCCGGGTAGTCGAACTGGTTGTAGACGAACACGGCCGCCGCCGAGGCCAGCAGCACGGCCAGGGGCCAGCGCCGCCGGACCAGGGCCAGCGCGCCCAGGAGCGGCCCCAGCAGGTAGGCGAAGGCGTCCGGCGGCTGACCCTGCGGCGGCCCGACCGTGATCGCCACCGACACCGTCACGGCCAGGATCAGGGCCAGCCCCGCGTCCACCACCGGCTCGGGGAGCCGCCGTAGCCTCGACCACCAGGACGTCCCAGCCATCTTCCCCGGCACCTTACCCCGGGCCCGGGGCGGCGGGACCCTGGGGCGGCCCCGCTACAGCATCGGGTAGGGGTCCCAGGCCGGGCCCGCGTCGGGGGCGCCGTCCTCGACGACCGCGGCCTCGATCAGGCCGTAGGGGCGGTCGTCGGCGTGGAAGACCTCGTTGTCGTTGGTCAGCCCGAACGGCGACAGGTCGACCACGAAGTGGTGCTTGTTCGGCATCGACATGCGCACCTCGACCACCTCGGGGCGGCTGGTGATGGCCGACTCGGCCATCGCGTACAGGCTCTGCTGGAGCGACAGGCTGTGGGTGGTGGCGAAGGCCTCCAGCAGCAGCCGCCGGGTCTCGGCGTAGGACTTGGCCCAGTCGACGTCCACGGTCCCGTGGCGCCAGCGGGCCGTGACCGCGGTGGCCAGGATGCGGTCGGTGGTCTCCTGCAGGGTGGTGTAGCGGTCCTTGATGTAGCCGGTGAACTCCGACCCGGTCGACTTGAGCACGACCAGGTCGGCCAGGCCCGAGACCACCCAGGCCTGGCCCTCGCGGGCGACCACGGTGGCCGTGCGCACCTCGCTCGAGGCGCGGAGGAAGGCGTGGTCGTGGGGGACGCCGCCGACCTCGATCCTGGCCCAGGGGTACTCCTCCACGTACACCCGGGCCTGGGTGATCGTGTCGAAGTCGTCCACGAAGTGGCGGGCCAGGCGCAGCCCGAAGTCCTCGATCTCGCCGACCGGCGCCTCCTTGGCAAAGGCGTAGACGGTGTTCTTCTGGGTGTCGGTCGGGACGACGTTGGCGTTGTCGCCGGTCAGGTGGACGTCGGTCATGTCGCCGGACAGGGTGACCCCGACGTTGAGGTCCTTGAGCTCGTGACGGTCCCCGTCCCTGGTGACGCGGACCATGCGCGTCTCGGCCTTGCCATACTGGTTCTGCCCGAGGGTGACGGCCATCGCGAGCTCCCTTCACGCTGCCAGCGCCCCACTCTTCCGCAAGACGAGAAGTTTATTCTGCCATACGGGAGATACTCAGCGTAGACTGCAGTCCCGTGTGAACGGCCGCACAAAGGAGCGACGTGGTCAGCACCAGCCAGCCGAGGCCGGCCGCCGAGGCCCAGCGTGGCAACGACGGGGTCCAGTCCGTGGAGCGGGCCCTCGAGCTGCTGGAGGCGCTCGCCGACCCGGGCGAGGCGCGAGGCGTCAGCGAGCTGGGGCGGGCCACCGGCCTGCCCGTGGCCACCATCCACCGGCTGCTCGCCACCATGGCCAGCCGGGGCTACGTGCGCCAGGACCCGGCCTCGCACAAGTACACGCTCGGCTCCCACCTGATCCGGCTGGGCGAGGCCGCGACCCGGCACTTCGGCCGGTTCGCCCGCCCCTACCTGGCCGAGCTGATGGAGGCCAGCGGCGAGACGGCCAACCTGGCCGTGCTCGAGGACGGCCAGGTCGCCTACGTCGCCCAGGTGCCCTCGCGCCAGCACCGGGTGCGGATGTTCACCGAGGTGGGCCGGCGCGTCCTCCCCCACTCGAGCGCGGTGGGCAAGGTGGTGCTCGCCTTCCGGCCCCGGGCCGAGGTGGAGGCGCTGCTGGCCCGTATGGGCCTGCCCCGGCGCACCGCTCGGACCATCACCGACCTGGGCCGGTTCCTGGCCGAGCTCGACACCGTGGCCCGCCAGGGCTACGCCATCGACAGCGGCGAGGAGGAGGTCGGGGTCCGCTGCCTGGCCGTCCCCGTCTTCGGGGTGGGCGAGTCGGTGGCCGCCATGTCGGTCTCGGCCCCCGAGGGCCGGCTCGAGCCCAAGGACATCGAGCGCATCCTCCCCGAGATGCTGCGCATCTCGGCCGCCCTGACCGGCGCCTTCATCTCCTCGACGGGCCAGCCGGACCCGGGTACAGCCGCACCGTGAGGCCCGCCGGGCTCAATGGGGGCGGTCGAGGCCTGGAGGTGCTCGACGCCGCCCTCGGACAGGCCGTGGCCGGCGTTGCAGACGCTATCCCCCGCCCCCGTCACCCGGCCGCTCAGGGCGTGGCGGCCAGGAAGGCCAGCAGCTCGCCGGCCAGCGCGTCGGGGGCCTCCTCGGCCATGTGGTGGCCGGAGGGGAAGGGACGGCCGCGCAGGTCGCCGGCCCAGGGGCGCCAGACGCCGAGGACATCGCCGTACAGGTCGGGCAGGTCGTCGCCGGTGGCCCACAGGACCAGGGTCGGGCAGGCGACCCGGCGGCCGGCGCGCCGGTCCTCGTCGTCGTGGCGGCGGTCGAGGCCGAGGCCGGCCCGGTAGTCCTCCATCATGGCGTGGACGGTCGCCGGGTCGTGGATGGCCCGCCGGTAGTCGGCGTAGGCCTCCTCCCCCATCGGCTCCGGCCCGGCCTGGTACCAGGCGTCGGGGTCGGCGGCGATCACCCGCTCGGCCCGCTTGGCC
>Ga0307302_10000395_pt1 | contig 19548 bp, 19 predicted proteins | sample ER_DNA_183_FD_194490 | JGI IMG/M metagenome (GOLD analysis project Ga0307302, IMG submission 194490) | Bulk soil microbial communities from the East River watershed near Crested Butte, Colorado, United States - ER_DNA_183 | ecosystem: Environmental > Terrestrial > Soil > Floodplain | place...
GCTGGAGGGATATGCCGGCGTCACCGAGGTCTACCAGGAGCTGTGGATGGCCGGAGACCAGACGGCGGCACGGCCAGCACAACAGGCCCGGACCGCCCTCCGGCGATTGGCCCGAACGTTCCGCACAGCCCGGCCACGGGCACGGCTGTATGAAGGCCTGGCCGCCCACCACCTCGGCCGACGTCGACAGGCCGTGGCGGCGTGGACCACCAGCCTGAACACAGCCGAGCGCCTCGCGATGCCGTATGAACAGGGCCGCGCCCACTACGAACTCGGACGGCACCTGCCGCCAGGCCATCCAGGTCGACAGGCACACCTACGCCGCGCCTGCGAGCTCTTCGCCGACATCGGCGCGTCCTATGAGCTGACCCACGCCCGAGCAGCCTTGCCACGATAGCCAGGTACCGGCTCGGCTCCGCGGGCCTTCAGCAGCCCGGCGGCCAGCGGCTCCACCTTCCCGGGCAAGACGCGCATAATTCAGGCAATGCAATCTCACCGGGAACGGGCTGCGACATGCCCGCGGCGACGGCCGGCTCGGTCGCCGCGGTGGGCGCTGGCCGCGCTCGTCCTGGCGCTGGGGCTGGCCGGCTGCTCCTCCGGCGGGGACGAGGGCTCGGCCCAGTCGTCCGGCGCCACCCAGGGCTCGGAGACCACGGCGGCCTCGGGCACCACCGAGGCCGCCTCGACCGCCCAGACCGTCCAGATCCGCGTCACCGGCGGCCAGGTGGAGACCGCCGAGCGGCGGGTCAAGGTCCCGCTGGGGTCCGATGTCCGGCTTGAGGTCACGGCCGACCAGGCCGACGAGGTCCACCTCCACGGCTACGACCGCAAGGTCGACATCGAGCCGGGCACCCCGGCGGTGCTCGAGTTCCAGGCCGACACCCCGGGGGTGTTCGAGGTGGAGCTGGAAGAGGCCGCGCTGAAGCTGGTCGAGCTCCAGGTCGAATGAGGGTCCTCGCCCATGGGCTCGGCGGCCGGGCCGACCTGCCCATCCCGGTCTGGCTGGCCCAGTACGCGGCCGCCATGGTGCTGATCGTGTCCTTCTTCGTGCTGGCCAGGTTCTGGCAGACCCCCCGGCTGCAGGACCCCTACCGCGGCCGGCCCCTGCCCATGGGGCTGCAGCGGCTGGTGGACGCCCCGGCGTTGCGGCTCGCCCTGCGCCTGGTCGGCCTGGCGGCCCTGGTCGGTAGCATCCTGGTGGCCACCTTCGGCAGCGAGACCAGTGCCACCAACCCCGCCCCGACCTGGCTGTTCGTCTGGTTCTGGGTCGGGATCGTGCCCCTGTCGCTACTGTTCGGGCCCGTCATGCGGGCCATGAGCCCGCTGCGGCTGCTCACCGAGTGGATCGCCCGGCTCCGCGGGCGGCCCGACCCCGACGACGCTCGGCCGATGCCTCCCTGGCTCGGCTTCTGGCCGGCGGCGGCCGGGCTGCTGGCGTTCACCTGGCTGGAGCTGGTCTACCGCAACCCCGACCGCCCGGTGAACGTGCTCGGCTTCGTCCTCCTGTACTGCCTGGTGCAGCTGGTGGCGGCGGCGGTGTGGGGGGAGCGCTGGTACGCGCGCGGGGAGGCCTTCGAGGTCTACTCCACCCTGGTCGGGGGGCTGTCGCCGTTCGGGCGCCGCCCCACCGACGGCCGGCTGCTGCTGCGCAACCCACTCGCCGGCCTGGCCGCGCTCCCGCTGGAGCCGGGGATCACGGCCGTGGTCTGCGTGCTGCTGGGCTCCACCGCCTTCGACGGCCTCAGCCGGACGCTGTGGTGGCAGGACCTGAGCAGGCAGGCTGGGGGCGTGAGCTACGTGCTCATCGGCACCGCCGGCCTCCTCGGCATGATCGCCCTGATCGCCACCACCTACCTGCTCGCGACCCGCCAGAACCCGTGGGCCCGGCGTGGCCAGGAGGTCCCGGTCGAGCGCCGCTTCGTCCACTCGCTGCTGCCGATCGCGGTGGGCTACACCGTGGCCCACTACTTCTCGCTGGTCGTGTTCCAGGGCCAGGCCGGCTATCTGCTCGCCTCCGACCCCCTGGGGCGCGGCTGGGACCTGTTCGGCACCGCCGGGTCGCGGATCGACTACCTGGTCGTGTCCACCTCGGTGATCGCGGTCGTGCAGGTGGCCGCCATCCTCAGCGGGCACGTGCTCGGTGTCTTCGTCGCCCACGACCGGGCGATGGCCGACTACACCCGCCCGCGGCAGCGCCTCCGGGCCCAGTACCCGCTGCTGGTGGTGATGGTCACCTACACGCTGGGCGGGATCGCGCTGCTGCTCGGCGCCTGAAGCTCGGCGGCGCTGGAGCTCAGCTCGGCCGAGGCGTCGGCGGCGATGTCGCGGATGACCCCGATGAGGGTGTGGCGCTCGGCGGCGAAGCGGCGGGCCGGGATCGAGACCCCGACGGAGGCGACCAGGTGGGTGTCGGCGCCGCGGCGGACCGGCACGGCGATGCAGCAGGAGCCGGCGGCGAACTCCTGCAGGTCGAAGGCCAGCCCGGTTTCCCGGACGGTCTGCAGGTGCTGGGTGAGGGCCTCGGGCGTGGCGATCGTGGCCGAGGTGTAGCGCCGGTAGGTGTTGCCCCGCAGGTACCGGGGCCACTGGGTCTTGGGGAGGCTGCACAGGTAGATCTTGCCCAGGGCCAGCGCGTGGGCGGCGCCCCGGAAGCCCTTGGTGATGTCGGGCAGCTCCCGGGAGCCCCGGCGCCCGCGGATCTCGACCACCTCCAGGTCGCCGTCGCGCCACAGGGCCGCGTACGCGCGCGCCGACGCCCGGTCGCGCAGCTCCTCCAGGACCGGCTGGAGGCGCTCGGGCTGGAGGCTGGCCGCGACGTAGCCCTGGTACAGCTCGGCGAACTTGGGGCCAAGGGTGTACAGGCCCGACGCGGCCGGCGACGGCACCACGAACCCCTGCTCGCGCATGGAGCTGACCAGGTAGTAGCCGGAGGAGAGGCTGATGTTGAGCTGGCGGGCCAGGGCCTTGATGGGGATGCCCCGGGGATGCTGGGCGATGATCTCGAGCGCCTGCAGGACGTGGCGGGCCGTGCTCAGCGTCCGGCCGGGGCCCCCTCGTGGTGGGCCGCCAGTGCCGCCGTGCACCGACATACGCGCTCCTCTGCGTCGCTCTCCAGCGTCAAGCGTGGCGGTTGCGACACCGAGAGTCTACCCGCGCCGAACTAAGGCAACCACCGCGCCCAGGGAGGAACCGTACACAAGGTGCATGAGCAGGTACGTTGACCAGCCCATCTGGGACGGCGTGTCGGCGATGAGGGTGCCGCCGCCGACCTCCCGGCCGGCCAGGCCGAGCACCGGGACCATCAGCAGCGCCACCAGCAGGCCCCAGACGACGCCGGCGGCGACCACCACGGCCGGGCGGGTACTCGGGAGCTCGCGGGTCACCAGGAAGAACAGCATGCCAAAGAACCCGGCGAGGGCCAGGTGCACGCAGACGCCCGGGAGCGTCGTCTGCGGCTCGAGCCAGAACCGCGAGCCGTTGGCCGCCTCCTCCAGCGAGATGTCGTAGGCGGCCCGGTCGAGGACGCCGGCGATGCGGTAGAAGGGGCTGAAGACGCCGGCGTCGCCCCAGGTCGCCGAGGCGACGCACAGGAACAGCCCGGCCGGCACCCCGGCAGCCAGACCGACCAGGATGCCGGTCTCGAGGGTGCGCTCCAGCTCCCCGTTCGGCCGCTCCAGGCGCGGATCAGTACTCAGCGGACCAGATCAGGGCGGCGACGCAGACCATCGTGGCCAAGAAGACGCCGATGGCGAAGAGATAGCCTCCCATCGTGCACACGCTCCTTTGCTGGCAGTCGCGGTCGCGCGGTCGCCGCGGCCTATTGGTGCAGCTCCAGCCGGGTGTTGCTGTGGTGCCGCCGCGGCAGGCGGCGGCGGCCGCCGGGGCCGCGCTCGGGCTCGTCCGGCTCGGCCTTCGGCGGCGGCCGGGCCGACGCCTGGATCTGCTGGTGGACGTGGTACAGCGGCCGCTGGGTCCGGTCGGGTAGGGCGACGACGCGGGACTGGGTGTCGGGGTCGGCCGGCCGGGCGTCCCCCCTGTCGGTGAACGCCCGGCAGATGAACCAGAGGCCGAAGCCCAGCATGATGAACGGCAAGAAGATGAGGAAGGAGGCCCAGCCGGGGAGCAAGCCGGCCGCGAAGTTGCTCATCTCGTCTCCTCCTGCGACGACTCCTCGTCCTCCTTGGGGTCGCCGCCCCGGAGTATCCACCAGAGGCCGCCGACCATGACCAGCGGCACCCAGATGATGGCCGTCTCGTCGAGACCGCCATAGTGGCCCAGCACTCCGAGCAAACCGTCCTCGTCTCTGTGGCAGCGGCTAGGTGGTGAACGCGGTCGGGGTCAGCGGCTCGTCCACCTCCACATCTGTCTTGTCCCCGTTGGGCGTCTGGAAACGCAGCTGGCCGGTCACGGTCAGCTGCGACTCGCCGATGGGCAGCAGCTTCTCCTGGTGGATCCAGATGTCGCTCGGCATGGTCAGCGTCAGCTCCTGGGTGGCGCCGGGCTCGATCGTGTCCGACTGCACCGTCATCGGGTAGGCGGTGTCGACAGCCTGCGGGCCGGTGGGCTTGGCCGCCGGCACGGCCTGGTTGAACCAGGTCAGGTCGGCCACGGCGAACTGGGAGAGCTGTGCCGGCTGGTCGCCCTTGTTGATCGCCGTGACCGTCAGCGTCACCTGCTTGTTGGCGGCGTCGTACACCGCCTTGCCCTTGCCGGCCTGCAGGCTGACGAACGGCGCCGGCCGCTCCACGTTGGGCGGCGCGAACTGGATGATCTGCTGGGGGATCTTGGTCGGGAAGTTGGCGAGCTGGTAGATCCAGCCGGCACCCAGCAGCACCACGGTGGCCAGCATCATGATGGTCGAGTTGCGGTGGTCCTTCTTGGTGATGAGGCCGTAGTCGCGGCCGTCGGTGTTGAGCGGGATCTGGCTGGTCACGGCCAGGTGCGCGATGGTGCGCTTGGGCACCGTCCAGTAGATCATCCAGACCATGCCGATGATGAAGGTGAGGGTGAGCCAGATCCAGATGAACGGGAGCTGGTAGTTCTCGAGGTTCACGGTCCCGCCGCTGAGCAGGGTGGCCTCGTTGGTGAAGCCGGCCGGGTTCTCCTGGATGTTGATCCAGGCGCCCGGGCCGATCAGGGTCCCAGCGCCCTTGACAGCGAAGGCCGGGTGCACGTGCCAGCGGCCCACCCGGCGGCCGGCGAAGGTCATCGAGAAGTCGTAGACCCGTCCCTTGGCGCAGTCGATCCGGGTCGGCACCGACTCGCCGTTGAGCGTTCGCTCCTTGAGCACGATCACCGGGCCGGGCGCGATCATGCTCATGAAGCAGGTGTTGGGCACGCCCTTGGCCAGGCTTGACGGCCAGGCGTCCATGATCTTGACCTTGCCGGTGACCGTGACCGTCTGGCCCTGCTGCACCGTGTCGCCGGAGAAGTTCACATCGGTCCACCCGACGGTGCGCATGCGCAGGAAGCCCTCCTGGGACTTCTCGCCGTGGGCGGACGCCGCCGTGGCCGGAACGGCCGTGACCAGGGCCGCGGCGACCAGGATGAGGAGGATTCGGCGCCTCATGTCAGTTCAGCCTCCGTAGCTCGAGCCGGCCCGGGTCACCACTTCTTCAGGAAGCGGCCGATCGGCCAGATGGCGAGACCGCGGGCGATGGCCTGACCGACCCAGTAGCCGACGACCGCGACGGTCGCGCCGAAGGCGAAGGCCACGTACTGCGTCTCCCCGAGGAAGGTGCGCAGGGAGCCGTGCTCGATGATGCGGAGGTACTCAGGTGTCTGACTTCGGACGTACTCGATCCCCTGGACGTCGGCGAGGGTCACCACCCGGTCCATCCACACCGCCGGTTGGAGCAGCCCGGCCAAGGGGATGTAGTTGGAGACCCACCAGGCGATGGTGAACAACCCCGAGCCAATGATCGAGGTCAAGATGAAGCTGCCTCTTGTTTTCAATAGCACCCAGTCGGCGAAGATCGCCGCTGCCACCATCGTCGCCGGCCAGACGAAGTTCATGGGGTAGTAGACGAACCCACCCCATTGGATCCATCGCCCGACCAGCGTGCAGAGCCAGAAGCTGACCGCCGTGTAGGTCATCCCGGTGGGGAACCGCCAGGCCAGCCACTGGATGTACTGCAGGGCCGAGCCGATGATGATGATCGCGAACGGCGTGATGATGGGCCACCACTGCCGGTCCTTCCAGTCGGTCCAGAAGTCCCAGTCGCCTGCGAAGAGCTGCTTGGTGATGTCCGCCGCGGCCCCGACCACAAAGGCAGCGGTGACCCAGAACACCAGGTCCCACTTGCGGTCGATGTACCGGTACTTCTTGAGCATGAGCTCACGGAGCTCGAGAGTCTTGGCATCGACTGCCACGGTGACCTCGCTTCCCACTCGGCGGAAGTCCGAATGAGGGGGCCCGCCGTACCCGTGCGGCGGACCCCTCGACGGACGCTACGAGGCGAGGGCCTCTACGGCTTCGATCTCTTCGCCACGGGCCCCGAACTCACCCTCCTGGGTCGGGTCGGCGACCTCGTCCTCGACCTCCTTCTCGATGCCGAACAGGCGGATCGCCGTCTCCGCCCAGAGGGCGAAGATGCCCGACGCCAGCCAGCCGTAAAAGACGAACGGCCAGTGGAACGGGACGGCGAAGATCTCCTCGGTGATCCAGAGACTGTGGCCCCACTCGTTCATAGCCACCTGGGCCATCTCGGTGACCGAGGCGGCGATCAGGAAAAAGAACGACCAGGGGAAGCCCTTCTCGGCGCCGTAGATCTTGGGCAGCCAGTAGCGGCCGTACAGGTAGGTCCCCACCGTGATGGTGATCCCGAGGGGGAAGAACAGGTAGAACATCGGGATGTGGGACGGGGTCAGGGCGGTGTCACGGACCGCGGTCTGGTGCCAGGCGCCGTCCTGGTTGGGCCAGAAGCTGGCCATGATGTAGAGGATCACGGAGGCGGTGCCGACCAGGCCCCAGAACACCGCGATCCGGCGGACCTCCTCGTCGTGGGAGATCTCGCGGTTGACCAGGGTGCGACCCTTGCGCACCAGGTAGCCCCACCACACCAGGGTGCCGATGGTGGCCGCCAGCACCTCGGCGTAGTACAGCGCGCGGTAGGTCTGGGCGAAGCCCTCGCTTGTGGCGTCGATGCCGACCGTCCAGGCGGTGTACTGCTGGAAGATCCGGATCGCGATCGCCAGGAGGAGGAAGGTGCTGCACCCCACCAGGCAGGTCCGCCAACCTCCGAGCCAGTCGATCGGGCCCCGGCCCGGCTTCTGCCCTTGGCGGCCCTCGCCCTCCTGCCGCAGCTCGCGGTCCTCAACTGCCTGTGCCATCGCCGTTCCTTTCTGCCTCACGGCTGCATTCGCCGACGGCCGCGTCCAGCTGTCGCCGAACAGACAGGACGGCTGGTCCTGCTGGTACTACTGTAAAAACCGCATAAGTCCGAGACAAGACCTACGGCAGGTAACGCACGCGCTTTGCAATCATGTAGAAATCCTGCCTTCAAGGCATTGGCCGACATCGTCGCCTTTGGCGAGTGGAAGGCGTCCCCGTGACCGTTGACGACGAGCAAGTCACCGACCGGCTGGTCCGCCTGGTGGCGATCGTGCTGTTCCTGAAGGCGGCCGGGCTCCTGGTGCTGGCCGGCTCGGCCGTCGTCCGACCGGTCCCGGGGCGGGTCCTGGTGGTCACCGTGGTCCTGGCGGTGGTGATGGTGGCGGCCGCGATCGGCCTGCTGCGGTCGCGCCGCTGGGCCTGGCCCCTGGCGTTCGTCACGCTGGTCGCCGACGCCGTGATCATCGGCGGCATCCTGCGGCTGCTGATCGACGTCGGGGTCGCCCTGGTGCTGTTCCAGCCGCGGGTCCGCGCCCGCTTCGGCATGCGCTAGGCGACCCGCGCTAGGCGGCCTGCAGCCTGGCCAGGCGGCGCGGGAACCGGCTCGCCGTGTCCAGCAGCCACGGGAGGGCCACCGCCCAGGCGGTAACGTCCGCCGCGGCCATGGCGGCCAGCCGGCGCTGGGCGTCCAGGGAGGCGGCCGGCGGCCAGGGCGGCCCCATGGCCGGGTGGACCAGGCTCCGAAGCAGCCGGGCGGCCGCCCCCAGCAGCGGCCCGCCCAGGTGCGACTGGCGGCTGACGTGGTCGAGCAGCCGGTCCACGGTGCCCGGCCGCCGCCAGCTCCCGCCGTCCTCGGGGCCGGCCACCGGGAAGTCGCGGATGGTGCCCAGCCGCACCCTGGAGCCGGCGTGGTCGAGGGCGTGCCGGCCGGTCGGGTCGGAGAGCAGGACCAGGTCGGGCCGGTCCAGGGGCGGGCGGCCCGGCCAGCCGCCGACGGCCAGCTCGCAGGCGATCAGGTCGGCCCGGCGGCCGCCGGCCGGGTCGCCGGCCAGCCAGGCCCACTGGGCCACGGCCGAGACCTGGCTGCCGAGCGGGAACCGGTCGGTGTCGTCGCCGGGGCGCTCCAGGCGGGCGTCCAGCACGGTCAGGGCTAGCCGCGCCTGTTCGCCCCAGACCCGCCGGCCGGCCTCGGGCCCGTCCAGCGCCCAGGCGTAGGCCCCGGCGGCGGCGGCGGCCAGGACGGCGGTCAGCCGGGCGGCCGGGTCGCCGGCCGCCGCCGGGCGGGGCAGGGCGGCCGCGGCGGCCACCAGGCCGGGTGGCGGGACGAGCCGGATCGCCTCCACGCCGGCCCCGTCACGAGGGGCCCGGCTCGTACTGCAGGGTGTAGAGCCCGGCGTTGTAGTCGGTGACATACAGCACGCCGTCGCGGTCGACGAAGACGTCGCAGCTCTGGATCACCCGGGGCCGGTCGGGCCGGGTGTCGTAGAGCCGCTCGGGGGCGGCGGGCACGAACGCGGCCACCTCGCGGGGGGCGAACGGGGCGGCCAGGTCGACCACCCGCACGCCGGCGTTCTGGTAGGTGGCGAACACCAGCCGGTCGCTGACGAAGCTCCCCGGCCGGTTCTCGTGCAGGTTGTGGGGCCCGAAGTGGCCGCCCTTGGTGCAGTAGTCGACCTCGGACGGGGTCGGGAAGGTGGCGATGCTCACCGGGTTGGCCGGCTCGCGGACGTCGAACACCCAGACGTATTTCACCTGGTCGGCGCAGTTGTCGGCGATCCCCTCGTCGGCCACGACCAGCAGGTCCCGGTCCGGCAGGGGCAGGGCGGTGTGGGTGCCGCCGCCGAACGGGGGCGACCAGTTGCGGCGGGCCAGCAGCCGGGGGGCGGCGGGGTCGGAGACGTCGTGGACGGTGAGCCCGCCGTCGCGCCAGGAGCCCCAGGCGAGGTCGCCGTGCACGATGGCGTGGTGCAGCGCGTAGCGGCGCTCGGCCGGCCAGGCCGGCCGCTCCCCGCCGGCCAGGTGCATCCCGGGCAGCCACCAGGTGCCGGCCAGCTCCGGCCGGGCGGGGTCGGCCATGTCGATGGTGACCAGGACGTAGTCGCTGAACCCGTGGAGCAGGGCCGAGGCGTAGGCCCAGCGTCCGCCCACCCACCAGATCCGGTGCAGCCCGAAGCCGTCCACCGCCATGAACCCGATCTCCTTGGGGTGGGCGGGGTCGGCCAGGTCGTACACCTGCATCCCGGCCCGGTAGGTGGGCGGCGGGTGGGAGGCCAGCACCTCCCCGACCGAGCGGCCGTAGTAGGCCGACTCGTCGGCGAAGGCCTCGGCCGCGAACAGGTTCACGGCGTTGACCACCAGCAGCAGCCCCTCGGCCAGCTGCAGGTGGAGGTTCCAGGTGCCCGGCGCCGCCGGCAGGTAGTTGGCCGGCCTGGGGTCGCGGGGGTCGCGGACGTCGATGACGGTCACGCCGTTGCTGAACATGTGGCCGACGTAGGCGTGGCCGCCGCCGACCATGACCTGCACGCCGTCGCCGCGGCCGCCCTGGTCGGTGTGGCCGAGCAGGGTGAGGTTGCGGGCGAGGTCGGGAGCGGGCGCGGTGGGCATCGGGCCCGCGGTCAGAAGGTCGCCGCGCCCGCGTCCAGCGGGGCGCCCCGCCGGGCCAGCGGCGTCAGCTCCCGCGTCTCCTCGAACCCGACGGCGGTGACCGCCTCGCGCGGCTGGCCGATCTCGTCGGCGCGCTTGCCGCGGGCGGCCCCGACCCGCTCGGCCCCCTCGAGCGTCAGCTCTCCGGTCATGGCCCGTTTCTCTCCGGAGCCACCGGGGTGAAGCGGGACCCGGGGAGCCCCCACTCGCGGAAGAACTCCCCGGTCTTGCGGCACAGGTCGACGTTCAGGTTACTGCCGGCGCGGATGACGGCGTTGCTGCGCTTGCGGGCGCGGGCGATCTCGGCCCGCCCGGCCGGGCGGCCGTCGGGGCCGGCGACCAGCGGCGCCTCCGGACCGGTGTCGAGCCCGGCCCGGCGGCGCCGCTCCAGGTCGTCCAGGACCGCCGCCCTGGCCGGGAAGGACAGGAAGGTGATCCGCTCGGCCGGCCGGCCGCGCCGCTGCTGATAGCGGACCGCCAGCGGCTCGGCCGCCGGGTCGGGCAGCAGCCGGCCGTCGGCGTCCAGCGACCCCAGGTCGCCGACGCGCAGGCGCAGCAGCTCGGCCAGGTGCAGGCCGCTGCCGATCGGGGCCAGGACCAGGAGCCGCTCGCCCGGGCCGGCCAGCCCGGCCTCGGGCAGGCGCCTTGCCGTGGCCGCGGCCGGCAGGGGCCGCCAGGCGACCGGCACCCCGTTGAGCCGGAACCAGACCTTGGCCCCCATGCCCAGGCCGGCCACGGCGGCGTCGGGCTGGCCGTCCAGGGCGCGGGCGAACTCACCCATGGCTTGGTCGGCGACCGGCGGGTCGGCCCGGGCCGCCGCCAGCAGCCCCTCTAGGTCGTCGCGGCCGCCGAGCGAGCGGAAGCGGTCGAGGGCGGCCACCAGGGTGCGGATCCAGGACGGCTCGCGGCAGCGCTCGGCCAGGACGCCGGCCATGCGGGCAACGCTCGGGAGCTCGAGCAGGTCGAGCTCGCGCCGCCCGGCCAGGGCGGCCGCCGGGTCGTTCACCGCCGCATCACCCCGCGGGTCTCGGCGGAACGGTCGCCCTCGTTGATCAGCCGGTGCAGCGCCTCGGCCATGAAGTGGTCGACCAGCACCACCTCGACCGCCTCGACCCCGGGCAGCTTGGCCACCTTGCGGCGGATGTCCTGGCCGATGGCGCCGGCGAACTTGGCCGGGCACAGCGGCGAGGTCAGGTGGAAGCGGACGGTGACCCGCCCGCCGTCCACCTCGACCTCGTCCAGCAGGCCCAGCTCGGCGATGGAGGTCCGCACCTCCGGGTCCTTGACCGACCCGGCGACCCGCCGCACCCGCTCCGGATCGACCTGGACGTCCCGATTCACCGGGGCACCCCCGTTTGGGTTCCCCGGACCCTTCCGGGTCATCGCGACTCGGTCCCGGCCACGCCGGTGTCGACCGCGGGCTCGCCGGTGCCGGGGGCGTCGGTCACCTCGACCGCCGGCTGGCCGGCCAGGTACTCGCTGCGCCGCTGGGAGAACTCGTCGTCCTTGATCGCCTCGAGCTTGGCCGGGACGTCGATGCCGTACAGCCGGGCGATGTTGCCGCCGATGATCTGCTGCTTGATCTCGGGGGTGAGGTCGACGCCGTACTCCTGCTTGAGGTCCTCGGGCAGCTCGAAGTTCATGAACTCGTCCAGCTGCCAGTGCGGGTACCAGATCGGGAAGTCGGTGCCGTAGACGATCCGGTCCGGCCCCAGCCAGAAGAGGAGGTTGGCCATCACCTCGGCGAACCAGCGGGGCCGGTTGTGGATGAAGGCCAGCACCACGGCCAGGCCGGCGTACACGTTGGGGCAGCGCGCCGAGATCCAGCAGAAGTCGTCGACCCGCGGGGCCCCGCAGTGGTCGATGATGAAGTTCATCTCCGGGTACAGCCAGGCCGGCTCGTCGATGTCGCGGACGTCGAACTTGCTCAGCGACAGCGGCTCCACCGCCGGGCCCTTGTGGAAGAAGTGGTTGCGGACGCCGAGCTCGAGGGCCTTCTCGTAGCAGGGGAAGACCATCGGGTCGTTGGCTGCCCAGCCGCGCGACTCGCCGCGCCACTCGGCGGTGTACCACTTGAAGCCGCGCATGCCGAGGTCGGTGATCTGCCGCTCGACCTCCTCGACGGCGTTGGGCATCCGCGGGTCGACCCCGCCGAGGGGGAGGATCCGCTCCGGGGCCCGCTTGGCCAGCTGGGCGTTGCGCTCGGGGTTGACGAACCCGGTGTGGTAGAAGTCCATCAGGACCTGGGTGGACAGGACGGCCATGTCGGCCGCGCCCTTGACGAACATCGTCTCCAGGTACCAGTCCGGGTCGACCTTCCGGAAGACGCGCTCGTAGTCCATCGTCCACTGCGGGTCGGGCGGGTTGAAGCCCTGGTGGAAGGCGTAGAAGGTCTCGATGAACGCGTCGCCGAAGCGGTTCTTGGTGTTCTCCGGGCTAGCGTCCCAGAAGCCGGTGTGGCCGTCGAGCACGAAGGTGCCGTCCTTCATCGGGCTACTCCTTCCAGAGGTCCTGGTCGGACCGTCGGTCGCTAGCTGGGGATGAGGATCGCGCGGGTTCCGGGCAGCCGCCCGTTGTCCAGGTCGTCGAAGGCGTCGTTGGCGGCCTCCAGGGGGTACGGCTTGGTGTGGAGGGTGACCTTGCCCTGGGCGGCCAGGGCCATCAGCTCGGCCAGGTCGTTGTAGGTCCCGACGATGTTGCCGATGACGTTGCGCTCGGTGGAGATGATCTCGATGGTCGGGACCTCCACCTTGCCGCCGTAGCCGATCACGAAGTGGGACCCGGCCCGCCTGGTCATGGCCCAGGCGTCCTTCTCGGCGCCTTCCTCGCCGACGAAGTCCAGGATCACCTCGGCCCCGTTGCCGCCGGTCAGCTCCTTGACCTGGTCGACCTGGGTGCCGTCGGCGACCACGCCGTGGGTGGCGCCGATCGTCTTGGCGAACTCGAGGGCCTCGGGGTTGCGGTCGATCACGATGACGGTGGCGGCGCTGAGGGCGGCCAGGACCTGGATGCCGATGTGGCCGAGGCCGCCGGCTCCGATGACGACACAGGCGGTGCCCGGATAGAGGAGGGGCACCGCCTTCTTGACCGCGTGGTAGGCGGTCAGGCCGGCGTCGGCCAGGGCGGCCACGTCGGCCGGCTGGAGCTTGGGGTCGATCTTGACCACGGCCCGGGCCCCGGTCTTGAGGTAGGTGGCCATGCCGCCGTCGGCGTTGAGGCCGGGGAAGTAGCTGTTCTCGCAGTGCATGTCGTCCCCGGCCCGGCAGTAACGGCAGAAGCCGCAGGTCGCCAGGGGGTGGAGGATGACGGTGTCGCCGGGGGAGACGTGGGTGACGGCCGAGCCGACGTCCTGGACCCAGCCGGCGTTCTCGTGGCCCAGGGTGTAGGGCAGCGGCGCGTCGGCGTCCAGCTCGTGCCACTGGCCCAGGTAGAGATGGATGTCGGTCCGGCACAGGCCGGCGCCGCCGATCTTGACGATCACGTCGAGGGGGCCCTCGACCTTCGGCTCCTCGAGCTCGTCCACGGTCGGCCGCTCGTTGTAGCGGTGCAGCCGGAGTGCCTGCATCGACGCATCACCTCGTCCTGGCTTGACGGGGGAGGTGCCATGACCGTTCGATCGTTGGGTACGGAACCAAAACGAACAAGTAGCCAAAATTTGTGGATGGTTGGAAATCGTGCTGCTTTGGACAGGGACGCGACCGGCCATAATCGCCTCGTGAGGGCTACCGCGCAGGTCAACGGCATCCGTCTCCACTACGTGCTCGAGGGCCAGGGGCCGCTGGTGGTGCTGCTGCACGGCTGGCCGCAGACCTGGTACTGCTGGCGCAAGGTCATCGCCCCCCTGGCCGACGGCCACACCGTGCTCGTCCCCGATCTGCGCGGCTACGGCCAGAGCGACAAGCCCTCCGCCGGCTACGACAAGCGGACCATGGCCGAGGACGTCCGGGCCCTGGCCGGCCACCTCGGCCACTCGCGGATCGCCCTGCTGGCCGGCCACGACCGCGGGGCCCGGGTCGCCCACCGCTACGCCCTCGACCACCCCGGCGAGGTCGAGCGCCTGGCCGTGCTCGACGTCGTCCCCACCCGGGAGATGTTCGCCCGGGCCGACGCGACCGTGGCCCGCGGCTACTGGCACTGGCTGTTCCACCTCCAGCCCGACCTCCCCGAGCTCCTGGTCGGCCCCAACATCGAGGCCTACCTGCGCTGGTTCTTCGAGCGCTGGACGGCCAACCGGCCGGCCGTCGAGGAGGCCGTCCCGGAGTACGTCCGCGCCTTCTCGGCCCCGGGGGCGCTGCGGGCCGGGTTCGACGACTACCGGGCCACCTTCCCCGACGACCTCGACGCCGACGAGGCCAGCGCCGGCGCCGGCCAGCGCCTGACCATGCCCGTCCTGGCCCTGTGGGGCGACAGCGGCCTGCCCAGCCGCCTGCCCGTGCTCGACATCTGGCGCGGCTACGCCGACGACGTCCGCGGCCAGGCCGTGGCCGGCTGCGGCCACTTCCTCCCCGAGGAGCGGCCCGACGAGGTCGCCGGGCAGCTGCTGGCCTTCCTCCGCGCCTGACCCCCTGTCCTGGGCGGTCATTGACACCACTGCCGGGCCGCCGGTGGTGGCCCGGGCGGCCCGACAGCATCGAGGTGTCTATCCTGCGTTGAAGGCGACACCGCCGAATTGGTCGAAGGCTTCAGCCACGCCGGGGACTCCTGGGCTGTTCTGGGTGAACAGCTGGCCGCCGGTGGCTGTCAGCCCACCGGCCGAGCCTGGGATCACGCTGACCGCACCGGCGGCGAAGGCGGACCCGACGCTCTCGTCGGGGGCGGCGGCGGCCAGATCGGCGAACCCGTTGTTGTTGAAGTCGCCGGTAGCCACCTGGGCGCCGAACTGGTCGGCCACCTCGACGGTGCCGCCGACCTGGGTGAACAGCTGGCCGCCGGTGGCTGTCAGCCCGCCGGCCGAGCCTGGGATCACGCTGACCGCACCGGCCAGACCAAGGCTCCCCACGCTCTCCCAGGGAGCGCCCGCCGCCAGGTCGTCGAAGCCGTCGTTGTTGAAGTCCCCGGCCGCCAGCCCAAAGCCGAAGAGGTCCAGGGCCTCGACGGTGCCGCCGACCTGGGTGAACAGCCGCCCACCGTTCGTCGTCAGCCCACTGGCGGAGCCAGGGATCACGCTCACCGCACCCGCCCCCTGCGCGCTCCCAACCGCCTCGTCGGGGGCACCGGCGGCCAGGTCGTCGAAGCCGTCGTTGTTGAAGTCCGCGGCGGCCAACGACGAGCCGAACTGATCACCGATCTCGGGATTGCCCCCACTTGGGTGAACAGCTGGCCGCCGGTGGCTGTCAGCCCACCGGCCGAGCCAGGGATCACGCTGACCGCACCGGCGGCGCCAGCGCTCCCGACCGCCTCGAAGGATGCACCAGCGGCCAGGTCGTCGAAGCCGTCGTTGTTGAAGTCCCCAGCCGCCAACGACGAGCCGAACTCGTCGCCCTCCTCCAGTGAGCCGCCGACCTGGGTGAACAGCTTCCCGCCGGCCGTGGTGAGGCCGCCGGCCGAGCCGGGCAGCACGCTGACCGCGCCCGCCGCCTGCGCGCTCCCGACCGCCTCACCCGCGGCGCCGGCAGCCAGGTCAGCGAACCCGTCGTTGTTGAAGTCCCCAGCCGCCAACGCAAAGCCAAAGAAGTCGCCATCCTCCACCGCGCCGCCGACCTGGGTGAACAGCTGGCCCCCGCTGGCCGTCAGCCCGCTGGCCGAGCCGTACAGCACACTCACCGCACCCGCCGCTTCGGCACCGCCGAGGTTCTCAAACGGAGCGCCGACAGCCAGATCAGCGAACCCGTCGTTGTTGAAGTCTCCCGCCGCCAGCGCCCAGCCGAACGAGTCAAAGGCCTCCGAGGCACCACCGACCTGGGTGAACACCTGGGCGCCGGTGCCGCTCAGCCCACCCCCAGTCCCGTACAGGACATTGATCGCCCCAGCCGAGTTGTTCTCGCCAGGGACGCCGACCGCCAGGTCGGCGAACCCGTCATTGTCGAAGTCGCCCCCGCGTTCGAGCCGCTCAGCGCCGCGGCCGACGGAGCACTCTGTGCCAACGCCGGGCTGGCACCAGCGGCCACGGCCGCGAGCAGGAACAACAGGACGAGCAATGCTGATCGTCGCATCGCCATCATCCCCCTAGGCCGTCAATACCGCCTGAAGTGTCCGACAGGACATGCGTACGGCCCAAGTATCCCGTAGCAGCACGAACAGGACCAGATCCACATCCTTGCTCACAACGCTCACACCGGCGGCGCGCTGGACCACACGAGCGACCTCGCCGGGCCGGGCCCGGCCGGCTCCGGGAGGCCGAGGAAGCTACGAACTCCGGGCCAGAGGGCGCCTGAGTGACGCTGTGGCGGCCGTCACTCTCAGACGCCTTCGAGGGCTTCCAGCCGCCCGGATCGGATCGCCTCGGCGAACGCCTGATAGTCCAGCTCGTTCTGGTCGGCGTAGCGCTCGGAGAAGTCGACTATCGACCGGTCGAACTGGTCGCCCTTGCCCAGGTAGGCGGCGATCGCGACCGGGTCTCCCGAGCGGGCATGGGCCCGGGCCAGGGTCCAGCCGCAGATCCCGGCGTAGAAGCTGAGGCCGACCGGGACCATCGCCTCGACATCGGCCGAGCCCTTCATGTCCCGCAACTGGCGCCAGTAGAAGTGCCGGGTGACGTCCAGCCCCTTGGTCCAGCCCAGGAAGATGTCGCTGGCGGCCTGCAGCATCCGCTGGCCGTCCACCACCCGCTGGCCATGCTGGCGGTAGCGGCTCTTGGGCAGATGACCCTCCAGGACCGAGCTGGTCGCCTCCTTGACCTGCAAGAACAACGGATCCTGCTGATCGCGACCCTGGAGCAGACCGATGAAGGCCCGGGTCCCGACACTGCCCACCCCGACCACCTTGCGGGCCACATCGACCAGCTCGAAGCGCTCCAGCAACCGACGCTGATCATCGCGCAGGGTGGCCCGGTAGGCCCGGAACTGCTCATGGAGGCCGCGCTCGACCTCCTCGGCCGACAGGCCATAGGTGGCCGCCAGCTCCCGCATCGGGACCACGATCGGCGGCTGACTCACGATCCGGTAGCGACCAGAAACCACCTCGCCGAGCTTGGACAGCGCCTGGAGGCTGTCGCGGGTGCGCGCCTTCGCTGCCGTCTTCTCGGCCGTCTTCTCAGCCCGCTTGGCCGCCTTGGCGTCCTTCTTGGTCTTGGAGGCCTTGGCGGCGCTGCGGACCCCCTTCATGAGCTCGTCCTCGTCCAGGTGGGCGTACCAGATGGCCAGCGTGCCCATCTCGGCGAAGCTGGCCATCGCCTCCCGATAGGCCCTCACCGACGCCAGCGTCGCCGCCTTGATGTCGGCCTTGCCAAAGCCGTTGTTGCGGCCGGCGATGGTGAAGCTGGCCGCCATCCGCTTGACGTCGTACTCGAACGGGCCGGGCAGGGTCTCATCAAAGTCGTTGAGGTCGAACAGCAGCCGCCGCTCGGGGGAGGCGAAGGCCCCGAAGTTGGACAGATGGGCGTCGCCGCACAGCTGCACCCGGAGCCCAGCCACCGGCGTGTCGTTCAGATCGGCGGCCATGATCTTGGCCGCCCCCCGATAAAACGTGAACGGCGAGACCAGCATCCGCCCGTGGCGGACCGGGACCAGGTCAGGCTCCCGGGTGACGTTCTGCTCCTCCAGCAGCGCCACCGGGTCTGGCCGGTCGGTGGCCGGCGCCCATCCGGTGTGGCTGGAGGGTGGCGTGAGGTCCCGAGCCTTCTTGCCCTGGGCCAGGCGTTCCTCCACGCTCGGGTGCGCGACCCTCTTGACGGCCACCGGCTCGGTCCTTGTCTTGACGGCCATCGGCTCCATCCTTCCGTTCCCCCCGGTCCCGCTTGGCCTCCATTGAAGGACATCAGCCAGGCGCCGGCATCATCCTAATGAGATGAAACATCCAGCTCCGGCCGAGGAGGCTTTCATCCCATAGGGGGGATGCGTTGGGCCGGCTGCCCCCGCGATCCTGGTGATGGTGGAGAGAAACCTCATCTTCCGCCGCTACCGTCGATCAGGAGGCCGAGCAATGAGCGCAGCGTTCAAGGGTGTCGTCAATATCGATATCAGGGACTCGGTCCCGGATTGGGAGCCGTACACCCAGCCGACCGCGCCGGAAGGGGCCCCAAACGTCGTCTACGTGGTGCTGGACGATGTCGGCTTCTCAGCGATGGAGCCGTACGGCGGGCTGATCGAGACGCCGAACATCAAGCGGATCGCCGAGCGGGGACTTTCGTACACCAGCTTCCACACGACCGCGCTGTGTTCGCCAACCCGCTCGTGTCTGTTGACGGGGCGCAACCACACGACCAATGGCATGGGCTGCATCACCGAGGCCACCTCCGGCTTCCCGAACGCCAACGGCCACATCCCGTTCGAGTGCGCGAACCTCGCCGAGGTCCTGAACGAGCGGGGCTGGAACACCTACCACGTCGGCAAGTGGCACCTGTGCGCTGAGGACGAGATGAACCTGGCCTCCTCCAAGCGCCAGTGGCCGCTTGGGCGTGGCTTCGAGCGCTACTACGGGTTCCTGGGCGGCGAGACGAACCAGTGGTATCCCGACCTGGTCTATGACAACCATCCCGTTCCCCAGCCCAAGTCGCCGGAGGAGGGCTATCACCTGACGGTCGATCTGACCGACAAGGCGATCGAGTTCCTCCAGGATGCAAAGGCGATCGCGCCGGACAAGCCGTTCTTCCTCTACTACTGCCCGGGCGCCGCGCACGCGCCACATCACGCACCCAAGGAGTGGGCCGACAAGTACCAGGGCAAGTTCGACATGGGCTATGAGGCCTACCGCGAGCAGGTGTTCCAGCGCCAGCAGCAACTGGGGATCATCCCCGAGGGGGCGGAGCTGTCCCCGATCAACCCGTACGCACAGACGACAAGCCACGACGGCAAGCCCTGGTCGGAGCTGGACAGGGTGCGACCGTGGGCCTCGCTGTCGGAGGATGAGCAGCGGCTGTTCGCGCGGATGGCGGAGGTGTACGCCGGGTTCCTCAGCCATGCCGATCACCAGCTGGGCCGGCTGCTGGACTATCTGGAGGAGAGCGGCCAGCTCGACAACACGATCATCGTGCTCGTGTCCGACAACGGCGCCTCAGGGGAGGGTGGCCCCAACGGTTCGGTGAACGAGAACAAGTTCTTCAACGGCGTCCCCGACACCATCGAGGAAAACCTCAGGTACCTGGACGAGTTGGGCGGACCAACGACCTACAACCACTACCCCACCGGCTGGGCGTGGGCGTTCAATACACCGTTCAAGCTGTGGAAGCGCTACGCCAACTACGAGGGCGGCACCGCCGACCCCCTGATCGTCTCCTGGCCGCAGGGCATCGCCGCATCCGCCGGGCTGCGCCGCCAGTACTGCCACGCGATCGACATCGTGCCGACACTGTTGGAGTGTCTGGGCGTTGCGCTGCCCGACGTCGTCAACGGCTACACCCAAAAGCCGCTGGAGGGCGTCAGCTTCAAGTCCAGCTTCGACAACCCCGATGAGCCGACCCAGAAGCAGACACAGTT
>Ga0307302_10000396_pt1 | contig 19539 bp, 17 predicted proteins | sample ER_DNA_183_FD_194490 | JGI IMG/M metagenome (GOLD analysis project Ga0307302, IMG submission 194490) | Bulk soil microbial communities from the East River watershed near Crested Butte, Colorado, United States - ER_DNA_183 | ecosystem: Environmental > Terrestrial > Soil > Floodplain | place...
CGGCCTACTACCTACCCCTGGCTCCGCCACTGGCGAGCTGGCGCTTACCCCCTCCGCCTCGGCCTCCGCGCAGAAGCCCGGCGCGCTCCGGACATGCCCCCGCCTCGTCCTCGGCCCGTCCTACGCTTGGCGGAGTGGCGCGCGCATTTACGATCGCCGAGGACGGCAATTACAACGAGCAGCGCTGATGGCCGCAGTGGACCCCTCGAGGTCGTCGTCGTGCTCCGGCGGCTGTCGCTTTTTGGCGGAAAAGCGACAAAACGGAGCGGCACCTGACGCAGCTGTAAGGGACGATCTGATATTCGCGCGCGCGACAAACTATGTCGCGTTACCCGTCGCCAGGTTGGAGGAACCGATGCGAAAGCCGCACATTTCCGCGCCCACTGCGCCTGGCTCTGACTCCGAACGAGGCCGCGCAAGCGGTCGAACCCAAATGAGCGCCGGTTCGCGTAACCGGGACTCGAGAGTAAGGCCTGCAAATCGAGGGGCGCGCGGCAGTTGTGCGCCACTTCGGCGAGCAACCCGCCGCTGAATCGACCGCTCGTGCCTTAGGGGGTCGCTTCCTGCAGTAGCGCGACCGTGTCGCCGACACGCGCTACCCCCGGTGTATTCACGGAGGCGTACACGCCGAGACAGCCTTTGTGTTCCCTCGCCGTCGTTCGGAGGATGCTGAGGGCTTTCGCGCCGGTGCCGTGTTGCGCGTAGCGAGAGAGGCAGCCCGGGCGTTACTAGCACCCCCTTGACGACGAACCTGCAGCGTTTCAGAGTCGCTGCGTCAAGTCCTGTGGGCCTTCAGGTTCGCAGGACTTGGCTCTTTGTGAGACGCGGGGCCGTTGTCAAAGGCTCCGCTATTCACGAGTAGCTGCTCGTGAGATCGGCGGAGTGGCGGTTCAGCTAACGAGACTGGCAACGGAACGCTCTGGCGAACGGCCCGGCGGCAAATGGGGTCTTACCATCATGAGCCGTACTCGTCGTGTCGGCGCAGCCACATGTGACCGTCGCCCTCGTCGCGGCCCTTCGGCGTCCGGTCGAGGATCGCGTAGTAGCCCATCAGGAACTCAGTGCCGCGGGCGTAGCTGGAATAGCAGTGGTAGACGCTGTCGCCGTCGCGCGCGAAGGCGCTGACGCCGTGTCCCTCTCTGAAGTAGCCGACGACGTCGGTGCCGGTTGCTGCGGCGTTCTCGGTGACCATGGGCGGCAGGCCCTCGCGGACGCCCGGATCGTTCAGGAGCGGAAACGCTGCGACCTCGTTGGCCTCGAGCAGCGGGACCTCGTGCCTCGCGCCGTCGGCAACGGAGACACCGAAGTCGAACTTGAAGTCGCTCTCGTGACTGGAGGCCCAGTTGAAGCTCCAGCCCATCCGCTGGCGGTAGGCGAGCAGCTTCTCGAGCGGCGCGTGCGAGATGCAGATCATCGTGATGTCGCGGGCCTCGAGGTGCGGGAGCACGCCGTTGAAGCTGTCCGCCGTCGACGAGCAGGTCGCACAGCCCGCCGTGTAGTTCGGCCCGAACATGAAGTGGTAGACGATGAGCTGCGCGCGGCCGTCGAACAGCTCCGCCAGCGTGCGTTCGCCGTCCTGGGTGTCGAAGCGGTACTCCTTCTCCAGCGGGACCCAAGGGAGCTCACGGCGTTGCCGGGCGATATCGTCGCCGAGCCGCGTGTGCTCCTTCTCGCGAATGAGTAACTGCGCGCGTGCGGCGAGCCAGTCTCCGCGTGTTCCGACCTTGTGCTTCGTCATTCGTCTCGTCTCCTTCGTCTGTCAGAGGTCTTCGGTAACGGCGATGCCAAGCGCCACGATGGGAGGATTGCAGTCCTCCTAGGGCGTTGCGGGGGCGTCAGTGAGACGCCCCCGCAACCTTCAAGGCGCCGATCCTGGTGCTAGGGGGTGAAGAACCCGGTGACGGTGTAGTGGTTGCCGCTGACGGCGCCGATGTAGGTGCAGGTCACGAGGCCGGAGTGGCCTCCACCGTTGATGCCGCGCTCGATCCGGCCGGTCTGCCCGTCCGGAGTCACGTAGTCGAGTGACTTCCAGAGGAAGTTCGAGCTGAACTGGACGATGTGGAAGCTGTCGCTCGACGAGAGCTCGAACACGGCGTCGACCGTTCCGGCAGAACCGCAGTTGAGCGTGAAGCTGAGCGTGTTCTGGTTCCCCGGGTCGGCGGTGGCCGGTCCGGCGGCGAGGACGAGGAGCGTGGCGGCAGCAGCGAGCAGGACGAGGACGCGTCGCATCTTGGGCTCCTTTCGTGGGCGAGGACGGCCCATCTTAGGGGCCAGATGTCGGATCTGCGGCACCGCAGGAGCGGCGCCTGACCTTCTGGTACGTGACCAGAAGGTTCGCCATAAGGATTTGAGGTTTCGGAGCGTCGTCTACCTGCTCATCTACTGGGTGACGGTCCCCGCTACCGACGGACTACCGACAGCACTACCGGCGTGGTGAGCGCATTGACATCAGCGCGTCAGCTCCCCGCGCTTGGCGGATGGCCCTCTGGTTCGCTTTCATCGATGGCAGCCGCTGCTTGAGTGATGGCAGGCAACCTCGTCCACGATCCGCGGTACCGGATCAGCGTCGAAGTACCGCGTGTGCTTCCGCACCCCAGCGCGCGACGAGAGTTGCAGCAGGCGCGGCCTCGGCCAGCGGGTAGGCCTGCCCGGCCCACAGGTTGATCCCATCGGCGTCTCCAGCGGCGCGCGCCGCTGCGCGAAGCGGCACGGTCAAATAGTGGACGTGCGGGTATGCCTTCGGCGCCGCAGCGTCGTGGTCGCGCATGAACCGGTTGACGATTCCACGGGCGCGACGGCCCGTGAAGGCACGCGTCAGCGCTGTCGGTGCATCAGCGTTGAACGCCGCGCGATGCGGTGGGCTGGTTCCGGCCTCCGGTGTCAGCATTAGCGCGCTGCCGATCTGCGCGGCCGCCGCGCCGGCGGCGATCACGCCGGCAACTGCCTCGCCGTTGGCGATCCCGCCCGCGGCGACGAGCGGCAGGTCGGTCGCCTTGCGCACGAGCTGGAGAAGGGCGAGCAGGCCGACCGGCGCCGCGTCGGTGTCATCGAACGAGGCTTGATGCCCTCCCGCTTCTGATCCCTGGACGACGAGTGCGTCGACGCCGGCCGCGGTCGCGACCTTCGCCTCCGCCGGGCGCGTCACCGTGCACCAGACGGCAATCCCGTGGCCGCGTAGCTGCGCGACGATCGCGCTGGCGGGGCAGCCGAAGGTGAACGAGACGACTGCCGGCCGCTCTCGTGCGACGAGCTCGAGCTTCCCCTCCCATTCGTCGTCGCTCCAGCGCGGCTCTCCGCACGGGACGCCGTAGCGCTCGGCCTCTCCGGCAAGCCCCTCGATGTAATCAGTAACCGCTGTCTCGTCTACGGGGAGCTTTGTCGGGAAGAAGAGGTTGACGCCGAACGGACGCTGCGTCCTCGTCCGCACGTGCTCGATCTCCCGCTGGACCTCGACGGCCGTCTTGTAGCCGGCGGCGAGGAAGCCGAAGCCGCCAGCCTCGGATACCGCTGCCGCGAGCTCCGACGTAGACGCCCCTCCGGACAGCGGCGCGCCAACCACCGGCACGCCCATCAACGACCGGAATGCGTCAGTGCTCATAACGCCGGCTGCTCCGATTGCTCGCCGACCGAAGGGCCTCGGCCGGTCTGAGAAGCCGCTTTCGTAGGAAGCGGAACGCGACCCGACCATCGGCGCGGTTCAGCACGCTTGGCCCCCTCTCGATCGTCCAGTCGCCCGATAAGTTCGCCTACAGAGGGCCGTACCGATTCGGCGCGGCCAGGGTGCGGAAGACGTCCATCCGCCCGATTCTTCCTCATGGGACCGGGCGGTGAGCCCAACGGCCGGGCGCGCGTTACCGTCCTCAGTGGCCGGGACGTACAAGGAGTTCGAAGAGCTTCGGACGTCGTGCATCCAGGACGGTCTGCTTGCGCGTGGTTTCGGCGGCCAACTCAGGATCATGATGAAGGGTCGCGAACTCGTGAAGCTCGCCGAGTTAGCCGACGAAGAAGTGGCCTCTGCGCTCCAAGACGCGCTCCGCACGCCCTGGCTGGAACGGATGCATGCCAGCACTCGTGGCGCGAGGACCGGCCGTCGTGGTCTAGCCGACCTTCTTCGTGCTCCCGTCTGGGTAGATAACGGTCTGGCTGTCCAAGCCAACCTTCGCGATCTGCGTCCCGGCCGCGTCGTAGAGGATCGCGACGTCGCGTGATCGTTGGAGTAGAGCTTCTCCGACTGACGCGGGCGAGCGGCGTCGCGCGCCGCTGCCGCTGCCGCTTACCACCCTTGTGTCTCTGATTCTTCGCCAAGAGTGCTCCGAGACGCTGTTACCGGCGTGGTGCGTGATCAAGTTCGACCCGCGCCGGGTTGGCACGCTTCCTCGGACTGGGCATCCTGTAACACGTGTCAGCCGAAGAGAACGCTGCGGGGCGGCGCTTCTGGTGGGTGAATCAAAACCAGACGCATCGCGAGGAGATCGCGGGTGGCTTCATGTGGTCTCCCAAGCGCCAAGCAAACGGCGCAAGGAACCAGTTCTACGACAACATGCGCGAGGTCGCCCGCGGGGACATCGTTTTTTCGTTCTACGGGACTCGGTTGCAGCATGTGGGTGTCGCGACAGCCGGCGCGGAGACGGCGCCCAAGCCGGACTTTGGGGCAGGCGGCGAAAACTGGTCGCAAGAGGGCTGGTTGGTCGGCGTGGAGTTCGCGAAGCTGCAGCATCCCTTCCGGCCGAAGGACCGCATCGACCTGATACGGCCTCTCCTGCCCCAGAAGTACTCGCCGCTCCGACCGAGCGGCGACGGCCTGCAATCGGTCTATCTCGCCGAGATCTCGCAGGACCTTGCGGATCTCCTCCTCGACCTAGCCGAGACGGCCTACCCGGATGGTCTGCCCCCAGACCCTGATCCGCCTCCGGACGTCGTCGCCGACGAGGAGGCGGAACTGGCGAACCTCCAAGGTCGGACAGACATCGGAGACGTCGAACGGAATCAACTCGTCAAGGCGCGGCGCGGCCAAGGGATCTTCCGCACGAACGTTCGGATGAACGAATCACGCTGTCGTGTGACAGGCATCAGCGACCGCGGACACCTTCGCGCCAGCCACATCAAACCGTGGAAAGACTGCACGGACGAAGAAAAGGTGCACGGCTGCAACGGGCTACTTCTGGCGCCCCACATCGATCACCTCTTCGACCGAGGTTGGATCTCGTTTAGCGACACCGGCGATCTACTCATCGCCGCCGGCATGAACCTCGACGTGCTCGATGCGTGGGGAGTTTCCGAAGGCCTCAACGTTGGTGCGTTCAGCCCCAAGCAAGCCGAGTTCCTCGATCACCACCGGACAGAAGTCTTTCGTGATGGACAGCCATGACCGACGGCGAGCGCGACGAAGGCCCGGACCGTAGACGCGGTGGCCCCGTTTGATCGAGACGAAGCGTACGGCTGGCTTCGTCGCGACCGAGGTCGACGAGCGACCGGTGATGTCCGCGAACTAAAGTCGTCAGCTCGTCCTGTCTCGTTTCGTCTCAGGCCGGTTGGGCAGCGGTCCCGACACCGGGGTTGATCTGCGGCAAGGATGCGCGACCTCCTAATTGATCGCCGAGGAGGTCACACGCTTCGGTGGACGTCAACCTCGCTCGAGATAGACGCAACGCGCGCGACCTCGTGTGGTGCTGACGGTCACGACGACCGTCTGCGTCTTAAAGTGGACGCGCTTTTCCCAGCCAAAGACGCCTCCCTCCATCGTGATGCGTCGGTATCCCCGCCACTTCGATCCGAATGGGATGGGCGTCCCCATCGTCGTGCCATCCGGCAGCCGGAACAATCGGTTGCATGTGCTTACAGACAGCAGGCGGTCTGCAGGTCGCAACGTTCCGCCGTAGTGGGTGAAACCATCTTCGGTCACGGCGTTGGTGCAGCGCCAAAAACACGCCCAGATGTTGCCGCCGCGCACAGAGATATGGCGCGACGGGATGTCAGCGGCGACCGTCCCGAAGCGGTAGTCGAGCGAGGCCCGGCTTTGGCCCAGGCAAATTTTCGTGATGCATCTCCAGCTGGGTGTTATCGCGGCGCGAGGTACTGCCGGCAGCACCGCCAGGGCCAAGATCGTAATGGCGGCGAGGATAAGTCCGAAAGCTGTCGGCTTGATGTGACGAGCTTAGACAGCCGATCGGGTCGCGGCCGAGCGCTTCTTAGTGGTCCGGTCGACTTCCTGGCTGCCTACTAGGAGGCCCTTCAAACAGAGGTCGCCTGTGTGCCTGACCGATGCATGCACGATAAGACGTGATTACGTCAAGTCGGAAGCGCCGCCCGCGGGCTGCGGGGGGCCAGGAAGGGCGGCTAGCGGACGGAATCGAGGTGTGTCCCGCGGGCAGGCGGCGGGAACAGACCTTTCGCCGTCTGCGTCCGTTCTGAGAAGCTTGTCGGCGTGACCGACGGTTCCGGACGCCGCGGGTCCGTAGCTTGGTTCCTCCGCACCGTCCGCGGGCGGCTCACCGTGGCACCCCCGAGCGGCAGCGGCCTGCTGCCGGCCCAGATCGAAGGTGTCGACACGTCGAATGCGGCGTTCGTCGGGAGTGCGTCGTCCGGCGCGCCGGCCGCAGCGGTCGAGGTGAGGAGCCTCGTCGACTACGACCGAGCCTTTGGAAGCGCTGACGGGGAGCTCCGACGGGCAGTACGGCTCTTCTTCGACAACGGCGGCAAGCGCGCGGTCGTCGCCGGGACGCCCGGGCAGCTGTCGGACGGGCTCGACCTTCTGAACAACGTCCGGTTCTCGATCCTCGCGATCCCCGATGCAGGCGGCCTCGACCCCGGGGATGCCGCTGCGCTCCTGATCGATGCGGTCGACCTGTGCGAGGAGCGCCGCGCGTTCCTTGTCGTCGATCCGCCCGCGGCGCTCGCCCTCGGCGACGCGCTGGCCTGGGTTCCGACGCTCGGCTCGGCCCGCAACGCCGCGGCGTACTTCCCGCGGATGCTTGCCGGCGGAACCGAGACCGCCGCATCTGGCGCCGTCGCCGGGGTCTACGCGCGGACCGACCTGGAGCGGGGCGTCTGGAAGGCCCCGGCGCGCGAGGCCGTCAGAGGCATGACGGGGCTGACGGTCGAGCTGACGGACGGCGACGTTGCCACGGCCAATGCCGCTTCGCTCAACGTCATTCGCAGCCAGCAGGGCCTCCGCATCTGGGGCGCGCGCACGCTTTCCTCCGACCCCGAGTGGAAGTACGTCAACGTCCGCCGGCTCGCGCTCTTCATCGAGCGCAGCATCTCCGAGGGGTTGCAGTGGGCCGCGTTCGAGCCGAACACCGAGACCCTCTGGAACATCGTGCGCACGAGCGTCGATGCGTTCATGCAGAGGCTGTTCCAACAGGGCGCGTTCGAGGCGGCACGTGAAGAAGACGCGTACTTCGTCCGCTGCGACCGGACGACGATGACGCAGGACGACATCGACAACGGACGCCTCATCGTGGTCGTGGGCTTCGCGCCGGCCCGTCCGGCCGAGTTCGTCGTCGTTCGGGTCGGCTAAACGCGCCGCGGGAAGATCCCGTGCGGCCCGCTCGTCCACTGAGAGGGGAGCCAGATCAAGCTGGGAGGGGCGGCGACATGGATGTCATCGAGATCAAGACCTACGAGTACTACGTCTTCTCGTCCCGTGAGGCGATGTTCTTCGTGAACACCGTGATCCTTCTCTACGGGGCGAACAGCGCGTTCATCGGCGCTGTCTGGTTCAAAAAGGACAACACCGCTGCGCTAGACCCTGCGACGAAGAACGCGCAGGGCTGGTACACGCTCTACTACAGCTACGTCGACCTGCCGGTAATCATCGACATGTTGCGAAACGAGAAGCCCGTGTATCTCATCTTCGACACGTCGGAGAACTCGGCGCTCAATGCGCGGATCTCGACGCTGCAGGAGCCGGTGGGGGAGGGCGAGCAGTAGGAACTGCGGGGCGACCCTCGCTCACACGGGCTACGGCGGTCGCTGCGCTAGCCCGAGCTCACTCCGCCTTCCGCGAGCGTCTCTTCGACGACCCTGGTCTTCGATAGTCGCCGGCGTGAGGGGCGGTTGCAAAGCCCAGAAAGTCTCCGTACAGCGAAAGCGGAGGCGGGCGGGGCGGGCGAACGAGGACAGCGGCGGCGCCAAAACCGCGAACGCTGCCCGCCGTGCCGCCCGCGCTCCGCAACAGTCACACGCATCCGACCAGATGGTGCGCGCCAGTTGTGCGCCAGTACATCCCCATCTCGAGCGGTTCCGAGCGGACGGCAGCGGATTAGGAACCTAGAAGGTCGAGTGACCAAAGTCCAGCTATCCATGCGCAATCGCGCTGTGATAGCGGTTGTTCCAGAGGTGGAGCGTACCGGGATCGAACCGGTGACCTCCGGCTTGCAAAGCCCGCAAGCCGTAAAACCGACAAGCCCTGTTAGGTGCTAGCTCGCGACTGCCTGACCTTGGGTTTGCGCGATGTAACCGCGCACATCGGCTGCGGGCTCGCTGTAGGCATCGCCGAGCGCGGACTCGACCCTTTGCCTGTATTCGGTCGCCCAGCTCGGAAGCTCGGTGTCCGCGACCGCCAGGAACTCGAGCGTGCTTGCGAGGCGAATGTCGGCGATGGTCGGGCGATCGCCGCCGATGAAGCCGGCCTCAGTGAAGAAGAATTCCGGATAGACCCCCAAGATGCGCGAGAGTGCGCCTTCCGCTGACTTGCGAGCGGCCTCCTTCTCGTCGTCCGACGCGTCCGAGGTAGCGACTTCTCCCGGATAGCCGGAGAAACTCAGACGCGGATAGGTGGCGCGCGCGACAAGTGGATAGAGCATGCTCATGGTGTAGAAGTTCGCACTGTCGACCATCGCGCGGCGCGCGAAGTCGGTCGGGTAGAGGTCCACGAGGCCTTCCCGGTTCGCGAGGTACATCATCACCGCGCAGCTCTCCCAGAGCAGACCCTTCGGGAGGCCTTCGGTCTCCACTGACGGAGTCAATCCCGCTGGGCACTTGGAGATGTACTCGTCCGACTGCGTCTTCCCCCACACGTTCTCTTCCTCGAACGGCAGCCCGGCGGCCCGAACGAAGACGCGAACGGACATGTTGTTCACGCTGGGCGGAAGGATGTTGAGCTTCAATGACATTGTCAGACCTCCGCGCTTAGCTTGGCTGAGACGCAGCATATTCCACGCGGTTCCGGCCATGAGCATGAGCTTCGCCGAGCTCCGGCGAGAGTACGCACGTGCGCAAAACCAAACTGCGCTAGCAAAGCTCGGTTTGCCTTTAATCGCACCCAGGAGGTAACTGGCGTCGTGCCTAGACTGCGAGTCCCCGGGTGCGGCGAGAGTAATCGCGAACGATGGGATATACATCGCCCATGGCGACCCGAGGGGACGTCGCCGCAACTCTTGCGGCACCGGAGCGAGCGCGTTGGAGACGCGACCGCTTGTCCCTGCGCAAATTGACCGAAGCGCTTGTCTTCACAGTCTCGATTGCCGCAGCGCTGGCTCTGTGGGAGCTGATCTCTCGCACCGGCGTGATCTCGCAGAAGGATCTCCCCGCGATGAGCACGAGCTTCCGCGAGCTCTGGTCCCTCGTGCAGACAGGCGATTTCTGGAAGGCGTTCGGTCAGACCGTCCGTGGGTGGGCTCTCGGACTGGGGGTGGCGACCGCTCTCGCGGTACCGCTCGGCATCCTTCTCGGCTCGAGTGACTTTGCTGCGCGTGCGTTCCGCGTTCCCATCGAGTTCCTGCGTCCGATCCCGTCGGCGGCCTTGATTCCTCTGCTCTTCCTCACCCTCGGGACGACGATCAAGAGCGAGATCTTTCTCGCTGCATTCGGGGCATTCTGGCCGCTTCTCGTCCAGACGATGTACGGCGTGCGCGACGTCGACCCCCTCGCCATGGATACGGGCCGCTCCTTCGGTGTCGGGCGCTTCGAGCGCCTGTACCGGATCAAGCTTCCGAGCGCGGTTCCGTACATCGCCACCGGGCTGCGAATCTCCTCGACGGTGTCGCTGATCCTCGCATTCACCGCCGAGCTCTTCATGGGAATCCCTGGACTCGGACAGAAGGTGAACTACGCACAGGCATTCGGGCTCGAGAAGCAGCTTTACGCCTATGCGCTCGCAACGGGCTTTCTCGGTGTCGCGATTCACCTCGTTAGCGCCGCGGTCGAGCGCCGCGCGCTGAGATGGCACCCCTCGCAACGGGTCGGGGCGGCGTGAGCCGGCGCTCGTACCAGGCGCTCACGATCGTCGCCGAGATCGCCGTGCCCGTGGCACTCCTCATCGCCTGGCAGTTGTGGACCGTGCACGCGGCGTCACCGAAGTTCCCGCGGCTGTCGACCATCCTCGTGGACTTCCGGGACATGTGGCTCTTCTCCCAGTTCGGGACACACGTCGTTCCCAGTCTGGAGAGAATCGGAGCGGGCTTCGGCATCGCGGTGGTGGCCGGGATCGCGCTCGGCATTCCGCTCGGCCTTTCGCGGTGGGCTCGTCTGGCCGCCATGCCGCACATCGAGTACTGGCGCGCGGTCCCGCCGCCCGCGCTGCTTCCGATCTCGATCGTCCTTCTGCACTCGATCGGGAACGTGCAGAAGATCGCGTTCATCGCCTTCTTCTGCCTCTTCCCGGTGCTCCTCAACACCATCGACGGTGTGCGCGGGATCGACCCGACCTTCATCGATACAGCCCGTTCGTATGGCATGCGGCGCTTCGAGCGGATCAGACGCGTCGTCTTCCCTGCCGCGCTGCCGCAGATCGTCGCCGGGATGCGCAACAGCCTCTCCCTCGCGGTGATCACTATGGTCCTTTCGGAGTACTTCTCGAGCACGAGCGGCGTCGGCTACGTCCTGCTGATCTCGAAGAACACCTTCCAGTTCGCGCCCATGTGGGCCGCGATCCTGCTGATCGGCGTCCTCGGCTACCTGTTGAACGTTCTCTTCATCCTCGCGGAGCGACGTGTGCTCGCATGGCATCGCGGGTGGCGCGCGGCGGCTTCCGTCTGATGCTCGAGGTCAAGCACCTCGGGAAGACCTACGGCACTGGCGAGAAAGCGACGCACGCAGTCGGCGACGTCTCGTTCTCGGTTGAAGACGGCGAGTTCGTCTGCGTCGTCGGCCCGTCCGGGTGCGGCAAGACGACTCTGCTGAAGTGCATCGCAGGCCTGCTGCGTCCCAGCAACGGCGGCGTGTTGCTGCGGGGCAAGAGGGTCGTCCGGCCCCCCGAGGAGATGGCCCTCGTCTTCCAGGAGTACGGCCGCTCGCTGATGCCCTGGGCGTCGGTCCGCAACAACGTCCTCTTGCCGCTTCGGCACAAGAAGTTGCCGAGGAGCGAGCGCAAGCGGCTCGTCGAGGACTCGCTCGACGCCGTGAGCCTGACGCGGTTCATCGACCACTACCCCTGGCAGCTGTCGGGCGGGATGCAGCAACGCGTCGCCATCGCGCGGGCGCTCGCGTACCAGCCGACCACTCTCCTCATGGACGAGCCGTTCGCATCCGTGGACGCCCAGACGAGAGGAGACCTCGAGGATCTGATCCTGCGCGTACGAAACGAGTACGACATCACGATCCTGTTCGTGACCCACGACATCGACGAGTCCGTCTACCTCGCCGACCGCGTCGTGGTGCTGACCCATTCGCCGACAGAGGTCAAGGAGATCGTGCCGGTCGAATTGCCTCGTCCTCGCGATCAGATCGCGACCAAGGAGCTTCCGGAGTTCGCGCAGTTGCGTGCGCACGTCTACCGGTTGATCAAGCGCGAACAGTCCGTCGGCGAACCCGCCGAGCCCACTGAAGCAGCGGGCGTTCCACATACTGGGACGCCCGTTTAGACGTTCGGACAACAGGTGAGATAATCGCGCTCGTCAGAAAGGTCCGCGGCCGGCACGTCCTGCCCGCGGCTAGAGGCCAAAAAGGGAGGACTAGGGAGCATGATCGGTACTCGAATTCGGCGTCCACGCATGAGGCCGCTCGGACTTGTGACGTTCGTCCTGGCCGTCGCCCTTCTTGCGCTGTCAGGCGGGACTGCGTCGAGCGCACCCGGTAAGGCACTCGTGACGATCACGGTCGACACGCTGCCGATCGCAAACGCGCTGCCCATGGACCTCGGGATCAAGAAGGGTTTCTTCGCCGCTCAGGGGATCGAGATCACGAAGCGCACGCTCCAGAGCGGCAACGACATCGTGCTTGCGCTTGCGAACAACAACGGCGAGATCGGCTACCTCGGCTGGGTGCCGATGATGATCGCGAGCACGCAAGGGATCCCACTGAGCGCGGTTGCGGCCAGCGAAGTCGAGGGGACCTCGGAGGCCGACAACTGGCAGAACATTCTCGTCAAGGGGGACAGCGCGATCCGTGCGCCCGCCGATCTCGCAGGGAAGACGATCGCCGTCAATGCGCTGAAGGGTGTGGGCGAAGTAATGATCAAGGCGGCGTTGAGGAAGACGGGCGTCAGCCCGACCTCCGTCAAGTTGCTCGCAATGCCGTTCCCGACGATGCGCGCAGCGCTGCGCAACGGCCAGGTCGATGCGATCTGGACGCCCGAGCCTTTTCTTTCCCAGGCGCTCAATCTCGACAATGCCCGGATCGTGATGGCGCCGGGACCGGTGCTCGGAAAGTTCTGGCCGATCGGCGGTTACGCGTCGCTGACGAGCTGGCAGAAGAGCAACCCTGCGCTCGCGAAGAAGTTCCGGACCGCGATCAACAAATCGCTCTCGTACGCGCAGAGTCATCCATCTGAGATCCGCGACCTGCTGCCTGCCGGCACGGGTAACGTGCGGCTGCCGATCTGGAGCCCGCTGATCGACCGCGCGAAGCTCCGCCAGCTCGCTGCGTATACGAAGGACTTCGACGTGATCACGAAGCTCCCGAACCTGACGCAGCTGGTCCCCCGCAGCATTACGGGCGGAAAGACCTTGCAGGGGACCGTTGCCAACAAGGTGATCAGGCTCCAGCTCGACGGCAAGAAGCTCAAGACGCTGCCCGAAGGCGAATACACCTTCGTCGTCAGCGACCGCTCGAAGACGGAGAACTTCCGGCTCCGCGGCCCCGGAGTCAACCGGCAGACGAGCGTCAAGGGAACCGGCAGGGCGACCTGGACACTCTCGCTCGGGCCGGGCAGGTACACATACAGCTCGAGCGGGCCGGGCAAGCTCAAGGCATCGTTCAGGGTCACATAGCCCGTCGCATCCAGGGAGTATCGGAGGGCGCTTTCGCGGGCGCCCTCTGTCGTTTACGGCGCGAACGACTCGGTCGGGGCGATCGCGACGTCGAGGAGCAGCGGCTCGTCACGCGCTGCGAGCGTCGGGATCACCTCGTCGAGAATTCGCAAGAGCTCGTCGTGCGTCGTGATCTGCTGTGCCGGGCAGCCGAAGCCGCGGGCAACTGCCGCGACGTCGACTTCCTGGAGGCCTGGCCAGGGACTCGTGCCGCCCTGGCGCTCGGCCAGCCGGTCCATGATCGCGTAGCCGCCGTTCGAGAGGATCACGAACAGCACGCCCACGCGGTAGTGCGCGGCGCTCCAGACGGACTGGATCTGATAGATCGACGACCCATCGCCGACGACGGCGACCACGGGCCGATCGGGGAGCGCCATCCGCAGGCCGGTTGCCGCAGGCATGCCGAAGCCGAGCCCGCCCATGGCCGCGCTGAGAAAGCCAAGCGGTTCGCGCGCCGGCAGGCGGTCGTGCAACTCCGGGCGATCGACGGGCGCTTCTTCGACGACGATCGTGTTCCGCGGGATCCGCTCCGCCAGTGCGGCGAGAACATGTCCGGCGAGCATCGGCTTGCCTGCCATAGGCGGCGAGGGAATGGGGGGAGGACGGAACTGCTCCGGCGGATCGGCATTCCTCGTCCTCACTCGGCCTGCAAGGTCCTGGCAGACGGAACGGGGCGCTGCCAGCACGGCGAGATCGACCGGGCTGCGATGCACTTCGTCACTGTCGCCGCTCACGAGCGCGATGCGGGTGCCGGGGTTCGTGAACCGGCCCGGCGTGTACGGGGACTGACGGAACACCGGCGCACCGACCACAAGGATCAAGTCGTAAGGCGCGAGCTTTTCGCGTAGGCGAGGCCGGTCGGCGGGCAGGAAGCCCGAGAAGAGGCGATGATCCTGGGGGAAACCTGCGCGTGCGCCGAACGACTCCTGGAACACCGGCGCGTGCAAGCGTTCGGCGAGGTCGACGAGGGCGGTCCAGGTCGCCGGGTCGTCCGCGCCCGCACCGACCACGAGCGCAGGGGACGTAGCTTCGTCGAGGAAAGCAGCCAGCTCGTCGACTGCGGCCGCATCGGCTGCCGGCGCGCGCAGCACGCGCCGCGCCGTTGCCACTTCCCGATCTTCGTCGACCCTCGCCGCCCAGTCGTCCATGGGGACGATCACGATCGCGGGACCGCGCGCTGTCTCCGCCTCGTGCCAGGCGCGATCGATTCCTCCGGGTACCTCCTGCGGGCGCAGGGGATGGTCGACCCACACCGGGTAGTCGCCCGCCAGCCCCTCGAGCCTGCCGGTGAGGAAAGGCTCGAACACGAGATGGCGGCGGTCCTGCTGGCCGACGACGATGACCAGGGGCGCGCGATTGACGCGCGCAGTTGCGATCGCGCCGACCGCGTTGCCCAGCCCAGCGGTCGTGTGCAGGATCGCAAGCGCCGGCTTCCCGCGACCGAGCGCGAACCCCGTCGCAAGCGCGACCACGGACCCCTCGTGCAGCCCGAGCACGAACCGGAGGTCCTCCGGCAAGCCCGTGAGAAACGGGACCTCAGTCGAACCGGGATTGGAGAACAGCGTCGTGAGCTCCCGCCGACGAAAGACGTCGAACGTCGCCTCGCGAACCGTCTGCGTCACGCGGGATCCCGCCTCAGCCCCAGACTTCCTCCGCCACTTCGACGATCAAGCGCAGCTTCGCCCACTGCTGCTCCTGTGTCAGCTCATTGCCCTCGACCGTAGACGAGAATCCGCACTGCGGCGAGAGGCACAACTGCTCGATCGGCGCGTATTTCGACGCCTCTTCGATGCGTCGCTTCAGGTCGTCCTTGGACTCGAGCTCGCCCCGCTTGGTGGTCACGAGGCCGAGTACGACTTGCTTCTGTCCCCTCGGGAGGAAGCGAAGCGGCTCGAAGCCGCCCGACCGCTCGTCGTCCCATTCCATGAAGAACCCATCGACCTGGAGGTCGTTCAGTAAGGCCTCTGCGACGAAATCCCAGCTTCCCTCCGCCGCCCACGCCGACCGGAAGTTGCCGCGGCACGCGTGCGTCGTGATGCTCATCGCTTCGGGCCGCTCCGATAGCGCCTCGTTGATGTGACGAATGTAGTCGAGATGTTGATGCTCCGGGTCTCCGCCGATCGAGCCGATGTATTCGCGCTGGTGAGGGTCGTTCATGTAGGCCAGGCTCGTGTCGTCGAATTGCAAATAGGTGCAGCCGAGCTCGCCGAGGCGGCGCAGCTCGTCGCGATAGGCGAGGACGAGGTCGGCCCAGAATGAGTCCAGGTCGGGATAGACCCTCGGGTCGATCGCGGCCTTGCCTCCGCGGTAGTGCACCATGCTCGGCGAGGGAATCGTCAGCTTCGGGACGTTCTTCGTGACGGCACTCTGGAGAAAGCTGAGCGCGTCGCCGAAGATCGTCTCCGAGACACCCAGCTTCCCGTCGACATGAAGCGCCGCGGGCGTGAACTCGATGTCGCCCTGTTCGTTGTGGAACTTGATCTTCATCTCGCCGGGCTCTTTCGTGATTCCGTCGAGCTGGTAGATGAAGTCCATGTGCCATGACTCGCGGCGGAATTCGCCGTCCGTCGCGGACTGCAGGCCGACGCCGTCCTGCATCGCGACGATTTCCCGGATGGCCTCGTCCTCGGCCTCACGCAGCCCGTCAGCGTCGAGGCGGCCGTCTGCAAAGTCTGCGCGAGCCTGTAGCAGCTGGGGCGGGCGGAGCAAGCTGCCGACATGATCGGCGCGGAACGGCGGTCTCGTTCGTCGTCCCGTCACAGTGGCAGACGTCGTCTCGTGCTGCATCCCAATCCTCCATTCCCTTTCGGCCGGCGCCGCGCAGACGCTACATCAGCCCGCGACTGCATTCGACGGCCGGTGGCCGATACGGGCTGAGATGTCCGCAGCCGTGCGCCTGAGCGAATCGCCCAGCCGTTCGACGAGCTCTTCCATTGAGACCATCGAGCTGTGCACTGCGAGGTTGATCGCCGCGACGATCTCGCCTGACTGCGAGAGAACTGGAGCTGCGATCGATCGGAGACCGTACGCCAGCTCTTCGTTGTTGATTGCGAGCCCGAGCGCGCGTACGCGCTCGAGTTCCGCGCGCAAAGCCCGCCGAGCGGTGAGCGTGTTCGGACCGCGTGGGCGGAGATCGACATTCTCGATGAGCGCTTCACGCTCCGATCGAGGCTGATAGGCCAGCAGGATCTTCCCCATGGACGTGCAGTACGCCGGCAGTCGTGAACCGATGTGGAGATTCAGATCGATCTCGCGCTGGCCTGCGCGGGAGCTGCGGCACCGCTCGATGTAGACGATGTCAGATCCGTCGAGGATCGCCATGTTGACCGTGAAGCCTGTTTGGTCGCTGAGCTGTTGCAGATGCGGCGCGGAGATCTCTCGTAGCTCCATTGAATGGATCGCCGAGAACCCGAGATCGAGGACACGCGGCCCCAACTGATACTTCTTCGTCGTCGGGTCCTGCTGGAGGTAGCCGAGCATCGCCAGGGTTGCCACGTAGCGATGCGTCGTGCTCCGGCTCAGGCCGATCTCCCGCCCGAGTTCGCTGACCCCGAGCACCGGGCGATCCGATTTGAACGTCGACAGGATCGCGAGCCCGCGTTCGAGCGACTGTGAGTGACCGGCTTGCTGTTGCTTCTCTGCCATCGTCCCGAATACTAGAACGTTGTCTTGAAAGTTGAACAGTCGAGGTTTAGTGTCGGCGCTTGGCGTTTGGCCGGTCGAGGCAAGGAGGAACCGATGTCTGACCTGATCAAGGAGCTCGAGGCCGAACTATCGCGTCGCGAGTTCGTCAAGCGAACCGGGGTCGGAGTCGGTGCTCTCTTGCTCGCGCCGCTCGGTGCGGAGTCTGCCTGGGCAGGCGTAACGCGCGAGAGCGCGCCCGCTGCGAGCACGATCAAGATCGGATTCATCAGCCCGCGCAGCGGTCCGCTGGGCAGTTTCGGCGAGCCGGATCCCTTTGCGCTCGGCCTCGCCCGCAAGGCACTGGCCAAGGGGCTCACGATCAAAGGAAAGCGTTACGCGGTCAAGATCATCGACAAGGACAACCAGTCCAGTCCTCCACGTGCCGGTCAACTCGCCAAGCAGTTGATCAACCGCGACAAGGTCGACCTCGTCGTCTCGACGTCGACGCCCGAGACGAACAACCCGGTAGCCGACGCCTGCGAGGCCGCCGGTGTGCCCCACATCTCGACCGTCGAGCCCTGGGAGGCGTGGTATCTCGCCCGCGGCGCGACCCCCGGCAAACCCTCACCGTTCAAATGGGGTTATCACCTCAGCTTCGGCGTGGGCGAGTTCGGCAAGGAGTTCATCTCGAATTGGAACGGCCCCGTCAAGACGAACAAGAAGGTCGGTGTGATGTGGCCGAATGACGCCGACGGCAACGCCGTACGCGCGATCCTCGGCCCGATGCTCAAGCAGGCTGGTTTCACCATTGTCGATCCGGGTGCCTACGAGGACGGCACGACAAATTACTCGGCGCAGATCGCGAAGTTCAAGCAGGAGAACTGCCAGATCTTTCAGACGTTCCCGATCCCTCCGGACTTCACGACCTTCTGGCAACAGGCGGCGCAGCAGGGGTACACGAAGATGGTCAAGATCGCGCAACTCGCCAAGACTGGGCTCTTTCCGTCGCAGGTACTTGCCTCCGGTGCGCTCGGCTATGGGCTCGCCAGCAACGTCTACTGGCATCCCTCCTTCCCCTACAGCTCGTCGCTGGTCGGGCTCAGCTCGAAGGAGCTCGCGGCTGCGTACCAGAAGACGACCGGAAAGCAGTGGAGCCAGCAGCTCGGCGCAACCGTCTCGCTGCTCGACGTGGCGATCGCCGCACTCAAGGCGAGCGGGAATCCAAAGAGCAAGCCGGCCGTAGCCAAGGCAATGAGGACGCTCAAGGTCAACACCCCGGTCGGGCGCCTCGACTGGACGAAGAACCCGAAGGATCCGGCCGGCCGTCGCGTTCCCAATGTCGTCACGACGCCGCTCCTCGCCTGCCAATGGTTGAAGGCGGCCAAGGGCAGCAAGTACAAGCTCCAGAACGTGATCGTCGAGCACGTCAACGACAAGAAGGTGCCGGTCGGCGCGAAGCTGAAACCGTACAGCGGCTGAACCGGAACCTCGTGGCTACGGCCGAGAGCACATCGATTCTCGCCGCCGCCAGGATTCGAAGGCGCTTCGACGCGGTCGTCGTCTTGGAGGATGTCGATTTCGTCCTCGCTGCTGGTGAGGCGGTCGGGATCGTCGGCCCGAACGGCGCCGGCAAGACGACGCTGCTCAACGTGCTCTCCGGGGCCCTCCAGCCCAACACGGGCACGGTGCGCTTCGATGGCGCCGACGTAACGGGGCGCGGAGTGGCTCAGCGCTGTCGCCTCGGTATCGCGCGCGCGCACCAGATCCCAAAACCGTTCGGCGGCATGACCGCGTTCGAGAATGTGTTCGTCGCTGCAGCGATGGGTGGGGGCGGAAAGCGCGACGTCGCCTATCGGCAGTGCATCGACGCGCTCGACCGGTGCGAGATGCTGGCGGTTGGCAATAGGCGGGCGGAAACGCTGGGCTTGCTCGACCGCAAACGACTCGAGCTGGCGCGCGCGCTCGCGACAGACCCCGTCGTTCTGCTTCTGGACGAGATCGCTGCAGGCCTGACTGACGCCGAGGCGAGCACGCTCGTCGAAACGATCCGCGAGCTGCGCCGCCAGGGGATCGCGATCGTCTGGATCGAGCACATCGTCCACGTTCTTGTCGAGGTCGTCGGGCGGCTGGTGTGCATGGACGCGGGCCGCGTCATCGCCGACGGAGATCCCGGCGCCGTGATGGCCGACGCCGCCGTGATCGACGCCTACCTCGGAAGCGGCGTCGCGTGACACTGCTCGCTGTCGAGGGTCTCGATGCCCGGCACGGATACCTCCGTGCGGTACGAGACATCACGTTGGATGTGTCGGAAGGAGAGACGCTGGCGATCGTCGGGGCCAACGGGGCGGGCAAGACGACTTTTCTGCGTGCGATCGCCGGTGCCCACAAGCCGTCCGCGGGGCGGATCTCATTCGACGGAGCCGAGATCACCACCGTTTCGCCCCACCGCCGTGTCAAGTTAGGGATAGCTCTCGTCCCAGAGGGACGCCGCCTCTTCACGGGAATGACGGTGGAGGAGAACCTGCTGGTGGCGCGCCGAAAAGGGCGGCCCGGGCCGTGGAACGTCGAGTCGGTTCTGGAGGTCTTTCCTCTGCTCGCGCCTCGCCGGAAGGCGCGTGCTGCCAACCTCTCTGGCGGAGAGCAGCAGGCGACGGCGATCGGCCGGGCGCTGATGACGAACCCTCGTCTGCTGCTTCTGGACGAGGCTTCCCTAGGTCTCGCCCCG
>Ga0307302_10000398_pt1 | contig 19494 bp, 20 predicted proteins | sample ER_DNA_183_FD_194490 | JGI IMG/M metagenome (GOLD analysis project Ga0307302, IMG submission 194490) | Bulk soil microbial communities from the East River watershed near Crested Butte, Colorado, United States - ER_DNA_183 | ecosystem: Environmental > Terrestrial > Soil > Floodplain | place...
ACGCGGCGTCGCTGCGTCAGGCTTTCGCCCATTGCGCAAGATTCCCCACTGCTGCCTCCCGTAGGAGTCTGGGCCGTGTCTCAGTCCCAGTGTGGCTGATCGTCCTCTCAGACCAGCTACGGATCGTGGCCTTGGTGGGCCATTACCCCACCAACAAGCTAATCCGCCGCGGGCTCATCCTCAGCCGGAAGCCGAAGCCACCTTTTCTGACGAGCCCGAAGGCTCGAAAGGCTATCCGGTATTAATCCGGGTTTCCCCGGGCTATCCCAGTGCCGAGGGCAGATTACCCACGTGTTACTCACCCGTTCGCCGCTTTCCCCAGTCCCGAAGGACTGGTTCTCGCTCGACTTGCATGTGTTAAGCGCGCCGCCAGCGTTCGTCCTGAGCCAGGATCAAACTCTCCGTGAAGGTATTTGCGTCGCCGGCCGAAGCCGGAGACAACTTTCACTTCGAGCCTGAGCTCAAAGTATGTCTCTCGGACCGAAGTCTTCGAGACAGACAGGTTTCGAGCCTGAGCTCAACGAGCTCAGGTCTCGGCCATTCAAACGTACGCTGTTGAGTTTTCAAAGACCGTCGCTGTCTTCTGACGACGTAAAAAAGCCTCCGACTCGCGCCAGAGGCCCCGACTGATCCGAACTGCTGAGTTCGTATCCGTCCTTCTCGGGGCTCTCCGATCGTCGAGGACAAGGAACTTTCTTGCGCCGCCCGTCCGAGCAGCCCGAGTATGGTAGCAACGCTTAGGTCGCTGTCAAGCGGACGAAACGCCGTTTTCCCGCTTGGACAAGCGCGTTTTCCAGGGAGGCGCGGGAGATGTCGAGGTCGTTCACGGCTTCCCCGTCGACCCGGACCGCACCCTGGCCGATCAGGCGCCGGGCCTCGCTTGTCGTCAGGCCGAATGCGGATGCGAGCACCGCCGGCAGGTGCACCGGGTCGCCCTCGGGAAGCGGAGCCTGGGAAACTTCGTCCGGCGCCTGTCCCTCGCGGACGACGCGCGTGAAGTGCCCCTCGGCCTCCCGCGCGGCCTCCTCCCCGTGCGCCCGCGCCACGACGAAGCGCGCCAGGCGGAGCTTCGCCTCCATCGGGTCGCCCGTCAGTGGGTCCTCGTCGGACTCCATCACGAGGCGGAAGTAGTCGGGCAGCATCGAGTCCGGGAGGCGCATCGTCTTCCCGAACTGCTCCGCCGGCTCCTCGACGAGCGCGATGTAGTTGCCTAGCGAGCCGCTCATCTTCCGGCCGTCCCAGCTCGAGATCAGCGGCGTCGTCAGCGCCACCTGCGGCTCGAGCCCGTACGCCGCCATCACCTCGCGCCCCGCCAGCAGGTTGTAGGTCTGGTCCGTGCCGCCGAGCTCCACGTCGGCCTCGACCGCCACCGAGTCGTACGCCTGCATCAGCGGGTAGAGGAGCTCCGAGACCGAGATCGGCTCCCTGGCCGCGAACCGCTTCGCGAAGTCGTCACGCTCGAGGATGCGCGCGACCGTGATCGTCCGGGCCAGCCCGACGACATCCGCGTACGAGAGCTTCGAGAGCCACTCGCCGTTGAAGCGAACCTCGGTGCGGTCGGGATCCAGGATCGTGTACGCCGATTCGAAGAAGCGCTCGGCCATCCGGTCGATCTCGGCGTCGTCGATCACCGGGCGTTCCGCTGACCGGCCCGACGGATCGCCGATCCGGGTCGTGTAGTCGCCCACGATCAGGACGCCGGTATGCCCCTCGTCCTGGAACCCACGCATGCGCTGGATCGGGATCCCATTGCCGAGCGTGATGTGCGGCGCGGTGACGTCGATCCCGAGCTTCACGCGCAAGGGCCGGCCGAGCTTCAGCTTCGCCTCGAGACCGCCCTCCGGCAGGACGTCGACGGCGTTCCGGGTCAGGTCGGCGACCGTCACGCGGCGACACTACACTCCGCGAATCTTGCGTATTCGCCGCCGCCGAGAATCGCCGGCGCCGAAGAGGGGGCGCAGGATCAGAAAGCGTCGCCTGCTGATCCTCACACTCGCGCTCCTCGTGCTGGCGTTCGCGTCGTTCACCTTCGGCCTCGTCACGGCTATCGCCGGCGAGATCCCGAAACTCGACCCGTCCCGCCAGCGGCACCAGGCCAACACGAAGATCTACGACTCGACCGGGAACCGCGTCCTCGCCGTCCTCCGCGGCACCGAGAACCGCGTGCTCGTCGACTACAACGACATCTCGCCGGTGATGAAGCAGGCGATCGTGTCCGTCGAGGACCGCCGGTTCTTCGAGCACCGCGGTGTCGACCTCCGGGCGATCGGCCGCGCTGTCTGGCAGGACGTGACGCAGAAGGGCGTCGTGCAGGGCGGCTCGACGATCACGCAGCAGTTCATCAAGAACACGTACGTGCGCAACCAGCGCTCGATCGGCCGGAAGCTCCGCGAGGCGGCGCTCGCCTGGCAGCTCGAGCAGCAGTGGTCGAAGAAGAAGATCCTGACCGCCTACCTGAACACGATCTACTTCGGGAACGGCGCCTACGGAGTCGACCAGGCGTCGCTGACCTACTTCGGCCACCATGCGAAGCGGATGACCCTGGCCGAGGCCGCGCTCCTCGCCGGCCTCCCCTCCGACCCGAGCCGCTACGACCCCGTGACGAACCCGAGGGCCGCGCGCGCCCGCCGCAAGGTCGTGCTGCGGACGATGCTCGACCAGGGCTCGATCTCGCAGGCTCAGTACAGGGCCGCGAACAAGGACCCGCTCCCCCACGACGTGCATGCGCCCGACACGCGCGGGCCCGGCGGCTACTTCACGAACTACGTGATCCAGCAGCTCGTCGACAAGTACCGGACGCGCGGCGTCTTCGGCGGCGGGCTCGAGGTGAAGACGACGCTCGACCTCGAGCTCCAGAAGATCGGGCACCACGCGATCGCGCGCTGGCTCAAGAACCCGGACGGCCCGGCCGCGGCGCTTGTCGCCGTCGAGCCCCGCACTGGCGCGATCAAGGCGATGATCGGCGGCTCGAACTTCCGGGAGAGCCAGTTCAACCTCGCTGTCCAGGGCGAGCGGCAGGCGGGGTCGTCGTTCAAGCCGTTCGTGCTCGCGGCGGCACTGAAGGCAGGAATCTCGCCGGAGAGCACGTTCGTCTCGAGGCCGACGACGATCCCGCTCGGCGACAAGCTCTGGTCGGTCTCGAACTACGAGGACGAGTACCTCGGCCCGATCGACCTGACGAACGCCACGGTCCACTCCGACAACTCGGTCTATGCGCAGCTGACCGCCGTCGTCGGCCCGAGGAACGTCCGGATGATGGCGCAGCGGCTCGGGATCAAGAGCCGCCTCGACGACTACTTCGCGATCGGGCTCGGCGCGGAGGCGGTCAACCCGTTGGAGATGGCGCGCGCCTTCTCGACCTTCGCCAACGGCGGGCGCCGCGTCGACGGCTCGATCTTCGGGAACCGGCCGCGCGCGGTCGTCTCCGTCGCCAAGGACGGCCAGCGCCCGAAGCAGAACAAGGTCGTCGAGTACCAGGCGCTGAACGAGGAGCGCGCGAAACTCGTCAACCAGATCCTCCAGAAGGTCGTCACGTCGGGCACCGGCACCAACGCGGCTCTCCCCGACCGCCCGGTGGCCGGCAAGACCGGGACGACCGAGAACTACGGCGACGCGTGGTTCGTCGGCTACACGCCTCAGCTCGCCGTCGCCGTGTGGGTCGGCTATCCGAACAAGCTCCAGCCGATGCTGACCGAATACAAGGGCGACGCCGTCGCGGGCGGAACCTTCCCCGCGTTGATCTGGAAGACGTTCATGCAGCAGGCGCTCCCTTACATGAAGGCCGAGCCCGCCTACTTCGACTCGCCGAGTCTCCCCTACCCCGTCCCGGTCAGCGTCGTCCAGCGGCAGGGCAAGGTGATGATCGACAACGGCCTCTGCCGCGGGTCGCGCCACCTCTGGGTGTTCTCGGGCGAGGGACCGAAGAAGACCGCCGATTGCAAGCCGAACGAGGTCGAGGTGCCGCGCCTGATCGGCTCGACCCTGGACGACGCGAAGGAACGCCTCGCCGCGCAGCCGCTCCGGTACAACGTGATCTACAAGCCGGCCGCGAAGGGGCAGCGCCTCGACGTCGTGCTCGGCCAGATCCCGAAGCGAGGGACCTTGTCCGCCTACGGCAGGGTGATCCTCGTGCTCGCGAAGCCGCGCTTCGGAGTCGTGCCGAGGGTGGTCGGGATGCCGGTGGAAACGGCGATCCGGCGGCTCGAGCGGCTGAAGCTCCAGCCGGCCGTGGTCGGCGGCCTCGTTCGGGGCCGCGTCGTGCGGCAGCTCCCGCGTGGACGCATCGCCGCCGCCCCCGGCATGCCTATCCGCCTGGTCGTATCGGCCGACTGAGGAACCGCGAGCCGGCGAGCCCGTAGCGCCAGGGGCGGTCAGCGGCCTTCGTGACCCCCACCCTCGGGCCGACCGCGAGCTCCGGCTCCTCCTCCCGTGGGAGCAGCTCGAACGGCGGTCGATCGAGCGGGAGCCCGTCGTGCTCGCCGGTGATCCCGAGTGCCTGGCAGACGCGGCCCGGCCCCGAGGCCAGCAGCCTGCGGTCCTCGACGCCGCGGCGGCGGATCATCTCCCCCGCCCCGTGCGTCGGCTCGAGCGCCCGGACCAGCACGGCGCTCGCGACCCCCTCGGGCTCGCACACGAAGTTGAGACACCAGTGGATCCCGTAGGAGCGGTAGACGTAAGCGTGCCCCGCCGGCCCGAACATCGAGCGGTTTCGCTCGCTCGGGCCGCGGAATCCGTGCGCGGCCGGATCCTCGTGGTCGTAGGCTTCGACCTCGACGATCGGCCCGCCGACGCCGTCGACGAGCAGCGTCACGCCGATCAGGCCCGGCGCGACCTCGTGGACCGAGCGGTCGAAGAAGTCGCGGCCGAGGGTCATTCCTGCTGCGGCCTGCGCGCGTCGTAGCGCCCGAAGGCCGGGAGCAGGAGCGCGATCACGAACGTGCCGGCGACGGTGAGGACGCCACCCGAGACGATCGACGTCCGCACGCTCGCCAGCGAGGCGACGATCCCGGCCTCCAGGTTGCCGAGCTCCGGCGCTCCCGCGACCTGCGCGAGCTCGATCCCGGAGAGGCGTCCCCGCATGGCGTCGGGCGTCGCGGCGAGGAGGATGTTCCCCCGGAGGACGGCGCTGACGAAGTCGGCTGCGCCGGCGACGGCGAGGAAGGCGACCGCCATCCAGATCGAGTCGGCGAGGCCGACGAAGATGATCGCGACGCCCCAAGCGGCGGCAGCAACGAGGACACCGAGGCCCTGGCGGCGGACGGTCATCATCCAGCCCGACGTCACGGACGCAGCGAGCGCCCCGGCCGACGTCCCCGAGTAGAGCAGCCCGAGCGCGCCCGGGCCGCCGCCGAGGTTGTCGGCGAGCGCCGGGAAGAGCGAGCGCGGCATGCCGAAGATCATCGCGTTCGTGTCGACGAGGAAGATCCCGAGCAGCGCCTTGCGCTTCTTGATCAGGCGGAAACCGTCGAGGATCGATTGGAGGCTCGGCCGGTCGGCGTCGGGTGCAGGCGGGACGGCGGGAAGCAGCCAGATCGCGATCAGCGAGGCGCCGAAGGTGCCGATGTCGATCGCGAAGGCGCCGGACAGCCCCACGATCCCGATCAGGACACCCGCCAGCGACGGGCCCACGACACGGGCGAGCGTGGAGACGACGTCCTCGACGGCGATCGCCGGGAGCAGCAGGTCGTCGCCGACGAGGCGCGGCGTGAGAGCGTTCCGCGCGGGCCGCTGGAAGCCGTATGCCGCAGTCCCCAGTGCCTCGGCGGCGAACAGGAACCAGACGGCCGGATTCGGCAGCAGCGCGTTCACGAGCAGGCCGCCGGTGACGAGCAGCAGCGCGACGTCCGAGATCAGCAGCATCCGCCGACGGTCGACGGCGTCGGCGAGGGCGCCGCCGTAGATCGGGACGATCAGGAGCGGGACGAGCGCGGCCAGGCCGAGGAGGCCGACATAGAGCGTGGAGCCCGTGAGCTCGTAGAGCTGGAACGGGATCGCGACCGTCGTGATCTGGCTGCCGATCGCGGAGATGCCCGTACCGAACCAGAGACGGCGGAAGTCGCGCGAGGCGCGCAGCGGGCGGATGTCCACCGTGACCTTCGAGAGCAGGCCGCGTTCCGGCGGCTCCGGGCGGCCGTAGTCCGTCACTCAGGGCCGGTCAGAAGAGCTTGCTGTCGTCGTCCTGCGGCGAGGCCGTCGACTCGAGCAGCCGGCGCGACCGGCGGCCGAGGTCGGCGAGGTCGACGCGGCCGCTCTCGACGCCGGCTGAGATCCGCTGGGCGAGGTCGATCGCCTGGTCGATGAGCTGGGTGTGCGCGGCGGCCTCTTGGCCCATCTCGCGGAGGATCGTGTGCTCGGTGCGGCCGGCGATGATCGGGTCAGGCACGCCCTCGATCCAGACCCGCGTACGGCGGCCGCCGCCACGCTCGTCGCCGGTCAGCGGCTCCAGTGCGTAGATCTTGTCGGCCCGGGCGTACTTCCCGAAGCCGAGGAAGACCATCCGGTTCGCGCCGTTTGCCACCGCGCGATTATGACGGCGTCGGGTCGGGCTCCGGTTCCGGCTCCGGCTCCGGCGCGCGCGGCGCCAGGGTCCGCCAGGCGGTGAAGATCGCCAGGCCGGCCCAGAGGAGGTCGATCCAGTCGAAGACGAAGTCCAGGTCGTCCTTGAAGTCGGCGAATGTGTCCCGCGAGACGAGGGGGATGTCGACCGCGCCGTCCGTCTGCTCGGCGACGAAGTCCTGCAGCGTCCAGACGTAGGACAGGTACTTGCCGAGCAGGATCCCCAGGAGCGAGAGCACGATCGCGACCAGCTGGAACGGCAGACCGCGCCGCTGCCCGGCCCCGAGCAGGATCGCCATCGAGACGAGGAAGCCGATCGCCCAGGCGACGACGCCGATCTCGTAGTCGCTCCACTTCACGATCAGGGCCCAGGCGACCCCGCCTGCTGCCGCGGCGACCACCCCGGCGCCGATCGCCCGGAAGTAGATCGCCTGCCGGCCGTCGAGGATCACGTTCCAAGGACCGTCTCGAGCGTCTCGACGACGTACTCCTGGTCGGCGGGATCGATCGCCGGGAAGAACGGCAGGGCGAGCGTCCGGCTCGAGATCTCCTCGGCGACGGGACAGTGCCCCTCGGAGAACCCGTAGCGCTCGCGCATGTACGCCAGCAGGTGGATGACCGGGACGTACTCGGCCACGTCGACGCCGCGCTCGCGCATCTCCACCATCACGCGCGCCCGGTCGACCGCCGGGTCGAGCTGGGCGACGTAGACGAACCACGAGCGCATATGCAGGTCGTCGTCCGCCGGCGCCAGGGTCACGCCGTCGATTCGCTCGAGCAGGCGGTTGTACCGCTCGGCCGCCGCGCGCCGGAGCTCGAGCATCCGGTCCAGCTTCGCGAGCTGCGCCAGCCCCACGGCCGCCTGGAGGTCGGTCCACCGGTAGTTGAAGCCGAGCCGCACGTGGTTGAACCAGCCGCCGCCCTCATACGAGCGGCCCTGGTTGCGCAGGCTGCAGAGCAGCTTCCACTGCTCCTCGTCGTGGGTCGTGACCACCCCGCCCTCGCCGGTCGCAATCTGCTTGTTCGGATAGAAGCCGAAGACGCACGGCGGGCCGTGCGAGCCGATCGGCCGGCCACTGTACTCGGCGCCGAGCGCCTCGGCGGAGTCCTCGATCAGCGTGATCCCGCGCCGCTCGCACAGGTCCCGGAGCGGCGCGATCTCGCAGGGATAGCCGAACATGTCGACGGCCACGACCGCCTTCGTGCGCTCGGTGATCGCCGCGTCCACGGCGTCCACATCCAGGTTCCACGTGGCCCGGTCGACGTCGGCGAAGACGGGCGTCGCGCCCTCATAGAGGAAGCAGTTCGCCGAGGCCGCAAAGGAGAGCGGTGACGTGATCACCTCGTCGCCGGGGCCAATGCCCGCGACGTGGACGAGCAGGTGCAGCCCGGCCGTGCCGCTCGAGACCGCCGCCGCGTACGGCGCGCCGACGCGGTTGGCGATCGCCTCCTCGAAGCGGTCGATCGTCGGCCCGAGCGAGAGCCGTCCGGACCGCAGCACCTCGAGGACGAGCTCCTCCTCCTTTTCGTCCAGGAACGGCTTTGCGAGTGGGATCCGCCGCGTCGCGGCTTCGCTCACGCCTGGGCCGGCGTCGGCGAGGGGATCGTCGTGTAGTCGAGCCAGTGCGACCACCGCTCGCCACCACCGCGCACCGTGTCGAGGTACGCCTTCTGCAGCTCGAGCGTGATCTCGCCGGGAGGCCCGATCTCCTGGTCGTCGACCGAGCGGATCGGCGTGACCTCCGCGGCGGTGCCGCACATGAAGACCTCGTCGGCGAGGTAGAGATCGGTGCGGATCAGGTTCCGCTCCTCGACCGTGTGCCCGAGATCCTGTGCGATCTCGATGATCGTCTCGCGCGTGATCCCCGGCAGGATCGAGGTCGAGAGCGGCGGTGTGTAGATCGCGCCGTTCTTGATCACGAACACGTTCTCGCCGGACCCGTCCGCGATGTAGCCGTCGTCCGTGAGGAGGATCGCCTCCTGGTACCCCGCGCGGTTCGCCTCGGTCACCGCGAGCATCGAGTTCAGGTAGATGCCGGTCGCCTTTGCTGCATGCGGGATCGTGTTCGCGCCCACGCGCTTCCAGCTGGAGATCTTCGCGCGGATCCCGTTCTTCATCCCCTCGTCGCCGAGGTAGGCGCCCCAGGGCCAGCTCATGATCACGACCTCGACGGGGTTCCCCTCGGTGGAGACGCCGAGCTCGCCGTAGCCGTAGAAGGCGATCGGCCGGAGGTAGCACTCCGGGAGCCCGTTGACGCCGATCAGCTCGAGACACGCCTCACGCAGCTCGCCGACGGTGTACGGCAGGTCCATGTAGAGGAGGCGCGCGGAGGCCTCGAGCCGCTTGAGGTGATCCTGGAGCCGGAAGACGGCCGGGCCCTGCGGAGTCTCGTAGCAGCGAATGCCCTCGAAGACGCCGGTGCCGTAATGGAGGCCGTGTGAGCCGACGTGGATCTTGGCGTCCGCCCAATCCACGAGCCCCCCGCTCATCCAGATCTTCTCGGTCTCGCGCATTTTTCTCCGCAGCCCTCCTAACGGATGTTATGTGGCCTCTGCGACGGCGTCCACGGGCTCGGCCTTCGCGAGCCGCACCAGATCGGACGGCGAAAGCGTAGCAACTTGGTGCGGCGAGCCCGCCCCGATCCAGACCCTGTCGTGGACGAGTACCTGCCGGTCGACGAGCACGCGCTCGACCTTCGGCAGCGGAAACGGCGCGACCGCGCCGGGCTCGAATCCCGTCACCGCCCGCACGCGGTCCGGCCCCGCGACCTTCGCCTTGCGGGCGCCGGCGGCCCGTGCGACCTTGCGCGAATCCGCACGGCGGTCGCCTGGGATCATCACGACGAGCGGCCGGCCGTCGGCGTCGAACACGAGCGACTTCACGATCTGCGCGAGCTTGGACCCCACGGCCCGGGCTGCGTCCTCGGCAGTCAGCGTCCCAGCGCCGAACTCCTCGATCCGCGCCTCCACCCCACCCTCGCGAAGGAACGCCGCGACGCGCTCGACGTCCTCCGGCCAGCTCGCCTGCATCGCCGGAAGCGTATCCAGCGAAACCTTCCGAACTGCTCATCCGTTAAGGCACCGATGGTTGAACTCAGTCAAGAACAAGCGCGCATCGCCCGGACCGAATCTGTGTTCAGGCACGTGAACGAGCGCATCGCCGAGATGGCGGAGCGGTTCGGCTCCGAGGAGACCGAATTCGTCTGCGAATGCGCTGCCGCGGACTGCAACCACCGCGTCGAGGTGCCGCTCGAGAAGTACGACGAGGTGCGTCAGGACGCGACGAAGTTCGTCGTCACGGACGGTCACGAGGTGCCGGCGCACGAGAAGATCGTCGAGCGCCATGCCCCGTACCTGGTGGTGCGGAAGTTCGGGCGTGCGCTGAAGGCCGCGGTCCGCCGCACGGACCCGCGCGCCGAAACCGCCTAGAGAATCGTCCGGCGCCGGTACTCGCCGTACTCGGGAAAGCGCGCTTCGAGGTGGCGCTCCTCGACGCGCGCCTTGAAGAACCAGAAGACGGCGACGAGCGCCGTGAGCGCGAGCGCGTACACCGAGAAGACGAGCGAGAGGCCGGCCAGGAACAGCGTCCCGCCGACGTAGATCGGATGCCGGAGGTAGCGGAACGGCCCGGTCTGGACGAGGTGCGCGCGGCGAGGCGGCCGCGGGAACGGCGAGAGCGAGTCGCGCATCGTCCGCGCCGCCCACACCGCGAGCACGAGGCCGACGGCCGCGACGATCCAGCCGAGGGGCGTGACGCCGTCGCCAAAGAAGAGGCTGGCGAAGATGAGCGCGAGGAGGACGAACTGGGCGACGACCCAGCCGGTGCCCCGACTAGGCGAGCGAGATGAACCGGGCGTCGTCGAAGCCCTCGGCCCTCACTCGCTCGACGAGATCCTCCGGCGCCCGGCTGTCCACCGACAGCGCCATCAGGGCCTTGCCGCCGCGGCGGGTGCGGGAAACCGCCATGTTCGCGATGTTGACGCCGGCCTCTCCAAAGAGCGTCCCGACCCGGCCGATCACGCCCGGGATGTCGTCGTAGCGGAAGAAGACGAGCAGCGGCGCGAGCTCCATCTCGAGCTCGAACCCGAGGGCGCTCACCAGCCATTGGCGGTTGTCGCGGCCGATCGTCGTTCCGGAGACGCGCACGTCGCCGACCTCGACACGCACGAGGTTGGTGAAGTCGCGGCAGGTCCGGCGGCGCTGCTCGACGACCTCGATCCCGAGCTCCTCCGCGAAGACGGGTGCGTTGACGTAGTTGACCGGCTGTTCGAAGCGGCCCTCGAAGACGCCGTTCAGGGCGGCCGCCGTCAGCAGGCGTGTGTCGTAGTCGGCGAGGTTTCCGTAGAACGTGACCTCGATGTGCTCTGCGCGGCCGCCCGCGAGCTCCATCGCGAGCCGTCCGAGCTTCGCGGCGAGCGGCACGTACGGGCCGAGCACCTCGAGATCCTCCGGGCGGATCGAGGGGATGTTGACGGCGTTCGAGACGAGCTCGCCCGCCAGCGCGGCCGCGACCTGCTCGGCGACGATCATCCCCGCCCGGTCCTGCGCCTCCTCGGTCGAGGCGGCCAGGTGCGGCGTGACGACCACGTTGTCGAGCTCGAGCAGTGGCCCCGCGTACGGCTCGTCGGAGAACACGTCGAGCGCGGCGCCGGCGAGCTTGCCGGAGCGGAGCGAGTCGACCAGCGCGCCCTCGTCGATCAGCTCGCCGCGGGCGGCGTTGACGACTCGCGCGCCGTCGGGCATGCGCGCGATCGCCTTCGCGTTCAGGAACCCCTTCGTCTCCGGTGTTAGCGGGAGGTGAAGCGTGAGGAATTCCGCGACGTCGAGCACGTCGTCGGCGGTCTCGGCCTTCTCCGCGCCCAGCTCGCGGAACCGGTCGCGCGAGACGAACGGGTCGTAGGCGACGACGCGCATGCCGAGGCCGATCGCGCGCCGGGCGACCTGCTGTCCGATCCGGCCGAAGCCGAGGACGCCCAGCGTCTTGCCCTCCAGCTCGATCCCTCCGTGCGCGGAGCGCTCCCAGCGTCCCTCCTTCAGTGCGGCATGCGCCTGCGGGATGTTCCGGACGAGCGCCACGAGGAGCCCGATCGCATGCTCGGCGGCCGAGACGACGGTGGATTCCGGCGCGTTCGCGACGACGATCCCGCGCCGGGTCGCGGCCTCGACGTCGACGTTGTCGACGCCCACTCCCGCGCGCCCGATCACCTTCAGGCGGTCGGCGCGCTCGATCAGATCGCCGGTGAGCTGCGTCCCGGAACGGATCACGATCGCGTCGTAGTCGCCGATCCGTTCCTCGAGCGGGAGCTTGCCGTTCACGTCCACGTCGAACCGCTCCCGCAGAAGCTCGATCCCGGCCTCGGCGATCGGCTCGCGGACGAGGACGCGCGGCTTGTCAGTCATTTGACGGTGACCTGGGCCGTCGCTGGTGGTGCGAGGCCGGAGGGCACAGTGTTGCCAACACGGGCCTGGAGAGCCTCGCGCCGCCCAGCGGCGGCAGGCAGCGGCGGAGCCGGGCTACGCCCGGCGGGAGCCGTTGCCGGCCAGGGCGCCGTCACACTCGCGTGTGTTCGAACGCTTCCAGCGCCGCGGTGATGGCGACGCCGCGCTCGATGTCGGCGCCCAGCTCGGCGAGGACGAGCTCGACGCCGGCGAGGGCCGTCGTGATGTCGAAGACGTCGTAGTAGCCGATGTGGCCGATGCGGAAGATCTTCCCCTTGAGCGGGCCCTGGCCAGGCGCAAGCACGATGCCGTGGCGGTCGCGCAGGGTCTGGACGAGCTCGCCTGAGTCGATCCCGTCGGGGGCGTTGATCGCGGTGACGACGGCGGAGCGGTCGTCGTCCGGGGAGAAGAGCTCCAGCCCCATCGCCTTGACCCCGGCGCGGCAGGCCCGGCCGAGACGAGCATGGCGCTCGAACGCAGCCTCGAGCCCCTCCTCGAGCAGAAGGCCGAGCGCCACCTCGAGGCCGACCACCACCGAGACGGCCGGCGTGAAGGCGGGATCGAACTGGTTCTGCCGGTCGCGGGTCTGCGTCCAGTCGAAGTAGTAGCGCGAGGCCGCGCCTCGCTCCACCGCTGCCCATGCGTCGGCCGAGACCGAGACGGTCGCGAGGCCCGGCGGCGTCATCAGCGCCTTCTGCGAGCCCGAAATCACGGCGTCGAGCCCCCAGGCGTCGGTCTCGACCGGCACGGCGCCGAGGCTGGAGACCGCGTCGACGACGACGAGCGCGCCGGCGTCCTTGGCGACCGCGGCGAGCGCCTGCACGTCGGCGACGACGCCCGTCGACGTCTCCGAGTGGGTCGCGAAGACGACCTTCGCGCCGCCCAGCTCGCCGAGGCGCGACGCCAGATCCTCCGGCAGCGGCGCCTCGCCCCAGTCGTAGGCGACGGCGTCGACCTCGCAGCCGAAGTTCCGGGCCATTTCGATCCAGCGCTCGCCGAAGTGCCCGGCCGAGACGACGACGGCTCGGTCGCCGGGTCTCGTCAGGTTCGAGATCGCCGACTCCATGCCGCCGGTTCCCGACGCCGTGTAGACGAGGACGTCGCCGTCGGTGCGGTAGACCTCGTGTAAGCGGTCGAGGCAGCGCTCGAAGATCGCGCGGAAATCGGAGCTGCGGTGGTGGAGGATCGGGCGGCTCACCGCTTCGAGCACCTCCGGCGGCACCGGCGTCGGCCCCGGGGTGAAGAGGTACCGCTTCTCCGCCACTGCCTCGGAGGCTAGCGCCTGGTGCTCCTTCAAGTGATGCCGCCGAGTCTCTGGGTCGTGAGCACCAAGCCAGGGTGTGCACTCCGACGAGTCCAGGCTAATCAGCCTGAGCGAGGAGGAGGGCGCAGCCTGGCGCCGCGTGATCACGGGCCAGAGTCCGGCATGCATTGCCTGGAGGGGCACTAGGGTCGATGGCGTGGAAACGCTGACCGCGTTCGGGGCCGCGCTGCTCGCGCTCCGGCTCTCCGGACTGCTCTTCGGCCGCTGGCGGGCACGGCGGGCGCCGGAGCTCGCCGCCTGGGGCGCGTCGCTCCTCTGCTACGCGGCGGCGTCGGGCGCGCTCGCCTACGGCGCGGCGGCCGGCTGGAACGACGACGCGTTCCGCGTCTATTACCTCTTCGGCGGCCTCCTGACCGCTCCGCTGCTCGGTGCGGGGTCGCTGCTGCTCGAGCGAAGGCGGTGGGTCGTGCCCGTCGTGCTCCTCTACGTCGGGCTCGCCGTCGGCGTGATGCTCTCGGAGCCGCTGACGGCGCAGGTCGCGGGAGACGCGATTCCGAAGGCGCAAGAGCACCTCGACTACGTGCCGGCCCGGGTGCTCGCCATCGTCGCGAACGTCGCGGGCACGTTTGCGGTCGTCTTCGTGGCAATCCGCTCGATCCGGCGCCGACCGCTCGGAATGGGGCTGATTCTGGCCGGTGTCGCCGTTGCCGCCCTGGGCAGCGCGCTCGCCGGTCTGGGAACGGCTCAAACAGCGGCTTTCTCAGCGCTTGGTGTGGTTTTTCTTTACGGAGGTTTTACGGTTTCCAGCGGAAAATCGCGGCGCATGTTGCCTTCGTAGACGCGGTCCTCTGATAAGAAGTGCCGGCGCAAGGGCGTCGGACACGCCCGGAAGCGGATAAACGGAGCCTCGGGGCTCAGGAAGCGCGGACTGCGGCACCGCTCCCGCGCTTTGGGCCCAGGCGCTGAACCAAGGGGGAGAACCTCGTGCGTCACGTCATCCGGGCGGCTGTCGTCGCGGCCGCGCTCATAGGGCTTTTCGCCGCCGCCGAGCCGACGGCCGACGCCGGTTCGCAGACCCGCGCGATGCCCGACGGCACGAAGATCGTCCGGAAGATCCGTCGCTACCAGCGGGCGACGTGGCGCTGGCAGCGCCTGATGGGTGTCCCGAAGACACCGAGCCGCGCCCGCTTTCTCCAAACACGGGATTTCGAGTACCGCGTGCACGTGATGCACCAGTGGCGCCGCCGCGCGATCCGCGCGAGAGCCCGCGCGCACAACCCGCCGCATGAGCTCGCCTGGCGCTGCATCCAGCGCTACGAGGGAGCGTGGAAGGACGAGTCGGATCCGTACTGGGGCGGGCTGCAGATGGACCGCTCATTCATGCGGCACTACGCGCCGCGCCACCTCCTGCGGCGTGGCTGGGCGAACCGCTGGTCGCCGATCGAGCAGATGTGGGTCGCGGAGCGGGCGCTCCGCGCCGGCCGGAGCTTCTACCCATGGCCGCACACCGCTCGGATCTGCGGCCTGCTCTAGGTAGTCTGCGCGGCCGATGGGACGCGGAGACAGACCGAGGGTGCGGTGGGCGCGCGACCGCCAGCGGAAGAAGAAGGCCCGCCTGAAGGCAGCCAACTCGCCGCAGGAGCAGCCGAAGGCTGCAGCGCCGCGCCGGCGCCGCTCCACGAAGTCCTCTAGCTCGAGCTGAGCTTCGCCCGCACGAGCTCGCTCACGACCCGCGGGTCGGCCTTGCCACGGGTCTCCTTCATCACCTGGCCGACGAAGAAGCCGAGCAGGCCCTCCTTGCCGCCGCGGTAGGCCTCGACCTGACCCGGATTGGCGGCCAGGATCCGCTCGACGATCGGCTCGAGCTCCGAGGTGTCGGCGACCATTCCGTCGCCGAGGTACCGCTCGGCCGAGAAGCCGGGGTCGCCGCTCGCCGCGAGCGCCTCGAGGAACCGGTCGCGCGGGATCTGCGAGCGCGCCTCGATCAGCTTCGCGAGCTCTCCGGCGTTCGCGGCCGCGGGATCGACGCCTGATGCTGCGAACTGGTTCATGAGTACGTTCGCGACGCCGCGCCGATTCTCCCCGGGGACCGCCTCGTAGAGCCGGTCGCGCCCGCTCGTGACGAGGTCGGTCGCGAGCTCGTGATCGAGGTCGGCGGCCAACCGGCTGATCCGCGCCCCCGGCGACTCCGGCAGCTCGCCGCGAAGCTGCTCGACGAGCTCCCGGGACGGCTCGATCGGAACGAGGTCCGGCTCGGGCAGGTAGCGGTAGTCCTGCGCCTCCTCCTTCGAGCGCAGCGGCGGCGCCGACTCGGCACCCGGATCGAAGTGCAGCGTCTCCTGCTCGACCTCGCCGCCCGCCTCGTAGACCGAGATCTGCCGCTCGACCTCCCGCTGGATCGCCTTCGCCGCGAACGCAAACGAGTTCAGGTTCTTGAGCTCGGTTCGGGTCCGCAGCTCGTCCGAGCCCTCCGGTCGCACCGAGACGTTCACGTCGAACCGCAGCGAGCCCTTCTCCATCTCGGCGTCGGAGATGCCGAGCTCCACGATCGTCTGCCGGAGCAGCTGGAGGAACCGCCGCGCCTCGTCGGCCGAGTGAAGATCCGGCTGCGTGACGATCTCGACGAGCGGCGTCCCGGCGCGGTTGAAGTCGACGAGCGTCGCTGTCGCTCCCCCGATCCGTCCCGCCGCGCTGCCGAGGTGCACGTTCTTCGCCGCGTCCTCCTCGAGGTGTGCGCGGACGATCCCCACCGCACCGTCGCCGTCCGGCCCCGGCACGACCAGCCGGCCGTTCAGGCAGAGCGGCTCGTCGTACTGGGAGATCTGGTAGCCCTTCGGGTTGTCCGGATAGAAGTAGTTCTTCCGGTGGAAGACGGCGTGCTCGGCGATCTCGCACTCGAGCGCGAGGCCGAGCTTGATCGTCCACTCGATCGCCTTCTCGTTCGGCACCGGGAGCGTCCCCGGATGCGCGAGGCAGACGGGACACGTCTGCGAGTTCTCCGGCTCGAAGTAGGCGACCTCGCAGCGGCAGAACATCTTCGTCCGCGTCTTCAGGTGGATGTGGATCTCCAGCCCGATCACCGATTCCCACCTCACGTCCCTGGCCGCTTGAGGAAAGCTCATGCGAGCCTCGCGGGGACGTAGTCGAAGCCGATCGCACGCTCCAGCGCGTGCCCCACGTGGAAGAGCATGTTCTCGGCGAACTGCGGCCCGATCAGCTGGAAGCCCGCCGGGAGGCCGTCCGACAAACCCGACGGGATCGACAGCCCCGGGAGCCCGGCCATGTTGGACGGGATCGTCAGCACGTCCGAGAGGTACATCGCGAGCGGGTTCTCGGCCTTCTCGCCGATCTTGAACGCCACCGTCGGCGAGGTCGGCGAGACGAGAACGTCGAAGTCGCGGAAGGCGGCGGCGTGCTCCTGCGCGATCACGGTCCTCACCTTCTGGGCCTGCCCGTAGTAGGCCTCGTAGTAGCCGGCCGACAGCGCGTACGTTCCGAGCATGATCCGCCGCTTGGGCTCGTCACCGAACCCGGCGTCGCGTGTCCTGTCGTACATCTCGCGGACGCCGGCGCCGGGGACGCGCAGGCCGTAGCGCACGCCGTCGTAGCGCGCGAGGTTCGACGACGCCTCCGACGGCGCCACGAGGTAGTAGCAGGCGAGCCCGTACTCGACCGACCTCGGCAGGGTCGTCTCCCCCACCTCCGCGCCGAGCTCGCGGCAGAGCTCGATCGTCCGCTCCGTCAGCTCCTTTACGCCCCGTTCGATCCCCTCGGCCTCGTTCAGCTCGCGCGGCACGCCGATGCGGACGCCGTTCAGGTCCTCGCGCTCGGGGAGCTCGTCCGGCTGGGGAAGCTCGACGGTGGTGGTGTCAGCGGGATCGCGGCCCGCCACGACCCTGTAGAGAAGGGCGTTGTCCCGAACCGTCTTGGTCATCGGTCCGATCTGGTCGAGGCTCGAGGCGAAGGCGACGATGCCGGAGCGCGAGACCGTGCCGTAGGTCGGCCGGAGCCCGACGATCCCGCAGAGCGAGGCAGGCTGCTTGACCGAGCCGCCGGTGTCGGAGCCGAGCGCCCAGGGCGCGAGGCCCGCGGCGACCGCGGCGGCCGAGCCGCCCGACGAGCCGCCGGGCACGCACTCGGGATCCCATGGGTTGCGGGTCGGCCCGAACGCCGAGTTCTCCGTGGACGACCCCATGGCGAACTCGTCCATGTTCGTCTTGCCGAGGAGCGACATCCCGGCCTCGCGGCAACGGGTCGCGACGGTCGCGTCGGCGACGGGGACGTAGCCGGAGAGGATCTTCGAGCCGGCGGTCGTCTCCACGCCGCGGGTGGAGATCAGGTCCTTGAACGCGATCGGGACGCCCTCGCCGTCCGCCTCCTCGACGGTACGTAGGTACGCGTTCAGCTCGCCGTCACGCTCGGCGATCGCGTCGAGGTAGGCGCGGTGCAGCTCGGCCGCAGAGAGCTCCTTCCGCTCGAGCAGCGCAGCGGCCTCCTCGGCCGTCAGGCGCAGCGTGTCGACCGTCATGCCGGCGGCACCTTGAAGAAGTTGCCCTCGCGATCCGGCGCGTTCGCCAGCGCTTCCTCGACCGGCAGCGACGGGCGCGGCTCGTCGTCGGCCCAGACGTTGACGAGGTCGAGCGGGTGCGCCGTCGGCTCGACGTCGGAGAGGTCGAGCTCGGAGACCTTGTCGACCGCCTCCAGGATCGCGCTCAGCTGCTCGGTAAAGCGCTCGACCTCCTGGTCGGTCAGCTCGAGCCGCGCCAGCCGCGCGACGTGCAGCACCTCATCTCGCGTGATCGCCATGGAAAAGATCCTCCCAAAACGAAACGCGGGCCTTGCGGCCCGCGTCTCGATTCGAAGCTTGTCGGGCCTTAGACCGGCTGGACGTTCGAGGCCTGCAGGCCCTTATCGCCCTGCACGACCTCGAACTGCACCCGCTGACCCTCGGTCAGCGAGCGGTAGCCCTCCGACTGGATCGCGGTGTGATGGACGAAGACGTCGTCGCCGTCCTCACGCTCGATGAATCCGTAGCCCTTCTCGTTCGAAAACCACTTCACGGTGCCCTCAGGCAATCGTTCCTCCTTCAAACAACGAACGACGGCCCGGGCACCGAGCCGCCGAACAACTTCACTAACGGGCGGGACCTTAGCAGCGTCTGGCGCGGGCGGCCTTGACCGTGTTCCGGAGCAGCGACGCGATCGTCATCGGACCGACGCCGCCCGGAACCGGCGTGATCAGGCCGGCGCGCTCGGCGACCGCGGGATCCACGTCGCCGCGAAGGCCTTCGTCGGTGCGGTTGATCCCGACGTCGACGACGGTCGCGCCCTCCTTGACCATCTCCGGGCTGATCAACCCGGCCTCGCCGACGGCGACGACGAGAACGTCGGCCTGTCGGGTCTCCGCCGCCAGGTCGGCGGTGCGGGAGTGGCAGATCGTGACGGTGGCATTTCGAGCCAGGAGCAGGAGCGCGACGGGTTTCCCGACGATGTTGCTGCGCCCGACCACCACGGCGTGCGCGCCCTCCAGTGGGACGCCGTATTCGTCGAGCAGCGTGATGATCCCGGTTGGCGTCCCGGCCACCAGGCCGTCGAGGCCGAGCCAGAGCCGGCCTGCGTTCAGCGGGTGGAAGCCGTCGACATCCTTCGCGGGGTCGACCGCCTCGATCGCCCGCTGCTCGTCGATCTGGTCCGGGAGCGGGAGCTGGAGGAGGATCCCGTCGACCTTGTCGTCAGCGTTCAGCTGCGTGATCACGTCGAGGAGCTCCTCCTCGGTCGTCTCCTCCGCGAGGCGGTAGTCGTGCGCAAGGATCCCGACCTCCTTCGCCGCCTCCTGCTTGCGGCGGATGTAGATCTCGGAGGCCGGGTCGTCGCCGACGAGGATCGTCGTCAGCCCGACCTCGCCGAGCTGCTCGACCTCCTCGGCGACCTCGCGGCGGATCCGCTCAGCGAGCGCCTTTCCGTCCATCAGCTGGGCGGGCATGGACGGTGACAGTACTTATGGTTCCGGCCATGGAGCTCCGGCGCTGGCCGCGGAAGAACGACGAGCGTTCGATCAAGGCGCGCCAGGAGGCGCTCGACGGGCGCCTCGACCGGGAGGTCTTCGGCGACGACCTCACGCCCTGGGCGAAGGCGCAGGAGGCGCTGACGGGGCTGACCGTGATCCCGACGGCCGTGATTGGCCCGCTGACGATCTCGCTCGGCGAGTACGAGCTCGAGGAGCCGGAGGGGACGCTC
>Ga0307302_10000402_pt1 | contig 19442 bp, 21 predicted proteins | sample ER_DNA_183_FD_194490 | JGI IMG/M metagenome (GOLD analysis project Ga0307302, IMG submission 194490) | Bulk soil microbial communities from the East River watershed near Crested Butte, Colorado, United States - ER_DNA_183 | ecosystem: Environmental > Terrestrial > Soil > Floodplain | place...
AGATCGCCTTCTCGGAGATGGAGCGCGAGAGGACGATGAAGGCGTCGAGGTGCGCAAAGGTGTTCGCCGGCGCCGGGTCCGTGAGGTCGTCCGCCGGGACGTAGATCGCCTGGACGGACGTGACAGAGCCCTTGCGGGTCGAGGTGATGCGCTCCTGCAACTGCCCCATCTCGGTTGCGAGCGTGGGCTGGTAGCCCACCGCGGAAGGCATGCGGCCCAGGAGGGCCGAAACCTCCGAGCCCGCCTGGACGAAGCGAAAGATGTTGTCGATGAAGAGGAGGGTGTCGCGGCCCTCGTCGCGGAAGTACTCGGCCATGGTCAGGCCGCTGAGGCCGACGCGCAGGCGCGCGCCCGGCGGCTCGTTCATCTGGCCGAACACGAGCGCCGTCTTGTCGATGACCTTCGACTCGGTCATCTCGAGCCAGAGGTCGTTGCCTTCGCGGGAGCGCTCGCCCACCCCGGCGAACACGGAGTAGCCGCCGTGCTCCTGGGCGACGTTCCGGATCAGCTCCTGGATGAGGACGGTCTTGCCAAGGCCGGCACCCCCGAAGAGGCCGATCTTGCCGCCTTTTACAAACGGCGCGATCAGGTCGATCACCTTGATGCCGGTGACGAAGACCTCGATGGTCGGCTCGAGCTCGTCGAAGTCGGGCGCGGGGCGATGAATCGGCCAGCGCTCCTCGCCCTTCAGCTCCTCCCCCTGATCGATCGGCGCGCCGAGGACGTTGAAGATCCGGCCGAGCGTCGGCTCGCCGACGGGGACGGAGATCGGCGCACCGGTGTCTTCCACCTCCATGCCGCGGGAGAGGCCGTCGGTGGCGTCCATCGCCACGGCGCGGACGCGGTCGTTGCCCAGGTGCTGCTGCACTTCCACGATCAGGTCGACTGCGGGGCGCCCGCCCTTCTCAGGCACCTGGATGCGCAGCGCGTGGAAGATCTCCGGGAGCTGCTCGTGGAAGACGGCGTCGATGACGACGCCCCTGATCTCGACGATCTTGCCGACGTTTTTCGCTTTCTTCTCAGCCATAAAGGGTCCCTGCGCTCCCGAGAGCCAGTCTACCGAGCCTCTTCGGCGAAAGTGCGCAGCACTTTCGCCGATTAACTAGATGATTCCCTCGGGAGGCTCGCCCGGGTCGCGGGCGGGCGCCGGCGGCGCGATGTGCGTGCCACGGGGGATCTGCCGCAGCTGGCTCACGTCCCGAGTGAGGAAGCTGATCTGCGGGCCCTCCGGAGCGGGATTCGCTGCCGGGCTGTGGAGCATCGAGCCGACGAGACTGCCGAGCGCCAGGGCCGCCGCAATCGCTGCCACGGCAACACGGCGAGAGACAGGGAAAGAAACCCTCGTCCGCTTCGGGATCTGCAAGCGGATCCGCGGCGGTTCCGGAAGCGTCGTCCGGAGCGAAAGCGCGGTCGCCGTCAGCCGCTCGTCGAAGGCCACACACGACCCGCAGGTCTCCAGGTGCTTCTCGAGCAGGGCGCCCTCGAGCTCCGAGAGCTCGCCGTCGAGACGCAGGGACGACCACTGCCGAGCGCGCTCGCAGCGTCTGTTCTCAAGCGGAAACTGAGCGCCAGCCATGTTGAATCTGACGATAGCTAACCGGAGAGGTTAGGTCAGAGCTTCGGCATCGGCCGTGATGCGCTCGAGCTTGAGCTTCGCACGCTCGGCCTTGCGCTCCCGCTGGCGGCGGGGGTCGGGAACCGGTACCGCGGTGAAGAGCGCCTTCGTGTACTCATCCTTGGGCTCGTTGTAGATCTGATGAGCGGTTCCGACCTCCACGAGCTTGCCCTGGTTCATGACCGCGATTCGGTCGCTCATCGTCCGCACGACCGCAAGGTCGTGGGAGATAAAGAGGTATGTGAGTCCGAAGTCCCGCTGGAGGTCCTTGAGCAGGTTGAGGATCTGCGCCTGAATCGAGACGTCGAGCGCCGATACCGGCTCGTCGCACACGATCAGCTTGGGGTTCAGCGCGAGCGCGCGCGCGATGCCGATGCGCTGGCGCTGCCCGCCCGAAAACTCGTGCGGATATCGGTTGGTGAAGTTCGGGTCGAAGCCGACGATCTCGAGCAGGCGGCGGACCGTCTCCCGCCGACTCGATCGTGTGCCGATCCCGTGCACCTCGAGCGGCTCGCTGACGATCCCGCCGACGGTCATGCGCGGGTCGAGGGACGAGTACGGATCCTGGAAGACGATTTGCATCTCGCGGCGCATGCGCCGCAGGTCCTCGCGCCCGATCTCGGTCAGCTCCTTGTCCATGAACCGGACCGAACCGGCCGTCGGCTTCAGGAGCTGGAGGATGCAGTAGCCGGTCGTCGACTTGCCCGAGCCGGACTCGCCGACGAGGCCGAGCGTCTCGCCCTCCGCGATCTCGAAGCTGACGCCGTCGACAGCCTTGACGTGACCCACCGTCCGCTCGATCAGCGCCCCTTTACGGATCGGAAAGTACATCTGGAGGTCGCGGACCGAGAGGAGCGACCCGTTCTGGCTCGTGTCGGCTTCGGTCGACATCAAGCCTCCACCTTCTCTCTCTCGCCGGCCCGCTCCATGGTCGGATGCGCACTGCGGACGAAGTGTCCCGCGCGGATCTCGCGGAGCTGGGGTTGGACCCTTGTGCAAGAGTCCTCGAGGTGCGCGTACGGGCAGCGCGCCGCGAAGCGACAGGCATCCGGAGGGTCGATCAGAGCGGGCGGGCGGCCCGGGATCGACGTGAGGCGGCCCTCACGGATCTCGCGCTCGTCGCCCTCGAGGTGTGGGAGGGCCCCCAGGAGCGCGTTGGTGTACGGGTGCTCCGGGTTGTCGAAAAGGTCGAGCGAGGTCGCGTACTCGACGATTTGACCTGCGTACATGACGGCGATCTCATCGGCGGTCTCAGCGACGACGCCCATGTCGTGCGTGATCAGGATCATCGCCATCTCGTGCTCGCGGCGCAGCTCGTCCAGGAGATCGAGGATCTGGGCCTGAATCGTCACGTCCAGGGCGGTCGTCGGCTCGTCCGCGATCAGGAGCTTGGGGTTGCACGACAGCGCGATAGCGATCATCACGCGCTGTCGCATGCCGCCCGAGAAGCGGTGCGGGTAGTCGTCGAGGCGCTGGGCCGCGCGCGGGATGCGCACCTCTTCGAGGAGCTCGATCGCGCGCTTGCGAGCATCGTCCTTGGAGATGTCAAAGTGGCGCTCGAGCGTCTCCGTGATCTGAGTCCCGATCTTGAACGTCGGGTTGAGCGACGTCATCGGGTCCTGGAAGATCATCGCGATCTGGCGCCCGCGGACGTCCTGAAGCTCGCCCTCGCTCAGCTCGATCAGATCCTTGCCCTCGAAGAAAACCTGGCCGCCGGCGATCTTCGCGGGCGGCTTGGGGATGAGACCCATGATCGAGAGCGCCGTCACAGATTTGCCGCAGCCGGACTCGCCGACGATGCCGAGGGTCTGGCCCTTGTTGACCTCGAACGAGACGCCGTCGACGGCCTGGACGACTCCCTCTCGTGTGTAGAAGTACGTCTTGAGGTCCTTGACCTCGAGGAGCGCCATGGCTACGAGGTCTCGCGGGTACGGGGATCGAGGGCGTCCCGCATGCCGTCGGCGATGAAGTTCGCGCACATGACGAGAAGCGCGATCGCGAGGCTGGGGATGAAGAGCACCTCGGGGTGAAGGCGGTACGCATCGCGCCCGTCCTGCGCCATCGAGCCCCAGGAGGCGGTCGGCGGATTGATCCCCAGACCGATGAAGGAGAGGAACGCCTCGCCGAGGACGACGACCGGAAGCTCCAGGAAGATGGCGATGATGAGGACGCCGAGCGTGTTCGGCAGCAGGTGCCGCACGAGGATGCGGTACCAGCGAGCGCCGACGGCACGCGCTGCGCGCACGTAGTCGTTCTCCTTCAGGGTGATGATCTGCCCGCGGACTATCCGCGCCGAGGTAAACCAACTGGCGACCGTGAGCGCGATCGTCATGGCAAGGAAGTTCTGGGTCCCGATGATCGCGAGCGTGATGATCGCGAAGGGCAGGTACGGGAGCCCGTAGAGCGCGTCGAGAAATCGCATCATGGCGTTGTCGAGCCTGCCGCCGATGAAGCCCGCGATCGAGCCGTAGAAGACGCCGATCGCGAGGATGAAGAAGGTGGCGACGAAACCGATCGCGATCGAGATCTGCCCTCCGACCGCGGTGCGGGCGAAGAGGTCGCGCCCGAACTTGTCCGTGCTGAAGGGGTGGTCGAGGCTGAAGCCCGCGTAGGCCTGCGAAAAGTCGACCGCATTCGGGTCGTAGTCTTTGAGCGACGTCCAGATCCCCGGGATCCTCCAGAAGCCGGGAATGAGGAGGCAGTAGAGGACCATGATGATGAAGACGATCGCCGCCGCAACCGCGGCCCTGTTGCGGATGTAGCGGTACCAGGCGTCTTTCCAGAGGCTCGCCTGAGCAATGGGCGCGCCGGCGCTCGAATCGTCGACCGCGGCTCCGACTCCGACCGCGGGCGGGGCGGTCGGAAGAGCGGCCTCGCGCCGGTCGACCGCCATCAGCGCGCTTCCCTGGTCCGCGGGTCGAGGACGCCGTACATGATGTCGACGAAGAGGTTGGCGATCACAATGATCACCGAGGTCAGCACGGTGATCCCCATCACCACCGAGTAGTCACGGTTGCTGACGGAGTTGATGAAGTAGCGCCCGATTCCCGGGATCGAGAAGATGAACTCGATCACGAACGTGCCGGTGATGATCAGGCCGAGCAGCGGCGCCGTCGCGGTCACGGCCGGGATGAGCGAGTTGCGCAGGACGTGGAGGCCGATCACGCGCCGGTAGCGGAGGCCCTTGGCCTTCGCGGTGCGGACGTAGTCCTGCTGCATCGTCTCGAGCATTGCCCCGCGCACGAGACGTGCGAAGTAGGCCATCGGGAAGAGCCCGAGGGCGAACGAAGGCAGGATGACACGGCTGTCGAGCTGGAAAAACCCTGTCGGCCAGCCATTCGTCGGCACGAGCCCGAATTTGACCGCCACGTAGTAGATGAGCAGGGTGGCGACGAAGAAGCTCGGTAATGCAAAACCTATGCTCGAGAAGAGCATGGCGAAGTAGTCGAATATCGAGTTCGGTTTCAGCGCCGCGAGTATTCCGGCAGGCACCCCGAAGACGATCGCCCACAGGTAAGCGAGGAGCCCGAGCTTGAGCGAGCGCGGGAAGCCGTCCCGGACCACATCGTTCACCGTCCGCGTGCGCTGGGCCATCGACGGACCGAGGTCGAACGTGAAGACGCCCTCCACGTAGTAGGCGTACTGCACGTACCAGGGCCTATCGAGGTGGAACTTCCGCTCGAGATTCTTTTGGATGGCTTCCGGCACGTTCCGCTCGGTGTGGCGGAAGGGGTTCCCCTTGATCTGCCGCATCATGAGGAACGTCATCAAGATGACCAGCAGAATCACCGGGATCGTCCAAACGACCCGGCGAATGATGAAAGTGGTCATCTCTTGAAATCTTTACCCGTTTGGGCGCTCAATGCAACGCGGGGGGCGGGGGGGGCGCCGTGGCGCCCCGCCGGCCCGCTCGCTCTGTTCGAGAAGCGACTCGCTAGCCCGACTTCACTTCGACTTTCGTGAAGTCGATCTGGTCGAGAGAGCTGATGAAGAACGTGTCCTTCACCGACAGCTTCTCGAGGTTCGGATACGTGTACCAGTAGATCGGCATGATCGGCAGCGCGCCGTCCTGCCCGAAGAGCTTGTCCTCGAGCTGCTTGTAGATGGCGAACCGCGCGGTGTCATCCGGTGTTTCCTTCGCCTGCGCGACGAGGGCGTCGAAGTCCTTGTCGCAGTAGTTGGTGTTGTTGTTCCCGGAATCGCAGGTCCAGAGCTCGAGACCGTTGATCGCATCCGGGAAGTCGTAGATCCAACCGAGGCGGTAGACGTCCACCGCATTGTTCGGCGGAGGCCCGAGGAACTCGAGGTACTGGGCCCACTCCTGCTGCTTCAGCGTTGAGTTGATGCCCAGCTGCGTCCACTGGGCCTGGACGGCCGTGGCGATCTCCTTGTGGCCAGGAGCGTTGTTGAAGAAGAGGTTGATGTCCTTCTTCGGGTTCGCGGCCTGGGAGAGCTCGTCCTTCGCCTGGGTCAGGTCAGCTTCTTCCGGCGTCCAGGGCGAGTTGGGAGTGATCTGGTCGAAGCCGGAGATGCCCTTAGGCGACATGCCGGTGGCCACGAGCTGATCCGCCTGGGCGATCTGATCGATGATCTCCCTGCGGTTCATGGCCAGCGAAAGCGCACGTCGCTCGTGGATGTCGGGGATGTTCTTGATGTTGACGCCGTAGTAGTACGTCCCGAGCGACGGGTAAAGCTCGTACTCGGGCGTCTCCTTCAGGCGGGCGATCTCGTCCGGGGGAATACCGGAGCCGTCGAGAGCGTCGATCTCGCCGGACTCGAACGACTGCACCCTGGTGGTGCCGTCGACGACAATCTTGCCCGGGATAGATGTCAGCTTGACGCTCGCCGCGTCACGCCACTCGTCGTTCTTGACGAGATCGATCTCCGCCTCGTGCTCCCACTTGGCGAGCTTGAAGGGGCCGTTCGTGACGATGTTGCCCGGCTCCGTCCATTTGTCGCCGAACTGCTCGACCGTCGCCTGGGGGACGGCGAGGAACGAGTGGTGCGCCGACTGCTGGATGAACCATGGCTGGGCCGAGGTCAGGTGGACGACGAGCGTGCTGTCGTCCGGAGCCTCGACGCCGACCTTGTCGGCGAGCGCCTCGCACTTCTTCGTGCACGAGTTGTACTCGAAGCCGCCCACGATCCCGTACAGCTGATACGCGTAGTCCGCGGCCAGCTCAGGCGAGAGCGTCCGCTTCCACGAATAGACGAAGTCGCCTGCGGTCACGGGATCACCGTTCGTCCACTTGCCGTCCGGGCTCAGGTGGTACGTGACCGTCTTGCCGTCCTCGCTGATGTCCCAGCTCTCGGCCAGCGACGGCTCGGCCTCGTTCGTCTCGGGGTTCAGCCGGACGAGCGGATCCATGATGGCCAGGAGCACGTTGGACGAGGTCGTGTCGGTCGCAAGACCCGGGTCGAGCGACGGTGGCTCGGCCCCCCAGCCCATGCGCAAAACCTGTTCGGCTGCTGCTGCTGTACCGCCGCTCGTCGAGCCTCCGCCGCCGTCACCGCCGCCGCATCCTGCGGCCGCAATGGCAAGCGAGCCGAGCAGGCCCGTGACGAGCAAAAGCACCTTCTTTCTGCTCACGTCTGCCCTCCTCTACGGATACGTACCCGGCCGCACGAGAACACTGGGCCGCACGGCCAACCAGATGCTTAGACGCATCGGCGCGGCGGAAAGTTAGCGGATCGTGATCCGTTCAGTCGCATCCGTCACTTACTGACGACGCGGCGTGTTTCGACGACCTGACTGTCGTGGAGGTCCGTCGTGCAGCCGCCCACGGTGTAGATGGAACCGTCCAGGACAAAGGCCTTGAGGGCGTGCCGCGTGACGAGGGGGCGCGGTCCCTCGCTCCACCCACCGGTACGTGCGTCGTAGATCTGGTACGTGGCCTCCCAGATGGCGTGGATCTGGCTCCCGACAACGGCTGCGCCGACAAGCTCCATTGGCTTCGGAAGCGAAGGCCCGCGCCGCCAGCGCTGTGAGCGCGGGTTGTAGATCCACACGTCGCTTAGGATGCGCTCCCCGCGCCGGCCGCCGAGTGTCCAGATCTCCCCGCGGAAGACAACTGCGCCGAACGTGTGGTTGGGGGCGGGAAGGGGCGTCCCGCGGCTCCAGGCGTCGGCGGCAGGGTCGTAGACGAAGACGTCTGCATGCTCCTGCGAGCCGCTGAAGCCGCCCATCGCGTAGATCCTGTGCTGGAAGACGACTGCGGAGAGGTTGAACCGAGGTTCGGGAAGCGGAGCGCGCCGCTCCCAGCTGCCGCGGGCGACGTCGAAGGCATAGACCTGGCGGCCGTCTCCGCCTTCGGTCTGGCCGCCGATCACATACATGTCGCCGTCGAGCGCGGCCCCGGCGGCGGCACGCACCGGCTCCGGGAGGCGAGGGAGGCCAGTCCAGCTGTTCGTCCGCGGGTCGAAGCGCTGCGCCACCGCGAGGAATCGCCCTGTTTCGCCGACCATCCCCCCTACCGCGTAGATGTTCCCGTCGAGCTTGGCCGCGGCGATGTAGCTCCGCCGCTGAGACATCGACCGCGCGAACGTCCACGGAGCCGGCTCCGCACGCGCGTCTCCCGTGCCGCGCGTGCCGACGAACGCGGCCAGGCCGACGGCCAGCGCCACGACGAGCCCCACGGCGAGAATCGTCCTCATGCCTTTAGTAGGACGGGCCCGCGGCTACTGCGTTAGCGCGTCGGCGCCCGCGACCACCTCGAGAATCTCTTGGGTGATCTCCGCTTGGCGGGCCCGGTTCATGTCGAGCGTCAACTGGTCGATCAGCTCCCCGGCGTTTTTCGAGGCGTTCCGCATCGCGGTCATCTGGGCCCCATGCTTGGACGCGGCCGATTCGAGCAGCGCGCTGTAGATGGAGGTCTCGAGGTAGGTCGGGAGCAGGCGAGCCAGGATCTCCTCCGGCTCGGGCTCGTAGATGAAGTCGCCCTCGAGAGCGATGTCGTACGCCGACTTCTCCTCCTCGCCCTCGAGCGCCGTCCGCGGGATCGGCAGGAGGTCTTCCACCTCGACGGTCTGCGTGAGCGGCGAGACGTAGTGGTTGTAGACGATCACCACGCGGTCGACCTCGCGCTCCGTGAAGAGCTCGGCGACACGGTGAGCCACCGCCTGGGCGTCGGAATGCGAGGGCTGGTCCGTGAAGCCCGTCCAGGCCTCCTCGACCTGGTAGCGGCGAAAGCGAAGCGTGGAGTTGCCCTTCTTGCCGACGACGGCCCACTTGACCTCCTGGCCGCTCGCGCGGGCCTCCTGAGCGAGAGCGAGCGAGCGCCGGATGATCTGGGTGTTGAACGGCCCGGCCAGGCCGCGGTCGCCCGTGATCGGCACGATCGCCACGGACTTCGGGTCCTCCCTCTCCTCGAGCAGCGGAAACTGGCGCGACGGAGTCGCTCTCGCCGTCCCGATCATCAGCTCGCGCATCCGCTCGGCATACGGCCGCATCGCCTCGATGCGCGACTCGGCGCGACGGAGCTTCGCCGCGGCGACGAGCTCCATCGCCTTCGTGATCTTGCGCGTGTTGCCGACTGAGCGGAGTCGGCGCTTGATGTCCTGGACGGTGGCCACTAGATCGCTTCCTAGCTACTCGGCCGCCGCTCCGACGAGCCCGGTGTCCTCTTTCACGGCGAACGTGTCCTTGAATTTCTTCAACTGCTCGCGCAGGCGCTCCTCGAGCTCGTCGGACAGCTCCTTCTTCTCGCGGAGCTCATTGTAGATCGCGCCCTCGGTGGTCAGGAACTCGCGCAGCTCGTCCTGGAAGCGCGGCACCTGCGCCGGGGGAACGTCGTCGAGGTAGCCGTTGAGGCCCGCGAAGATGGCGACGACCTGTTCCTCCAGCGACCAGGGCTGGTACTGGGGCTGGTTGAGCGTCGCCACCATGCGCTCCCCGAGCGAGAGGGTCTTCTGCGTTTGTGGGTCGAGCTCGGAGCCGAACTGGGCGAACGCCTCGAGCTCGCGGTACTGGGCAAGTTCCAGGCGCAGCCGCCCCGCCACCTTCTTCATCGCCTTCGTCTGTGCGTTACCTCCCACCCGCGAGACCGAGATCCCGACATTGATCGCCGGGCGGACGCCCGAGTAGAAGAGATCGCTCTCCAGGAAGATCTGGCCGTCCGTGATGGAGATCACGTTCGTCGGGATATAGGCCGAGACATCTCCAGCCTGGGTCTCGATCACGGGTAGCGCCGTGAGCGAGCCGCCGCCCTCGTCATCGGAGAGCTTGCAGGCGCGCTCGAGCAGGCGCGAGTGGAGATAGAAAACGTCACCGGGGAAGGCCTCGCGGCCGGGTGGGCGCCGGAGCAGGAGCGACATCTGCCGGTAGGCGTCGGCGTGCTTGGACAGGTCGTCGTACATGCAGACGGCGTGGCGGCCCGAGTAGAGGAAGTGCTCGCCCATCGCGCAGCCCGCGTAGGGAGCCATCCACTTGATCGGCGCGGCTTCCGCGGCCGAGGCCGTGACGATGATCGTGTATTCGAGCGCGCCCGCGTCCTTGAGCCGCTCGTACACCTGCGCGACCGTCGAGGCCTTCTGGCCGATGGCGACGTAGACGCAGATCATGTCCTGGCCCTTCTGGTTCAGGATCGTGTCAACGAGGATGGCCGTCTTGCCCGTCGAGCGGTCGCCGATCACGAGCTCGCGCTGGCCGCGCCCGATCGGGATCATCGAGTCGATCGCCTTGATCCCGGTCTGGAGCGGCTCCTTGACCGGCTGGCGCTGGACGACCCCAGGTGCCTTGAACTCGAGCGGACGGGTCTCCTTCGTCTCGATCGGCCCGGCGCCGTCCAGGGGTTCGCCGAGTGGGTTGACGATTCGGCCGATGAGCTCGTCGCCCACCGGGACGCTCATGACCTGCCCCGAGCGCTTGACGGGATCACCCTCGGCGATCTTCTCCCAGTCGCCGAAGAGCGCGACGCCGACGTTGTCCTCCTCGAGGTTGAGCGCGATTCCCGTGACTCCGTGCTCGAGCTCGAGCCGCTCGGCGGCCATGCAGTTCTCGAGGCCGTAGGCCCGCGCAATGCCGTCTCCGATCTGGAGCACGGTGCCGACCTCGGCGAGGTCGGTCTCGACCTCGTACTCCTCGATCCGCTGTTTGAGGATCGACGTGATCTCTTCGGGGCGTAGTTTCAAGTTCTCTCCTTAGGCGGTTATGAGCTGTTCGCGAAGCTGTTCGAGGCGACCGCGCACGCTCGCGTCCAGGCGGAGCGAGCCGGCCTGGACGACGAGGCCTCCGATCAGGCCGGGGTCGACGGTCCGGGTTGCGACGATCTTGCGCCCGGAGGCCTTCTCGATCTGCCCGACCACCTTCGCAGCCTCCTTGTCGGACAGCTCGACCGCCGTTTGCAGCTCGAGCTCGAGGATACGCTCCTGCCGCGCCAGCAAGCGGGTCCATTCTTCGTGGACCTGCTCGACCTCAGCGATGCGGCTCTTGTCCGCGAGCAGCCGGACGAAGTTGAGGAAGAGCTCGTCGGAGCCCTTGAGCAGCTCGTCCAGGGCGGCTTGCTTCGTCAGTACCTCGACCTGAGGGTTCTGAAGGAAGCGGCGCAGCTCGTCCGAGTCGTGGAGGGCTGCGGCGAATTCGTCGAACTGCTTCCGGAGGGTGTCGAGGCGCTTCTTCTCCTCCGCCGCCTCGAGCAGCGCCTGGGCATAGACCCGGTGGACAACAGCCAAGGCGGTTAGTTCTCCGACACCAGACGTTTGACGTCGAGCTCCTCGATCGTCTCGTCGATCAGACGCCGCTGGTCTTCGGCGTCGAGGGTCTTGCCCGTGACCTTCTCCGCCGCCAGGAGCGTCAGCTCGACGACGTCGCGGCGGATCTGCTCCAGGATGCGCCGGTTCTCCGCCTCGATCTCCTTCTGGTTCTTCTCGAGGCGTTCCCGTAGGTCCTCGTCAGCTCTCTTGCGAGCCTGTTCGAAGAGGGCCTGAGCCTGGCGGCGAGACTCGTCGAGGATGCGCTCGCGGTCGAGCTTCGCCTCCTCGCGCTCCTTCAGCGTGAGCTCGCGGAGCTGGCGCGACTCGTGGCGGGCCTTGTCCGCTTCGTCGAGCGCCTCGCGGATCCGGTCCCGGCGGGCGTCGATGATCGCCTGGATGCGTCCGAAGGCGAGCCGGCGCAGCAGGAAGAACGTGATCCCAAAGGTGATCACCGTCCAGACCATGAGGCCCGGGACGACGGAGATGAGGTCGGCCAGGAACATCAGACCAGTACGTAGGCGAGCAGGCCGCCGAGGAGCGCGTAGAAGACGACGGCTTCGGTCAGCGCGAACCCGAGCCACTGGATGCCGGTGAGCTCGCCGCGCAGCTCGGGCTGGCGCGCGACGGCCTGGATCATCGAGCCGAAGATGTTGCCGATGCCGATGCCGGCGCCGACCGCGCCGAGGCCGACGCCGACACCAAAGGCGATCGCCTTGCCGAGATCGGCGAGCCCGGTGTCGGTGGTCTGTGCGAGAAGGATGTCCAACTGAGCCTCCTAGTGCTCGGGTTCGATGGCGCCGCCGATGTAGATGGCGGACAGGAGTGCGAAGACGAAGGCCTGGATCGTGACGACGATCGCGACCTCGAAAATGTAGACAGCCGTGGCCACGGGTACCGCGATCACGGCGATGGCATAGGACTCGAAGATGAAGATCAGGCCGATCATCACGAGGATGAGCATGTGGCCCGCGAGCATGTTGGCGAAGAGTCGCACGGAGAGCGAGATCAGGCGCATGAACTGCGAGATGACCTCGAGCGGGACGATTAGCCCGAGCAGAGGCTTCGGCGCCCCCTGAGGGACCCAGCTCTTGAAGTAGCGGATCGGGCCGTTGTAGCGGATTCCCTCTTCATGAGTCGCGAAAAAGGTGATCAGGGCGAGCGCGAGCGTGACAGAGAGGTTCGCGGTGGCCGCGTAGATGCCCCAGGTCGGGAGCTCGACGCCCGCGACATGGAAGTGCTCGTTCGAGATCGGCAAGGGGATGAAGCCGATCAAGTTCAGTACCCAGATGAAGAGGAAGAGCGAGGCGACGTAGGGAAACCATGTGTGGATCGCCTTCGACGGGAGGCTGCTTTCCGCGATCTGCCCCTGAATGAGCTCGTAGATGGCCTCCCCTGTCGTCTGGCGCCGGCTCGGACGCAGCGAGAGGCCGAAGCGCATGATCCAGACGCCGAGGAGGACGGTCACGGCAGCGCCGACCCAGAGATAGACGACGGCCTTGTTGATCGACATGTCGAGCGGCCCGAGGTGGATCGAGACCCAGGCCGGAAGCTCGAACTCCTCCTGCGGCTGAAATTCCCCGGTTGCGGCGAGCAGGAAGGCGTTCACGACACCGGCCTCCCGCTGAAGTAGAGAAGGAGCGAGAACGCGAGCTCGAGCGAATACGCAAAGGCGTAGACGAGCGCGCCCGCCAGCGCGAGCTGCGGGTCGCTGACGGCGACCGCGATGGCGACGACCATCACGAGGATTCCCCGGGTCATCATCCCGAAAGCGACGACGCCCGAGCCTCGGAGTGTCGGCTCGTGGATCCCGATCCGGTCGAAGAGGATCCCCAGCGCCTGGCTGGCGAGCCAGAGCACCGCTCCGAACGCCCAGGCCCGGAGGCTCCAGCCCGCGAGGACGAAGACCGGCAGGCAGAAGGCCACCACGAGCGCGCCCGCTGCCATCGGCAGACGCCGGGCTGGAAGGGGCCTCGGAGTCAGCAGAGTCGCCACCTAGAAGGCCCCGCTGTAGCGGCGGTAGACCGAGAAGATGGCCGCCGGGATTCCGATCACTGCGCCGATTGCGACTCCCGCCCCCACCGAGCCCGCGAGGGTGCCGATCAGAGCTCCGGCCCCGACGCAAGCGAAGAGAACACCGGCGAGAAGCGCTCCAGCGCCCAGAGGATCGAGAGAAGTGCGCTCCGCCGCCACGCCGCTCTGCATCTTATTCGGCGTCAGCTTACCAGTTCGGGCCTTACTTTGTGACGCCGTAAACCAATTGTCTATGCGGAAAGTGCCCGACTTTGTTCAGCCTTTGCATCGCGTCGCCGCTCGGCCCAGGCCCGGACTCGCCGCAACTTCAGGATCTCGAGCATGTAGACCATGTAGAGCGAGGTGGCGACGGCGAGGAAGCCGATGAGAGCCACGGCCACCGTCGGCCAGAGGTGCCATTGCCCGCCTTCGCGGAAGGGAACGAAGCGCGTCGCCAGGGCCGCTGCTCCCAGGATCACGCACCACGCGTAGAGATAGAGGACGGCCTGGCGCTGTGAAAACCCGCGACGAAGGAAGCGGTGATGGAGGTGGGCCTGGTCCGGGAGGTAGAGCTTCTCCCCGTGCTTCAACCGCCGGGCGACGACGAAGGAGGTGTCGAGGATCGGCACCGCGAGGACGAGCAGTGGAAAGAAGAGCGCCACGGTCGCAGCCGTCTTCAAAAGGCCCTGGATCGAAACCGTCGCGAGCACGAACCCGAGCAGCAGCGCGCCGGAGTCCCCCATGAAGATCCGCGCCGGGTAGAAGTTGTGGCGGAGGAAGCCCAAGCAGATGCCGGCGACGATCGCAGAGAGCACCGCCGCCTCTGGCTTGTTGAGCGAGAGCGCGATGATCGCGAATGTGATCCCGGAGATCCCGCAGACGCCGGCCGCCAGGCCGTCGAGCCCGTCGAGGAAGTTGACCATGTTCATGATGGCCACGATCCAGACGAACGCCAGCCCCGCCGCGAGCCAGCCGGGCAGGTCGTGGATACCGACGATCGGGAACGTGAAGCGGTCGATGTCGACCCCGTAATAGACCGGGATCGCCGCTGCCGCGAACTGTCCGCCGAGCTTTCCCCACCAGGGCAGCCCGCGAAAGTCGTCCGCCATGCCAACGGTCGTGGCGAGGGCCGCGCCCAGGAGGATCCCGCGGTAGGGGCCGTCGAGGTTCAGGAACGCGAGCGCCGAGACAAAGAGGCCGAGGAAGAGCGCGAGCCCGCCGAGGCGCGGCACGGCGGCAAGGTGAACGCGCCGCCGCTCGAGCGGCTCGTCGACGACGCCGAGGACGCGGGCGACGCGCCCGACCGCCGGGGTGAGCAAGAGCACGACGCCGAGCGCGACGAGGAACCCCCAGAGCACGTCTAGATGGTTTTCGAACGTCGTCAGCATTCGGTTGGCCTTTGCGGGCGGGGCATGCCCCGCCCCTACTTGGTGCCGTAGAGGCGGTCGCCGGCGTCCCCGAGCCCGGGAACGATGTAACCGCGCTCGTTCAGCTCCCGGTCGATCGCCGCGACGACGATGGCGACGTCAGGGTGCTCGGACTGCAGGCGCTCGATTCCCTCGGGTGCGGCGATGATGGCGATGAGACGAATCGACTGCGCGCCCGCTCGCTTGACCGTCGCGACCGCGGCGGCCGTCGAGTTCCCGGTGGCCAGCATCGGGTCGAGGATGAGGACGTCTCGCTCGGCGATGTCCTGCGGGAGCTTGACGTAGTACTCGACCGGCTCGAGCGTGTCCTCGTTTCTGTAGAGGCCGATGAAACCGACGCGCGCGCCCGAGATGAGGGAGAGCACTCCGTCGAGCATCCCGACCCCCGCTCTCAAGATCGGACAGACGGCGACCTTCTTGCCGGAGATCCGCTGCACCGTCGTCCGCTCGAGCGGCGTCTCGATCTCGCTCTCCTCGGTTGCCATGTCTTTCGTGGCCTCGTACGTGAGCAGGAGCGTGAGCTCGTCGACCAGCTGACGGAAGACCTGGGTGGGCGTCGTCTTGTCTCGAAGGAGGCCGAGCTTGTGCTGGACGAGCGGGTGGTCGACGACCACGACGTTCTCGGTCGTCACGCTCATCTGCCGGTCGTGTAGGCCGGGTACCCGCGAAACCCCGGGTAGAGCGGCCTGCGGTCGCAGAGCGCCTGGCTTCGAGAGCTCAGAGCCGCGACGTCCGGACCGTCCGCGAGCGCGCCGGCGATGATCGCCCCTACCTCCCGCAGATCGTCCTCGTCGAAGCCGCGCATCGTCACGGCCGGCGTGCCGAGTCGAACTCCCGAGGCCTCCATCGGAGGGCGCTCGTCGAACGGCACGGTGTTCCTGTTCGCGGTGATCCTCACCTCGTGAAGCCGGTCCTCGGCGGCTCTGCCGGTCCAGTCGCTATTGCGCAGGTCGATCTGCATCAGATGCGTGTCAGTGCCGCCGGTGAGGAGATCGAGGCCGCCCTCCGTGAGCGAGTCCGCCAGCGCGTCGGCGTTCGCGCGGATCTGTCCCTGATACTCGCGGAAGGGCTCGGAGGCCGCGATCTTGAAGCAGGTCGCCTTGGCCGCGATGACGTGCAGGAGCGGTCCGCCCTGCATCCCCGGGAAGACCGCCTTGTCGACCGCCTGGGCGTGTTCCTCCTTGCAGAGGATGAAGCCCGAGCGCGGGCCGGCGAGGGTCTTGTGGGTCGTCGAGGTGACGAAGTCGCAGTGCGGCGTGGGGTTCGGGTGGAAACCCGCGGCGACGAGACCGGCGAAATGCGCCATGTCACAAAGGAGAAGTGCCCCGACTTCGTCGGCGATCTCGCGGAAACGTTCGGCCTCGATCCTGCGCGGATAGGCCGAGCCGCCACAGACGATCAGTTTCGGGCGGCTCTCCTTCGCCAGGTGCAGGACCTCGTCGAAGTCGATCAGGAAGGAGTCGCGATCGACCCCGTAGCCGACGATGTTGTAGAGCTTTCCTGAGAAGTTGACCTTCAGCCCGTGTGTCAGGTGCCCGCCGTGGTCGAGACGCATGGCGAGGATGGTGTCGCCGGGCTCGAGGCAGCTGAAGTAGACGCCCATGTTCGTCTGCGCGCCGGCGTGCGGCTGGACGTTGGCGTGCTCGGCGCCGAACAGCTCCTTCGCCCGGTCGATGGCGAGCTGCTCGATCTCGTCGACGATCTCGCAACCGCCGTAGTAGCGGCGGCCCGGATAGCCCTCTGCGTACTTGTTGGTCGGGACGCTGCCGACAGCCTCGAGCACGCTCGGCCACGTGAAGTTCTCAGAGGCGATCAGCTCGATCGTGTTGCGCTGACGCTCGAGCTCGCGGCCGATCAACGAGGCCGTCTCGGGGTCGATGTCGGCGAGAAGTGCTTCGCGGAGCTCCTGGAAGGTCCCCTGCGCGATCGCCACGCCCGCCAGCTTAGTCATTCAGACGGCGAGAGAAAGAGCATCGCCGCCGTAACCCGGCTTGGTGTTTCCGCGTTGAAGGAGGACAATGGGCCCCTCCATGCTCGTTGTCGCCCTTCTCGCGGGGATCGTCCTCATTCCGCTCGCGCGCGAGTACGGAGATCTGCGCCGGAGCTTCGGCTTGAGCCGGATGGCAGCGTTCGCGACCACGTCGCTCGTCGTGCCGGCGTTCGTCGTGGGGCTCACGCTGGCGCTACCGCTGCAGTCGCGACCCGCGCTCCAGTGGGTCGCCACCGTCGTGGGAACCCTGGCCGTCTATTCGCTCGCAACTCGCGCGATCGCAGCGAGCGCATCCGCGGCCGGAACGGCCCCTTCGCGCAGTACGCGCGGCTGAGGCCCCCTCAGGTCGACCACCGTCGAGGGCGTCCCGGGTAGTTCGCCCACGTCGACGAGCGCGCCGGCGGCACTCGAGATCTCCTCCGGAACGTCCCCGGGGTGGGCGGGGTCGCGTCCCCCGTGGAGGTTGGCGCTCGTCGCAGCAACCGCTCCGACACGCTCGAGGACCGCGCGAGACTCGTCCGGGAGCTCCGGGACCCGGATGCCGATGCTTTCCGGGTCGCCCCCACTGAGCCAGCGGAAGCGGCGGCCGGGATTCGGCAGGATGAGCGTGAACGGGCCCGGCAGGAGGCCCCGGGCCAGCACCGCTGCGCGCCCGCGAAGTTCAGGGACCGCGTCGAGGATGACCTCCAGGTCGGATGCGAGCAGCGCCAAAGGCATGTCGTCCGGGCGTCGCTTCAATCGGCAAAGGCGCCGCACCGGGGCTTCGCGGTAGGCGTCGGCGCAGAGACCGTAGACGGTATCCGTCGGAAGGATCACGGGCAGGCCTGCCCTGAGCGCGGTGACCGTCTCCTCTACGCCCATCGGCCTTCGACGACCCGCTCGCGGTCCGCGAGGTCGCGCGTCCTCACGACGTCGGCGTAGCCGAGGCGCTCGAACTCAGCGGCGAGGTCTGCCGCCTGCCCGTCACCGCACTCGAGCAGGAGCCAGCCGCCGGGCGCAAGTACGGCGCGCGTCGCCCGGGCGATCTCGGCCCCCACCCCCACCCCGACGATCGCCTCGCGAGGCTCGAAGAGGCGGACCTCGGGCTCGAGCGTGTCGAAGTCCTCGGGAGAAACGTACGGCGGGTTTGAGACCACGAGGTCGAACGGCCCCGAGATGCCCGCAAGCAGGTCGCCCTGGCGGAACTCCATGCGGCCGTCGACGGGGGTACGGGCGAGGTTCTCTCGCGCGGCTGTGAGCGCGTCCGCGGAGCGGTCGACGGCCAGGATTCGAGCGGCCGAATGCTCGTCGGCGATCGCAAGCGCGATCGCCCCGGAGCCCACGCCCACGTCCAGGACGCGAGGTTCCGAAAGATCGCGGAGATGCTCCAGGCAGCGCTCGACGAGCACCTCCGTCTCCGGCCGCGGGACGAGCACTCGACGATCGACCTTGAGCGTCAGCCGGCGGAAGCCCCATTCCCCGAGGATGTACGCGAGCGGTTCTCGCAATCGTCTTCGTTCCTGAGCCGAATGCAGACGCCGAAGCTCTTCCTCGCTGAGTTGGTCGTCGGCGCTGTAGACCTCGGAGCGGGAGACGCCGAGGACGTGCGCGACGAGAATCTCCGCGTCCACCCGTGGTGAAGGCACGCCACTCTCGTCGAGCTTCTGCGCGACCTTCCGCACCGCTTCGAGGGAGGTCATGCTGCCGCTGCGTCGTCGAGACTGCGGCGGCGCTCTTCGGCAGCGAGCGCCTCGGTGAACTCGTCGAGATCGCCCTCCACGATCCGGTCGAGCCTCTTGATGGTCAGGTTGACCCGGTGGTCGCTCACGCGGTTGTCGGGATAGTTGTACGTGCGGATCTTCTCTGCGCGCTCTCCGCGACCGATTTGCGAGCGCCGCGTGGCCGAGAGCTCGTCTTCCTGGCGTTGGCGCTCGAGCTCGAGCAGCCGCGCGCGCAACACGCGCAGCGCCTTCTGCTTGTTCTGGAGCTGGGACTTCTCGTCCTGCATGGCCACGACCAGGCCCGTGGGAAGATGGGTGATCCGGACGGCCGAGTCCGTCGTGTTCACGCTTTGACCGCCTGGGCCGGTGGAGCGATAGACGTCCACCTTGAGGTCGTTCGGGTCGATCTCGACCTCGACCTCCTCGGCCGCAGGCATGACCGCCACGGTCGCGGTCGAGGTGTGGATGCGCCCCTGGGATTCCGTCGCCGGAACACGCTGCACGCGGTGTGTCCCGCCCTCCCATTTGAAAACGGAATAGGCGCCGTCCCCCCGGATCTCGAAAGTCACCTCGTTGAAGCCGCCCGCCTCGCTGGGATTCGACCCCAACACCTCCCATTTGAAGCCCCGCCGCTCCGCGTAGCGGGTGAGCATGCGGAAAAGGTCGCCTGCCCAGATGGCGCCTTCGTCGCCGCCGGCCCCCTTGCGGATCTCGACGATGACGTCCTTCGCATCGTTGGGGTCGCGCTCGACGAGTGAGAGCTTCAGCTCTTCCTCGAGCTCTGCAAGCCGCCCTTCGAGCTCGGGGACGAGATCGCGCAGCTCCGAATCCCCGCGGGCGGCCCCGAGGTCCTCATTGACCGCCGTCCAATCCTGCGCGAGCTTATGCGCCCCTTCGAGCTCCTTCAGGCGACGGCCGGCTTCGGCGGCCGCCTGGCGGTCGGAGAAGACGGCAGGGTCGGACATGCGCTCCTGCGCCTCCCCATAGGAGCGCTCCAGCTCCTCGATAAG